>Ga0299907_10002105_pt1 | contig 12018 bp, 9 predicted proteins | sample RVTome_16_FD_198680 | JGI IMG/M metagenome (GOLD analysis project Ga0299907, IMG submission 198680) | Soil microbial communities from uranium-contaminated site in the Upper Colorado River Basin, Wyoming, United States - RVT152D67 (version 2) ...
GAGGAAGTCGACCACGGCCTCCCAGAACCACTCCGGGTCGTCGGTCGACCTCGTCACCAGATCGGTGAGGCTGTCGATCCCATGGGCTCTCATGAAAGCTGCCGTGTTGGTGGCTGCCGCGCGCTCCTCCGACAGGCGCCAGACGACTTCTGAACTCATCACTCTCCTCGGGCCTGGGAGTGGAGGCTAGAACGAGACGCCTATCAGGGCATGTCGGCTTATAGGCTCACACACAGCCATGACGAGGGCCGCCGACCAAAAGGACAACCGACACTTCGGGCGCCGTACCTTCGTCGTGGCCGGAGTGCTTGTCGCCACTGCCGCCGCCCTCTACCTGATCTTTCGTATCCGCAGCCTGGTGCTCATGGTCTTCGTGTCGTTGTTCATCGCAGTCGCCATGGAGCCCCCCGTTCACTACCTCACGAAGCGGGGATGGAGGAGGGGAGTGGCCACCGGCGTGGTCTTCTTCGTTGCATTTGCCCTCGTGGTGGTGTTCTTTGTCTCTTTGGCACCGCTGTTCATCGATCAGATCAACGAGCTCATCGATTCACTGCCCGGCTATATCGAGTCGTTGACCCAGCTGGCTCAGGACTGGTTCGGCGTCGAGCTTTCAACCGAGGCCCTGCAGGAGGAGGCCGCTGGGCTGCCGGACATCATCGCGGGGGCAGGCGGGACCATCCTGGGTGGCGTGGTCAATGTGACCGCCGGCGTTGCCGGATTCCTGTTCTTTGCCACGACGGTGGCGCTGTTCTCCTTTTACATGGTCGCCGAGCTCCCCGAGCTGCAACGGACCGTGCTGTCGACGATGAACGAGGAACGGCAGAAAGACGCAATGCACATATGGGACGTGGCGGTGGAGAAGATGGGCGGGTACATCTACTCGCGGCTGATCCTGGCGCTGCTCAGTGCGATTCTGGCGTCGATCTTCCTCTCCTTCCTCGGTGTTCCCTTCGCGGTGCCGTTGGGGATCTGGGTTGGCGTCCTCAGCCAATTCATCCCGGTGATCGGCACTTACCTTGCGGCGATCCTGCCGGCCGTCGTCGCCCTATCGGCGAAAGGTGTGGGCACCATGGTGTGGGTGCTCGTGTTCTTCGTGGGTTATCAGCAGCTCGAGAACTATCTGATCGCACCACGAATCACAAAAAAGACGATGGAGATCCACCCCGCCGTTTCCATCGGCGCCATCATCGTCGGCTCACAACTTCTGGGCCCGATCGGCGTGATTCTCGCCCTGCCGATGACCGGGATCATCCAGGCGCTCATCTCGGAGGCGCGAAAGCACCATGTGGTGATTCTGGACGACCATGACGTAGTCGCGCCGAATTGACGGAAGTCCGACGTCACCGTTTGGTATTGCTCGGGTACTGCTTTACCTTTTCGACCTACCGGGATATATTCCGGTACGGCTGCTCCCAACGATCGTTTGGGAGCGACCCTGGGTGAGGGGCCTCGGCCCCGATCCCGAAGTAAGCCACAAGGGAGGAAACAAATAGTGCGAGCCCTGCGCACAAAGCGGGTCGCCCGTTGGGCGTCTCTCCTCACCGTCCTAGCCCTGGTAGCCGCCGCCTGTGGTGGCGACACTGCTACGACTACGACGGCAACCGAGGAGCCGACGACCACCGCGGCACCCGAAGAAGAAGCCACCACAACGGCTCCACAGGAGACCGTGGTTGGTGAGTGCTCGGACGCGTTCTGTGTGAGATACAACATTCACCCGGACGCGGCCTGGGCCGACGGGACTCCGGTGACGGCGGACGACTTCGCCTTCACCTACGAGACCATCATCAACCCGGTGCTGGACATCACCAGCCGTGAGGGTTACAACCAGATAACGGGATACGAGATCGTCGACGACAAGACCATCGTCTTTGCGTTCAGCGAGATCTACGCCCCTTGGCAGACCCTGTTCGTGCAGCCGGGTGTGATGCCGAAGCACATCCTGGAGGACCAACCGTTCAACGCGATCTGGGACGATCTGATCACAATGGGATCAGGTCCCTTCACGATGGTGGAGTGGATCCCCGACGAGCGCATCACACTGCAGCGCAATCCCGACTATTGGGGCGAGGCGGCCGGTGACGTGCAGACCGTCAACATCGTGTTCCTCGAGGACTCTCAGACCCAGGTCCAGGCCCTCCGTGGCCTGGAGATCGACATGTTCTACCCGCAGCCTCAGACCTCGCTGGTGGAAGAAGTCGACGCCATCGAAGGGGTGGAATGGGAAGCCGGATTGGGCCCGATTTGGGAACACTTCGACTTCAACCAGGACGACCCTCGTCTCCAGAACCTGTATGTCCGTCAGGCCATCGCTCAGGGGATCAATCGTGACGCCATGCTCGAAGCAGTAGTGCGCCCGATCGCCGCTGACGCTGAGGCCCTGGGCAACTCGGTCTGGATGAACACCAGCACCAACTACGAGGACCACTTCAACGAGCGGTTCCCGTACGACCCGGTCGCCGCCGAGGCACTCCTCGTCGACAACGGATGCACCCGTGGAGGCGACGGCATCTACGAGTGTGGTGGCGAGCGTCTCTCGTTCACGTGGTCCACGACCGCGGGCAACGAGGGTCGTGAGCTCCAGTTCGAGCTGGCCCAGGCCGACCTCGCTGCCATCGGCATCGAGGCGACCGCCAAGTTCGGTCCTGCCTCTGAAGTGTTCGCCGACGAGTTCATCTACGGCGGCGCCGATCAGTGGCAAGTATTCAACTTCGCATGGGTCGGTTCCCCCGACCCGTCAGGTGGGAACACCTTGTACTACTGCGAGGGCGATGCCCCGAACGGGTTCGGCGCCATCAACAACCTCCGTTTCTGCAACGAAGAAGTCGATGCGCTGATCAAGTCGACCGACGCCATGGTCGACCCGGTGGAGCGCGCTGCCACCTACAACCAGGCAGACGACCTCTGGCTGGCCGAGATCCCGTTGATCCCGCTGTACCAGAAGCCCACGTTCTTCGCGTGGAACTCTGTCATCACGGGACCCCAGGACAACGCGACCCAGATCGGGCCGTTCTGGAACATCGGTGATTGGGCCGGCAAGGAGACCGTCACCTTCGCTGCGGACCAGCAGCCGGAGTCGATGAACACCTGGGAGCCGGACGGCAACCTGTTCGCCGCCGCTCTGGTCGCCAACTCGGTCCTCCAGGGTGCCTACACGGTCACCCCGGACTTCCAGTACGTGCCGCAGCTCATCGAGAGTGCAGAGCCGATCGTCCCCGAGGGTTGATCGTCTGCGTTAATTGAGGAAGAGGGGGTCGCCCTCGGGCGGCCCCCTCTTCCGAGCCAAACCTCTCCGAGTCACCCGGGACGGCGACATGGACCCGGTGTAGACTCGATAGAGCTACTTGTCTGGACGGAGGCAAGGCATGGGAACATTCATTGCTCGTCGGATGCTCTACAGCATCCCGGTGATCGTCGCCGCGTCCTTCCTCGTGTTCTTCGGGATGTCATTGGTGACCGACCCCCTGTCCCAGCTACGGCTGATCCCGAACTTGAGTCAAGAGACGCTGCAGAACATCATCGATCGCAAGCATCTCGACGACCCGATCATCGTTCAGTACGGGTTCTGGGTGAAGGACATGATCTTCAACCAGTTCGGGACCACCGCGGTCGGCGACCAGCCGATCTGGCCCGATCTGCAGCGCGCCATCGGCAACACCCTGCAGCTGGTCCTAATCTCGGAGGCGATCGCCGTGGTCCTCGCCGTGATCCTCGGTGTCCTCTCCGCCAAGAAGCAGTACAGCTTCTTCGACTACACGACCACCACGATCAGCTTCTTTGGCTTCTCCGTCCCCATCTTCTGGTTTGCCCTCGTCCTCCAGGCACTGGCGACGACCTTCTTCCTGAGAACGGGGATCAGATTGGTCTACACCTTCGGGCAATCGAGCCCCGACGCGACCAATGTGTTCCTGGACCGGGTCCAGCACATGATCCTGCCCATCGTGACCCTGGCCTATGTCAACGTCGCCACCTACAGCCGGTATCAACGCGCTTCGATGCTCGACGTACTCCACTCCGACTACATCCGCACCGCCCGGGCCAAAGGCCTCAACGAGCGGACGGTGACGATGAAACATGCGCTCCGCAACGCCATGATCCCGATCGTCACCATCGCCGCCCTCAACTTCGGTGCCGTTCTCGGAGGGGCGGTGATCACCGAGACCATTTTCGCCTGGCCCGGGATGGGCAAGTTCTTCATCGACTCCCTGGTTAGGGGTGAGGTCTACACCCTCATGGCCTGGCTCATGGTCACCGCAGTCGCGGTGATCGTCGCCAACCTGGCCGCCGACATCATCTACGGCTGGCTCGACCCCAGGATCCGATATGACTGATCAGCAGGTTCGCGCCGACGAGGCTCTGGAGACCGACGCGACTAGGGCCGCCCTCGAGTCGGTCCATCTCGAGGGCCTGGAGGTCAAGTCCCTCACCCAATGGCAACTGGCGAGACGAAAGTTCTTCCAGCACCGGTTGGCGATGACGGCATTGGTGATCCTCACCTTCATCTTCCTCGCCGCTCTCTTCGCCGAGTTCGTGGCCCCGTACCCCTACGACGCACCCAACGTGCCCGACCGTTCCTTGCCGCCGACTCTGGAAGGCTTTCACATCTTCGGCACGGACAAAATCGGCCGCGACTACTTCTCCCGGACCCTCTATGGGACGCGAACATCGTTGTACGTTGCCTTCATCGTGGCCGGCGTCTCCACAGTGGTGGGGATCATCGTCGGCGGCATCGCAGGGTATTACGGGGGCAAGGTCGACAACATCCTGATGAGGGTGACCGACCTGTTCCTCACCCTCCCTTTCCTGGCCATCCTGCTGGTCCTCTCCTCGTTCCTGGGGGCGGGGAACCCGATCAGGGTGGCCTTCATCCTGGCGTTCCTGTTGTGGACCAGTCTCGCCCGGATCGTCCGGGGAGAGTTCCTCAGTCTCCGGGAGAAGGAATTCGTCGAGGCGGCAAAGGTGCTCGGCGCCTCCGACAACCGGATCATCTTCCGCCACATCCTTCCCAACATCGCCGGCCCGATCATCGTCAATGCCACTCTGGTCGTGGCCACCGCAATCCTGATCGAGGCGGCCCTGAGTTTCCTCGGCTTTGGTATACAGCCACCGTTCCCCGCACTCGGAAAGCTGATCTCGGATGGTCAGGACGCGCTGACCACCCAATGGTGGCTGGCCACGTTCCCCGGGTTGACCATCGTTCTGATTGCTCTGTGCATCAACTTCATCGGTGACGGGCTCCGAGACGCCCTCGACCCCAAGCAGCGAATCAAGTGACGGAGCCTGTTCTCGCGATCCGCGACCTTGTCGTGGAGTTCGACACGCCCGACGGGGTGGTTCACGCCGTCGACGGAGTGAGTTACGAGGTATATGAGGGCGAGACGCTGGGGGTGGTCGGCGAGTCGGGCTCGGGCAAGAGCGTCACCGTGATGTCGGCACTGGGGCTGATCCAGATGCCACCCGGGCGAATCGTCCGTGGTGAGGCCGTCTACAAAGGTCGGAACATCATCGGGCTCCCCATCGACGAGTTGCGCAAGATCCGGAACAAGGAAATTGCCATGATCTTCCAGGACCCGATGACCTCGCTGAACCCGGTGTACACCGTCGGCGATCAGATTGCAGAGGCGCTCCACGCCCACGATGAAAAACTGTCAGACAACGAGGGGCGGGCCAAGACGATCTCCTTGCTCGAGTTGGTCGGTGTGCCCAACCCCAACCGTCGCTTCGACCAATACCCCCACGAGTACTCCGGCGGTATGCGTCAACGGGCGATGATCGCCATGGCCATGGCCAACAAGCCATCGGTCCTGATCGCAGACGAGCCGACGACCGCACTCGACGTGACCATCCAGGCCCAGGTCCTCGAGGTGATGAAGGTCGCGGCCGAAGAGACCGGGGCGGCCACGATCATGATCACCCACGACCTCGGGGTGGTGGCCGAGATGGCCGATCGGATCGCGGTGATGTACGGGGGCAAGGTGGTCGAGACCGGGACAGTGGAGGAGATCTACCACTCGCCACGCCATCCCTACACACTCGGCCTGATGATGAGCCTGCCCCGGATCACCGGGGAGATGAAGCGCCTGCTCCCGATCCCGGGCAACCCGCCCTCGCTGATCAACCGTCCTCCCGGCTGCTCCTTCCATCCCCGCTGCCGCATGTCCGAGGGACGCGAGCTGTGCCGCACCGTCGTCCCCGAGCTGATCAGCGGCTCGGAGACCCACCCAAGTGCCTGCCACTTCCGCGACGAGGTGGCCGACGAGGTGCTGCGTGAGGCAGCGGCGACCGGGATCGCGGCACACGGGGGGCGTATTGACTGATAGGCCGCCGATCGACTACGCCGTCAAGGAGAGCCAGGCCAAAAACGGGGTCCTCCAGGTCGATGATCTCAAGGTCCACTTCCCGATCAAGGAGGGCCTCCGTCGCAAGGTCGTGGGAAACGTCTACGCCGTCGACGGGGTTTCGTTTCACGTCGGTCACTCCGAGACGCTGGGTCTGGTGGGTGAGTCGGGTTGTGGCAAGTCGACCACGGCCCGGGCCATCATCAGACTCGTCAACCCCACGGATGGCAGGATTCTATTTCTCGACCAGGACATCACGGAGCTCGACCGCAAGTCGCTCCGGCCGGTGCGGAAGGACCTGCAGATCGTCTTTCAGGATCCGTATGCATCGTTGAACCCCAGGATGACGGTGCGTGAGATCGTGGCCGAGCCACTGAAGATCCACGGTTTGTACGACAACGGGGGCTCCGACCGCGTCGCCGAGCTCCTCCGACTGGTGCAGCTGTCGCCCGAGCATGGGAATCGCTTTCCCCACGAGTTCTCGGGTGGCCAGCGCCAGCGGATCGGAGTGGCTCGGGCGCTCGCCCTCAACCCGCGCATGCTTCTACTCGACGAGCCGGTGTCGGCTCTCGACGTCTCCATCCAGGCCCAGGTGATCAATCTCTTGATGGAGATTCAGGAGGAGCTGGAGCTGTCCTACCTCTTCATCGCCCACGATCTCTCAGTTGTCCGCCACATCTCGCATCGGCTCGGTGTGATGTACCTGGGCCACATAGTCGAGATGGGCGCCCGGGACGAGATCTTCGAGAACCCGACCCACCCCTACACCCAGGCGCTGCTCTCGGCGGTGCCCGTGCCCGAGCCGAGGGGGCGGAGGGACCGGCAGCGGATCGTGCTCCAGGGCGACGTGCCCAACCCGGCCGACCCGCCGTCGGGCTGTGTGTTCCGGACCAGATGCTGGAAAGCCCAGGACATATGCGCCGTCGAGACGCCACCTCTCGTCGAGCAATTCGGTCATTTGGTCGCCTGCCACTTCGCCGCTCCCCTAGAGATCGGGATCGCGGCCTCGGCCAGCGCCTAGCGGTTGTGTGCAGCTGGCCACCTTCACAGTGGTTCCATGCACACGGGCACTAGCACCTGAATCCCGTGTGTACCGGGCCACCGTCACGGTGCCTCGTTGCACACGCCACTAGTTTGCGCCCGACGTGGTAGGACCACTTCAGGGTGTCAAGGTCGTGGAGCTGGCCGGGTTGGGCGCGGCTCCTTTCTGCGGGATGCTGCTGGCCGACCTCGGAGCCGAGGTGGTCCTCGTGGACAGGGCCGCGTCGGTTACCGGAGCACACAACGAGTCCACGCGGCACGATCTGCACAACCGGGGCAAACAGTCGATCGGGATCGAGCTGAAGCATCAGGACGGGGTCGAAGTGGTGCTCAGGCTGGTGGAGTCGGCCGACGCTTTGATCGAAGGTTTCAGACCGGGGGTCACGGAGCGGCTGGGCATCGGACCTGCAACGTGCCTCGCTCGCAATCCCAGGCTGGTCTACGGAAGGATGACTGGCTGGGGGCAGGATGGGCCCCTGGCCGCACGAGCCGGTCATGACATCGACTACATCGCCCTCTCCGGGGCCCTGTACGCCATCGGGCCCGAGGACCGCCCGCTGCCACCACTGAACCTGGTCGGCGACTTCGGGGGCGGGGGCATGCTCCTCGCTGTCGGGCTCCTCGCCGCCATCCTCAATGCCCGCGAAACGGGGGAGGGCCAGGTGGTCGATGCCGCCATGACCGACGGGTCGGCCCTGCTCACGACCTCGATGCACGGCTACCTGGCCCAGGGCTTCTGGACCGATTCCCGTGAGGCGAACCCCCTCGATGGCGGGGCCCCGTTCTACTCCGTGTACGAGACCGCCGACGGGGGGCATGTCGCCGTCGGCGCCCTGGAGCCGAAGTTCTTCGCGACCCTGCTCGAGGGACTGGGAATACGACCTGGAGACCTGCCGAGCCAAGATGACCGGGACGGCTGGCCGCGGATCAGAGCGACTCTGGCCTCGAGGTTCCTGGAGAAGACCCGAGACGAGTGGGCCGAGCACTTTGCGGGGCTCGACGCCTGCGTCGTCCCGGTGCTCTCCGCACTCGAAGCGCCCGCCCATCCCCACAATCGGATCCGTGGTGTCTTCGTCGACGTCGACGGGGTGAACCAGCCCGCCTCCGCACCCAGGTTCTCCTCGACTCCGACCTCGCTCCCGACCGGGCCTTCTTACCCGGGTCGGGACACCGACCGGCTGCTGGAGTCACTCGGCTATAGCCAGGACGAGACAAGTATGCTCCGCCGCGTCGGAGCAGTGGCCTGATCCCGGAGGAACGATGACTCAAGAAGCCGTGCTGGCCGAGCGAGCGGCGATCGATGCAGAAGTCGAAGGCAAGACGATCGTCGACTATCTCAACCGGAATGCGGACCGGCACGGCGACCAAGCCGCCATCCACTACAAGGACGGCGACTGGAAGAGCCTGAGTTGGCGGGAGTATCGGCAGGCGGTTCACGAGGCCGCGGCGGGGCTACAGGATCTGGGTGTGGGCGAAGACGAGTTCGTCGCCATCATGGCCGGGAACCGGCCCGAGCACGTCATCGCCGACTATGCCGCCATCCACGCCGGAGCGACCGCGGTCACGATCTATTCCACCCTCGCTGCGAGTCAGATCCAGTACATCGCGGACAACTGCAAGGCCACGGTGGCCATCCTCGAGGACCTGGAGTTCATGAAGCGTTGGGAGGAGATCCGCTCCGAGCTCCCCAACCTCCGTTACGTCGTTCTGATGTCTGGCGCCGAGAACTACGACACCGCCGACTGGGTGCTGAGCTGGGATGACCTCATCATGCGGGGCAAGAAGCGGCTTTCAGCGGACCCCGACAGCGTCACCAGGGCGACCGGCGCGATCACTCCCTCCACACTGGCCACGCTGATCTACACCTCAGGGACAACCGGGACCCCGAAGGGGGTCATGATCAGCCACCGCAACGTGGTCTGGACGGCGGAGTGCCTGCGAAGGGCGGCCGACATCGACCTCGGGCCGCGCATGGTCTCCTACTTGCCTCTGGCCCACATCGCCGAACGGCTCGCCACCCACTACCTGGCCACCTATCTGGCGGGTCAGGTCTGGTTCTGTCCCAACCTCGCCGGCGTCCTCGAGTACATCCAGGAAGCGAGACCGACGGTGTTCGTCGGGGTACCCCGCGTGTACGAGAAGTTCCACTCCCGGCTCAGCGCACGTTTTGCCGAGACCCATGGCATCAAGAAGACCCTCCTCGACCGTGCCCTCGATGCCAACCGGAAACGGGTCCTGGCCGAGCAGGAAGGAAAGTCCGGGCCGATGATGGCCGGGGTGCTCGACTCGATCGTCCTCTCCAAGGTCCGTGAGCAGCTGGGCATGGACCAGGTGGAGATCGCGATCACCGCCGCCGCCCCGATCAACCCGGACCTGATCCTGTTCTTCCAGACTCTCGGCATCCCCCTCTTCGAGCTCTACGGGATGTCGGAGACCACCGGCCCTGCGACCACCAATCTGCCTGGTGCCTTCCGGATCGGGTCCGTGGGCAAGGCCATCCCCGGCGTGGAGGTGGAGCTGGCCGATGACGACGAATTGCTGATGCGAGGAGGGGTCATCACCGACGGCTACTACAAGCTCCCGACGGACACTGCCGAGAGCTTCGACACGGAGGGATGGCTCCATTCCGGCGACCTGGCGAGGATCGACGAAGAGGGTTTCGTCTGGATCATCGGCCGAAAGAAGGAGATAATCATCACCGCCGGGGGCAAGAACATCGCTCCTGCCAAGCTGGAGACGACCCTCGGTAACCACCCACTCATCTCCAAGGCGTGCATGGTCGGCGACGGCCGCAAGTTCCTCTCGATGGTCATCGCCCTCGACCACGAGGAAGCCCCCGCATGGGCCGAGGCCAACGGTCTCGAATACACCGATCTGGCCGACTTCTCCCGGCTCACCGAAGTGAGGTCCGAGGTCGAGCGTGCGGTGAAGGAAGCCAACGAGACCGTCTCGCCTGTGGAGCAGGTGAAGAAGTGGATCGTCGTGCCTGACGAGTGGACGCCCGACTCGGGTGAGGTGACCCCATCGCTGAAGCTGAAGCGCAAGGTGGTGCTCGACAAGTACTCCAACGAGATCGAAGGCCTCTACACAGGAGTCTGACCGACCTTTATGCAGAGAGACCTGTTCGAAGCGGATCACGAGCTCTTCCGCTCCACAGTCCGGGAGTTCGTCGAGCGTGAGGTTTCACCCAACGTCCCCAAATGGGAGGCGGAGGGGCTCGTCGACAAGGAGATGTTCCGCAAGGCGGGCAGGGCCGGCCTTCTGGGCATGGCGCTTCCCGAGGAGCATGGCGGGGGAGGGGTGACCGACTACCGGTTCAACGCGGTAATCGTCGAGGAGCTGGTGAGAGGCGATGCGTTGGCGTCGGGCATGTGCATCACCCTCCACAACGATGTTTGCCTCCCCTACTTCATCAATCTCGCCAACGACGAGCAGAGTCGTCGTTGGATGCCGGGTCTGGCCTCGGGGGATCTGATGTCGGCCATCGCCATGACCGAGCCAGGCGCCGGCTCCGACCTGGCCGGGATCAAGACCACCGCCAACCGCGACGGCGACGGCTACGTGCTGAATGGGTCCAAGACCTTCATCACCAACGGCATCAACTCCGATGTCGTCATCACCGCGGTCAAGACCGACCCCGACGAGCGTCACGCCGGGATGAGCCTCATCGTGGTCGAGGACGGGATGGAAGGGTTCTCCAGGGGGCGGAACCTGGAGAAGATCGGGCTTCATGCCCAGGACACCGCCGAGTTGTTCTTCGACGATGTCAGGGTGCCGGTGGCAAATCGTCTCGGGGAGGAGGGCATGGGTTTCGCATATCTCATGGAGAACCTCCCCCAGGAGCGGCTCGGCCTTGCCACCGGGTCGATCGCCCACGCCGAGGCCGTCTTCGGATGGACCCTCGAGTACGTCAAGGAGAGACAGGCGTTCGGGCAGCCGATCGGCAGCTTTCAAACCGTCAAGCACCTGATGGCCGAGCTGAGGACAGAGCTCGATATCGCTCAGAGCTACATCGACCGCCAGATCACGACCCTCAACCGGGGGGAGTTGAGCGCGGACGAGGCGGCCAAGGCCAAATGGTGGGTGACCGAGTTGGAGAAGAAGGTCGTTGATCGGTGTCTCCAACTCTTCGGGGGATGGGGGTACATGGAGGAGTACCCCATAGCCAGGGCGTACCGCGATACACGCGTCCAGACCATCTACGGGGGAACGACCGAGATCATGAAGGAGATCATTGGCCGATCACTCGGTCTGTAGTCAGGGAACACGACTGGAGGGAGTCGATCTGAATGAGTGAGCCAATAACGTTCGACGGCCGTGTCGCCGTGGTCACCGGCGCCGGGGGAGGCCTCGGCAAGGAATATGCATTGGAGCTGGCGCGCCGCGGGGCCAGGGTCGTGGTCAACGATCTTGGCGGTGGAGTCGACGGGAGTGGTTCGTCTCGGGGGGCGGCCGACGTGGTCGTCGACGAGATAAAGGACACCGGAGGCGAGGCCATGGCGAGTTATGACTCGGTGGCCACGCGGGTAGGCGGCGCCGCCATCATCCAGACCGCCGTAGATGGGTATGGCACGGTCGACATCGTCGTCAACAACGCCGGGATCCTCCGCGACAAGTCGTTCGCCAACATGACCCTCGACGA
>Ga0299907_10002106_pt1 | contig 12016 bp, 8 predicted proteins | sample RVTome_16_FD_198680 | JGI IMG/M metagenome (GOLD analysis project Ga0299907, IMG submission 198680) | Soil microbial communities from uranium-contaminated site in the Upper Colorado River Basin, Wyoming, United States - RVT152D67 (version 2) ...
GAGCCTGGCGAAGTTCGGGAACCGCGATCGATTGATCTGACCAGCTCCATCCATCAACGAGATCACCGGCAGTTCGTCGAAGACAACCATCACGACGTTTCGATCACTTGGACCAGCGGTGGTTGCACTACTGGAATTCGTTGCTGCCATCACCGCCCGCACATCGGGAGTTATCAAGAACAACATGACTGCCACCAGCGGTAGAGCCACGCAGTAGCGGCAAAACTGGCGAATTCCTGGGAATCTGAAGACGGCGAAAACGAAAAGTCCACCTAGCAAGAGTGCAAACGCAATTTGGAGCAGGACTGGCAGACCCAGGGCCCGTTTCGCGAGCTGCAGGGCGAAGACACTGGAAACGAGTCCTAAAACGATGGTGTGCGCCCACCACCGCCATCGGCCTGGTAGTAGAAGTACAGACGCGACGAGAATCGCGGGTCCAGCAAAGGCTACTAACGCGACAAACAGCAGGTAGTCGAGTGGCGGTGAGCCACGAACGATGAAGAAGGCGACATCCTGTCGAAGAAGGTCGATCAAAGGCAGGGCCACTGCAAATGAGTAGGTCGCCACGATTGACGCAACCATGTCGCGTCGCGGCAGTTCCACCAGCGTCCCACCACCAAACCTGCTGATTGCTACCAAGAAGGCGCCTCAAAACTACGGACTTGTTGTGTCAAAGGATACGCAGGCCGACCCGAATGCCACCGGGAAACCTTGTCGGATGACGAGACCAACTTTGCCCAGCTGGCTGCATCGACCGCGTCAGCTGAGCTTGGCGAGTAGCGCATTGAAGAACCTGGCTGACACCGACCCACCGTTGAGATCCGCCGCATATGCCAGAGCGGCAGCCCGATCGTATCGTTCGAGAAATTGCCGCACGTTGGAGAGACTCTCCGTCAGTCCATCCGGATCATCTGCGTCATAACCCACGCCGAAACCCATAGCGATCAGGTCTCGGAATCCACCAGTCAACGGGGCAACGACGGGGACTCCGAAACTGAGCGCCAAGAGGGCAGCCCCAGAGTTGAGACTGGCACGATATGGGAGCACGGCGACATCTAGTGCAACCATGAGACTCGCCATCTCGCGGTCGCTCAACTGGCGTGCCACCAGCCTGACGTGATTCGCCTTCTCCAGTTCGAGGAGGAGTTGCCGCGACTCCTCGTCACGTCCCGGGATGCCTCCAACCAGGGCCCGCACGTCGGGGTCCAATTCGATCTGGTTTCGGACGGCATCTGCGAACTCGGTGAGTCCTTTGTATGGCTGTATCGATCCCAATGCACCGAGGACGAGGTCAGTCGGCTCGTACCCCAACTCGAACCTGGAGGTGGCGCGGTCGACATGTGATGGATAGGCCCCGACATAGGAAGGATGGGGCACTTCGATGATCTTGTCGACAGGTAAGGAGTAGTAGCGGAACGTGGCCTCAACGGTGCCAGGAGACATCACGTGTATAACATCTGCAATCTCCGAGAGTCGAGCTCTCAGCCGAGACTCGACTTCGGGAAAAGGACACTGATGAGGCAACACGTTGTGCACCGACCAGGCGATCTTGCTGCCTGCGGCTTGCAAGGACTCCAGGTGCTCGACGAATTCCGTGGCTCTCGCCTCAGCCTGACGCGTGTTCTCCGCTCCCGAAATGATTTCAGATGTCCAGTGCAGGTGAAGAATTGTGCCGACTCCGATCGACCGGGCAACCTGCAGGCTGTCGAAATCCGATCTGAGGGGAAGGCCGACCGGAGCAACCCCCGATGCATACGCCTGGCTGTACAGCAGAGCCTGGTACGGGTTCATCCTGGCGACGGGATGGAATCCCAGCACCCACCCATCATCCTCGGAGAGGACGCTCCGGGCTGCTCGGGCGATCCGGCCTCCCAATGGGACGGTGTCGAGAATCACCTCAACCCGCTTCCAATACGCGACTCAGGATCTCCCCATACCTCTTGGCGTTCGACTCCACCGTTCTCTCCTCCAGGATCCACTCCTTGGCCTCCTCGGCGAGATCGCGGCAACGATCCGGAGAGCCAAGGAGCTCTCCGGCTGTGTGCGCCAGTGAATCGGGGTCATCGGGCACAAATACCTCACCTCTCCGCCCAGGGGCGACGAGCTCGCGAAGGGCGGGTAGGTCGGAAGCGATGACCGGGATCTCCATGGCCATCGCCTCGAGTGGTTTTAGGGGAGTCACCAGGCGGGCTGCCCGGTCGTCCACTCTCGGGACGACAAACAGGTCGATCAGGGCATAGTGATCCTCGATCTCCCTATTGGCGACATGACCCGTCAAGACAAAGTGCTCAGTAAGACCGAGCTCTGAGACCAGGGCGGAAAGCCTCTCACGTTCCGGTCCGTCGCCGACGACGAGTCCTGCGACATCCGTCCCGGACTCCCGCAGACGCGCCACCGCGATGATCAGGCTCTCTATCCCCTCTCGAGCTCCAAGATTAGAGATGTATCCGAGGATCGGCCGACGATCGAGCCCATATCTCCGCAACAGTGATTGTGACTTGGGTCGGGGCTGGAATCGCTCGACGTCGACGACATTGGGCACCACCGCCACCTTGTCACCCGAAACCCCCCTGCTCATGATCTCATGACGCATGGCCTCGGCAATCGTTATGACAAAGTCGGACTCCAGGAGGCAACGGGTCTCTTGGTCGTGCCGACGTTGGTAATACTCGCCCTGCTCGCTCCGCTCGAATTCATTGGTCCATGTGTGCTCGAGAAAACTCCGCATCTCATAGATCAGAGGTACAGAGAGATGCCTGGCCACGGCCAATCCAACCAAAGCGGTTTCGTAGCCCCGATAACCCGACCCGGCCTGTATCAGCGCCGGCCGGCTCTTCTTGGCTATCCCAGCCGTCAGGGTGGCTTGATCGTTGAGAATTTGATCGTAAGGAATGGATCGGGTGTCGTAACCGCTGCCAAGATCGAGTCGGTGGTGCGCGATCCCGTCGACGACGTCGAGCGAGTGAAAGTCCTCGAAACCCTGATTCCTCGGGAAGCCAAGAGACGTCACCACTGTGGGGTCGTATCCCGCCAGTTTCTGGGCCGCCAGGGTCATCCGGCTCCGCATCGTGTACCCACGTTCGAAGAACGGTAAGGACTCCTTGAGGATGTGCAGAACCGCATTCTCGATGGGTGATACCTCTGCAGCTGTGCCACTGATGTGAGGAAGCCATCGCGGTTCTGTCTCGCGGAGTCGTCCCTCCAGCACCCTGGCCTGGTGACGGAGTTGAGCGTCATCCCGATCTGTCAGCGCCAGACGAACGGAAGTCAATGCTGCTGTCAGCTCTCCTAACTTGATGAAGCACTTTCTTCGCAGAAGATGAGCTGCTTTCGACAAACCCAGCTCCGGTGGGCCCGCATCGATGAGCTCCAGACAGGCTTCATAGTCACCGGCGTCATAGGCTCGCTCTGCGGCCACCAGCCCGTGGGAGCCCATGCCGGCCTCCGCCTGGCGCAGCTCCTCGAGACGGGCGATCCTTTCTTCGTCTCCAGTCAGATCTGGCAGCGGCGGCAGTGTCACCTGCGTGGTCGCAACAGCCCACATTTCGCGTATCAACATGTCCAGGCGGAGAGGTTGACGGCGCCAGCGAGCCAGGACTCCTCCTAGCCTCCACCAACGGCGGGCCCGCAAACGCATGAGCTTGGCTACGAGCACTTTCCTGCGGGAATCGGTTTCAATCCTCTTGATCTGTTCCTCTCGGTAGCGGATCCGCCACTTCTTGGCTTCCGCCTGGAGCTTCTCGGCGCGATCCTTTAAGGAGGAGATCTCAGCCACTTCCTTGTTGAGTTCCTCGGCTCGACGCTTCCACGCACTGGCGCGCTGTCTGTCACTGTGCTGCCAGGCATCCATTTGATTGGCCGTCACCGGCAACGCCAGGGAGGAAGCGATGGCGCCATCCGTGCGCAACCGAGACCAATCACCTTCGAGCGGAGGGCTCAGCTCATTTCCGTCCCAGATCTCGATCTCGTAGCCCCAATGTTCCATCCCGGTGATTGTTCGGTATTCGATCACAGCGATTGCGTCGGGATCGACGTCGCTTCGCCATTTGTCCTCGCGAACTGAAATTGGTTCGACGGCCCCTCTTTTCCACCACTCCCCTGGCGCCATGAGCCCTTCGGCGATGTCATCCACAGCCTTGCCTGCGCCGACGGTTTGACCCACGTCCAGGAGGTCCGCAAGTCGCCCTCGAACTTCGGAGGGGTTGACGGTCATGTCCTCGTAGCGACTTATGAGGGTCCGGTCGGGGAAGAGTCGGTCGAGATCGGCAAGGATGCGGGCGTGTTCGACCCACTTCTCCGCGAAGCTCCATGGGTCCTTGATCCCCCATGGCACTGCCAGGTGGGAGCGGTAGACCTCGCGGGGGTCTCTGATCAGCCCAACGACCGCGAGGTGGGGAACGGCTTGAAGAAGCTGAGGACACCAGCGGGCGTGATCTGGCGTCTTCTCCCCCAGATGGATCGCTTCAGACGGCGAAAGGCTTCGGATTAGAGCGATGAACAGGTCCCATAGGTACGAGTCATCAGGGAGACCGTCCACCAATCCACCCCGTTGGATAACGAGCTCAGAAGAGGACTCGAGATCCAAGAACCATTGGAACGCAGCCTGCGTGGTCTCTCTTGACAGCGGAGGTGGAAAGCGATCGGCGATGGCGGCCGCATGACGCCAGAAGTGTGTCTCCCGGGGAATCCAGACATCCTCGAGCTCCATGGCGAGACGCTGCAGCACGGTTGTCCCAGAACGGGCCATGCCAACCAATAGAAATCGGACCTCGGATCCCGGCGAAACCTCAACCCCCCCTCCAAACGTCTGATTGCTCGGGGAAGGTGTATCGCGACTACTCACTGATGCCCCTCACGACAACGTCGCTTTCTCCCCTCAAAACTCGTATCCGAAGGCGCACAGGTCGAGGGCAAACCTTCGCTCCACCACGGCGCGTGAGCGCTCGTCGTAGTACGACCGGTAGTCATGTGTGCGACCCGGGGTGGGATTGACTTGGGGCACGGCCTGGGTCCCGAGACCGAGTTTCTCCATGACAGCATCAAAGTCCGCCTGCAGATGCTCGAACCTGATCACAAAGTCGAGGTCGTCATTCAGCGCGGCTTCAAGATGCGCCGCCGGCTTGTCCAGATCATCGCCAAACATCGCGTCCAGCCAGGGACCGAACCCCTCTTTCGCGGCTGTGGCCGCTCGGAGCTGACGAGAACTGCGATGGATGAAATGAGCAGGATTGTCGAGCTGTCTCACATAGCGCCGCCTGGTCTTCTCGTATAGAGAGACAATCGAGTCGAACGGGTTCCTGACACCGCAGAACTTGAAAAGCCGCTCACTTTCCTTGGGAGTCAGGATGCCGTGAGTCAGCAATTGGCCGAGTCGCCCATGTTTGGAATCCACCAGGACCCGGCCATCTGCCTCCACGTTTTGTGATGGAATGGTCTCTCCGTCGTAGTGATCCTGCAAGACCCGAATGATGGCGGTGGAACCGGTTCGAGGTGTCGCGATGAACAGGTATCCCTTTGCTCGTGAGATGACTGGCATGGTCCCGATTGGAGAATAGGAAGCGAGCAGAGCTTAGATAGGGATGTCTCCCAGCAACCACGACCATCCTCAAGTTGACCGTGACCTCGTCGATAAAAGCACAATGACCGATCCCGCTGCTCATCGGGCGATGAGTCATCGGAGCCGTTGTACGCGCTTGGTCTTGGTCAGTCTCCTGGTGATCACGCTGGTGTCTATGCCAGGGAAAGCCGAGGCCGCCGACCGGGTCCTCTATGTCGCAACCTGGGGTGAAGACTTCATTGGTGACACATGGAAGGAGGCGCCGAACAGTTTCGAGACACCCTGGAAGACCATTAAAAGGGCGGTGCAGCGGGCCCAGCCGGGTGACACCATCATGGTGAGAGGCGGCACCTACGTGGAGGCTGTCGGGTGGGAAGCTGATCGGGCGACCAAAGACTCCCCGATAGTTCTCACCAATTACAAGAACGAGCGAGTCGTTCTTAAAGGCAGCCTGAAGTTGGAGAACGCGGACTACTGGACAGTTGACGGCATCAACGTCACCTACGACCCTGAGCTCGGGCGGAGAGAGGCGCTGGTAGCGTTCCACGGCGGTGCCGGTTGGCAGCTACTCAACTCCGAGATCTGGGGGTCGCGGGGTGTCTCCAACGTCATGATAAGGGCCGGGGCCCAGTCTCCGCGTGACTATCGACTCGCCGGCAACTGCATCCATGACAACCTGGCGACCGGTGACGCATTCATGAACGATCACAACATTTATCTCCAGCCGGGATACGACTCCGGTCCTGGCATCATCGAGCGCAACATCCTCTTCAATGCGCCAAACGGTGCGAATATCAAAGCTGCTGGAGGTGACCCTTCCAAAACAGGCGCCGCCAACGTCCGGATTGATTACAACACGATGTCGACGGCAGGTGCGGGTGTCATCGTTGGGTACGCCAGCCACGGGATCTCGATGAACGGGAACCTCATCGGTCCGCGAAAGGGCGGGGGACAATTGTACGTCGCGGCAATCCTGGGCAACACTGTCTCAGGGACCAACAACGTCGCCAAGAACACCGCGGTCCGAGGGTACGAGAGGACTGTGTGGTCGACGGCCGACTCGACCCGACCGCTCGTCGAATCCAGAACGGTTCGAGTGAACCCCGACTTCGACGACACCACGGCATGCTCCGGTTTTCACCCCAAAGACGAAGCTGCGTCGGCGTACGGGCGATATGGCGACGGCAACTTCCCCACGACCGGGTCGGATACGTTCTTCGACGACGATGGCTCGATTTTCGAGGGGGACATCGAGTGGATTGCCGAAGAGGGGATCACCCAAGGCTGCAATCCCCCCTTGAACACGATGTTCTGCCCGGACGATCGTGTCACGCGTGGCCAGATGGCGGCTTTTCTCCGGAGGGCACTGGGTCTCCGCGACTCGCCTCGCGACTACTTCGACGACGACAACTCTTCAACCTTTCAGTCGGACATAAACGCACTGGCGTATGCGGGGATTACTTCAGGCTGCAATCCACCTGCGAACGACGCCTTCTGCCCTAAGGACAACGTGACGCGAGGTCAGATGGCCGCATTTATCGTCCGCGCTCAGGAGTATGCGAAGACCTCGAAGGACTTCTTCCGGGACGACGACCAGAGCACCTTCGAGGGAGATATCAACGCCCTGGCTCAGCAGGCCGTTGCGAAAGGGTGCAACCCACCCACCAATGACGAGTATTGCCCCACGGACCCGGTGTTACGTGGTCAAATGGCGGCCTTTCTAGCTCGCGCGCTCGGCGAATAGCAGAGTCACCTCACCCACCATCCACGCAGCCTGGTGCGGGCACAGCCCAACGCACGCGGTATCGTCCTCGCCCAACCCCATTAGGAGACGCATGAGGTCCATCGTCGGGCTGACGGGGCCCCGTTTGGCCTCCCGCCTCGCTCTTATTCTCGTCATTGCCCCGCTCGTCGGTCTTGTGGCGATAGTCGCAGCCGAGTCAGTGTCTGACACTCTCATCGCCGAGCGCTTATTGGAAGCCCGCAACAGCCAGACGCTCGGCACCCGTGAGTACTCCAGAAGCCCCCTCGACACGACCACAGTCCATCACAGCGAATGTGTCGCCCTCTCCGTTGGACTTGGCGACATTCCCGGAACGGGGCGCGTGACCACAGCCCTCGAAAGCCGAACTTATCGAACCTGTCCTAACCTGGCAGCACAACTCAGCACGTTCGAGAGCAACGGGACACTGCCCGCCGGTACCCCGTATCTCCGCTACTGGCACGGCTATTCGCCATTGACGCGCCCGGCGCTGGCCCTGTTTGGAGTCGCTGGTACGCGGTGGATCGTCTTCGGTCTGCTGGCACTTGTGATGGGAACCGTTTATGCCGGTGTGAGACGCCGGGGTGGTTCTGTGGCGGCGATGCTGCTCGTCGCTCCGATGCTTCTGACCACCGACGCCATCATCGGAGCTTTGTCAATCATGCAGGCCTTCGGAATCGGAACGGCGTGGCTGGGAGGGTGGCTTTGTTACAGCATGGTGCGACGCAAGCCGACCTGGTTAGTCGGCGCCTTCGCCGGCGCCCTCGCTGGTGCAGCCGCTTCGTATCTCGACCTGCTGACCACGATGCCCGGGGCGCTGACGATGAGCGTGGTAGGCGCCACATTCGGAGCTGGCACCCAGTTGGCTCAGAAACCTAATCAAACTTGGCGGATACCACTCGCGGCGACCGGAGGCTGGTTTATCGGAATGGCGTGGATGTGGGCGTCCAAATGGCTCATCGCAATGGTCTTTCTTGGGAGCGCAGAGGTGATCGATGACATCAAGGGCCAGATCGCATTCCGTCTCTCCGGCAGCCATGACGGAGTGGATCCCTCCCGTGTCCTCGGTCTATCTGACAACATCGCCTTCTGGTGGGACCGCCCATTAACGCCGCTGGTGGCGTTCGTCGGCCTTGGTGTCATTGGGGTCTGGCTCGCCAGGGGGTGGCGGTCGATCAATGGGCGGGGGATGCTTTCCGTCTCGCTGGTCGTCACCATCATGGTTGTCCCACATTTGCTCTGGTACCTGCTCCTCAACAACCACAGCCAGCTTCACGTTGCGATCGTGTATCGCTCCCTGCCCATAGCATTCGGTGGGCTCCTCGCCTGGACGCTCACCGCAGCAAGCGAGATGACACGTGCCAGGGACCACGTGACCTGAGGACGTCGATCGCGTAGGTGGACCCCTCAGGTCGGCTGGAATAGGGCTCCGGGTTGGGAGTCAGCCCTTGGCATTCTGCTTCGCAACTGACTTTCGGTACGCCTTTACCACTTCGGCCGAAGGGCCATGCGCGGCGACTTCCCCGCGCTCCAGCCAGATCGCCCTATCGCAGAATTCCTTGACGCTCGCCAACGAGTGGGAAACGAACAGGATCGTCCCTGCCTTGTCAAGCAGGTCCCTCATCGCCTGCATGCTCTTCTCTTTGAAGGAAGCGTCGCCCACCGCGAGGATCTCATCCAGGAGAAGGACATCGGGATCGAGGTTCAATGCCACTGAGAACGCCAGGCGAGAGAACATACCTGCTGAGTAGGTCTTCATCGGACGATCGATGGCGTCCTCGAGCTCTGCGTATTCCATAATCTCGTCGAACCTCTCGTCGACTTCGCGCTTTCGCAGACCTGCCGCCAGGCCGCCGAGATAAACGTTCCGCCTGCCCGTGAGCTCGGGGATGAAACCCACGCCGAGTTGCAGCAGCGTTGAGGTCTTGCCGTGGACCACGGCCTTGCCGCCATTGGGTCTCAAAGTTCCGGCGACACAACGGAGCAGCGTGCTTTTTCCCGCACCATTGCGTCCGATGACCCCGAAAGCCTCTCCACGGTTAACCGTGAAGGAGACGTTGTTGAGAGCGATGACTTCTTCGAGAGAGCGCCGTCGACCGATCGTCCGTCGCAAGGTCGGTTTTCGCTCGACGTATGGGCGGAAGCGGACATAGAGATCTTCGACGACGATCGACGGCTGGCTCACAGATGTCTCGCGATCTTGCCTTCGTATCTGACGAAGAGACCGATACCAAACACACCGATGACAAGAGCCCATATCGCGAACTGCACGAGCATCTTTTCATCGAACGGGTCTCCTATAAGCGCCGCCCGGTAGACAGATATCAGAGGGAACAAGGGGTTCAGCTCGGCATAGGGGGCAAAGTCCTGCCCCCGCTCAGTATCCAGCATTGTGAGGGGCCAAATGATGGGAGACAGATAAAGCCAGATGCGGTTGACATATGGTATGAAGTTGTTGATATCGCGAAACGGCACTGCGAGACGGGCCGCGATCGAACCGAGTCCCAAGTTGAATAAAAACTGGAGCGGGATAGCAACGAGCAGGAGCACAACGAACGCGGTAGGGAAGAATATCTGAGGAGATGACTCAGGGTCGCGAATCACAACGAACAAAACCATCTGCACCGCGAGGAGAACGCCCAAAGAAACCAGGAACCCGATCAACGCTTCGAAAAGATTCGCGAGGGGCAAGATGAGGCGGGGAAACTTGAGGTTGGTAAGCAGCTTGGAATTCTGCAGCACAGCATTGGCTCCCCCGGTCAACGCCTGGGCGGTGAAGTGGAAGACGAACATCCCCGACATCAGATAGATGATGTTCCGGTCACTAGGGAAGATGAATCCGAATACAAGCCAATAGACGAGGCTCAGCAGGACCGGGTTGAGGACCCACCAGAAGAGTCCCAATGCCGTCGACGCGTTTCTCGCCTTGAAGTTGCCCATGGCGAGGAACCAGATGAACTCCCGGCGCCGCCACAGCTCCTTGACGTAGTAGACCAGTCGTCTGGTGTAGTAGGTGGGGGAGGACGTGGTCTGTGTCACCGGCTCACGCGTTCCAGTACCATCTCCGCAGCCGCCGTCACACTCGTCTCCGCCCCATCCACCGTCACGTCGGGCGTAACCGGCGCCTCGTAGGGATCGTCGATTCCGGTCATCCCGGTGATCTTCCCCGCCCTCGCCCTGGCATACAAGCCTTTCGAATCCCGCTGTTCGCAGACGTCCAGCGGGGTGTCCACGAACACCTCGAGAAATCGGAGCCCGATCTCGTTGTGCTTGCGACGCACCTCGTCTCGGTCGGCCCGATAGGGAGAGATCACTGGAACCAGCACTACCAGCCCGGCGTCGGCAAACAACCGGGCGATCTCCCCGACCCGACGGATGTTCTCTGCCCGATCCTCCTTGCTGAACCCGAGGTCGGAGTTGATGCCATGACGGAGGTTGTCACCGTCGAGGACGTATGCGGCACGCCCCTCGGCAACCAGTCGCTCCTCCACCGCATAGGCGATCGTCGACTTTCCGCTCCCGGAGAGACCCGTCAGCCAAACCGTCAGGCCCTCTCCCCCGGTGGTGGACGCCCGATGGGCCCGCTTCACCGCGCCTTCGTGCCAGACGACGTTCTCGGTCATGCAGCTTCGCCGGTGATCATCCCGGCGCCGACCGTGTTGTTGGTCGCTTCGTCGACCAGGATGAAAGACCCCGTCTCGCGGTTCCGCCGGTACTCGTCGAAGAAGAACGGTTTTGTTGTCCGCATCCTGATGCGTCCGATCTCGTTGAGGGTGAGCTCGGTGGCGTCGGCGTCGCGGTGCAGCGTGTTGACGTCGAGCCGGTATTGCAGGTCGTTGACCATCGCCCGCCCCCATCTGGTGGTGTGCTTGATCTGATATTTGACCCCCGGGCGCAGCGGGGAGGTGTCTGACATCCAGGCGACCATGGCGTCGATGTCCTGAGATGAGTGGGGCTGGTTGTGGGGGCGACAGATCATGTCGCCGCGGGAGATATCGATGTCATCGTCGAGGGTGACCACCACCGACATCGGCGGGGCTGCCTCGTCGAGGTCGCCGTCGTGGGTGGAGATCGTCTTGATCCTCGAGCTGAAACCGCTGGGCAGCACGACGACCTCGTCGCCGGGTTTCATGAGCCCGCCCGACACCTTCCCCGCATAGCCCCGGTAATCCCGGAAGTCGTGGCGATGGGGACGGATCACATACTGGACCGGGAAACGGACGTCGATGAGGTTCTCGTCGGATCCGATGTGGATCTCCTCCAACAGCTCGAGGACAGTCGGCCCGTGATACCAGGCCATGTTGGCTGATGGCTCGACGATGTTGTCGCCTTTCAGCGCCGACACCGGCACGAACCTGAGGTCGTGGATGTCGAGCCTCCGGGCGAACTCCCGGAACTCGTCGACCAGCTCGTCATAGCGGTCCTCTGACCAGTCGACCAGATCCATCTTGTTGACACAGAGGACCAAGTGGGGAACGCCGAGCAAGGATGCGAGGAAAGAGTGACGTCGGGTCTGTTCCATGATGCCGTTACGGGCGTCGACGAGGATCAAGGCGATGTTGGCGGTCGAGGAGCCGGTGACCATGTTCCGGGTGTACTGGATGTGACCGGGAGTGTCGGCGAGGACGAACTTGCGTTTTGGGGTGGCGAAGTAGCGGTAGGCGACGTCGATGGTGATCCCTTGCTCTCGCTCGGCG
>Ga0299907_10002107_pt1 | contig 12013 bp, 10 predicted proteins | sample RVTome_16_FD_198680 | JGI IMG/M metagenome (GOLD analysis project Ga0299907, IMG submission 198680) | Soil microbial communities from uranium-contaminated site in the Upper Colorado River Basin, Wyoming, United States - RVT152D67 (version 2) ...
GGGGAACCTCGTCGGTAGAGCTCGAGCGAGCGAGCGTGTGCGTCGCTCTTCGCCGTACCTTCCGCGAACATTGAGGCCCAGTGATGGCACAGGGCGGCCCGCAGGAAGGCGTCTCCGGCGGTGACAGCGGCCTCACGCGCCGCGGCTGCGGAGGCTTGTGCTTCGTGCCGCGCCGCCGCGTCCGACCACTTCGGTACCCAGTCTGCCCGACGCCGGATGCCCGAAAGGATGCGTGAGATCTCCGAGTAATCCAACCGCCCGGCGACACTGTAGCGCGCTAGTCGCACGAACAAGTACGAACGTCCCAGTTCCTCAGCGCCGTGCAGGCGAAGGAGTTGATCGAACGTGTCAGGGCCGGTCATGTCGTGGGGGGTCGGAGACCCGGGATCAGGCTACCCCGTGCCCGCGCCAGAAGATGATCTTCTGCTCGAGCCATTCGATCGCGAGGTACAGGATCAAGCCCACCAAGGTCAGGTAAACAAGGACGGCGAAAGCCGAATCCACCTGCAGACCGAAGTTGAAGGTGGCGATCAGCGAGCCCATCCCTTCCTGCGCTCCAACAAACTCCCCGACAATGGCGCCGACGAGCGCGAACGACATCCCGGTCTTGAGTCCTGCGAAGGCGGAGGTCAATGCTTCCGGCAGTGACAGTTTCATGAACACGTGGCGCTTGCTCGCGCCGTAAGCCTCCATGAAGGACTTGGCGTCAGCGTTTACCGAATCGAGGCCGGAGATCGTGTTGACCAGTAGAGGAAAGAAGCAGATCGCCGCGGCCATCACAATCTTGGAGCTGATCCCGAAGCCGAACCAGACGACGAAAACCGGCGCGAGCGCGACCTTGGGAAGGCCCTGGAACAGCACCACGTACGGGTAGAGGCCCTGTCGCAGCACGGTGGAGGATGCGATCGCCGCGCCCAGGATGAATCCGACGATTGATCCCAATGCCCAACCGGCCGTCGTCTCCAGGACGGTCACCCGTACGGCGTCCCAGAAGAAACTTTCGCCGGCCAGTTCGACCATCGCACTCGCGATGGCAGAAGGTCGCGGCAGGATGAAGCGGTTGAATACCTCGGCCCTCGTGAGGGTCTCCCCCGCTCCTACGACCAGAACGAAGACGACGACCGGCCAGATGAATTTTCCATAGCGACCACCTCGGGTCGCGGCGTACGCTGCGTCCCCGCCCTCGAGCTGCCGACCGTTGGGCTCCGTTTCGAATTCGATCGGGGTGCTTGATGTCGTCCTCATGTGGATACCTCACTACAGACGCAATAGGTCCCGGACTTCTTTGAGCTTGTGCGCGAACTCGTCGGAATCAATCAACTCGGGCCGCCTCGGGCGCGGCAGGTCGGCGACAACCTCTCCCGTTACCCGTCCCGGGTTCGTCTGGAGAACCACGATGCGGTCTGAGAGGATAAGCGCTTCTTTGATGTCATGGGTCACATACAGCGCGGTCTTCTTGAGCTTCTCCTGGATCCTCGCGATCTCGAACTCGAGCCTCTCGCGGGTGAGCTCGTCGAGCGCTGCGAGGGGCTCATCCATCAAGAGGATGTCGGGTTCGGTTACGAGTAACCGTGCCAGGGAGGCGCGCTGCCTCATCCCACCGGACAGCTCCCAGGGATAGATGTCCGCGCAATCTTCCAGACCGACGAGCCTCAGGAGTTCGAGCGCTTTGTGCTTGCCCTCGTCGGTGTTTTCCCCGAACAACTCGAACGGGAGGATGACGTTCTTCAACACGTTCCGCCAGGGGAAGAGGATCGAGGTCTGGAACATGAGGCCGACCTCGCGCCTACCGGGGCGCGCTTTCTGCCCCAAGACCGTTATCGTGCCCGCGTCCGGGGGAAGGATGCCGGCGACCATCTTCAGGAGTGTGGACTTCCCACATCCGCTCGGGCCGACCAGGGATACGAACTCGCCCCGGTTCACGACGAAGGAGACGTCCCGCACCGCGTCGACGGTCCGCGTCTCCGTTCGGTAACGCTTGCCGACGTGCGCAACGCCTATGGAGTGGGCAGAACCCGCTTCGGCCGGGCTGGTTTTCCCGACGGCAGGAGAGGTGAGATCGCGCATCGAGGGTCAGGTCCCGTAGGGCGAGCAGAGCCGAGCCAAACCTCGGTAGCGACGCCCACGAACCGGTGTCATCAGGGCAGGATCGTATATTTTGTCTTAATCACAGTCAACCAAGTCGACGTCCACGCCGCTTCGGTTTGAGTCTCCTTAAACCCCGGACCTCTCCAGAACGAAGACGCCGTGGTTCTTGTCGCTGCAATAGATGACGCCGCGAGCGTCCACGAGGACGTCTTCGAACTGCGTGGAGAGGTGTGTCGGGAGGGGCCCCCTCCGCTCCACCGGGTCCACCGGTAGGTAGTGCGCGGTCTCGTGCGGTGCCGCGGGATCGCTTACGTCGAAGATGCGCAGGCCGGCGTTGAACCACGTCATGTACACGATGTCCGACGAGCTCAGAAGGTCGGGGTGTCCCTGCTGGTGGTGTTGATTGTGAGGGCCGAAGCGCCCGTTCCTGGCGTGATAGGGGACCCGGCCGGCAGGCGCGACGGGTTCGGGGAGCTGCCCGACCACGACAGGTACCGACGGGTCTGATATGTCCACCACGAACGCGTAGTTCCACTCTGGCCCAGGGCGTTCGACGAGAGCCTCGCTGTTGACGATCAAGATAGGCCGGCCCGAGAGGGGGACGGCCGAATGACACCCTACGCGGCTCCCTAGATCGCCGAAGCCGAGATGGCCGACCATGGTCGGACGCTCGGGGGCCGAGACGTCGAGCACGACTAGCCCCGCCCTACCGAAGCTCACGTACGCAAGATCTCCATCGACGTAAGCCGGCCCGTGCATGTACGACTCGAGCTTCGGCGCATCGGGGTCGTCCTGACCCGGCCAGCACCAGCGGGCTACCTCTCGCGGCGCCTTCGGATCCGATATGTCGACGATCTGGAGGGCTCGTCCGGGTACTCCCGGAAGACCTGCGGCGAGGTAGGCGAGATCGCCGCGCGCGTAGAAGTTGCGGTGCGTACCGGACCCCCCGGTCCTGTGAACGCCCAGCAACTTCGGTGCGACCGGGTCGGCAGCGATGTCCCAGATGAGGACGCCCTCCTCGGCCAGATCCGGTCGGTCTATACCCCATCCTTCCGGCGGACGTTCCAGACTCGTGATCAGTTTCCCGTTGGCTGCTTGTACCTGCAGTGTCCACGTGTGTGGTGGCCCGGGGATCAGCGCCACGTGTTCCGGCGCGGCGGGATCGGTCACGTCGAGCACGGACCAACCCGAACGCCAGAGGTGAGCCGTGTAGAGGTACCACCGCGCGTCGACCCGCTGCAGCGCGAGCTTGAAGCCCGGGTCGCCTCCGAGGTCGTGGAACGCGAGGATTCGGATACCTTTCGCTTCGAGGGTCCTCGGTGGAGGCGTTCCCGGCGTGTTTTTCCATACCGGTTCGCCGACGCTAGTCACGGGGTCGATCGTCGAGGTTCACCCACACCGCACGCGCATGTTGATGGCCCCGATTCATGATGCAGTGGGAAATCTCCGAGCTGTAACCGATCGAATCTCCGACCTTCAACTCATAGGTCGCGCCGTCGAGTTCGACGGTTAATCGGCCCTGCAACACCACTCCGTACTCGTAGCCTGCGTGATGGGCGGGGGCTCCGCTGCTCGTCCCCGGTTCATAGTCGTTCAGCGCCACTTCGACACCGCGGTCGTCGTCCGTCCGTGCGATCTGCCGCCTGACCCCCGTTGCGGTAACGAAGACGCGCTGATCTTCCGCCGTGACGACGGGTTCTCCCGCACGCGCCCTCCGGTCGGTGAAGAGATCCGCCATGTGGATTCCCAGCGCCGACGAAATGGCCACTAGGGTTCCGATCGAAGGTGCCGCACGTCCACGTTCGACCAGACTCAGCATCGACGTGCTGAGACCGGTTCTCTCGCCTAGCTCTTGAAGCGTGAGCGATCGTTCTGCACGCAGGACCCGGATCCGCGCACCGATCTGAGCTAGCGTCGCGTCCGCATCTAGGAAGGTGTCGTGCTTGGGAGGTTCGTCTGCGCTCGCTCTCCAGCCGGCCAATGCGTCTCTAAGCCCTCCGTTCGATGACCAGATCGCCGTGGCCACGCGTCCAATCGAGGCGACACCGGCGCCGCAACACTACTCCCCGGGGACCTCGATGCCCATCTGCTTGAGCATCTGAAGATCCGCCGGCGCGGGTCCGCCTACGCTCTCGATGTTCGAGCCCTTGTCCGCTTTCACGGCATGTACAACTCCTTCGGGGACGTGTACGACCTTCCCCTTGGTTATCTCGAACGTAGCGCCGTTGGTGACGTCTTCCACCGTTCCCTCCCCGGCGAGGATGAAGATCGTGTCTTCCGAGGACGAGTGCGCGTGCGGGACGTTTTCTTCGCCCGCCGTCATGTTCACGTAGTTCATGTTGGCCGTGCGCGATCCCGCCCCTGCCCACACGACCAAGCGAGCATCCTTCGCGATCATCGGCATGAGATCGTCGGGGCGATCACGGTGGAAGATGCGTACCTCTCCGGGCCCGCCATCCGCGTCCTGCCCATCGGTTGTGTCGCCCGTCGTGCCGGTAGGGTCGAGGTGGCGATAAAGCGCCGGATCTGGTGGACAAGGGCCCCCGATGATCTCGACGGCTTGCGCGTCGGCCCTGATCTCGTAGGGGGTCCTCGGCTCGACGAAGATCATCGACCCGGACTCGGCGGAGTGTGTCTTACCGGTGAGGGGTTCCGGCACGGAGGGCATCCCCGAGATCACGTAGTAGACGGCTTCCATCGGATGTTCGAGGGGGATCGTTCGGGCGCCCGGCTCTAGTCGGATGCGATGCATCGAACGGGCTTGGGCGCCGATACCCGGCCACACGACGGCGCGAGCGGAACCGGGACCTTGAATGATGGGCAGCGACGGATGGTCCGCCTCGCTGTCTATGACGGTGACCCTCTTGCCGTTGCCGCTCAGTGATCCTGCCTTTCCTCGTCGATGGTCAGACTTTAATAGAGGGAAATCTCACGGTCTACGGCCCAGGCCTGACGTTCGACAATGTTCAAACTCTGAGCTTGCCCATTGAACACTATTGAAGGATAGGGGATACTTTCCCTGCTTACTTCCGGCGTGCCCTGCGGGAGTGAGGGGCCGCACCGGACCGTGACTACAAGGAGGCTCTCGATGAGATATCTCCGGCGGTTGCCCTTCGCCTTACTGTCCCTCGTACTCCTCGTGGGGGTGGCATGTGGCGGGGACGACGAAGAGCCCTCAGGCGGTGAAGGAGGCGGCGAATCCCAGGCGCCGGCTACGGTCCGGCTGATCTTCGCGTTCCCGCCCGACATATCGATGCCGGGGTTCTACGTGAGCGAAGCCGAGGGCTACTTCGAGGATGAGGGGATCGAGGTCGAAGACAGCATCGTCGACGGAACCTCTTCCGTGATCCAGCAGATGGTCGCCGGTAGGGGAGACATCGGCACCGTCGGTCCCTCGGGGTTGCTCGCGTCGACCCAGGAGGGGGCGGCGCTTCCGGTCGTTTATCAGATCGACCACGAGAACATCTTCGCGATCGTGACCCCCTCCGACTCCGGGATCACCGAAGTCGCGGACCTCCAGGGTAAGACCCTCGGGATCACGAGTCCCGCGGGCGGTGAGGTTCCTACCGTCGAGGCGGCGCTCAGTGAAGCCGGGCTCGAGCAGGGGAGCGACGTCGAGATCGTCTCGGTCGGTGATGGTGGTCCCCAGGTCGCGGAAGCGCTCGAGAGCGGACGCATCGCGGCGTACGGAGGAGGAGACGCCGACACCCTGGCGCTGCAACAGCTCGGTGTGGAGCTCACGAATATCCTGCCGGACAAGTACACAGCCCTGCCCGGTAACTCTCTCGCTATCAGCGAGGACTTCTTGAACGAGAACCGCGACGCCGCCGTCCGCTTCCTACGGGCATGGGCCAAGGGCACGTTGTTCGCGATCGAGAACCAGGAGCAGGCGCTCGAGTACGGTTGCGATTTCGCTCCGGAGAACTGCACGGACATGGAATTCGCCGAGCTCGCGATCGAGTACTACGTCGGGTTGCAGATTCCACCCGAGGATCAGTTCGGCAATCTCTCCGAGAGCGGTTGGGAGACGACCGCCGAAATCATGATCCAGGAGGATCTGTTGGAGGAAGGTTTCGATGCCCTCCAGGTCCTGGACGACAGCCTGCTCGAGGAGGTCAACGACTTCGACCTCGAAGAGGTCGCCTCGGACGGTGGGGGATAACGATGAAACTGCCTCGGGAACGGATTGATCCGGCCAGGACGGCAGTCCTGGTGATCGACGTGCAGAACGACTTCTGCTCGCCCGAGGGATGGTTCGGCAGGGTGGGGCACGACCTCACCCTGATCCATTCGGCGGTCGAAAACCTCAAGCCATTCCTGCCCTCCGCACGAGATGCGGGCAACACGATGATCTTTGTGCGGGGGATCTACGATCGGAAGTACTTGTCGGATGCGATGGTAGAAAGGCATGAGCGTGACGGGCTCCCGCTGGAGCACTGCCTGGAAGGTAGTTGGGGGGCGGACCACTACGAGGTGAGCCCGGTACCCACCGATCTTTCGCTGGTGAAGCATCGATACAGCGCTTTCGTCGGCACCGACCTCGACGATCTCCTCAAGGAACGCAAGATCGAGAACCTCGTCATGTCGGGGATAACCTCGAATGTTTGTGTCGAATCGACCGCGCGCGATGGTTACATGTTCGACTACCGGATCCTATTCGTCTCCGACTGCACCGGCACTTACGACAAGGGATTGCACGAAGCCTCCCTCGAGAACATCAGGCGTTCGTTCGGTGTGGTCGTTACCTCTCATGAACTGGTTGAAGCTTGGAGACAGCTGGAGGCCCCGCCTTCCTCCTGACGAGTTCCTCCAGCTGCACCTAACTAGGAGGGCCACGGCCGTGTCGACGTCTGTATCGTCTCGTCAACCTTGGGAGGCGTGGCACAAGGACATGTGGGAGCAAACCTTCGGGCTGGAGCAGGCCGTCGATGTGGCCTCGCGCTGGCCCGACGGGATTCGTGTCGCTGTGATGCTGACGTACGACACGCAAGGTGACGTCGATGCTGCGGTGCCCGGCTACCAGAACGGGACCTGTTACTGGGACGAGGACAACATCAACTACAACGATCTCTCGCAGAGGCAGTACGACGCGCGTCGGGGTGTCGAGAGGATCCTAAGGATTCTTGGGAAGTACGACATCCGGGCGACCTTCCCTACGACGGGCGTTACGGCGGAGTGGTATCCCGACGTGATCGGTTCGATCGCGGAAGCTGGTCACGAGGTCGCAGTGCACGGTTACAGACACGTGCCCCTGTACAAGCTCAGCGACGCGGGCGAGCGAAACGAGATCGCCCAGGGCAAAGAGGCGGTCGAGGCGGTCACAGGGAGGCCGGCTCGCGGTTGGCGCTCGCCCATGTACTCGAGCACCAAGCGAACGATCCGGCTCCTCACCGAACTCGGCTTCACCTACGACAGCAGTTTCCACAATGACGACTGGCCCTACGCCCTGGAGAACGACGGGTCGACGCTGATCGAGATCCCCGCGGGTCTCGACGACTGGGAATTGAACCTGATGAAGGTGCCGGGCGGGATCTCCATGGGGGGCCAGTCCTACGCGGCCCCCGCCGCGGTGACCGACACGCTGGTCTCGCACTTCGACATGCTCTACGAGGAGTCGGCCGAGGGGCCGCGAATGATGCAGTACTGCATGCACCCCAAGATCACCGGGCGTCCGCATCGAGCGTACGGATTACAGAGGTTCATCGAGTATGTCGGCGGCCAAGACGGCGTCTGGTTCTGCGCGATGGAGGACCTCGCCGAACTCTGCCTCGTCCCCGCTCAGGCCTGAGTCCAACCCCTCTCCGAACACCCCTCACGAGACGGTGGGGTGGGCTGGCCGCGCTTCTTGACGCAAGTTACATTTTGTATAGAGTATGAGATTGAGGGCTGGTCGGGGGCGGCACCTCCGGACCAGAGGCATTTGCCGGCCGCGGGCTCCACCTCAGGCGACCGGGTTGTCAAGAGGAGGTCAGCCAAATGTCCCGCTATTTCGTGGGCGTTGACATCGGCGGGACGTTCACCGACGTGGTAGCAGTCGACAGCACCTCGGGTGACATCACCGTCCGCAAGGTTCCATCGACACCCCCGACCTTCGTCGAAGGCATCCTCGACGGCCTGGACAAGCTCCCTTTCCAGCTCGAGGACGTCGACCTCTTCGTCCACGGCTCGACCATTGGAACGAACGCCATCATCGAGCGGCGCGGTGCACCGAGTTGTCTCCTCACGACCGAGGGGTTCCGCGACGTCCTCCTCTGCGCCCGTGCGACGCGGCCCGACGTTTACGACCTCCGTTGGCGTCCCGGCCCCCCTCTCGTCCTACGGCGCAACGTTTTCGAGGTGACGGAACGGGTCGACTACCTCGGGCGCGTTGTAACCGAGATCGACCTCGACACCGTGCGCGAAGCCGCGAAACGGATCAACGCCAGGGGGATCCAGGCCGTGGCCATCTGCTTCATCAACTCTTTCGTTAACCCAGAGCACGAGCGCGCGGCGCGCGACGTAATCGTCCAAGAGTGCCCCGATGTGCACGTCTCAATCTCCTCCGAGGTGTTCCCCGAGATCCGCGAGTTCGAGCGCACCAGCACCGCGGTCGTGAACGCGTACATTGCCCCCGTCACCGAGCAGTACCTGCAGCGCTTGACCGGCGGGCTCCAGGAACGCGGCCTGGGCAGCGATCTGCTGATCGTGCACTCCGGCGGCGGGATCATGAGTGAGCAACGCACCCGCCAGCTGCCGGCACGAACCTGCTACTCCGGTCCCGCCGGCGGCGTCATGGGTGGCGCGTACGTTGGCGGACTCGCCGGGTTCAAGAATGTGATCACGATGGATATGGGCGGTACGAGCTGTGACGTAGCGCTTGTTGCCGATGGTGCTCCACTCGTGAAGCCTGGCCTCCACATCGAGCACACCATCCCCGTCAGCTTCCCGAGCATCGACATTCAGACGATCGGTGCCGGTGGTGGTTCGATCGCCTGGATCGACCCGGGCGGCATCCTGAAGAGCGGACCTGCCAGCGCCGGTGCGATTCCCGGTCCCGCCTGTTACAGCCGCGGCGGGGAAGAGCCGACGACTACCGACGCTCACTGCGTCCTCGGCCGTCTCGGCGAGACGGGTTTGCTCGGCGGCGAGCTGAAGCTCGACGTTGACAAGGCACGCGCGGCGATCAAGTCGCGCATCGCCGATCCCTACGACTGGTCGGTCGAGGAAGCTGCCGACGCCATCCTCAAAGTCGCGAACGCGAACATGATTCACGCGATCCGCCTCGTGTCGGTCGAGCAGGGCTACGACCCGCGCGAGTTCGCGCTCGTATCGTTCGGGGGGGCCGGAGCCCTGCATGCCGCGGAACTCGCCGCCGAGCTCGGCATCCCCAACGTGATCTACCCGCGCTATCCGGGACTCGCTTCGGCCTTCGGGATGCTCCAGGTCGACTTGAAGCACGACCTGATCCGTCCCGTCTTCCAGCGCGAGAGCCAGATCGATTCCGCACAGATCAACGCCACGCTGCAGGAGCTCGAGGAGGAGGCGAAGAGCTTGCTTGTGCGGGAGGGCATCGACCCCTCGTCGATCCGTTTGCAGCGGCAGTTCGACCTCAAGTACTTCCCGCAGAGCTCGTACCTCACGCTGCCGGGCCCCGACGGTGAACTCGACGAGGCACAAATGAAGGCGCTGATCGAGTCCTACAACGCCAAGCACGAGAAGGAGTTCGGCTATTCGATGCCGCGCGACAAGGTCGAGGTCGAGATCGGTCACGTCCGGCTGATTGCGGAAGGTCCGATCGAAAAACCACAGCTCAAGCGGCGTCCCGAAGGCGCATCGACCGGCACCCCCCGCACCGGCCAGGTGTACTTCTCCTCGGCCGGTGACTGGGTCCCCACGAAGATCTACGACCGCGAGCGGTTGGGCGTTGGCATGTCGGTCGAGGGCCCAGCCGTCATCGAGCAGTTCGACAGCACCTGTCTGATCCCACCGGGCGCTACCGCGACGGTGGACGAATACGAATCGCTCCTTGTGCACGTTCCAACCGGCGGAGGTAAGTGAGATGGCGCTCGTAGACAAGCTGCAAAGGGTCGATCCCGTCACCTTTGAGGTACTCCGAAGTGGGTTCCGTGCGATGTGTACCGAAGGCAGCGCGTTGCTGCGCCGCGTTGCTTACCACCCGACGATCACCGAAGGCCAGGACTTTTCGGTCGCGCTGTTGACCAACGACGGCCGCATGGTCGGCAACGGCCACCGCGACCAGACTCCGCACTTCGGATCGTTCGAGGCCACGGTGAAGGCCGTCATCGAGGACTTCCCCGAGCTGAACGAAGGCGATGCGGTGATCTGCAACGATCCGCACCGTCTCGGCACGCACACGCTCGACGTCCGTATCGTTCGCCCGATCTTCCGTGAGGGACGCATCGTCGCCTACGGCGTCGCGCTCTGTCACTGGGCCGACTGCGGCGGCGTGATGCCCGGGACGTTCTACCCTGAGGCGACGGAGTGCTACGCCGAGGGCCTGCACATCCCGCCGCTCAAGATCTTCGAGAACGAAGAGCTCGTGCAGCCGATCTGGAAGCTTCTCGAGCTGAACCTCCGAACCCCGTGGGATCGCATCGGCGACCTGCTGGCCCAGGTGCACGCTTGCCGCTTACTCGACCGGCGGTTAAACGAGTACATGGACAAGTTCGGTGAGCACACCATCCTCGATACTTTCGAGGAAACGATGGACTACTCCGAGCGCGTCTTCAAGAAAGAGGTCTCGGAACTCCCCGACGGCGTGTACGAGTTCGAGGACTTCATCGATCACGACGAGGGCCAGCCGGGACACCCGAGGGTGCGGGTCGCGCTCAAGATGACGATCGACGGCAACAAGGTCACTTACGACTTCACCGAGACGGACCCGATCGTAGGCCCGGCCGGATTGCCGCTCCCGGGTCTGCAGTCGGCGTCGTACGACGGGACGCTGCACATCTTCGCCCACCTCGCGCCGCTGAACCACGGCATCATCCGTTCGATCGCGCTGAAGACCACTCCGGGTACCGCGACCCACGTCGTGCGCCCGATCCCGACCGCCGGCTACTGCGCCGGTGCGTACGAGAAGGTGGATGCATGCGTCATGGCATGCTGGGCACAGGCGTTCGCGGCAAGCGACAAGAACCGCATTTACGCCGGAACTGTGAACCTGCAGAACATCTGTCTCGGCGGTACGCATCCCGACACCGGTGTCGATTACGTCTCCTACACCTGGGTCGAGGGCGGCCAGGGAGCGCTCGTCGGAGCCGACGGTCCCACCGGGCTCATGTACCTCTTCATCAGCGGCGCCGGTAACCAGCCGGTCGAGATCCACGAACGCTTCTACCCGTGGCGCTACACGCATTGCGAAGTGCGGCAGGACACCGCGGGCGACGGCAAGTTCCGCGGCGGCTTCGGCATCTTCCGCAACTGGGAGGTGCTCGGATCCTCGGTCCTCACCGTGCACGGCGACCGCACCGAAGTTGGTCCCTACTCGCTCGACGGCGGGACGAACGGCGGGCCGAGCACGCTGATCCTTAACAGCGGTACCGATCGCGAGCAGGACCTCGGCATGTACGCGAGCGGGATCAAGCTCGAGCCTGGCGACCACATTACGTTCGGTTCGAACGGGGGCGGCGGGATCGGCAAGCCTTGGGAGCGCGATCCCAAGCTCGTGCTCGAGGATGTCCTAGACGACTTCCTCTCGGTCGAGAAGGCACGCACGGTCTACGGCGTCGCGATCGATGCGCGAGACGAGATCAGCCTCGATTACTCGATCGATGAGAATGTCACCGCGGCCCTTCGTAAGGACCTGGCCGCGCGCGAGAACGAGCGGCCGGTCGGTTTCGCGCCTTACGAGGTCCACCCCTACGGCGATCGCGTCGACACCGGCGTGTCGACTTAGCGAGCGAGTTTGGTGATGGCAGTGGGA
>Ga0299907_10002108_pt1 | contig 12012 bp, 13 predicted proteins | sample RVTome_16_FD_198680 | JGI IMG/M metagenome (GOLD analysis project Ga0299907, IMG submission 198680) | Soil microbial communities from uranium-contaminated site in the Upper Colorado River Basin, Wyoming, United States - RVT152D67 (version 2) ...
TGGCGTCTCGAGCGGCACGGGCACGGCCGCACAGATCTCCGGCTGGTCGGTGGGTGGGAAGACAGGGACAGGTGAAACAGGGGTTCCGGGCTCGAACACGACGTGGTTCATCGCCTTCGCGAGCCGGGACGAGGACACGCCGGCGGAGCTCGCGGTCGCAGTCGTGCTACAGAACCAGGCGGGCACCGGCGGCTCGACGGCAGCACCGATCGCCCGCGAGGTCATGGAGGCAATCCTGTCCCAACGGGAGAATCCCTAACCTCTAGGACCGATGGCGACCCAGAACACACTCTCGGGCACCCTGTTCGCCGGCCGCTACCGCGTCACGCGCAAGATCGGCGGCGGCGGGATGGCCGACGTCTACCTCGCGGAGGACCAGGAGCTGGGGCGCCGCGTCGCGATCAAGATCCTGCACGGCCGCTACGCGAACGACGAGCAGTTCGTCGAGCGCTTCCGCCGCGAAGCGACCCACGCTGCGGGGCTCTCGCACCCGAACATCGTGTCGATCTTCGACCGCGGGAACACGGACGGCTCGTACTTCATCGTCATGGAGTACGTCGAGGGGCGGACGCTGAAGGAGCTCATCCGCAGCCGCGGCCCCTGCCCGATCCCGGTCGCGATCGCCTATACCCGGCAGATCCTCCAGGCGCTCCGCTACGCCCATCGAAACGGCGTCGTGCACCGCGACATCAAGCCGCACAACGTCATCGTCGACCCGGAAGGCGTCGTCAAGGTGACGGACTTCGGGATCGCGCGGGCCGGCGCCAGCCAGATGACCGAGGAGGGCGCGATCATCGGCACCGCGCAGTACCTCTCGCCGGAGCAGGCGCGCGGCGCACCGGTCGACCAGACGTCCGACCTCTACTCGACCGGGGTCGTCCTCTACGAGCTCTTGACCGCGCACGTGCCCTTCACGGGAGAGACGCCGGTCGAGATCGCCATGAAGCACCTCTCCGAGCCGCCTGACGCCCCGTCTGATCTCCGCCCCGAGGTGCCCGACGATCTCGACCTCGTCGTGCTCCGCGCCCTCTCGAAGGAGCCCGCCGAGCGCTACCAGTCGGCGGCGGCGATGGACGCCGACCTCGAGACGGTGGCGCACGGCGGCCACGTCCCCACCGAGACGGCGGAGGCGGCGACGGTGGTGCTCGGGGGCGGGCGCGTCGACGACACGGGGGTCACACAGGTCACGCGCCGCGCGAGGCCCGGCGCGGGCTACCCGCCGCCTTTCGATCCCACGCGACCGCGCCGCACCGCGATCTGGCCCTGGGTCGCGGGCGCGGGCGCCCTGCTCCTGCTCGTGCTCGCCAGCTTTCTGCTCTACGACCCCGTCAAGGGGCTGTTCGAGGGGAGCGACACCGTCGCCGTCCCCTACGTCGTCGCGCTGCGTCAGGCGCAGGCAGAAGCCGACATCGAAGACCGTGGGCTCGTACCGCGTGTGCGTCAGGTGTCGAGCTCCGACGTCGAGGAGGGGGTCGTGGTCTCGCAGGATCCCGCGCCGGGCACGCCGCTCGAGCAGGGCGAGTTCGTCTCGATCGAGGTGTCGTCGGGTCGGCCGAAGGTGACGATTCCCAACGTCGTCGGTCAGACGCGCGACTCGGCGCTTCAGGATCTCCGGGCGTTGGGCCTCGACGTGCGCGTCGTGGAGGTCAACTCGGAGGAGGAGGTGGGAGACGTGACCGGCCAGCAGCCGGCGGCGGGCGTCTCCGTCCTCGAGGGGACGACCGTCCGCATCAACGTCTCGAAAGGGCCGAGGCCGGTACGAGTCCCGAACGTCGTCGGCCTTCCCTACCCGCAGGCCGAGTCCGAGCTCCAGCGCGCCGGATTCGGAGTGACGCGAGTGGACGTCGCGTCCGATCTCCCGGAGGGGAGCGTCGTCGACCAGGATCCGGATCCCGACACCGAGAGCTCGAGAGGCACGACCGTCACGCTCGAGGTCTCGCGCGGGCCCGACACGGTCCCCGTGCCCGACGTCACCCTCGAGGACGTGACCATCGCGCGCCAGACGCTCGAGCGAGAAGGCTTCACCGTGCGTGAGGAGCTCGAGGACACGACGGATCCCCAGTCCGAGGGCATCGTTCTCGCGCAGGACCCGGCCGGTGGAAGCCGCGCCGAGCCGGGCTCGCTCGTCACGCTTTTCGTCGGCCGCTTCGTGGAGCCGAGCGAGCCGACGGACACCACCGACGGCGAGACGGTTCCGACCACCCCGTGAGCGAACGCGTCCGCGTCGCCATCATCGCGGGCGGCCGGTCGAGCGAGCACGAGATCTCGATCGCCTCGGCGCGCTCCGTCCTCCAGGCGCTCGACCCCGAGCGCTACGACACGACGGCCATCGAGATCGCCAAGAGCGGGCGCTGGGAACTGGGCGCCGCCGAGCTAGCGAGCTTGCCGCCGCTTTCGAGCGGCGGCGCAGACGTCGAGACGCTTCCCGTCCTCGCCGAGTCCAGTCCCGCGGCCGCGCTGGGCGAGGTCGACGTCGCGCTTCCGATCCTGCACGGCCCCTTCGGCGAGGACGGGACCGTTCAGGGCCTGCTCGAGCTCGCAGGAGTCCCCTACGTCGGCGCGGGCGTTGCCGCCTCCGCGCTCTGCATGGACAAGGACCTGTTCAAGGCCGTGCTCCGCGACCGCGGCATACCGGTGGCGCGCAACGTGACCCTGCGCGAGGGCGACACGATCGAGCACCCCTTCGCCTACCCCGTGTTCGTCAAGCCCGCGCGGCTCGGCTCGTCGGTCGGCATCTCGAAGGTGCACGACGAGAGCGAGCTCGAGCCGGCGGTCGCGCTGGCGCGGCGGCACGACGACAAGGTGCTGATCGAGGAGCACCTCGACGGGATCGAGATCGAGTGCGGAGTGCTCGGGAACCGGGACCCCGTCTCGTCCGAGGTCGGCGAGATCGTCGCGCACGCGGAGTGGTACGACTACTCGGCGAAGTACGACAAGGGCGGGATGGAGCTGGTCATCCCGGCACGGATCCCGGCGGAGACCGCCGAACGGGCGCGCGCTCTCGCCGTCGAGTCGTTCGTCGCGACCGAATGCGAGGGGATGGCGCGGGTGGACATGTTCGCGACGAGCGACGGCGGCGTGGTCGTGAACGAGATCAACACGATCCCCGGGTTCACCGCGACGAGCGTCTACGCGAGGCTCTTTGAGGCGTCGGGAATCCCGTACGGCCAGCTCCTCGACCGGCTCATCCAGCTCGCGCTCGAGCGCCACGAGCGCCGCGCGACGCTCGAGTACTAGAGGCTTGATGTGGGTTAGGGGTGCGTGACGGGGAGGGCATGCGCCAAGCAGCGGGGCTGGATCGCTGCTCGCCGATACTTGACGTATCGGTGAGGAGCGAGACGGCCGCGATGCGCCGCGCGCAGGCCCCCATCCGCGCGTGCCCGTAACCCGCATCAAGCCTCTACTAGCTCTCCAGCACCCCCACGAGCGCGTCCTCCCAGGCGCCGAGGCCCTCCTCGAGCTCGCCGTCCGAGATCGTAAGCGGGCAGAGCACGCGAATGCAGTTTCCGGACACGCCCGCCTTCAGGAGGATGACGCCGCGGCGGAGCGCCTCCTCGATCACGGCCGCCGCGAGCTCGGGCGCCGGCTCCTTCGTCTCCGGGTCGTGGACGAGCTCGATCGCAAGCATCGCGCCGAGGCCCCGCACGTCGCCGATCCGCGGCCAGCGCCGCTGCCACCCGTGCATGCGCGCCCGGATCGTCGCTCCGAGCGACTCCGAGCGCGCGACGAGCTCCTCGTCCTCGAACACGTCGAGCACCGCGCACGCGGCCGCGAGCGCGACCGGGTTCCCGATGAACGTCCCACCGATCGCACCTGCGTGGGCGCCGTCCATGATCTCCGCCCGCCCGACGACGCCGGAGAGCGGAAGCCCGCCCGCGATCGACTTCGCGATGACCATGAGGTCGGGCTCGACCTCGAAGTGCTCCATCGCGAACATCCGGCCCGTCCGCCCGAATCCGGTCTGCACCTCGTCGGCCACCAGCACGATGCCGTGCCGGTCGCAGAGCTCCCGCAGCCCCTCCACGAACCTCGCGGAGGCGGGAACGAACCCGCCCTCACCGAGCTGCGGCTCGAAGACGATCGCCGCGACGTCCTCCGGCGCGACGCGGGCCTCGAAGAGGCCCACGAGCGACGCAAGCGCGGCCTCCGCGTCGGGCCCGCGGTACTCGCTCGGAAACGGAGCGCGGTAGACCTCGGGCGCGAACGGCCCCAGCCCGAGCTTGTACGGGTCCTCCTTCGAGGTCATGGTCAGGGCGAGGAGCGTCCGTCCGTGGAACGCGCCCTCGAAAGCGATCACGCCCGCCCTACGAGTGTGTAGCCGCGCGAGCTTGACCGCGTTCTCGACGGCCTCGGCGCCTGCGTTGAAGAATGCCGCGCGGGTCCCGCCGGAGATCGGCGCGAGCGCGCAGAGCCGCTCGGCCAGCTCGACGTAGAGCTCGTACGCGACCACCGTGAAGTCGGTGTGCAGGAAGCGCTCGGACTGCTCCACGAGCGCGGCGAGGACCCGCGGGTGCCCGTGGCCGACGTTCGCGACGCCGACGCCTCCGACGAAGTCCACGAACGTGTTGCCGTCGACGTCGGTGATCGTCGAACCGCGCGCCTCGGCCGCCACGATCGGCGCATGCACGATCAGAGGCCGCGCGACGGCTTTCGGCTCGCGCTCGAGGATCTCCCGCGAGCGCGGCCCGGGAATCTCGGTCCGCAGGGAGATCGCCTTGGTCGCCGCCACGGCCTCAGCGTACTCGGCGCTCCGTACGACCAGCGAGGCATCCTCCCGCGCGTGGACGAGCGCGACCTGGGTCCCGATCCCGTCGCAGCCGTGCAGGCATGGCTGCGCGATGCCGAGGCCGTCGCGGCGAGGCCCGATGCGGTGACCCTCGCCACCGCTACGCGCGAAGGCCGTCCCTCCGCGCGCGTCGTCCTACTCCGCGGGCTCGACGAGCGCGGCTTCGTCTTCTTCACGAACCGCAGGTCGCGCAAGGGCTCGGAGCTCGAGGAGAACCCGAGAGCCGCGCTCGTGCTGCACTGGCCCGAGCTCGGCCGGCAGGTGCGCGTCGAGGGCGACGCGGAGCGCGTGAGCGACGACGAGTCGCACGCGTATTGGCAGTCGCGACCGCGGTCGAGCCGGATCGCGGCCTGGGCGTCGCCGCAGTCGCGTCCCGTCGCCGATCGTGCCGAGCTCGAGCACCTCTACGCCTCGCTGGAAGCGCGATTCGGCGAAGGCGAGGTGCCGCTCCCCGACTTCTGGGGCGGATACCGGGTCGTCCCGGACGCGATCGAGCTCTGGTCGCATCGCGAGAACCGCCTGCACGACCGCGTCCGCTACGTGCGGACGCCCGAAGGCTGGCGGCGAGAGCGGCTCGCGCCGTGACGGCTGCGCCTACGGAGGCGTCAGCGTGCCGTCCGTGTACACGCCGGACGCGTTCCAGATCAGGTACCCCTTCGCTCCGGCAAGCCGTGCGGAGTAGATCTGGGCGCGCACCTCGTCGACGCCGTAGGGCACCGAGAAGCTGAAGTCCTGGACCCACGGAAGGAGCTGCGCGTCGGTGCCGCGGAGCTGCTGCTTGAAGCGCTTCAGGGCGCGGGCGACGGTGGGGCCGGGGGTCGCGCTCGGGTCGGCGAGGCCCAGCTCGCCGGGCCCGAAGAGCGACGGATAGGTCATGGCGTAGACGGCGTCCACGTGCGGCGCGATCCGCTTCGGTACCTGGCCGATCCCGAGGTCGCGGACAGCCGAGAGGCCGAACACGGCAGTCGAGACCCGCACGCCGTGCGGCTTCAGGCGCCGCGCCGCATACCTGATGAAGGCCGGGATCGCGTCGCGGCGCTCGAGCGAGCCCTGGTTGCGGTACACGGCCGAGTCGACGTCGCCGTCCGAGGGGAAGCGGACGTAGTCGAACATGATCTCGTCGAAGCCCGCCCTGACGGCCGCCTCTGCGATGTCGACGTTGTAGTCCCAGACCCGTCGGTCGTAGGGGTTCGTCCAGCCGAGGCCGGCGCCGTCTTCCCACACCGAGCCGTCGCCCCGCTGCACCGCGAGGTCCGGTCGCGCGTGAGCGAGGACGGGATCCTCGAAGACGACGAGGCGGCCGATGAGGTAGAGGCCGCGCTGGTGGACGCGCCTCGCGACGTCGCGCGCGTCGTAGAAGTCGCGTACCGCGCCGACCTGCCGTGCGAGCGACGAGCTCGACCGGAACGCGACCTCGCCGTTCTCGTCCTTGATGTCCAGCTCGATCGCCGTCAGGCCGTCGCTCTCGAGGTCGATGTACTCCTGCAGCTTCCCGGGGAGCGAGGCGAGCGCCATCGTGACGTGCACCCCGCGGACCTCCACCGGCAGCGGCCGTGGCCCGTCTCCCTGCGGACGGCTCAGCGCTGAGGGATCGCCGGAAGCGGCCTCCGTGCCGTCAGCGCCGACGAACTGGGCGCCGAGGCCGAGGGCCGCGATCGCACCGAGGAGGACGCCGATCAGCGCAGCGCGCTGACGCCGCTTCCGCCGACGTGCCGCCGCACGACGCTGCCGGAACCGCTCATTCGGCTCCACAGGTGGGAACAGCATCGACACGAGGTCGGGACCTTACCGCAGTCACTGCGCCCGAGAGCCCGTTCGGAGGCAACCTTGTAACAAGCTGTTACAAGTGGCGTCGGCCGTAGAATCGCCGTGTGGTCCTCTCCGATCGGACGATCAGGCGGCTCCTGGCGGAGAGCCGCATCGGAATCGAGCCATTCGAGCCGAGCCTCATGCAGCCCTCCTCGCTCGACGTGCGCGTCGACCGCTACTTCCGTGTCTTCCGCAACTCCCGCTATCCGTACATCGACGTGAAGTCCGAGCAGGAGGACCTGACCGAGCTCGTCGAGGTCGAGGGCGAGGAGCCGTTCATCCTGCACCCGGGCGAGTTCGTGCTCGGCTCGACCCTCGAGCGGGTGACGCTGCCGGACGACCTCGTCGCCCGGTTGGAGGGCAAGTCGAGCCTCGGCCGGCTCGGGCTCCTCATCCACTCGACCGCCGGCTTCATCGACCCGGGCTGGGACGGACACGTCACGCTCGAGCTCTCGAACGTCGCGAATCTGCCGATCACCATCTACCCGGGCATGAAGATCGGCCAGCTCTCGTTCGTGCAGCTCTCGGAACCCGCCGAGCGGCCGTACGGCTCACAGGGGATCGGGTCCAAGTACCAAGGCCAGCGCGGGCCGACGCCCAGCCGCTACTGGCAGAACTTCGGCGCAGACGACTAGACGCGGGCTCAGCAAGGTAGCTCGACGTCCGTCTCGCCGAGCCTCGAGAGCAGCGATGCGAGCTCGTCGAGCTCGGCCTCCTCGAAACGGGCGCCGAACATCTCGTCAACCTGCGCGAAGTGGCTCGCGGCCGCCTCCGCGACCTGGGCGAGGCCCGCTTCGGTGAGCACCGCGTACACGACGCGGCGATCGCTCGAGCACGAGTCGCGCTCGACATAACCGCCTCGCTCGAGACCGTCGAGCAAGCGCGTGATCCCGGATGCCGTGAGTACGACCTGCTCGGCGAGGTCGACGCGTCGCATGCGGCGATCGGGCGCGCGCGCGAGCCGGAGCAGCACCTCGAAGTCGTTGATCGTGAGGCCGTGGTCGGCGGTGAGCTGCGCGCTGAGCCTGCGCGTCGCCGCGGCGTGCGCCCGCAAAAGAGTCACGAACGCTTGCACAGAGGTTGATTGCTCGCTCAATACTTGACTAGACATGTTTCCTGGCGCTAACTTAGTTGTGAACTCAATAGTAGTCGCAACAAGGAGGTACGTGAATGACCATCGTCGCAGACAGCACGGCCGCCCGTCTTCCGACCGGCACCTGGTCGATCGATCCTGTGTGGTCGACCCTCGAGTTCGAGGTCAAGAAGCTCGGGCTGATGACGATCAAGGGGCGGGTCCCGGGGTTCGAGGGCACGATCACCGGCGGCGAGCAGCCCGCTGTCGAGGGCCGCGTCGACGCGACCGCGATCACCACCTTCGACGAGACGCGCGACGGACACCTCCAGTCGCCCGACTTCTTCGACACGCAGCGCTTCCCGGAGCTCCGCTTCGAGTCGACGGCGATTCGGGGGTCCGGCGACGGGCTCGTCGTCGAAGGCGACCTGACGATCAAGGACGTCACCAAGCACGTCGAGCTCGTGGGGCGATACGTGGGTGCCGGCATCGACGCGTACGGGAACGAGCGGATCGGTATCGAGCTCACCGGGACCGTCGACCGCAACGACTTCGGCCTGAGCTGGAACGCGCCCCTTCCCGGTGGCGGCTTCCTGCTCCCGAATGAGGTCGTGCTCAAGGCATCGTTCGTGGCGGTTCGGGCCGCCTGATCGTGAGGATCCTGGCGATCTCGGGGAGCTTGCGCGCGGAGTCGTACAACACCGCGCTGGCGAAGGCAGCCCGCGAGCTCGCTCCTTCGGGCGTCGAGGTCGACGTCTACGACGCCCTGGGCGCCCTGCCGCCCTACGACCAGGACCTCGACGAGGGTGCTGCGGAGACGCCGGAGACGGTCCGGGGGTTGCGCGAGCGGATCGAGGCCGCGGACGCAATCCTGTTCGTCACGCCCGAGTACAACGGTTCGATCCCGGGCGTCCTGAAGAACGCGATCGACTGGGCATCGGCGCGACACCGCGGAAGCTCGCTGGCGAACAAAACGGTCGCGATCGCGGGGGCGACCACCGGCCAGTACGGCGCCATCTGGGCACAACAAGACCTCGGACGCATCCTCGGGATCGCGGGCGCGCGAGTCGTCGGTGGAGAGCTCCCGTTCTCTCGAGCACAAACCCTGTTCGACGAGCACGGCGAGCTCCACAGCCCGACACAGCGCGCACGGATGCGCGAGCACCTGGACACGCTCATCGCGGCGGCGAGCCCCCTCGATATAGCGGTCTGAAGAGCTCCCGAGAAAGCGACGAGGACGACGAAGGGCCGCGCGAGGGCGGCCCTTCGTCACTCCATCGGTGACCAGCGTTGGATTAGTAGAGGCGCTTCCTGCCCGTGCGCTCTCCCGAACGACGAGCGGCGCGAAACGCGAGCCCCCTACGCTGGCTAGGCGATTCCCGGTGGTCCCGGGGACACGCCTCTACCCGCTGGCACCTCCACTGCCCGTACAGTCATCGCTCAAGCCGGACCACCTCCTTTCCGCGGTATCGAGAGCATACGCACTTCCGGCGGATGGAGGGCGGGCGAATTTCAGGCGAGCGGCGGCTCCGTCAGCGTGACGGTCAGCTCGAGCCCGCGGTCGAGCGGTACGGTGACGCTGGAGAGGGTCGGATCGGCCTGCCGCGCCGCCGAGTACGCCGCGAGCGGGTCCGCATGCGACAGGACGTTGTCGGCAGCCACGAGACCGCCGGCGTCGAGTAGCGGGCGCAGGAGCACGAAGAGCGCCTCGTAGTCGTGCTTCTCGGCGTCGAGGAACACGAGATCGAAGATGTCGGAGGCGTTCCTCAGCGTCTCGAACGCGTCTCCCTCCACGAGCTCGGCCCAATCCTCGAGCCCTGCGGCGGCGACGTTCTCGCGCCAGGCCGCGCACTTCCCGGGATCGTGCTCGAGCGAGACGAGCCGCCCGCCGAGCACGCGGGCGCCGGCTGCCAGCCAGATCGAGGAGTACCCGCGCGAGCCGCCGACCTCCAGGATCCCGATTCCGGCCTGCGACGCGGCGAGCGCGAAGAGGAAGCGTCCCGTCGTCGGCGCGATCTGCCGGGCGCGCCGCGAGGACGGAACGCCGGCCTCCCGTTCCGCTCGATCCTCCTCCTCGAGCCGCGCGAGGACGGCGAGCACCCGTTCGTCGAGCATCGGGTCGAGCCTACTCGGCTGGAAGACTTCCGTCGTGAACCTGCGACTGCGGTCGTTCCATGCGTTCCTCTCCCGGGCACTTCCGGCGCCCCCGGCGCGACTGCTCGAGGTGGGCTGCGCGGACGGCGCGCTGGCCGACGCGCTCGTCGCCGACGGATACGACGTGGTCGCCATCGACCCTGAGGCGCCCGAGGGATCGCATTTCCATCGCGTCCGGCTCGAGGAGTACCAGGGCGAGACGGGCTCGTTCGACGCGATCGTCGCGAGCCTCGCGCTGCACCACGTTCCCGACCTGAACGCCGCGGTCGCGAAGCTCGCGGAGCTCCTTCGCGCGGGGGGCCCGCTCGTCCTCGCCGAGTTCGCCAAGGAGCGGCTGTCCGGCGACACGGCGCGCTGGTACCACGCTCAGCGACTCATCCTCGCCGCAGTGGGCCGTGAGGCCTCCGCCGCACCGGCCGACTTCGAACGCTGGCACGCGCAGTGGCTCCGGGACCGCTCCGAGATCCATCCCGCCGCCGAGCTCCTCGCAGCGCTCTCCGAGCGCTTCGACACCATCGAGCTCGAGTGGACCCCCTACCTGTTCAGCTATCGCCTCGACGACTCCCTGGAGGCAGCCGAGCGCGCTCTCATCGAGGCCGGAGAGATCGACGCGGTCGGGTTCCGCTACGTGGGCGAGCGCGTCGACTAGGGCACGTCGACGACGATCATCCCGTCCCGCACCCGCACGGGGTACACGGGAACCGACTCGAACGCCGGCAGCGACATCGGGATCCCGCTCTCCAGGTCGAACCGCGACCCGTGCCGCGGGCAGACGACCGTGCAGGCCTCCGAATCCCAGTCCCCCTCGCACAGCGGCCCGTCGTCGTGCGAGCAGCGATCCTCGATCGCGTAGTAGCGCCCGCCGCAGTTGTAGACGCCGATCGTGAGCGCGCCCGCCGGGACGAGACGCATCGTTCCCGGCGGCAGCTCCGCGACCTCCGCGACCTCGATCTCAGGCAACGCTCAGCTGTGCGCAAGAGCGAAATCCGCGAGTGCGGATTTCGCTCGCGCGCAAACCCCTGAAGGCGTCCGCTGCGCGGCCGCGTTTCTCATTCGAGTACCAGGTCGCTCGCCGACGTGCCCCACTCCTCTGGCAGCGGCGTGCCCTTCGCCTTGTGGAGGGCGACCTTGAGCACGCCGAGGCCGAGGATCGCGCACTTCAGCCGCACCGGCGTGAGCGGGATCCCGAGCTCGTCGAGCAGCTCCTCCTTCGGCATGGCCGCGACGTCCTCGGCGGAGCGGCCCTTGACGAGGTCGGTCAGCATCGAGGTCGCCGCCTGGCTGATCGCGCAGCCGCGCCCGTCGAAGCCGACCTCCTCGATCACGTCGCCCTTGCCGAGCCGTACGGACACCGACACCTCGTCGCCGCAGAGCGGGTTCTGGCCCTCGGCGCGCGCGTCGGCAGGCTCGAGCAGCCCGTGGTTCCGCGGATTCTTGTAGTGGTCCAGGATCAGCTCCCGGTACAGCTGGTCGAACTCGCTCACGGCTAGCCGAGGCTCGTCTTGGCCTTGTGCAGGCCCTCGACCAGGCGATCGACCTCGTCCGGGATCGAATAGAGGTAGAAGCTCGCGCGGGTCGTGGCGGCGACGCCCAGCTTCGTCATGAGCGGCTGCGTGCAGTGGTGGCCCGCCCGGACCGCGACGCCCTCCCAGTCGAGCACCTGCGCGACGTCGTGCGGATGAACGCCCTGCACGTTGAAGGAGACGATGCCCGCGCGCCGCTCGGCGGGAGGCCCGTAGAGGTCGATCCAGTCCAGCTCGCCGAGCCGGCCGAGCACGAGCTCGACGAGCTCGTGCTCGTGGCGCTCGATCGCGTGGAGGCCGATCTTCGAGATGTAGTCGACCGCGGCGCCGAAGCCCACCGCCTCTGCGATCGCAGGCGTGCCGGCCTCGAACTTGTACGGGAGCTCGTTCCACGTCGTCTCCGAGAGCGAGACGGAGCGGATCATCTCGCCGCCGAGGTTGAAGGGCGACATCCGCTCGAGCAGCTCGCGGCGGCCCCAGAGCGCTCCGGCGCCGCTCGGGCCGCACATCTTGTGCGACGAGATCGCGAGGAAGTCGCACCCGAGCGCCTGCACGTCGAGCGGCCGGTGCGGGGCGGCCTGGGCCGCGTCCACGACCATGATCGCTCCTCGCTCGTGCGCCCACGCGGCCAGCTTCTCGACCGGATTGATGGTGCCGAGCGTGTTCGA
>Ga0299907_10002109_pt1 | contig 12007 bp, 9 predicted proteins | sample RVTome_16_FD_198680 | JGI IMG/M metagenome (GOLD analysis project Ga0299907, IMG submission 198680) | Soil microbial communities from uranium-contaminated site in the Upper Colorado River Basin, Wyoming, United States - RVT152D67 (version 2) ...
GACTTCGAGGAGTACTGGGCGCTGCTCGAGGAGGCCGAGGACCTCCGCCGCGAGGCGAACCGCACCGAGCAGCGTCAGCGGCAGGAGGAGATCAAGGAGGCGCTGGCCGGCCTCCGGCCGGGCGACGTGATCTTCGTCCCCAGGGCCCGCCGGCGGGGGCTCGCCGTGGTCCTGGCGAACCGAGAGGGCCGCCCCTCGCTCCTCACCCAGGACCGCAAGGCCTTCCGGGCCACCCCGCGCGACTTCCAGGATCCGCCCGAGTCCCTGACCCGGGTCCAGCTGCCGAAGCGGGGCTCGGCCCGCAGCGCCCGCTACCGACGGGACGTGGCCGCGAAGCTCGTGGCCATGAACGTGAAACCACCGAAGCGCCGCCGCGGGGGCCCGCAGAGGGAGACGCTAGGGCGCGCCGCGGAGCTCGAGGCGCGGGCGCGCGAGCATCCCGTGGCCTCCTGCCCCGAGCTCCCCGAGCACGAGCGGTGGGCCCGCCGAGCGTCGAAGCTGCGGCGCCGGATCGGCGGGCTGGAGCGCCGGATCCGGGCCAGGACCGACTCGCTGGCTCGCCAGCTCGACCGCGTGCTCGACGTGCTGCGGGCGCTCGGGTACGTCTCGGAGTTCTCGCTCACCCCGAAGGGCGAGCGCCTCACCCGGATCTACGGCGAGGGCGACATCCTCGTGGCCGAGGCGATCGAGGACGGCGTCTTCGAGGGCCTCACCCCGGCGGAGGCTGCCGCGCTCGTCTCCACCGTCGTGTACGAGTCGCGCGAGCGGACCCCGCGGATGGCGACGTTCCCCACGGTCGAGCTGGAGACGCGCTTCGGACGAGCGCGCTCCCTGTACCGGGAGATCCGGAAGGCCGAGGAGCGCGGCGGCGTCGAGCTCTGCCGCGAGCTCGACGCGGGCTTCGCGGAGCCGGCCTTCCACTGGGCCGAGGGGAAGGCCCTCGAGGACGCTCTGCGGGAGACGGAGATGGCCCCCGGGGACTTCGTCCGGACCTGCAAACAGCTCATCGACCTCCTCCGGATGATCGAGGACGTGGCCGACGAGGACCTCGCCTCCCTCGTCCACGAGGCCCGCGGAGCGGTCAACCGGGGCGTGGTCTCGTACACCGGCCTGTAGGATGCCCAGCCCCTTCGGCCGCCTCGTCCTCGTGGTCAACCCGCGCGCCGGCCGCGGCGAGGTGGGCCGGGAGATGCCCGAGCTCGAGCGGCGGATCCGCGCGGGGCGCCTCGACTACCGGATCGAGGAGACGCGGGGGCCCGGCGACGCGACGAGGCTGGCCCGGGAGGCGCTGGACGCCGGCGACCGCTTCATCGTCGCCGTCGGGGGCGACGGCACGATCAACGAGGTCGTCAACGGGATGGTCGACGACGAGGGCTCGGTCGTCGAGGAGGCCGTCCTCGGGGTGGTGGCGGCGGGGTCGGGCTCGGACTTCGTCCGCACCTTCGGCCTCCCCGACCGCGTGACGACCGGGGCGCGCCACCTGCTCGGGGAGCAGACGTACCCGATCGACGTGGCCAGGATCACCTACGGGCCGGAGGAGCGGTGGCGGTACTTCGTGAACGCGGCCCAGGTCGGCCTGGGCGCGCAGGTCGTGCGGCGAGCGGCCCGCATGCCCCGCTTCCTGGGGCGGGGCCGCTTCTTCCTCGGCTTCTGGCGATCGGTGATCGGCTACCGGGTCTCGGAGCTCCACGTGCGGGCCGACCGCCGCGAGTTCCGGGGGCGGGCCCACAGCGTGGTCATCGCCAACGGCCAGTTCTTGGGGGGAGGGATGCGGATCTCCCCGAGGTCGTACCCGGGCGACGGCAAGCTCGACGTGCACGTCTCGACCGGGCCGAAGTCGCAGACGTTCACGATCCTCCCGCAGATCTACCGGGGCGAGCATTTGCCGGACCCGCGGATCACCGAGATGCTCGGGGCCGAGATCGAGGTGGGGTCGGACCGCCCGGTCCCGGTCGAGGCCGACGGCGAGCCGCTCGGCGAGACCCCGGTCAAGGTCACGGTGCTGAAGGAAGCGCTCCGCCTGAAGATCTAGCGGTCGTAGACGCCGGGGATCGTGCCCCGGCGGTCGGGGACCGGGCGGCGCTCGTAGCCCCAGATGCCGTCGAGGCGCTCCGCCCCGGTCGACTTCTCCAGGCCCTCGGAGGCCATGCGGAGCGCCTCGACGGCCCCCGGCAGGACGATCATGTGGCCGCCGGCGTCGCGAGGCATGCTCCAGCGCCACTCCTGGAGGGTGCCGAGCTCGAGCATCGACTCGCGCAGCAGCCCGTAGAGCGCCCGGAGCCGGTACAGGACGGCCACGAGGCCGCATGAGGAGAAGAACGAGTAGGGCTCCAGGGTCCGCAGGTGCTCCCGCAGCCCCTCCTCGTCGGTGAGCCTGGCGACCTTGTCCGTCAGGTCCTCGCGGTCGCTCTTGGCCGCGCACACGATCGCGTGGGGCCGGACGTCCACGAAACCGCCGACGGCCAGATGGTAGTCGCGGAAGTCCTCGAACGGCGCCGGGTTCCCGCTCTCGGCGTGGGCCTTCCGCATCCACACCGCCACGGCGTCGGTGTCGGTCACCAGGAGGTCGAGGGGCGCGACGTAGTAGCCGGTCCGCAGGTAGGAGACGCCGTCGCGCTCGAAGAGGATGGGCAGGCCCAGCGCCGGTCCGGTCCACACGGCCTTCAGGACCTCGCTGAGGACGCGACGGACCGCCTCCGCCCGCCTGGGGAAGAGCTCGTGCTCGCGGTGCGGCGCCAGCGGGAGGAGGTCCTCCGGCGTCTCGGCCGCGGCCAGCGCCTGCATCTCCTCGATCAGCTCGGCCGGCTCCCACAGCGCGAGCTGCTCGAAGGTGAGGACGCGCGACCGCTCCTCGAAGAAGGCCCGCGGGTCGAAGCGCTCCAGGTCCACGTAGGGGTCGATGGCGTCCACGTCGAGGGTCCGCAGGCGGTGCAGGAGGATCAGGAGGGAGAGCGTGTGGAGCTCGCCTTGGTGCTTGGCCGAGCCGAGGTCCTGGAGCGACATCGGCTCGAGCCCGCCGAGCTGGGTCCGGCGGAGAGTGGGCTGGGAGAGGAAGTCGAAGACCTGCCGGGAGTTGTCGGTCTCGGCGTAGTAGCAGACGTTCCCCTCGAACCACGGCCGCGACGGGTCGTCACCGAGCATCCCCACGCGGGCCAGGAGCAGGCCCAGCTCGCTGGCCGAGGCCACCTTCATCACCCGGTAGAGCGACTCGGCGTCGGCCACGCTGAAGAAGCCGTTCTCGCCGCTGCGGATCGTGTAGGTGGGGGCGAGCTCCTCGCCCTGCTCGAAGGTGGCCGGCCCGCTCGGGGGGTCGTCGAACGGCACGGTGACCGGAGGGAAGACGCGCATGTGGTGGGCGACGGGCACGGGACGGCCGGCGCGCCGGCTGGCCTTCGACTCCCGGGGCTGGGAGGCCTTGGCCCCGGGGAAGACCTCGGCCGGGGCCTCGAACAGCCTCTGGCGCACCCCTCGGTGCAGGGGGACGCGCTCGCGGACCTTCACCTCGTCGATCCCGATCGCCGCCGCGGTGACCAGGACCTTGATCCCCGCTCGAGCGTAGAGGTCGGTCAGCTCCTGGGCGAAACGGGCCTTCTCGGCCAGCGCGTGGTCGAGCGCCGCGTGGGCGAAGCCGAGGCGGATCGAGGTTCCGCCGTCGGGCGTGGGGTCGTACATCCCGCCCACGCCGGTGGTGTGGGCGATCAGCACCTCGTCGGCCAGCGACCCTTGCACCTCCACGAGGTCGTCGCGCAGCGCCAGGATGAACCGCTGCTTCAGATCCTCGAGGCGATCGGGGGTGAGCCCGGGGAGATGGTCGGCGACCTCGTCGAGCTCGTGCTGGTGGTACGCGATGAGGCTGGGGATGGGGATGCCCACGACCACCGAGCGGAAGCGCCCCTCGGAGCCCAGGTGCTCGTCGCGGTAGGCCCGCAGGAACGAGGTGAAGGGCCGGGCCGCCGCGACGGCCTCGGCGATCGCGTCGGCGGCGCCCTCCGGGGTCGTGCCCAGCTCCCCCAGGAGCTCCTCGATCACCCGAGTGCGCTCCTCGGGGGGGACCTGGTGGACCCGCCGCAGGGCGGGGAGGGCCGCCACCATGAACCGCTCCAGGGCGACGAACACGCCCGAGTGCGTGAGGTAGCCGCGGCGGACCCCCTCAGGGAGCGAATCGGCCCCGTGACGGGACTCCACGAAACGGAACAGGCGGCGGGTGAAGGCGCTGATCTCGTCGCCGGTGACGCCGGTGGCCACGAGGACCGGGACGTCGTCGGGGGAGGGGGCGGCGATGGTGAACATCTCCTCGTAGAGGGACAGGAGGTGGAGCACGGCGGTCCCGCCGACTGCCCCCGTCCCGCCGAGCACCACGTGGACGTCGCGGTAGCGATCGCCGGAGCGGGCGGCCTCGACGAGCCGCGGGCCGAGGCGCTGCCTCTTCCACCCCATGCTCGGAGTGTAGCGAACCGGTCTCCGCCTCCCCGGGCGCGGTCCGTATGATGGGGGGCCATGGGCAAGGAGCACACCGAGCGCCTCCGTCGAGCGGGGGAGGCCACCGAGGAGGCGGGCCTCCAGGCCCTGCTCGTCACGCCCTCGGCCGACCTCGTCTACCTCACCGGCTACGACCCGCCGCCGCTCGAGCGGCTGACGTGCCTGGTGATCCGCCCCGATCGGGACCCGGTGCTGATCGTCCCCGGCCTCGAGTTGCCGCTGGCGGAGCAGCGGCTCGCCCGCCACGTGACCGAGATGCGCTCGTGGGGCGAGATCGACGACCCCTACGCCCTCGTGGCCGGCGTCGTGGGGGGGAAGGCTCCCCGGATCGCCTGCTCCGATCGGATGTGGGCCTCACACCTCCTGGGGATTCAGCGCGCGCTGCCCAGGGCCCGGGTGACGACCGCGTCGCGGGTGCTGGGGCCGCTCCGCGCGGTGAAGGACCGCCACGAGCTGCACATGCTCGCCCGGGCCGCCCGGGCCACCGACGAGGCCTTCCGCCGCCTCCTCGAGGAGCGGATCGAGGGGACCACCGAGCGCGAGGTCGCCGGCCGCCTGGGCCAGCTGATGATCGAGCTGGGGCTGGACCGCGTCGAGTTCGCCATCGTGGGCTCCGGGCCGAACGCGGCGAGCCCCCATCACGAGCCGATGGACCGCCCCCTGCGCGGCGGCGACGCGGTGGTCATGGACTTCGGGGGCACGACCGGCGGCTACTGCTCGGACATGACGAGGACCGTGGCGGTGGGGGAGGCCTCGGCGAGGCTGCGCGAGGTCCACGAGGTGGTGGCCGAGGCGCAGGAGGTCGCGGTGCGAGCGGTCCACCCCGGCGTGCCGGCCGAGCAGGTCGACCGAGCGGCCCGTCAGGTGATCGAGGGAGCGGGGTACGGGGACCGGTTCATCCACCGCACCGGCCACGGCATCGGGCTCGAGGCCCACGAGGACCCCTACATCGTCGAGGGGAACGCCGAGCCCCTCCGGCCGGGGATGTGCTTCTCGATCGAGCCGGGGATCTACCTCCAGGGCGATCTCGGCGTGCGCATCGAGGACATCGTCGTGGTCACCGACGAGGGGGCGCGTCGCCTCAACCACGCCCCGCGGGAGCTCGCCGCGGTCCGCTGACCGTGGGGCCGTGGTAACCTACGCGTCGGTAGGTTCGACGGCCGACGAGGAGGCGGCGTGGCCCTGGTCACGATCCCCGAGGAGCTCCTGGAGCTCCGCAGCACCCTCAGGAGCTTCATCGAGCGCGAGATCGCCCCGGTGGAGGAGAGCTACGCCCGCCAGATCCAGGAGGGCGAGTACTCGTTCATCGGGGACGAGCGGGCGAAGCTCCGGAAGCGCTCCGCCGAGCTCGGGTTCTGGGGGATCCACATGCCCGAGGAGGTCGGGGGGATGGACCTCCCCTTCCTGGGACAGGTGCTCCTCGCCGAGGAGGCCGCGCGGAGCGGGCTGGTCCTGGCGCACGCGGAGGCGATCTTCCCCATCGTCTCGGGTCCCAGCCGCATCCACCTCGACTGCACACCCGAGCAGCGCGAGAAGTACCTCGCGCCGCTGATGACGGCCGACAAGCTGACCTGCTTCGCCCTGACCGAGCCCGAGGCGGGCTCCGACGCGACGCGCATCAGGACGAAGGCCGAGCGGGCCGACGGCGGATGGCGCCTCAACGGCCGCAAGCACTTCATCACCGCCGGCGACGCGGCCGACTTCGCCCTCGTGTTCGCCGTCACCGACCCGGAGAAGGGCGCCCGCGGAGGGATCACCGCGTTCCTCGTGGACGCGGACACCCCCGGCTACAGCGTGACCCGGATGCAGGCGACGATGTCGCCGCTCCAGAACCCGGTGGAGCTGACCTTCGAGGACTGCGAGGTGCCCGAGGGCGGGGTGCTGGGGGAGGTCGGGGCGGGCTTCTACTCGGCCGTCAAGGGCATCAACGCCTCGCGCTTCGGGATCGCGGCCACCGCGCTGGGCACGGCGGCGCACCTTCTCGAGCGGATGACCGAGTACGCGGGCTCCCGGATCGCCTTCGAGCGGCCGATCGGGGCCAACCAGTACGTGCAGGGCATGGTGGTCGACTCCTACGCCGAGCTGGAGCAGGCCCGCCTCCTGGTGTACAAGCTGGCCGACGACGTGGACGAGGGCGCGGACGGCCGGAAGGAGGGCGCGCTGGCCAAGCTGGCCGCCACCGAGGCCGTGGGCAGGATCGCCGACCGGGCCATCCAGGTCCACGGCGGGCAGGGCTTCATGACCGAGCTCGGCCTGGAGATCTGGTACCGCGACGTCCGGGCGATGCGGCTGTACGAGGGGACCTCAGAGATCCTCCGCCAGAACGTGGCCAAGACGCTCGGCCTGCCGGTCCTCTAGGCGGGGAAGCCGATCGCCGCGCCGGCGCCCTTCACGGTCCAGGAGCCCTCCTCGCGGGTCAGGAACCACGCGCCGGTGGTCGTCTCCGCGCCGGAGACCTCCACCCGCGCGCCGGTGCCCTCCAGGATGACCCTGTCGATCTCGAAGTCCGGCGGGAGCGCGGCGGCGAGGTCCGGCACGGCCTCGCACCACTCCTCCTCGGGTATCGAGGCGGCGACGCTGTCGTCGAGGAGCTCGTAGGAGCCTGGGCAGTCGTCCTGGGCCAGCCGCTCGGCGAAGTCGCGGAGCACCTCGCCGGGGCCCACGGTCTCCTTGAACAGGACGAAGATCAGCGCGGAGACGGCCACGAGGGCGACGAGCACCGAGGCCACGACGAGCATCGTGGGCACCGCGGGGCGCCACCGGGGCTGGCCGTTCTCCTCGCGGCTCATGTGGTCAGGTCGCGGCGCTCGAAGGCGAGCACCGCGGCGACGCCCAGGATCGCCGTGAGGGCCACGAGCACGAGGGTGTGGGCGGGATCGAGCCCGTTCCGGATCGGCTCCAGGGCGTTGTAGTAGTAGAAGGGCGTGAGGGGCCGCCAGGCCTCGAGGACGCTCGACAGCGGCGCCAGGCCGTTCACGAAGAACGTGGCCACCCCGAAGGCCGCGGGGATGCCGATGGCCATGCCCCTCCGGCCGGTCGCCGCGCCCACCGCGAGGGCGAGCGCGCCGAAGACCCACCCGAGAAGCACCCCCATCAGGACCGCGGCCGCCAGGTTGACGTGCTCCACGGGGATGTCCCAGATCTCCACCCCCGCCGCCAGCGCGGCCCAGAGCACGACGCCGAGCGCCACCATGCCCGCGAGGACGGCGGCCAGCTTCTGGAGCACCACCCTGCGCCGCGCGACCGGGCCGGCCACCACGAGCTCGAGGCGTCCCTCGCGCTCCTCGCCGGCCAGGACGCCCGCGCCCACCCCCACGCTGAAGATCAGGACGAGGACCGGCAGCATGAAGGAGAAGAGCTCGCTGTTGAGGTAGCCCGGCCCCGACGTGAAGTCGCCCCCGCCGGCCAGCACCAGGGCGCGGATCGCCTCGGGGAGGTTCTCGATGTACGTGTTCAGGTCGTCGCCGGTCGCCCGGATCGTCGGGTAGAACGACGCGAGCATGAAGGCGGTGCCCATCATGCCCAGCCCCCACCAGAGGAGGGCCCGGCGACGGTCGCGGAGGGCCTTGACGAAGATGCTAGCCAACGGGCTCCTCCTGGGGCTCCTCGCCGTAGAAGGTGAGGAAGATCTCCTCGAGCGTCGGCTGGCGCGTGGTGATCGAGACGACCGTGTGCTTCGCCGCCTCCTTCACCACCGCGTCCACCCGTCCCTCGACCTTCAGGCGCACCGAGTCGCCCGACGCGTGGGCCTCGCGCACCCCGGGGAGGCGGGCGAAGCCATCGGTCGGGGCCGGGCCGGCGAAGTGGATCTCCATCTCGCGCAGCGCCCGGGAGCGGATCTCGCGCACGTCCTCCACGGCCACCAGGCGCCCGCCGCGGATGATCCCCACACGATCGCAGGTGCGCTCCACCTCGGGCAGGTTGTGCGACGAGAGGAACACCGTCCGCCCCTCGGCCTTCGTCTCGCCGAGGAGCCGGTAGACGTGCTGCTGGATGAGCGGATCGAGCCCCGAGGTCGGCTCGTCGAGCAGCAGCAGGTCCGGTCGGTGCATGAACGCCTGGATGATCCCGATCTTCTGGCGGTTGCCTCGGGAGAGGGAGCCGATCCGCGCGTCGAGCTCGGCGTCGAGCAGCGAGGCGAGGCGCTCGACCTCGTCGTCGGGAACGCCCCCCCGGAGCGCCGAGAGGTAGCCGACCATGTCGCGGGCGGTGAGGTGCTCGTCGAGCGAGAGGTCGCCGGGCAGGTAGCCGACCCGGCGCCGCAGATCCACCCCCTGCTGCTGCGCGTCCATCCCCAGGACGAAGGCCCTCCCGCTCGTGGGGCGGATCAGGTCCATCAGGGTCCGGATCGTGGTGGTCTTGCCGGCCCCGTTGGGGCCGAGGAAGCCGAAGACCTCGCCCGGCCGGACCTCGAGGTCGACGTCGAGGACCCCGGGCCGCCTGCCGTAGTACTTCGTCAGCCCCTGCGTGAGGATCGCCGCGTCCATCGGCATCAGGCTACGCGAGCGGGCGGACCCGCGTCCCGTCGGCCGAGTCCATGACCTCCCATCCCATCTCGGTGAGGCGGTCGCGGATCTCGTCGGACCTCGCGTAGTCGCGCGCCGTCCGAGCGGCGTCGCGCTCCTCGACCAGGGATCGGACGTCGTCGGGCACCTCGAACCCCTCGCGGGCGATCCGCTCGAGGTCGAGTCCCAGCACGGCGTCCCACGACGCGAGCAGCTCGTACGTGTCGCCGTCGGGGATCCCCGAGGAGACGGTCTCGCCCACGACGCCCACCGCGCGGGGGAGGTCGAGATCGTTGGCCACGGCGTCCCGGAAGCGCGCGTCGAGCTCCTGGGCCTGTGGGCTCCGGCCCTCTCGCGGCCCGTCCTTCCAGTCGGCCATGCGCTGACGCCAGCGCGTCACCGTTCGGTGGGCGACATCCATCGCCTCCCACGTGAAGTTCATCTCGCTCCGGTACCGGGTCTGGAAGCAGAGCAGGCGGAACGCGAGCGGATCGAACCCCCGCCCGATCACGTCGTCGATCGTGTAGACGTTCCCGGTCGACTTGGCCATCTTCTGCCCCTCGACGCGCAGGTGGCCGCCGTGGACCCAGGTGGAGACGACCTCGTGCCCGATCGCCCCCTCGGACTGGGCGATCTCGTCCTCGTGGTGGGGGAAGATGAGATCGACTCCGCCCGTGTGGATGTCGAAGCGGTCGCCCAGGTACTTCACGGACATGGCCGAGCACTCGATGTGCCAGCCGGGGAAGCCCTCGCCCCACGGCGAGTCCCACTTCATGAGCCGGTTGGGCTGGGCCCGCTTCCACAGGGCGAAGTCGGCGTGATGACGCTTCCGGTCGTCGGCCTCGAGATCGCGGTGGCCCGGCTGGAGCTCGTCGAGCGTGTTCCGCGAGAGCTTCCCGTACTCGGGGAACGAGCGGACGTCGTAGTGGACGGATCCGTCCTCGAGCGCGTAGGCGTGCTCCCTGCCGATCAGCGCCTGCGTCATCTCGATCATCTCGGGGATGTGGTCGGTGGCCCGGGGGTACTCGTGGGCTCGCAGCAGCCCGATCGTGTCCGCGTCCTCGAGGAAGACCCGCGTGTACTTCTCGGCGATCTCCCAGGGGCCCAGGCCCTCGTCGCCCATGGCCAGCTCCATCCGGTCGAGGGCCTCCTCGGAGGAGTCGTCGACCATGTGACCGACGTCGGTGATGTTGACGATCTGGCGAACCTCGCGGCCCTCGAGCTCGAGGGCGCGGCGGACGAGATCGGACAGCAGGAACGTGCGGAGGTTGCCGATGTGCACCGGCCGGTAGACGGTCGGCCCGCACGTGTACATCGTCACGGGGCCGTCGCCGAGCGGGCGGACCTCCTCGACCTCCCTGGTCAGGGTGTTGTAGAGGCGCATCGGGCCACAGGATAGTCGCTCGGGTGGGCTCCCGGCCCCGCGTTCGCTACGCTGAAAGGCATGGATCGCGACTTCGGTCTGTCGGACGACCAGCGCGAGATCGTCGGCCTGGTCCGGGAGTTCGTGGCCGAGCGGGTGCGGCCCCGGATCGAGGAGTTCGAGGAGAAGGGGGAGTTCCCCCGGGAGCTCTTCCGCCAGCTCGGCGAGATGGGCCTCGGCGGCATCCCCTACGAGGAGCGCTTCGGCGGCGCCGCCCAGCCCTACCTGACCTACCTCACGGTGCTCGAGGAGCTGGCCACGGGCTCGGTCTCGCTCGCGGTGGGGCTCTCGGTGCATCACCTGGCCACGTTCGGGGTCCACGACTACGGGTCCGATGCGCTCAAGGAGAGGTACCTGTCGAAGCTGACGAGCGGGGAGTGGCTCGGGGCATACGCGCTGAGCGAGGCGGGGAGCGGCTCCGACGCCGCCTCCTTGGCCACGAAGGCCTCTCGCGACGGCGACGCCTGGCGCCTCACGGGCTCGAAGCGGTTCATCTCGCACGGGGGCGAGGCCGAGTACTACCTGGTCATGGCCCGCACCGGGGGAGAGGGGCCCAAGGGGATCTCGGCGTTCGTCCTGGAGAAGGGCTATCCGGGGTTCGACTTCGGGAAGCCCGAGGAGAAGATGGGCTGGAACGCCAGCCCCATGCGGGAGCTGTTGTTCGACGGGGCCGAGGTGCCCGGCGAGAACCTCGTGGGGGAGGAGGGGCAGGGCTTCACCATCGCCCTCGAGGCGCTCGACGGGGGGCGGCTGGGGATGGCCGCATGCTCGGTGGGCGTGGCCCAGGCGGCCCTGGACGCCGCCGTGGCCTTCACCAAGGACCGGGAGCAGTTCGGGAAGCCCGTGATCGAGTTCCAGGGGCTGCAGTTCATGCTGGCCGACATGCACGCGCAGATCGAGGCGGCGCGGAGGCTCTACCGGGAGGCGGCCCGGGCCCGCGACGAGGGCGTGGGGAGCTCGGTCTCGTGCTCGGTGGCCAAGCTGTTCGCCAGCGACGTGGCCATGCGGGTGACCACCGACGCCGTCCAGGCTCACGGGGGCTACGGCTACATGAAGGAGTACCCGGTCGAGCGGTTCATGCGCGAGGCCAAAGCCCTCCAGATCGTCGAGGGCACGAACCAGGTCCAGCGCATGATCATCGGCCGCCACCTGGCTGGCTCAGCGGGCTGACCACGGACGCTGTACGCTGTGGCGCCGATGGACCTCCGAGCCGCAGTCGCCGAGCTGATGCCGCGCGTCCGGGCGGATCTGGAGCGCCTCGTGCGCATCCCATCCGTCTCGGCCGAGGGCTTCGATCCCGATCCGGTCCGCGAGTCGGCCAAGGCCACGGCGGAGATCCTGGAGGCCGCGGGCTTCCGGGACGTGAGGTTCCTGGAGGTCGAGGGGGCGCACCCCGCGGTGACCGGCCACATCCCGGGGCCCGAGGGAAGCCCTACCGTGCTGCTCTACGCGCACCACGACGTCCAGCCGGCCGGGGACCCCGCCGAGTGGACCTCGCCTCCCTTCGAGCCCACCGAACGCGACGGCAGGCTCTTCGGGCGGGGGGCGGCCGACGACAAGGCCGGCGTGATGGCCCACGTGGCGGCGGTCCTGGCGCACG
>Ga0299907_10002110_pt1 | contig 12005 bp, 11 predicted proteins | sample RVTome_16_FD_198680 | JGI IMG/M metagenome (GOLD analysis project Ga0299907, IMG submission 198680) | Soil microbial communities from uranium-contaminated site in the Upper Colorado River Basin, Wyoming, United States - RVT152D67 (version 2) ...
AGGAGGGCGCGAACCGCACCTCGCCGTGCTCGCCACCCGTCCAGCCGACGGCACGGTGCCGGCGGGCCGATCAGGCCGGCGGGCGCATCGACGCCCCTCGCTCGGGTCGCGTTCGAGCCTAGTCGAACAGGCCGGCGATCCCCTGGCCGCCGTCGATCAGCCACTGCACCGGGGCGCGTTCGGCGAACTGCCGAAGGAGCGCGGCCACGATCGCGTTCAGCGACCCGCGTTGCTCGGCGTCGTCGATCGCGCCGAGCAGTCCCGCCCGCAGCGCGCGTTCGATCGCCTCGTCGTCCCAGCCGATGTCCGGCTTCGAGCGCGGGGAGAGGGATAGCACGAGCTCCTCGCGGGTGGCGCCGAGCTCGCACGCGGCGCCGTCCAGGCCATCGAGCACGAGGCGCTGCAGGGTCGCGTCCAGCCCCTGACCCGGGAAGGCGGATCGAGGCTCGCAGGGGTCGCGGACGGCGAGGGCGCCGGCGTCGGCCGCGCCGTTCGCGAACTCGATGCCGACGAGCGCAAGCGCGCCCACGAACAGCGCGACGAGGATCCCCACCGCGATCCTGCGATCCATCACTCGAGCCTCCTGCGGAACGCCGCCACCGGGATCAGCGCGAGCGCGGCGAGCACCGCGCAGAACAGGAACGACGAACGGAACCCGCGGGTGACCGCCTCCTCGATCGCCGCGACGAGCTCGTCGTGCACCGCTCGAACGGTTGCGTCCGTCGTGGAGCCGTGCTCATCGAACACCGCGGTGAAGTCCGGGATCTCGCCCTCGGGCACCCGGTCGATCGTGTCGCGGATGTCGAGGGCGAGCGGGACCTTCGTGGTCGCGGGGATCTCGCCGTCGACGATGACGGCGGTCGCGTTCAGCTCCGCGACCTCGGCCGCCTCGAACAGATCCCCGGTGAGCACCGGCGCGACGACGGCCAGCGCCAGCACCAGGCCGAGGTGTCGAACGCCCACCGTGAACGTCGCCTTGCGGCCGATGCCGTCGCCGCCGAGCACGGCGTGGCTGAGGCCGGGCACGGAGAGCCCGAGCCCGAAGCCGCAGAGCGCGAACGACCCGACCGTGTAGGCCAGCTGGCTCGAGGGCAGGAACGCGAGGCCGATCAGCCCCGCCGACAGCAGGAGCGTCCCCGCCCCGACCGCGAGCGGAACGGGCAGTGCGGTGGCGACCGGCCTGGCGAGCAGCGTGGCCACCGGTATCGCGCTCACGACGGCCGCACCCGCGATCGGCGGGAGCCCGAACACGTCGATCACGAGCACGACGCCGAGGAACAGGGCGCCGACGAGCGCGCCGGACACGAGCGCGAGGGCTGCGTTGGCGGGCGTCGTGCGACGAAGGCCGGAGGTCCACCCCTCCTCGAGGGTCGCGTGCACGTGCGCCCCGGTCGCGCCGAGCAGCGCGAGACCGGCGACGGGAGCCTGCGCGACGAAGATCGCGCGCCAGTCGAAGGCCTGCGTGAGGATCCCTCCGAGGGCTGGCCCCATGCCGGCGCCGAACGTGCCGGCCGCCGTCCAGATCGCCACCCCCCGCGCGCTCGAACCCACGAGCGCCGCCAGTACCGGCAGTGACCCGGCGAGGAGCAGCGCGCCGCCGAGTCCCTGGACGGACCGCGCTCCGATCAGGAACCCGATCGAGTTCGCGAACGCGCATGCGATCGACCCGCCCAGGAAGACGAGCGCCCCCCCGGCGAGCAGCACGTTGGCCCGGACCCGATGCACGACGAACACGAGCAGCAACGCCGCGACGGCCAGCATGAGGTTGTAGGAGGTGATCACCCAGGCCACGCCCTCGATCGAGGTGTCGAACGTGCCGTAGAGCTCGGGCAGCGCGAGCACGACGATGGACGAGTCCGCGAAGGCCACGGCGACGGCCACGGCGATCGCCGCGACGATCAGCGAGCGAACGCTCACGTCGCGTCGGTCACGATCAGCTCTTCGCCGCCGGCGATCGTCAAGCTCCCGCGCCCGAGGACCTCGCCCCGGAGCCGCGCCCCTGGCGCGGACGGCGTGATCCGGAGCGACTCGAGGCCGGACGCGACCTGCACGTGGATCAGCCCGGGTTCGGGGAACGGCTCGGGCCGGAGCCCGCCGTAGTAGTAGGCGAGGATGTCGGCGGCCCGGAACCCGCGCCGGGCCTTGCCGTACGCTCCCCACTGCACCATGCCGGCGCCGTGGCCCCAGCCGCGCCCGGTGGCCACGACGGCGTTCGGTCCACTCGACAGCGTCATCCAGCGCGAGGGCACGGTCACCGGCAGCGGCGAGGGTGGGTAGCGGTCGGGCTCCAGGCACGGACCCCACGAGTTCACCGCGTCCCGGAACGTGCCCTGGTCCATCGAGCGCGACCGACCCTCGCCGGCGACGATCACCGTCGATCCGTCGAGGCGAACGCGGGAGACCGAACGCGCGGCGGGCCACTCGCCCGCGGCCGCCAGGAACCGCCGGAGGTCGCCGAACGGCAGCCGCACCCTCCAGTGCGACACGCTCGAGGCGCCGTCGTCGCGTTCGACGACCGGTCGGAGGTAGGGGAGGGGCGGACTGCCGAAGACCTCGTCGTTGCCGTAGGTCTGGCCGTTCGAGGTGGAGAAATACACGGTCTCGGCCGGCCGGCCGTCGAACAGCAGCACCTCGCCCGAGGTCCGTCGAACGGCCGCGTACCAGCGGCGGACGACCGGGTCGAACGGCACCGGGATGCCGCGGTACACCTGGCAGGCGGTGGTCGCGCAGATCGGGGTCGGGAGCGTCTCGCCCTCCTCGCCGTCCCAGCCGGTCGTCGCGAGGGCGTAGCTCCGCGCGGCGATCGCCTGCGCCTCGAGCGCCTCGCGTGGCCACGATGCAGGCACCTCGGCGATGCCCTCGAGGTACTTCGCGAACGGGAGCGTCACGGTGAGCGAGAGCGAGCCGTCCCCGGCGCGTTCGACCGACAGGGATCCGGGGTAGCGCGCGAGCAGCCGTGGCCGCTCGGGCCGCGCGCAAACCGAGGGGACGAACGGGTACCGCCCCCGGACGAGGAACGAGCCACCCGCCGGGGGCCGCAGTCGGACCGCGTCGACGCCCGAGCCGGTCGAGCCGGTGGGCGTCGGCGCAGGAGGACCGGACGCCGTCGTCTCCGCCTCCGGCGTGGTCGCCGGCTCGTCGGGTGCCGGAGGCGTGGTCGAGGTGCAGGCCTGCAGGAACAGGGCCGCCGCAAGGAGCGCTCCGGCCGATCGAACGGGTCTCGCTCGCACGCCCGCACGCTATCAACCGGCGTTCCGCGGGACCGTCGCCTCACCGTTAGGCTTGGTCGCACCCGTGAGCCTCATCGGGATCCCGGAGCTTCGGATAGAGCTCGGTCCCGCCGCCGAGTCCGTCGAACGGGCCGGGCGGCGCGTGGCCGATCTGCTCCTGCGGCAGGACCGCCCCGGCCGAAAGGTGAGCGGCCTCGAGTGGTCGGTCGCCGAGACCGCGGCGCACCTGGCCGCCCGAACCGGGCGCTTCGCCGGATACCTGGCCGGCTCCAAGGCACCCGATCGCCCGATCGCCGACATCGCGTCCGAGAACGAGGAGGACATCCGTGACCGTGCGGCTCACGCGTTGCCCGAGCACGTCGAGGAGCTCCGGTCGAACGTGCGCGCGTTCGTCGCCGCGACCCGAGGCAAGCTGGGCGCCGATCCGATCCCGTGGTACTCGGGCGTTACGATCGACGTCGCTACCCTGACGGGTCTGCTGCTCGGGGAACTCCTCGTTCACGGGTTCGACGTCGCCGGGACGGTCGGGGCCCGGTGGCCGATGTCGGCGAGCGACGGCCGAACGATCCTGCGGGCGGCCGTGGTCCTCGCCCCGCACTACGTGGACCCGAAGGCGACGCGGGGGGTCTCTGCCACGTTCCGGGTCGCCGCGCGTGGCGGTCCCACGTTCCGGATCCGCGTCGACGACGGGGCCGCGACGGTCGAGACGGCGCCCGGGGATGCCGACTGCACGATCCGGGTCGACCCGGTTTCGTTCGTCCTGGTCTCGTACGGGCGGGTGAGCAGGTGGCGCGCGATGGCGACGGGCAAGCTCCTCGCAACCGGGCGTCGCCCCTGGGCCGCGCTGCGCTTCGACCGGTACTTCCTCCCGCCCTAGGTGCGGCGGGACCGGCCGGTCGACGGAGGGGTGTAGGCTCGTCGCGATGGACGAGCCGAGGATCGTCGTTCGAATGGACGGGCCCTACCGGGTGGAGGGCCGCGTGCCGGTCATCCGGGCGGAGATCGTGGAGACCGAACGCGGTGAACCGATCGCGTGGAAGGATGGGCCGGCGTTCGAGCCCCCGGACGAGGAGCTCGTCGAGCTCTGCCGGTGCGGCCGCTCGTCCACCAAGCCGTTCTGCGACTCGACGCACGAGCGCATCCCCTTCGACGGCACCGAGACGGCGGACCGCGGCCCGATCTCGGCCCGGCGGCAGACGTGGGAGGGCGAGGAGGACCTCGTGCTGTACGACGACCTCTCGCTCTGCTCGAAGGCGGGATTCTGCCGCAACGCGAGGACCGGCGTGTGGGAGATGATCGAGGAGGCGGACGACCCGCGCGTCCGAGAGGAGTTCGTCGGCATGGTGGGCCGGTGCCCGTCCGGGCGCCTCGCCTACGCGATCCTCCCCGATCCCGAGCCGGTCGAGGAGGCGTTCGAATCCTCCATCGGAGTCGAGCCGAACGGCCCGTACCGGGTCCGAGGGGGGATCCCGGTCGTGTCGGAGGACGGGACGCCGTACGAGGTCCGCAACCGGCAGACGCTCTGCCGCTGCGGTCAGTCGAGGAACAAGCCGTTCTGCGACGGCTCGCACAAGATCTTCGGGTTCACCGATCCCGCGATGCCCCTCGACCGCGAAGCGTCGTCGTGACCGGCGCTCGGCGGGTCTGGGCCTAGACCTCCTGCGGCGTCGCCTGGCCCACCCGGGCCGCCTGTCGGACCTCCTGGGCGTGCGCGCGGCCGGGGATGAACCGGTTCGCGACGACGGCGGCGACGAGCAGCACGAGGCCGCCCACGAGCAGCGAGACCCGGAACCCGTTCATGAACGACTCGCGGAAGGCCTGCGCGACCGCGCCCTGCTGCTCGGGTGAGAGCCCCGCGAGCGCGGACGGGTCCAGCCGGCCTTGTCCCGCCGCGCTCCCGATCGCCGACTGCTGCACCGGCGACAGGCCGAGCGCCACGAGCGACGGCTCGAGGGTCGCCTTCAGCCGGGTCGTGAGGATCGTCCCGAGGAGCGCGATGCCGAAAAGCCCGCCGACCTCGCGGGACGTGTTCGTCGTGGCCGAACCCAGGCCGGCGCGCTGGGGCCCGACCGCGTTCATCACCGCGGCGGTCATCGGCGCCATCGTCGAGCCGATGCCGTGGCCCATGATCACGAACACCGGCAGCATCAGCAGGTACGGCGTGTCCACGGACAGGCGCGACAGGATCAGCAGGCCGCTGCCGGCCAGGATCAGCCCGTAGGTCATCGGGATCCGCGAACCGTGCTTCGAGGCGTACCGCCCGGCATTCGGCGCCGTGACGATGATGATCGCGGTCATCGGCAGGAACCGCACCCCGGCCTCGAACGGCGTGTAGCCGCGGATCAGCTGCATGTACAGGGACATGAAGAAGAACGTCGCGAACATCCCGAGCGAAATGCTGAACGCCACGGTGTTCCCCGCGGTGAACGCCGGGATCCGGAAGAAGCTGAGCGGCAGCATCGCCTTCGGGCTCCGTCGCTCGTGCAGCAGGAAGGCGATCCCGAGCACCGCCGACGCGGCGAGGGACGCGACGATCACGGGGTCGCTCCAGCCGCGCTCGTTCGCCTCGATCAGACCGTAGGTCGCTCCGAGCAGCGCCGCCGATCCGAGGAACAGGCCCGGGAGGTCGAGCTCCCGCGTGACCTCGGACGTGGACTCGGTGACGGTGCGCGTGGCGATGAAGAACGCCACGATGCCGATCGGCAGGTTGAGGAAGAAGACCGACTGCCACCCGAGGTGCTCGACCATGAGACCGCCGACCGTGGGCCCGAGCGCCAGCGCGAACGCCGAGGTGCCCGCCCACAGGCCGATCGCCTTCGCGCGTTCGTGCGGGGGGAACGTGACGGTGATGATCGACAGCGTCCCCGGCATGAGCAGCGCGGCGCCCGCCCCTTGCAGCATCCGTGAGGCGATCAGCTGGCCGGTGCTCTGCGAGATGCCGCAGAGTGCGGAGGCGATGGTGAAGACGGCGAGCCCAAGGAGGAAGACCTTCTTCCGTCCGTACCGATCGCCCACGATCCCGCCCGTCAGCAGCAGCGAGGCGAACAGGAGCACGTACCCGTCGACGATCCACTGGAGCTCGCTGACGCCGGCCCCGAGCTCGCGGCTGATCGTGGGGAGGGCGACGTTGACGACCGTGTTGTCGAGCATCGCCATGGCGAGCGCGAAGCTCATCGTCAGCAGGACGATGACCTTCTCGCGCGCGTTCTCGCCCTCGAACCCGAACACGGGCGGCTCCTCAGGGTCGGCGGCTCGGACCGGTCACTGTACCGGTCGGCCGTGGCAACCCCCCGGGCGGTCCCGATGTTCCCGGGCGCCCTCCCTTCGGTCGCGCTCGGCGCGCGCTAGGCGGTCTCGACCGCGTCGTGAGCGACGACGGCCAGCGATCGGGCGGCCATCTGGCCCTGGCCGGAGAACTCGAACAGCAGCCAGAAGACCCCGTCGTCCTGCCACATGCAGATCGTGCCCGGCGTGACGCCCACGACCGGCGCGGAGACGTAGGTCACCCCGCCGACGGTCTCGTTCGACCTCCTTGAGCGGTCGAGCGACGCCTCCTGACCGATGCCGGAATCGAACCCGCTCGCGAACGCGTCGAAGGCGGCGTCGGTCGTGGGGACCGACGCGTCTCGGATCCACATGAGCGCGGCGGTCGGCCACCCGTCGCCGAACAGGGCCAGGTCGCCCTCGATGCCGCTGTCCTCGACCTGGGACCGGAACGTCTGGGCGACGATCCTCGTCTGGGCGTCCTCGATGCGGGTCATCCCGCCGAAGCGCTCCGGCATCGCCACCGGATCCGGACGAGAGACGAACCAGTACGCGCCGCCGATGAGGCCGACCGCGAGCAGGGCGACCACGGCGACCCGTCCGAGCCCGCGGCTCGGACCTGGTGCCTCGAACCGGTCACGGCTCGGTGCCCAGGTGGCCGGCCCCGCGTACGGGGCGTCCGGCCGGACCGGCGAGCGGCTCGGCGCCCCCGCGAGACCCGGCGCCGCCGCCTGGGCGCCGAAGGGCCGGTGGCAGCGCCAGCAGAAGGCCGCCGCCAGCCCGTTTGCCGCGCCGCAGCCCACGCAGGCCCGCTGTTCCGGTTCCTGCGCCGACGGTCCGCCCGGCGTGGTGGGTGCCTGCATGGCGTTCGTCCTCCCGCGTACGTATCGGCAGCGCCGGGAGGTAGCTGAACGCGGGGAGCGGGTGCCTAGGTCCGGCGGTACATCCGGACGCCAAGGAACGAGAACACCGCGAGGAAGAATGCGAACCACACCGCCGAGAGCCACAGCAGCTCGCCGAGCGGCTTGACGTCGGCGAACAATGGGTGCGTCGCCGGGGCGTAGAGATCGCCGAGGGTGAGGGATCGGACGGCGTCGACCCAGATCGTCACCGGGTTGAACTCGACGACCGGCTTGAGCCAGTCCGGGAACGTGGCGAGCGGCACGAACGCGGTGCTCACGAACACGAACGGGAACACGATCGTGAACAGCGCCGCCTGGACGGCCTCGATCGTCTTCAGCGACAGGCCGGCGAACGCGGATACCCACGTGAACGCGTAGCCGACGCCTACGATGATGATGAACGCGAGCAGCGCCTCCCATCCGCCCTCATGGAGCCGGTACCCGACGAGGAACGCGACGATCAGCATCAGGATCGTCTGCACGAAGACCGACACGGTGTCGGCCGCCGTGCGGCCGGCCAGGACCGCCGAGCGGGCCATCGGCAGGGACCGGAACCGGTCGATCAGTCCCTTCTGCAGGTCGTCGGCGAGCCCGACGCCGGTCTGGGTGGACGCGAAGATCGCGGTCTGCACGAAGATGCCGGGCATCAGGAAGTCGACGTACGGAACGCTCGGCGGCAGGATCAGCTCGAACGTGCCGCCGAACACGTAGACGAACAGCAGCACGAACATCACCGGCTGGATCGTCGAGAAGACCAGCAGGTCAGGCTTGCGCAGGTACGTCACGAGGTTCCGCTTGGTGATAACCCACCAGTCGGATACCGTCGCCCCGAGCCTGCTCGGCGCGCGGACGGTCTCGGTCGCGGCGCTCATACCTTCTCCCGCTTCCGCTCGCGCTTGCGCGATCGCCCGCCTTCCTCGGCGGCCTGCTCGCCGTCCGCTTCCTCGGCCGCGTGGCCGGTCAGCGCGAGGAACACGTCGTCGAGGGTCGGCCTGTGGAGCGCGACGTCAGCGATCCGGATCCCCGCCGAGTCCAGGCGGCGGACGGCCTCGGTGAGGGTCGTCGTCCCGTCCGGGCCCACCGGCACGTTGATCTCGCCGGTGTCGTGATCCACGTTGCCCCCTCCGGACCCGAGGTTGAGCACCAGCCCGGCCGCCTCGGCGGTGCGATCGCGCTCGGCCACGCGCAGCGAGAGCACCTCGCCGCCCACCTTGGACTTCAGCTCGTCCGAGGTGCCCTCGGCGATCACCTTGCCGAGATCGATCACCGCGATCGTGTCGGCGAGCCGGTCGGCCTCATCCAGGTACTGCGTGGTGAGCAGGAGGGTCGTTCCCTCCGTCTTGAGCTCCCGGATGATGTCCCACATCTCGAGCCGGCTCCGCGGATCGAGCCCCGTCGTCGGCTCGTCCAGGAACAGGACCCGTGGCCTGCCGACCAGGCTCGCGCCGAGGTCGAGCCGGCGACGCATGCCGCCCGAGTACGTCTTCGCCGTCCGGTGGGCGGCGTCGGAGAGCTCGAACCGCTCGAGGATCTCCTCACCACGCCGCTTCGCCTCGGCGGCCGAAACGTGGTAGAGGCGCCCGACCATCTCGAGGTTCTCGAGCCCGGTGAGGTTCTCGTCGATCGCGGCGTTCTGCCCGGCGAGGCCGATCACGTGCCGGAGCTCCTCGGCCTGCCGGACGACGTCGTGGCCCGCGACGGTCGCTCGACCGGCGTCGGGGTGCAGGAGCGTCGTCAGGATGCGGACCGCGGTGGTCTTGCCTGCGCCGTTCGGCCCGAGCAGCCCGAGCACGGTGCCCTGCGGGACCTGAAGGTCCACTCCGCGCAACGCCTCGACCTTCCCGAACCGCTTGGCGAGGCCCTCGGCGACGATCGCGGGTTCCATCATGGGAGCCTGAAGGTTACCCCGCGCGTCAACCCTTGGATCCGATCGCCCGCTCGATCCGCCGTTGCCCCGCAGCCAGTTCGTCGAGCCGGTCGCCGGCGAGCCGGATGCCGCCGTACCGAACGTCCTCGTACGCGCGGGTGAGCTCGGCGAACGGGGCGGCGCACGCAGGGAAGGCGGCGGCCACGGAGGGCACGAACTCCGCCGGCGTCTGCCACGGTTCCTTCACGACCTCGCGGGTCCGAAGGGCGCCGAGCGTCTCCGCGTACCACCGCCGGATCCTGTCCGACGGCAGCTCGCGACGCATCCGCGGCCGGACCGGCAAGGGCGGCTCGGTGAGCGCCGAGACGGTGGCGCTCGCCGGCACGCGTCGGTCGGGTTCGCCGCCGCCGCCCCTCGGGCGGAAGCGGCGGATCATGCGGAAGACCGCGTACCCGATCGCTGCGAACGCGAGGAAGCCGAGGATCCGCTGCCACACGGTGGGCCCCTCGCTCCGGCCGGCCTCCTCCGCCACCCGCGCCGCGTTCCGGCGGAGGTCCTCGAAGAACTCGCGGACCCGCTCCGGATCGATCCCGAGCCGGTCCACGAGCCAGAAGATCGGGCGGACGATCTGGGAGAGCGTCCACGCGAGCAGCGACGCGAAGGCGTTGGCCGCCGGAGCGATCCAGGCGCCGACACGGTCGAAGACGCCGCCGCGGACGCTGAACGCCACGGCCGCCGCCATCGTCCCCACGAGCATGGCCGTGGCGAGGGCCGCACGATGGATCCACGCGGCGCGCACCCGCTCGTCGAGCTCGGAGGACCCGCTCGTCGTCCAGACGGTGGCGGCACGGCTCGCGAGGGCCGCCGCGAAGAAGAGCGGGACGATCACGACGAGCGGCCCTCGCCACTCCGGGTTCGCCCCGGCGGCCACCATCACCTCGAGCCCGAGCGCGACCGTGAACCATCCGAACTCCGCGTGGATCGGCAGCCGCCAGTCCCGCAGCGCCAGCGTGATCGCGCGGAGCGCGACGAGCAGGCACACCACGACGGCGAACACCGACCGGTTGAGGTCGCCGCGACCGAGCCACGCCCCGGCGAGCACCGCGAGAACGATCGCGGCCAGGGGCAGATGCCGCGACGCTCGGAAGCGGCACGCGAGTAGCACGGCGCCCACGTAGACGGTCATGAACGGAACCGCGAGCGCGACCACGCCGATCTCGAGCCCCCGGGTCTCGGTCAGCAGGAGCCACACCGGGAGCACCAGCACGCCCGATTCGGCGAGGGCGGCGAGCCCGCACGCGCGGAGCTCGCGTTGCTCGGGCGGCGCGACCCTCGTCGGGGCGATCACGACGCCGCCCTGCGTAACGCCTCGAGCGGCGACAGGTGGTAGACCTCGCAGCCGCGGCGGCGGAGCCCCTCCATCTCGTGGGTGAGCGAGGGACCGGGCCGCGGCGAGACGACGATCACCGTCGTGCGTCGCACGAGGCGGCGCCCCATCTCCCGCAGGATGGGCCCGAGGTCGTTCGTCGGCTGGTTCGGCATCCGGGCGAGGGCCGCGAACAGCGCCGCCTCGGCTCCGGCGGATTGCGTGGACGGCACGCGGAGCGGCCCTCCGCCGCGGCGGAGGTGCGTGTTCGCGACGAGGCCCGTCCTCCACCCGGCATGGATCGCCTGGCGCGCGAGGTAGGAGGTCCACGCGATCGTCTCCTCCGCGGTCTCGGGGTCGACCGCGTGCCAGAACGGCTCGCCGTTCGAGACGTCGAGCGCGAACAGCACCTCGGCCGACCTCGTCGGCTCGTAGCGCTTCGTCTGGAGGCGCCCCGCGTGGGCCGACAGCCGCCAGTGGACGTGGTGCATCGGGTCGCCGGGCTCGTAGTCGCGGACGCCGGCGAAGTGCTCGCGGTCCTCGAACAGCCGGACGGCCGGCGCGGGCGAGCCGAACGGCAGCCGGCGCGTGATCCGAAGCGGGATGCCCGACCCCGGTTGGGGCAGGACGAGCAGCGCCCGCTCGATCGGCACATCGAGCTTCACGGGTGCCAGGTCGAACGGGTCGGAAACGACCACGTCGACGCCCTCGAGCCAGTACTCGCCCCGTGTCGACACGACCACCGGCAACACGACCTCGACCTCGCTCCGGCCGGGGATCGAGAGCCGCCGCCGGTGCCCCTTGAGGGCCGTCGGGTCCGGATCGGCCTCGGGGAGCAGGCCCGCCGGGAACCGGACCAGGAGCCGAACGATCGGGAGTGGCAGGCGCTTGCCGTTGGCGATGCGCACGCGGAGCGCGACCGCCTCGCCGACGAACGCCCGGGGCGGCTCGAACGAGAACTCCACGTCCACGTCCCGGAGCGCCGAACGCGCCCACGCGGTCGAGGCGACCGCGAGCGCGGCGATCGCCGACGCCCAGAGCAGCACCGCCACGTGCCCCCACGCGATCCCGAAGACCCCCACGATCCCCGAGACATACAGGGCGATCTGTCGCCGCTCCGGGGTGTCCGTGGCCGCCCCTAGGCCTCGAGCTCGGTCGGCACCGGGACCGAGCGCAGGACCTCGCGGAGGATGTCGTCGACGTGCCGGTCTCGGATCCGGGCGTCGGTGGTCGTGACCAGCCGGTGGCCGAACACCGGTTCCGCGAGCGCCTTCACGTCGTCGGGCAACACGTAGTCGCGGCCGTCGAGCAGCGCGTACGCGCGGACCGCGTCGCCCATCTGCTCGACCGCCCGCGGGCTCGCCCCGACCGATAGC
>Ga0299907_10002111_pt1 | contig 12004 bp, 12 predicted proteins | sample RVTome_16_FD_198680 | JGI IMG/M metagenome (GOLD analysis project Ga0299907, IMG submission 198680) | Soil microbial communities from uranium-contaminated site in the Upper Colorado River Basin, Wyoming, United States - RVT152D67 (version 2) ...
GGCGGCGCCCGAGCCCAGGAACTGGAGGAGGCTCGTGAAGACGCAGCTTCGCTGGAAGAACACCCGGCCGTTCAAGGCGGCGGTCACCTGCCCGAGATCCCCGGGGTTCGCGGTGCCAGAACCTGTACCCGTGACGCCCACCGTCGCGCCCATGAGCGTACTACCGCGCGCCGGGGAGGTAAATTGCAGTGAGCACGCCTGCGCGGTATCGACCGCACTGATGAGGGTACCTACCAGAGACAAAAACAAGGCGAGGGTGCTGCAGAACCGAGCGTCACGCATCATCAATCTCCTTTTGAGTGAAATTCGCGGCGTTCCTCTGCCGGTACTTCGGTTGGCGGTTATCTACCCATGAGCACGAAACTCTAACGGGCCGCGGATCGCCAGCTCGCGCACTACCCGCTTGTCCCTGGATCTGTGGTTCAGGAAAACGTCGAAACCGAACGCGTAAGTCATCGGCCAAATTTTGGCCAAGATCGTTTAAGATTTTGGCTCTTCGGAGAAATTTGTGGGTAGAAAGAAGGATGGTTGGCTAGAGGAGCATCCCGCCGACTGAGCGGACCGAACGGTTCATAATCGATCTGCTCGGCGATGACCGCGTCGGTCAGGCCGGCAAGCATCAACAGGTGGTGCAACCGGCTTGGTCCCGCTCAAACCGCGCCGGCAGCGTTCCGCGGGCCGACCCGGCGCCGGCGGCGGCTGTGGTACGATGCCCGGGAAGAGGGCCTTCCCCTTACCTTGACGGTAGGGCCCCGAGCTTCGCGGCGCCGCCGCATGACCGAGCACCGAGGTCGGGCGCAAAGCATGTCCAACGAGCAAGAGCTACAAGACCTCCGCGCCCGCATCGACGAGCTGGACGGCCAGCTCCTGCAGATGATAACCACCCGCGCCGAGCTCGCCAAGGCGGTGGCCGCCGCCAAGGGCGGCGAGGCCACCGATTATTACCGGCCTGAGCGCGAGGCCCAGGTGCTGCGCAAGATCATCTCCCGCAACCGCGGGCCGCTCTCGGACGAGGAAATGGCGCGGCTGTTCCGCGAGATCATGTCCGCCTGCCTGGCGCTGCAGCAGCCTTTGAACGTGGGCTTCCTGGGACCCGAGGGGACCTTCACCCATGCCGCCGTGCAGAAGCACTTCGGGCGCTCGGTGCAGGCGCTCCCGATGGGCACCATCGACGATGTGTTTCGCGAGGTCGAGGCCGAGGCCTGCCACTATGGGGTGGTGCCGGTCGAGAACTCCATCGAGGGCGTGGTCAACCACACCCTCGATATGTTCATCAACTCGCCGCTCCGGATCTGCGGCGAGGTGGAGCTGCGCATCCACCATCACCTCTTGGGTAAGGCGGACAATCCGGACGGTCTCACGCGAGTCTACGGCCACGAGCAGGCGCTGGCCCAGTGTCGCCGTTGGCTCAACAACCACCTCGCTAAAGCGGCACGCTGCCCGGTCGCGAGCAATGCCGAGGCCGCGCGCCGCGCCGCCGCCGAGCCCGGGACGGCGGCCATCGCGGGCGACGCGGCGGCATCGATCTATGGGCTCACCCGCATCGTCAACAACATCGAGGACGAGTCCGACAACACCACCCGTTTCCTCATCATCGGCCACCGCTCCACCCCACCCAGCGGCGACGACAAGACCACCCTGATCTTCTCGACCCCCAACCTTCCGGGCGCGCTCTACAAAATGCTCGCCTCCTTCGCCGAGCACGGGATCAGTATGATGCGCATCGAGTCGCGACCCTCGCGGCGCGGGATGTGGGATTACTTCTTTTTCGTGGACATCGAGGGCCACGGCCGCGACGAGGGGGTGGCAGAGGCTCTGAAGGAGCTCAAACAGCGCGCCTCCATGCTGAAGCTGCTCGGCTCCTATCCGCGAGCGGTCCTGTAATGGGTGCCGCCCCCGCGGACTCGCCTTCGATGGCGAAGCACACGCCCGCGGGCTGCGATTTCGTTTCCCTCGCCGCCCCCGGTGTGCCCGGCCTCAAGCCCTATGAGCCCGGCAAGCCGATCGAGGAGTTGGAGCGGGAGTACGGCATCGCCGGTGCCGTCAAGCTCGGTTCGAACGAGAACCCGCTCGGCCCCGGCCCCCTGGCCCTGGCCGCGATCCGGGCCGCGCTGGGATCGCTGCACCGTTACCCGGACGGCTCGGGCTACGCCCTGAAGAAGGCGCTCGCGGCGCACCTGTCGGTCGGGGCGGGGCCCATCACGCCCGATCACCTCACGCTCGGAAATGGCTCGAACGAGGTCCTGGAGCTGGCCGCCCGGACCTTCGTGACCCCCGCAGATGAGGTGGTGTTCTCCGAGCACGCCTTCGCGGTGTACCCGATCGTGACCCAGGCGGTGGGGGCGCGGGCGATCGTGACCCCGGCGCGGTCCTACGGCCATGATCTCGATGCCATGCGCGCGGCGGTGACGGAGCGCACCCGCCTGGTCTTCATCGCCAACCCCAACAACCCGACCGGGACCTGGGTCGGGAGCGATGCGCTGGCGGGTTTCCTGACGAACCTGCCGAAGCACGTCCTGGTGCTGATCGACGAGGCCTATTACGAGTACGTGGACGAGCCCGGCTATCCGAACGGCATCGCCTGGGTCGAACGCTTCCCCAACCTCATCGTGACCCGGACCTTCTCCAAGATCCATGGCCTCGCCGGGCTGCGCCTGGGCTATGGCGTTTCCCACCCGGACGTGGCCGGGCTCTTCAACCGCGTCCGCCAGCCCTTCAACGTCAACAGCCTCGCCCTCGCCGCCGCCGAAGCCGCACTCGGGGACGAAGGGCATGTCGCCCGGAGCCGCCGGGTCAACCAGGCCGGGCTCCGGCAATTGGAGGACACCTGCGATGCCCTCGGGCTTTCCTACATCCCCTCGATCGCCAACTTCCTGTGCATCGCCCTGCCGCGGCCGGGCAGCGACGTCTATGCGGCGCTCCTCTGCGAGGGGGTCATCACGCGGCCCATCGCCGGCTACGGTCTGCCCGAGCACCTGCGGGTGACGGTCGGGACCGAGGCCGAGAACGCCCGCTTCGCCGCGGCCCTGACGCGGGTCCTGGGGGGCCGGACGGCATAGACTGCAAACCTGTGGCGGCTATACTATGTCCAACAGTGTCCAACAGCGTCCAACGGGGGACACATGCTCTACAGCTAGACTGATCCGTTTTTCTGGTTCAATCTTGTGATAACAGACAATTTCAAAGTACGCGCATTCTGGGACGAAGAGGCTCGGGTGTGGGTAGCCACGAGCGAGGATGTCCCCGGCCTGGTTGCAGAAGCGGATACCATGGAAGAGCTTGTCGAAAAGCTCAAGGTACTCATCCCAGAGCTTCTCGAAGCAAACGAGGTCGGTGACGGTGAGGAGAAGGTATCGTTTCACCTCTTGAGCGAGCTTACCGCGATCGCTGACCGTCACCCCGCTTGATGGCGGATTACTCGGACCAGCTAAAGAGGATCCTCAGCGAAGCAGGTTGCCATAAGGTGCGCCAGGGAAAGGGCGATCACGAGATCTGGTACAGCCCTTTGAGCGATGTTCACTTTCCCGTCGATAGTTGTATCAAGTCTCGCCACACGGCTAATAGCGTGCTGAAGCAAGCCGGCCTGCCCAAGCAGTTCTGAGCTTGGCTGCGACCAGACGTGATCGATCCCCCCTCCCCCAGCGGGGACACCGGCGCGAGCCGTGTTCAACAAGTACATACTTCCGTTAATTTATTCCCCAGCTGGATCAGAAAGTTGACGCGCCGGACGGATTGAGAGGGCCCAGGTGCTGATCGAACGGCTCGCTCTCATCGGTGTCGGTCTCATCGGCGGCTCGCTGGCGCGCGCCCTCAGGGCGGCCGACACCTGTGGGTACGTCATCGGACAGGACATCGATCACGAGCGCCTGGAACGGGCGCATAGTCTCGGCATCATCGACGAGGGGGTCCCCGACCTCGGCACGGCCGTGGCGGGGGCCGATGCCGTGGTCGTCGCCGTGCCCATCGGGGCGATCCGCGCGGTCTTCGCGGGGATCCGCCCCGGCCTGCCAACACGGACGCTCGTGACCGACGTCGGCAGCGTCAAGGGCGTGGTGGTCGTTGCTGGCCGGGCAATGCTCAGCGAGCACCTTGCCTGCGTGGTCCCGGGTCACCCGATCGTCGGCGCGGAGCACAGCGGGGTCGAGTCGTCTTCGGCTCAGCTCTTCGCCGGACAGCGCGTGATCCTGACCCCGCTGCCGGAAACGATGCGGAGCGCTACGGAGCGCGTGCAGGCGATGTGGGAGTCCGCCGGCGCCGAGGTCGAGGTCATGGAGGCCGACCGGCACGACGAGCTCCTGGCCGCTACCAGCCATCTGCCCCATGCGCTCGCCTGCGCCCTGGTCAACGCCGTGACCCGTGCGGGCGGTCCGGAGGCCGCGCTCCGCTACACCGCCGGGGGCTTCGGGGACCTGACCCGCATCGCCTCGAGCAGTCCCGCGCTCTGGCACGACGTCTTCCTGGCCAACCGCGAGCGCCTGCTCGCGGCCCTGGCGTGCTTTCAGACCGAGATCGAGTCGTTGCGCGAGGCCATCGCAGACGGCGATGGCGAGGCGCTGCTCGCGAGCCTCTGGAATGCCAAGACGGTGCGGGATGCCCTGGCCGCCGAGCGGCGATCCCGCGGTCTCGGGACGTCCACGTCCCGCCCATGACAATCAAAAAAGAAGGCCCCAGATGAGCCGGCTCATCATCGAGGGCGGCGGGAGGTTGGGGGGGCGTGTGCGCGTCCCCGGCGACAAATCCATCTCCCACCGGGTGCTCATGCTCGGCGCCATCGCCGAGGGCGTCACCGAGGTCGAGGGTTTCCTCGAGGCCGAGGACACGCTCGCCACGCTCGCGGCCTTTCGATCGCTCGGGGTGGCGGTCGAGCATGCGGGGCCGGGGTGGCTCCGGATCGAGGGTCGTGGCCTGCACGGCCTCCAAGCGCCGCGCGGTGCGCTCGATCTCGGCAACGCCGGCACCTCCATGCGGCTCTTGGCCGGCCTCCTCGCGGGACAGACCTTCGATACCATCCTGACCGGCGATGCGTCACTCACGCGGCGGCCGATGCGCCGGGTCATCACGCCGCTGGAGCGTATGGGTGGCGCTATCTCATGCACGTCCGAGGGCACCGCTCCGCTCGTGATCCGGGGTGGCCGCAGTCTGCGGGGGATCGACTACGATTTGCCGATCGCGAGCGCCCAGGTCAAGTCGGCCGTGCTGCTCTGCGGCCTCTATGCCGAGGGGCCGACCCGCCTCTGCGAGCTCGCTGAGAGCCGCGACCACACCGAGCGTATGCTGCGCCGCTTCGGTGCCGCCATCGCCACGGAGGGGGGTGTCGTCCGACTCACCCCCGGTACCCCGCTCCAAGCCACGCGCGTCGAGATCCCCGCGGATCTGTCCTCGGCGGCCTTTTTCCTGGTCGGCGCCGCGATGAAACCCGGCTCGGACCTGATGATCGAGCACGTCGGGGTCAACCCGACGCGCACCGGGGTGCTGGACCTCCTGCGCCTCATGGGGGCGGACATCGAGGTTTCGGAAGTTCACTCATCCTCTTGGCACTCGTCCTCTTGGGCCGACGAGGGTGGTGAGCCCGTCGCAGACGTGCGGGTGCGCGGCCGCACCCTGCGCGGGGTCGAGGTCCCCAAGCGTTTGGTGCCGCTCGCCATCGACGAGTTTCCGGCGCTCTTCATCGCCGCGGCCGCGGCCCGCGGGGAGACCGTCCTGTCCGGCGCCGATGAGCTGCGCCACAAGGAGAGCGATCGCATCGAGACCATGGCGCGAGGCCTCCGAACGCTCGGGATCGAGGCCCGCCCGACCGCCGACGGCATCGTGATCCGAGGTGGCGCACTCCAGGGCGGCATGGTGGACAGCGCCTCGGACCATCGCGTGGCGATGGCCTTCGCGATGGCGGGGCTGGCCGTCCATGGCAGCATCGAGGTTGCCAATTGCGACAACATCCCGACGAGCTTTCCCGGGTTCGTCGAGGCGGCCCAGCGGGCCGGACTCCGAGTACGCTGGGCCTGAGAGGTTGTGAAAGGATCGTCGCCGGCCCCGGTCATCGCGGTGGACGGCCCGAGCGGGACGGGCAAGGGGACGCTGTGCGTGCGGCTCGCCCGCCGCCTGGGCTGGCATTTCCTCGACAGCGGCGCCCTGTACCGGGTAGTCGCGGCGCTGGCCGAGCGCTCCGGCCTCTCGCCGGGTGACGGCCCGGGCCTCGCGCGGCTCGCCGCGACGCTGGACATCACCTTCCGAGAGGCGCACGGCGGTATCTCGGTGCACTGCAGCAGCGAGGACCTGACGGAGGTCGTGCGCACCGAGTCGTGCGGGGCGGCGGCCTCGAAAGTCGCGGCCCTGCCCGAGGTTCGGGCCGCCCTGCTCGCGGTGCAGAAGGGCTTCCGGCGGGTCCCGGGGCTGGTCGCCGACGGCCGCGATATGGGCACCGTCGTGTTTCCCGACGCGCGGCTCAAGGTGTTCCTGACGGCCAGCCTTGAGGTGCGCGCAGAGCGCCGCCATAACCAGTTGAAACAACAAGGGATCAATGTTAGGCTCGAAAGTCTTCGCCAGGACATCGGGGAGCGCGATGTCCGGGACAGTGCGCGCACGGTGTCCCCGTTACGGCCGGCGCGCGACGCGGTGGTGGTCGATACCTCGGACTTGGGCATCGACGCGGTCTTCGAGCAGGTCTTGGCCCTGGTATCGGACCGTGATCCCGGTCGGGGCTGATGTCCTGGTGTAGAACGTCGGCGCGTGGCGAGACGGGGGTGCCCAAGGGGCAGAACATCAGCACGTTGCCGGAGATGCCGAATTGACCATTTTGGTAAGTCACAATTCCGGCAAGTGCGATTTTGGCAAATGACGATTTTCGTAACAAGGTTCAATTGACATAGGTTTGATTGAGATATGGGCGAAAGTTTCGCGGAGCTATTGGAACAGACGCAGGCAGACCAACACATGCGGCCGGGGACGATCGTCACCGGCACGGTGGTGGAGGTGAGACCAGACGGTGTGGTGGTCTATGCCGGCTTCAAATCGGAGGGTGTGATCCCGCTCGAGCAGTTCCGAAACGAGTTGGGCAAGGTCGAGGTGAGCGTCGGCGACCGCATCGATGTGGCGCTCGATGCCATCGAGGACGGTTTCGGGGCCACGCGCCTGTCGCGCGAGAAGGCCAAGAAGGCCATGGCCTGGAAGCGCCTCGAAGATGCCATGGAAGACGGCAGCCACGTGACCGGCACCATCACTGACAAGGTCAAGGGCGGGTTCACCGTCGAGATCGAGGACCTGCGCGCCTTCCTGCCCGGATCGCTCGTGGATGTCCGGCCGGTGCGCGACACCAGTTACCTCGAGGGGAAGCCGCTGGAATTCAAGGTCATCAAGGTCGACCAACGCCGCAACAATATCGTGGTCTCGAGGCGCGCCGTGATGGAGAGCGAGAGCGGCGCCGAGCGCGAGAACCTCCTGGATAGCTTGTCCGAAGGGGCGACGGTGAAGGGCGTGGTAAAGAACCTGACCGATTACGGCGCCTTCGTGGATTTGGGCGGCGTGGACGGCTTGCTGCACATCACCGACATGGCGTGGAAAAGGGTCAAACATCCGAGTGAGGTCGTGACCGTCGGTGACGAGATCGACGTCAAGGTGCTCAAGTTCGACCGCGAGCGCAACCGCGTCTCGCTCGGCTTGAAGCAGATGGGCGAGGATCCGTGGGTCAACCTGGGACGGCGCTATCCGCAGCGCACGCGCGTCTTCGGGAAGGTTACCAACGTCGCGGATTACGGGTGCTTCGTCGAGATCGAGCCTGGTGTCGAAGGGCTCGTACACGTCTCCGAGATGGACTGGACCAACAAGAACGTGCATCCCTCGAAGGTCGTCCACGTCGGCCAAGAAGTCGAGGCCGTGGTGCTCGATATCGATGAAGAGCGCCGGCGTATCTCACTCGGCATCAAACAGTGCCTAACCAATCCCTGGGAGGATTTCGCGGGCCGATACAGCAAGAACATGCGAGTGAGCGGGACCATCAAATCTATCACCGACTTCGGGGTCTTCATCGGGCTCGAGGGGGGGATCGACGGTCTGGTACACCTGTCGGACCTGTCCTGGTCCGTCACGGGCGACGAGGCGGTCCGGCAGTACAAGCGCGGCCAGGAGATCGAGACCGTGGTGCTCGCCATCGACGCCGAGCGCGAACGCATCTCGCTCGGCATCAAACAACTGGAAAGGGACCCGTTCTCGAGCTTCCTGGCGGAGCATGAGAAGGGCACCCTGACGACGGGCGTGGTGGAGAGAGTCGAGTCCCAGGGCGCCGTCGTCAGATTGGCCGACGGGGTGGAGGGCTATCTGCGCGCCTCGGAGCTGGCACGACACCCGATCGACGACGCCCGCAAGGTGCTCAAGGAAGGCCAGGAGATCGAGGCCTTGATCACGGGCGTGGATCGCAAGAAGCGCAGTGTGTCATTGTCCATCAAAGCCAGGGAGGCGCGAGACGAGGAACAGGCACTGGAGACCTACGGGACGGGTGGCGCGATAACGACCACCAAGCTCGGCGATCTCTTGAAGCAGCAGATGGACGGGGCCGAGTCGGCAGAGCGCTCGACCGGGGACTCGGGCTGAGGCGCCGCGTCCCTGGAGACTGCGGCGCCGCCCGTTGATGGGACCTAATTAACTACTGAAATGGGCGGCACGTCGGCAGGGACGCCTTAGCGGGCTATCACGGGGGGGCCTCAAGGAACTACTGGGCCGCACCGGTCATTCCTGTGTTCCCTAGGGATCAATAGCGCACATGACAAAATCAGAGCTCATCGAATCGCTGGCGCGCAAACAGCTCCAGTTGGGCAGCAAAGACATCGAGTTGGCCGTGAAATCGATGCTGGAACACATGGCCCACGCCCTGTCTTTGGGACAACGTATCGAGATCCGGGGGTTCGGCAGCTTTTCGCTGCACTATCGCCCGGCCCGGGTCGGACGCAATCCCAAGTCCGGCGAGCCGGTTTCGCTGCCGGCGAAACACGTCCCGCACTTCAAACCGGGCAAGCAACTGCGCGAAAGGGTCAACGGGCGCCAGGGCCAGAAAAAGCGCTAGACGGTGGAGCCGGCGCGGCCCACACGCGCTTGACCCTCGAGCAGAGCCGTATCCAGCTACGGTCGCGGAGGGTATGAGCGTTTGCAGCGTTGGTGTAACCTCGGTCTCGGAGCGGGACTTTCGTTCGGCAAACGACGGGAGGGGCTATGCGCCTCGTCTTGAAACTGATCTTCCTCCTCGTGCTCGTGGTGCCCGCCGCTCTGGCGTTCCACATCAACAACGGCCAGCCGGTCACGGTGGACTACTACTTGGGGACGGTACAGCCGCCCTTGTCTCTGGTCGTGGCCGTGGCCTTGCTCGTCGGGGCGCTCTTGGGCGGGTCGATGAATCTCTGGATCCTCAACCGCCAGCGCCGCAAGATCGCCAAGCTCAAAAGTACCCTGAAGAAGATCGAGCGACAGACGGCGCCCTCCGCGGCGGCGGTGAAGGATGCCGGCTGACTATTTGTCCGGGCTCTTCTGGTTGCTGTTACCGATCGCCGCCGCCTCGGGCTGGTATCTGGCACGCCGCACCGCTCCACGACCTGTTCCCCACCTCGGGCCGAGCTACGTCAGGGGCCTCAACTATCTGCTCAACGAACAGCCCGACAAGGCCATCGAGGTGTTCCTGCAGATGCTCGAGGTCGAGAGCGAGACCGTGGAGACCCACCTCGCGCTCGGCAACCTGTTTCGGCGCCGCGGCGAGGTCGACCGGGCCATTCGCATCCATGAGAACCTCATCGCCCGGCCCGCCCTGACGTCCGAGCAACGTTGGCTCGCGGTCCAGGAGCTGGGCATGGATTACATGCGCTCCGGCCTCATGGATCGCGCGGAAGGTCTTTTCAGGCAGCTGTTGGAGGCCAACGTCCAGGTGCGCAAGACCTTGGGTCATCTCATGGACATCTACCAGCAGGAGCAGGACTGGGACACGGCCATCGTCTGCGCCACGGATCTGCGCTCGCGCTGCGGTGACGACACGCGGCCCATGATCGCCCAATTCCACTGTGAAAAGGCGGAACGGCATCTCGCGCGTGGGGACGGTGAAAAGGCCACCGAGAGTTTGCAAGAGGCGCGCTTCGCCGATCCGGATTGCGTTCGTTCCAACCTGATGGAGGGACGGCTTGCGATGGCGGCAGGAAGGCCGGCCGAGGCGCTCGCGGCCTACCAGCGAATGGAGAAGCAGGACCCCGATTTTCTGGTCGAGGCGCTGCCGCCGCTCATGCTGTGCTACCGAGCCCTCGGGCGCCTCGGCGAGTTCGCCGAGCACCTCGGATCGCTCGGCCCCAAGCACGCGGGGATCACGCCGGTGCTCCTGCGGTCGGAGATCCTCGCCGCACAAGAGGGGCCGGAGGCGGCCATCGAGTACCTGTGCCGCGAGCTGCGCAAACGACCCTCCCTGCGCGGTCTGGACCGCTTACTGGAACACCTGCTCGCGGGTCCCGACGGCCCCCGCCGCGAATATCTGGAGATCGTGAAGCAGTTCACGTCCGGCCTCATGCAAGATCGTTTCGGCTACAAGTGCCGCCACTGCGGCTTCCTCGCCAAGGCTGTGCACTGGCAGTGCCCGAGCTGTAAGCACTGGGCCTGTGTGAGGCCGATCCACGGGATCGAAGGCGAGTGATCATTTCCCCAGCACTCCGGCATGGAACCGTTGATCGCTTTGCTCCTGGTCGCGGTGCTATCGGCCACGGTGCTCCTGGTCCAGCCTGCGCTCAGGGCACGGCGTCGCGAGCGGCTGCGAAGCGCCCCTTTTCCCACGGAGTGGGACAGGATCCTCATCGAACGGCTGCGCCTGTACCCGCGTATCCCCGATCGGATCCGGCAGGATTTGCGGGGGCACATCCTGATCTTTCTCGCCGAAAAGCGCTTCTTTGGCTGCGGTGGGTTGGAGATCACCGATGCCATGCGGGTGCTCATCGCCGCTCAGGCCTGTCTGCTCATACTGAACCGCAAGACCGATTATTATCGGAAGTTGCGTTCGATCCTGGTATACCCCTCGGCCTTTATCGTGAACCGCGAGCTCGTGGACGAAGCCGGGGTGCACACGTCGTGGCGGGAGCCCCGCATCGGCGAGTCCTGGGAGATGGGCCGGGTGATCATCTCCTGGGACGAGGTAGAGCCCGATGAGCGGGATGGCGATCGCGGTGAGAACGTCGTCCTCCACGAATTCGCCCACCAGTTGGACGAGGAGGACGGAATCGCGGACGGAACACCGGTGCTCGGTGCCAGGGCCCGATATGAGGTCTGGGCACAGGTGCTCGGAGCTGAATACCGGGCGCTACGGGAGAAGGTGACGCGGGGCGAGGCAACACTCATCGATCCCTATGGTGCGGAGAATGCGGGCGAGTTCTTCGCCTCGGCAACGGAGTGTTTCTTCGAGCGGCCGGGACCCCTGTGTGAACAGCACCCGACGTTGTACGCGACATTACGGGACTATTACCGGGTGGACCCCGCGGTCTGGCACCATGACGATGCCAACGAGTCGGGATCACGCACTGAAACGATATAGGACACGAGCCGTCGTAGAAGATGCTGACCCAGAGGCCGCAGCGGGTGCCTCATGAGGCGGGCGATCGCCGCCATCGTGGCACGCGACCTCAAGCGCATGCTGCGCCAGCGGGGGCGGCTCGTGAGCAGCATGGTGCGGCCGTTGATCTGGCTGTTCGTGATCGGCACCGGGTTCCAGGGCATGCTCGAGGGGCTGGGCGGCGGGGGCTACCAGCGTTTCCTGGTGCCGGGGCTCTTGTCCATGGTGGTCCTGTTCGGTGCCCTGCTCGTTTCGCTGTCGATGATCTACGACAAGGAATCGGGGGTCATGCGCATGCTCATCATCGCCCCCCTCCCCCGCGCCGTGGTCCTCTTGGCGCGCACGCTCGGGGCCGCGCTGATCGGCATCTGCCAGGCGCTCTTGCTCATGGCTATCCTGCTCGCGCTCGGCTATCTCGGGGTCCCCCGCGATCCGGCGCTCTTGGCG
>Ga0299907_10002112_pt1 | contig 12000 bp, 12 predicted proteins | sample RVTome_16_FD_198680 | JGI IMG/M metagenome (GOLD analysis project Ga0299907, IMG submission 198680) | Soil microbial communities from uranium-contaminated site in the Upper Colorado River Basin, Wyoming, United States - RVT152D67 (version 2) ...
GCGGAGACGCTGGCAGACCACGCTCCCGACGGCCAGCTCGTTCCCGACCCGCTGGATCGGGACACGCATCGGGCAGTGGCCGAGGCCGTGCGGGGTGCCGCGGTCGGATGAGCGTCGCACGCCGCGCGCGGATAGCTTGGGCCCCTCGTCGCGACTTCGGACCGGAGGGCCCATGAGACACCTATTCACTGTCACCCTCATCCTGTCCCCCGGCGGCATGCACACCGGAGATCTGCCGAATTTCCACGTTTCGGCCGAAGGGAAGGCGCGCTTCGACGCCTTCCTCCCCGGCGTACGCCTGCGCGAGGGCAGCCCGGCGCTCCTCGACCCCGACGGCTCGGCGCTCGTCGTCCACGCGCTGCCGGACGACTACCGAAGTGACCCCGCCGGCGACGCGGGGACGCGGATCGCATGTGGGCGGATCGCAGGGTGAGACCCCGCTCGCCGCGACCGCGCGCCGGGCGTAGCTTGGGGGCCGAGCCGATCCCGACACCGAGCTGGAGGCTGCGACCCCGCGCATGAGCGATCCGCCCACGACCGTCGACACGACCGGAATCGTCGTCCCCGAAGGGCTCCCGCTCGAGCCCGAGAAGCTCCTCGATCTGTACTGGTACATGCTGCTCAACCGCCGGCTCGAGGAGCGGCTGGTCAACCTGTATCGCCAGGGGAAGGTGATCGGTGGGGTCTACCGCTCGCTCGGCCAGGAGGCGGAGTCCGTCGGCACCGCCTACGCGCTCGAGTCGCGCGACTACCTGAGCCCGCTGATCCGGAACCTGGGCTCGATCCTCGTCAAGGGCGCCGAGCCGGTCGACATCCTCAAGCAGTACATGGCCAAGGGGACCGGCCCTTCGAAGGGGAAGGACCTGAACATCCACTTCGGCGACCTCGACAAGGGGTTCATCGGGCCCGTGTCGATGCTCGGCGACATGATCCCCGTGATGGGCGGCGTCGCGCTCGCCAACCGGATGAAGGGGGAGGATCGGGTGTGCCTGGTCTACATCGGCGACGGCGGGTTCTCGACCGGCGCCGCGCACGAGGGGTGGAACTTCATCTGCGCGCAACGGCTCCCTGTGATCCTGGTGGCCGAGGACAACTGCTATGCTTACTCCACGCCGACCGAGAAGCAGATGGGGAACCGGAACATGGTCGACCGCGCGCTCGGCTACGGGTGCGCCGGGGTCCAGGTCGATGGCAACGACGTGCTCCAGAGCTGGCACGCGGCGCGCGAGGCGGTGGCGCGCGCGCGGGCCGGAGAAGGGCCCACGCTGATCGAGGTCAAGACGTATCGGCGCAAGGGTCACGCCGAGCACGACGACCAGCGGTACGTCTCCAAGCAGGAGCTCGAGACGTGGGAGGCGCGCGATCCGATCGAGCGTTACGCGCGCTGGCTGCTCGGAGAGGGTGTCGTCGAGCAGGAGCAGATCGACCAGATCGACGCGCGGATCCAGCGGAAGCTGGACGAGGCCGTGGACGAGGCCGAGAAGGCGCCCCTGCCCGACCCGCGCACGGCGCTCGATGACGTGTGGTCGACCCCGCGCTGGCCGCACGACAGCCCCAATTATCACGACTTCACAAAGGAAGTGGTAACATGAGAAAGGTCGCCAGTGGAGCGCTGATCGCGCTGTTGCTGCCGCTCGTCTCGGCGTGCGTCCTGGCGGTGAACGACCGGGGGGACGACCGGGGCTATCCGGGCGACACCGTCTGGCGCCAGGAGATCGAGATGCTCGAGGGGCAGGTCGCCCACATCGACAGCCGCGCGCTCTCGATCTATCTGGAGGACGTGGGCGTCGATCAGGCGATCGTCACGCTGTCCCAGGCCGGGCTGGAGCGCACGGTGACCCTGCGATCCAGGCTGGCGGGGGAGGAGACGATGCCGCCCTACTCCGTGCGGCTGGTGTCGACCGGGATCAACGACAGCGCGACGCTGGAGGTCGCCAAGTTCCGCCAATGACGACTCCGATGGTGAGCAGGCCGATCCGATGAGCGCGCCGGAAAGGGGCGGGACGACGACCTACCTGGAGGCGATCCGCCAGGGCCTCTGGGAGGAGATGCAAGGCGACGATCGGGTGTTCCTGATCGGCGAGGACGTGGGGGTCTACGGGGGCGCCTTCAAGGTCACCGACGGCTTCCTCGAGCAGTTCGGAGATGGGCGCGTGATCGACACGCCGATCTCCGAAGCAGCCATCGTCGGCGCCTCGGTCGGCGCGGCGATGATGGGCCTTCGACCGGTCGCCGAGATGCAGTTCATCGATTTCATCGGTTGCGGGTTCGACCAGCTCACCAATGTGGCCGCAAAGAATCGCTATCGCTGGGGGAAGGCCGTGCCGATCGTCGTCCGCGGTCCCGCCGGCGGGGGCGTCCACGGCGGGCCGTTCCACTCGCTCCAGGCGGAGTCGTACTTCGCCCACACGGCCGGCCTCAAGGTCGTGTGCCCGTCGACGCCCTACGACGCCAAGGGGCTCATCAAGGCCGCCATCCGCGACGACGATCCAGTCATCTTCCAGGAGCACAAGTTCCTCTACCGGCGCATCAAGGAGGACCTGCCGGCGGAGGAGTACGTCGTCCCGCTCGGGGAGGCGCGCGTCCACCGCGAGGGGAGCGACCTCTCGATCGTGACGTGGGCGGCGATGGTGCACACGGCGGCGGAGGCGGCCGAGGAGCTGGCCGCGAAGGGCGTCGAGGTCGAGATCGTGGACCTGCGGACGCTGGTTCCGCTCGACGAGGAGGCGGTGCTGCGCTCGGTCGCCAAGACCGGTCGCGCGATCGTCCTCCACGAAGCCCCACGCACGGGGGGATTCGGCGGCGAGGTGGCGGCGACCATCGCGGAGAAGGCGTTCGAGTACCTGGACGCGCCGATCGTGCGCGTGACCGCGCCCGACACGCCCGTGCCCTACAGCCCGCCGCTGGAGGAGTTCTACCTGCCCGGCAAGGACGACGTACTGGAGGCCGCCCGCAAGCTGCTCGACTACTAGCCCTTCCGACGGAGGCGCTCGATGGACCCGACCACCCGACCGGCGCGCGACCACTGGGGATCGAAAATGGCGTTCATCCTGGCGGCGGCCGGAAGCGCGGTCGGGCTGGGGAACATCTGGGGGTTCCCGACCGTCGCGTCGCAGAATGGCGGCGCGGCGTTCCTCGTGGTCTACCTGGTGGCCGTCGCGTTGATCGGGGCGCCGGTCATGCTGGCCGAGCTCGTCATCGGCCGCCGCACGGAGCGGAACCCGGTCGGCGCGTTCAAGGCCCTGGCGCCGGGGACCCCCTGGTTCCTGGTCGGCGGGATCGGCGTCCTGGCCGGCGTCGTGATCCTGTCGTTCTATTCCGTGATCGCGGGCTGGACGATGGCCTATGTCATCAAGGCGGCGACGGGGGCATTCAGGGCCGGAGCCGATACGGGCGCGATCTTCAACAGCGTGGCGGGAAGCGCGCTCCCTGCCATCGGCTGGCACCTCGCGTTCATGGTCCTGACCGTCCTGGTCGTCGTCGGCGGCGTGCGGGACGGGATCGAGCGATGGACGAAGATCCTGATGCCCGCGCTGGTCGTGATCCTGCTCCTCCTCGTCCTCCGGGCGGTCACGCTCTCGGGCGCGGGCCCGGGCCTGGAGTTCTACTTCCGGCCCGATTTCAGCGCCATCGACGGCGGAGTGGTGCTGGCGGCGATCGGTCAGGCGTTCTTCAGCCTGAGCCTCGGCATGGGGGCGATGATCACCTACGGATCGTACATCTCGAAGCGCGACGACCTCACGTCGTCGGCCGGATGGGTGGTCGGCTTCGACACCGCGATCGCGATCATGGCCGGCCTGATCATCTTCCCGACGCTCTTCCACGCGGGCCTCGAGCCGGGCGCCGGGGGCCCCGGGATGGTCTTCGTCGTGCTGACGTCCCTGCTGTCCTCGATTCCGCCCGACCCCTGGGGCGGGACGGTGTTCGGCGTGCTCTTCTTCACGCTCCTCATGGTCGCTGCACTCACCTCGAGCATCTCGCTGCTGGAGGTCGCGACCGCGTGGATGGTCGACGAGAAGGGCATGTCGCGGAAGCGGGCGTCGATCACGATCGCCGCGGTCGCGTTCCTGCTCGGGATCCCGAGCGCGCTCGCCAACGGAGCGGTGCCGTGGCTCTCCTCGCTCCCCGGAATCGGGATGGACTTCCTGTCGTTCCTGTTCATGATCTTCGGGCAGTACGCGCTCGTCGTCGGCGCGCTCCTCATCAGCATCTTCGCGGGCTGGGTGTGGGGTGTCCGGAACGCGGGCGAGGAGGTGCGCGCGAACGACGGCAAGTTCCCGCTCGGCCGCACGTGGTCGTTCCTGATCCGGTTCCTGTGCCCGATCGCGATCACGAGCCTGCTGGTGTACCTGCTGTGGCAGCAGCTGGGGCAATAGTCGCGCGGGTCGCCTGAGGGCGGCGCTCGTCCTCGCGGCGGGGATCGCCGCCTGCGCCTCGCTGGACGAGCGCTCCGCGGCGCGGGCGGTCGACGAGGACGGAGACGGGCGGGCCGACCGGTTCGAGCTCGTGGGGAAGGGCGGTGCGATCGAGCGGGTTACCCGCGCGCCGTCGCCCGGAGCCGCTCCCGACCGCGTGCTCGTCCTGGCCATCGACGGGATCCCCTACGAGCTCTTCGCCGCGGCCCAGCGGGAGGGCCGGTTCGCCGGCCTCTTCCCGGCGTCGCGTATGCTGGCCCCGTTCCCGTCCCTGACCGACGTCGCCTTCACCATGATCCTCCGGACCGAGCCCTCCGCGTCTTACGAGGACAAGTACTACGACCGCGCGGCCGGCGAGGTGCGGGGCGGCCTGAGCGAGCGGATCGCGGGCGACTACCGCGCGCTGGCCCCGTTCCACGAGGTGCTCGACTGGGAGCAGCCCTCGACGTGGGGGGGCGCGGTGTACCTCGTCCCCGGCCGCGTGGCCGAGGCCGAGCTCGTGCGGGCCGCGGAGTTCATCCGCGCGAGCGACGACCCCGAGCTCGTCGTCTACCTGGGCTCGACCGACGGGCTGGGCCACGAGGAAGGATGGGGCGCGCTCCGCGATCACCTGGACCGGATCGACGAAGTCCTGACGCGGCTGCTCGCCGATGGAGTGGGGGAGCGGCGGGTCGTCCTCCTCTCCGACCACGGGATGAGCGACGGAGGATCGCGCCGGTTCGACCTGGAGCGGGCGCTCGAGCGGGCCGGGTACCGCCTGGCGGACCGAATCGAGGGGCCGGCCGACGTCGTCGTCCCGGCCTACGGGCTGATCGGATCGATCCAGCTCTACACCGCGTGCGGGGAGGAGGCGGGGGTGGCGCGCGCCGTGGTGGCCGGGGAAGGCGCCGACTTCGCCGCCTGGCTCGAGGGCGAGGAGGTCGTCGCGATCGACGCCGCGGGCTCGCCCGACCCGCTCGACCGGCCGAGTGGACAGTATCCCGCGCTCGCGCGACGGGTCGGGGAGGGGCTCCGGTACCCGACCCCGCACCCGGCCAACGTGCTGGTGAGCCTGGCGCCGGGGTGGCACTACGGCCTGCGGCTCTTCGAGCCCTTCGTCTCGCTGGCGGGCACGCACGGGGCGGCGACCTGGCGGCAGTCGGTCGGCTTCGTGGCCTCGAACGTGGACCGGACCCCGGAATGGCTCGACGCCGGGGAGGTCTATCCGTGGCTCGGGCTGAGCCGCCCGCCGGTCGAGCCGCCGCCGTTCGTGCCCCCGTGCGGAGCTCGGGGGACGAGGGTCACCGCGACTCCGGCCGCGGAGTAGCGCCCTCGCCCGACTCCTCCAGCCGGGTGACGTCGAGCCGCGTGACGTGGAGGTTGATCCCACCGCCCACGCGGAGCCCGACGATCCCGTCGAAATCCATGTACGACTGCCGCTCGTAGGCGGCGACCTCCTCGCCGTTGACCAGGAACCGCACCGAATCGGGGCGCACTTCCGCGGACAGCACGTTCTTCGCCGTCCCCCCGGTCCACGGGACGATCGCCGGATGGGCGGTCCGCTCGGCGATCGGATGGATCTCGGCCCCGCCCCGGTGATGGAGCTCGAAGCGACCGTCGCGGTCGACGAGGAAGGCGACGTAGTCGAGTTCGGGGCCCTCGAGGCCGCGGCCGCCCATGAAGAGGCCGAAGCCCGCCGCCGAGTCGCCGGGGAAGCGGTACGTCTCGGCTTCGACGCGGAACGATCCCGCCGCGGTCGCCGCGGGGTCGTAGAGGATGACGGGTGGACCCGTCGTGACGTGCCACCCGGGAGGCATCGCGACGAACCGGAGGGTGGTGTCCGCGTCGGCCGCGGAATCGTCCGGCCGCACGACCCAGCCCGCGGGGCGCTCCAGGTCCTGGGCGGGCGCGGCGGTGGGGAGGAGGAGGGCCGCGACGAGCGAGGCGCGGAGGATCATGTCGGTTGCTCCGTGGCTGAGGGTCGGGACGAACGCTCCGGATCTCTGGTTACGCGAACCCGGGGGTTCCTTTACTCCTCGCCCGATCCATCGGACTCCTCCTCGACCCGCTCGATCCGCTCGATCGCCCGGACCAGCTGCTCGTGGCTCCCGACGAGCACCAGCGCGTCGCCGGCCTCGATCCGCGTGTCCGGCGGCGGGCTCGTGGTCGCCTGGCCGTCGCGCACGATCGCGATCACGGAGGCTCCGGTGCGCTCGCGCAGCCGGGTCTCGCGGATCGTCCGCCCGTCCGCCCAGGTGCCCCGCCCGACATAGGCCGTGGCGGTGGTCCCCTGCGCGAGGACGTCCATCACGGCCTGGCTGATCCGCTTTCCGGAGACCCGTTCGAACAGCCGGCGGTAGTGGTTCTGCCGCAGGACCTTCGCCTGGGCTTCGATGACGTGGGTCGGCACGTGATAGCGGTCGAGCACGCGCATGAAGAGCTCGATCGAGCTCTCGAACTCCTCGGCCACGACCTCGCTCGCTCCGGCGTCGTAGAGGGGCTCGATCTCCACGACCTGGCGGGTTCGGACCAGGAGATACAGGTCCGGGGCCAGCTCGCGACAGAGGGCGACCGCCTGCCGGGAGCCGATCGGATCGGAGATCGCGTACACGACGACGCTCGCGCGCTCGATCCTGGCCGCCTCGAGGACGTCCCGACGGGTCGCGTCGCCGTACAGGACCGGGATCTTCTCGGCGCGGGCACGCCGCACGGTCTCCCCGTTCAGCTCGACGACCAGAAACGGGATATGGACGGACTGGAGGACGCGGGCGAGGATGCGCCCGCCCTCCCCGAATCCGACCAGCACGACGTGGCCGCGGGCGTCCTCCCCATCCGCTGTGGCGGGAGGGGTCGGCGTCCCTCCCCACCGTTCGGCCAGCGCCTGCACGCGCCCGGCCAGGGAATCCCCCGTCCCGACGAGGAGCGGCGCGGCCATCATCGTCAGCACCGCGGTCGCGAGGAAGACCTGGTAGGCACCGGGATCGAGGAGGCCCTGGCCCGCGCCGACCCGCGCCAGCACGAACGAGAACTCCCCGATCTGGGCCAGGCCGATCCCGACCAGAGCGACCGTACGCGCCGGGTAGCCGAGGATCCGGGTCGCGCCGCCCGCGACCAGGGCCTTCAGGGCCACGACGCCGGCGGCCAGGCCGAAGATGAGGAGTGGCCGCTCGAGGACGGTCTCGATCTCCAGCAGCATGCCGATCGAGACGAAGAACAGGCTGGCGAACACGTCCCGGAAGGGCGCGATGTCGGCCACGGCCTGGTAGCGGTACTCCGACTCGGCGATCAGGACTCCGGCGAGAAACGCTCCCAGGGCGAGTGAGAAGCCGAGCGCCTCGGAGATCATCGCCATCCCGAGACAGGTGAAAAGCGCGCCCAGCACGAACAGCTCGCGGCTGCGCGTGCGCACTACCGCTCCCAGGAGCGCGGGCGAGGCGTAGCGGGCGAGCAGGAAGGCCGCCGTGATCACGCCCAGGCCGGTCGCCAGGCGCGCGACGAGCGCCCCGGCCGCGCCCCCCGCCGCGCCGGCAAGGATCGGGGTCACCAGGATCGCAGGGACGATGAGGACGTCCTGGAAGATCAGCATCCCCACCATCACCTGTCCGTGCGGCGTATCGATCTCCCGCCGGTCGGCGTAGAGCTTGAGCACGATCGCCGTGCTGCTGAGGGCGACCAGCATGCCATAGAACGCGGCCGTCCGCGGGGGCACGCCGGACAGCGTTGCGAGGACCGCGACCAGCGCGATCGTCCCGATGGCCTGGGTGGTGCCGCCGACCAGGAACACCCGTCCCACGCGTTCCAGCCGTTCGGTCGAGAACTCGAGCCCGATGGTGAACAGGAGCAGCACCACGCCCACCTCGGCCAACCCGTCGATGACCGCCGACTCGCGGACCACGCCCAGGCCCGACGGGCCGATGAGGATGCCAGTGATCAGGAGCCCGACCACGGCGGGAATGCGGATTCGCGCGCCGATCAGCAGCACGATCACGGTGGCCGCGAGCACGACGACGAAGTCGGTGAGGATCGCGTGTAGGCTCACGCCTCCAACTTCATCCGTCGTGCCGAGAGGGGGTAGTCGACCGCTCGCCAAAACAGCTCCCGGCTGCTACCGTTGCTCTCCCGATCCGCGAGTCCCGATTCGATATCCGGAGGAGTCATGCCCGTAGACGTCATCATGCCCCAGATGGGGGAGTCGATCGCCGAAGGAACGCTCGTCAAGTGGCTGAAGCAGCCCGGCGAGGCCGTCGCGCGCGACGAGAACCTGTTCGAGATCTCGACCGACAAGGTGGACGCGGAGATCCCGTCGCCCGCCGCGGGAACGCTGGGCGACATCCTCGTCCAGGAAGGGCAGACGGTGGAAGTCGGGACCCGGGTTGCCACGATCCTCGTGGAGGGCGAAAAGGGCGAGAAGCCGGCGGAGGCCGAAGTGAAGCCGGAGACGGTGGAGGCCGAGGCCCCCGCTGAAGCGGTCGAGCGGACCTCCGGGGCGCGCCAGGCGGCGGCGAGCGCGGTCGCGGGCGGCGACGGCGGCGGGGCCGGGAACGGCTCCGGCGGCCTCGCCACGAAGGAGGAGCTGCGGCGCACGAGATCCTCGCCGCTGGTGCGAAACATCGCGCGCGAGCACGGGGTCGACATCTCGGAGGTCGAGGGGAGCGGGCTCTCGGGACGGGTCACCAAGCGGGACATCCTCGCCCACGTCGAGGGTCTAGAGGAGGCGCCTCCGGCGCCGGTCGAGCGGCCGGCGGCCCCCGCCCGGGAGCCTGTCGCGCCCGAGCGGCTCGATCCGGCGGCGGTGGCGGCGACCGCGGCCGGTCCCCGGCCCTTCGCCGACGGGGACCGAGTCGAGATCGAGCCCATGTCGATCATGCGCCAGCGGATCGCCGAGCACATGATCGCGTCGCAGCGCACGTCCGCTCACGTGACGTCGTTCTTCGAGATCGACATGACCCGAGTGGACGAGCTCCGGCGCCGCAACAAGGAGCCCTTCCTGGCCGAATCGGGCGTCAAGCTCACGTTCATGCCGTTCATCATCAAAGCGCTGGTCGCCGGGGTGAAGGAGTGGCCGATCCTCAACGCCGCGATCTGGAACGATCAGATCGTCTACAAGCGGGACATCAACATCGGGATCGCGGTCGCGCTCCGCCAGGAGAAGGGGTTCGGCCTGCTCGTGCCTGTGATCCGCCACGCCGACGAGCTGTCGCTGGTGGGGCTGGCCCGGGCGGCCAACGACCTCGCCGAGCGCGCGCGGACGAAGAAGCTCTCGCCCGACGAGGTGCAGGGCGGGACGATCACGATCACCAATCCCGGCGTCTTCGGATCGCTCGCGGGAACGCCGATCATCAATCAGCCGCAGGTGGCGATCCTGGGGGTAGGTGCTATCGAGAAGCGAGTGAAGGTCGTGGGACCAGGAGACTCGATCGGCGTGCGGACGTGCGCCTACTTCTCGATCAGCTACGACCACCGCGTGGTCGACGGGGCTACCGCCGACCACTTCATGCTGGTGGTCAAGGACAAGCTGGAGAGCTTCAGCGACCCGTCGTTGAAGTAGTCCCGGCGGCCGACGCGCCGAGGTTGCCGCAGGCGACGATCGCGGTAGGGTCGTCGGCACCCCGCACCCACACCGCCCGGTTGGCGCCGTCCGGAGGGAGCAGCGACCGGTCCAGCGTCTGGTTGAACTCGGCGTCGCCGCTTTCGCCGGCCGTCATCTCGCCGAGGATGGCGACCACTCTACCCGGGCTCCCGCACGATCCCTCGATCAGCTCCGCCACGTAGGGCCAGCCGCTGTTGGCGGCATGGATCTCCACCGTGACCGCGGTCGCCCCGGCCCGCGGCGTCAGGACCGCGGACCCGACCACGTCGGTGCCGCCGCGGCCCTCGAGCTCGGCGCGCACGGCCTCACCCCCCGGCTCCGAGTCCGCCGGCCGGGATGTATCGAAATCGACCGTCGCCACGGCCGGGTCCGCCTGGATCCCGTCTTCCCGGGCCTCCTCAGCCTCCCCGCAGCCCACCGCCAGGGCGGCCGTCAGCGCCGCCGCGAGGACTCCGGGCCTCTGCCACCGGGTGACCATCGTCGACCTCCTTGCAATCCGTTCGAGTGGACGACGCGATCCAGCCCGCGTCGAACTCCGCGCAACCGGAGGGATGGTACAGGTACCCACCGGGCCGCGTTGTCAGAAGCGTGACTCCCGGTGGGCCGGTCCGCAAGGGCTTCACTTGTAGTCGGCGGAAAGCCAAGCCCGGGCCGTCTCCAGTTCGCCGGGCGGGAAGAGCCGCACCTCCGCCCGGCCGCCCTCCGGGGCCGTCTTCAGGGCGCCCTGCAGCCACCGCTGGTCGCCGACGACGGCGACCCGCTCGAGCCGGGGGGCGAGGTCCGTGGTCAGGGGGAGCAGGGAGCGCAGCGAGAGCGCCTCGAGCATGCCGAGCCCTTCGACCCGCACGAGCAGGCGAAGCGCCCCCTCACGCTCGGCGATCCGGCGGGCCTGGTCGGCCACCTCCCCGGGGTCGGTCCCGCCGCTCCGTCCGCTCGACACGCGGAGAGCGAGCACGGGCCCCGCGCCCTCTTCCAGGACCTCGACGACCGGCACCCTAGCCGCCCAGCCCCAGCTTCTTCTCGACGGGGCGGAGGAACGAGATCACGTTCTCGACGTGCTTGTCGAAGGGGACGCCGAGGTCGTCGGCGGCCTGCTTGAGATGGGCGCGGTCGATCGCCTCGCAGAAGGCCTTGTCCTTGAGCTTCTTTTTGACCGACTTGATCTCCAGATCGGCGAACGAGCGGCTGGGCCGGACCAGCGCGCAGGCCAGGAGAAAGCCGGTCAGCTCGTCGACCGCGTAGAGGGCCTTCTCCATCTTCGACTCGCGCGGGACACCGGTGTAGTCGGCATGACTCAGGATCGCGCGCCGCACCTCCCGGGGCCACCCCTGCTTGTCGAGGATCTGAACACCCACGAACGGATGACCATTCTCGCCCTGGTGCTTCTCGTAGTCGAAGTCGTGGATCAGGCCCACGATGCCCCACTTCTCCGCGTCCTCGCCGAACTCCTTTGCATAGCCGCGCATGGCCGCCTCTACGGCTAGCATGTGGTTCCGCAGGTTCTCGCTGTCGGTGTACTCGGTCACGAGCCGCCAGGCGTCCTCGCGGGTCTTTCCGTCGATGGGCATCGGGTCCTTTTCTCTCGGGTCGGTATGTGGACGCGCGATTCGCGAATCAGGGGCCCGAATATAACCGTCCGGCGGTCAGGCTCCCAACCCGAAGCGGCCGCTCGGTTGCCCCCGTCCGCTGGCCGATCGTACCTTGCGATCGTGAATCCCGAAGCCCAGGCAGAGCGTACCATAGGCGGGCTCGACGCGTCCGCGCTCGTCGACATGTACCGGCACATCTACGCCTCGCGGCGTCTCGACGACAAGGAAATTCAGCTCAAACGGCAGAACCGGATCTTCTTCCAGATCTCCGGGGCGGGCCACGAAGGCGTGCTGGCGGCCACGGGGTCGCTGCTCAAGCCGGGCGAGGACTGGCTCTATCTCTACTATCGCGACCGGGCCCTGTGTCTCGCGCTCGGGATGAGCTATGACGCCATGCTGCTGCAGGCGGTCGGAGCGGCCGCGGATC
>Ga0299907_10002113_pt1 | contig 11993 bp, 9 predicted proteins | sample RVTome_16_FD_198680 | JGI IMG/M metagenome (GOLD analysis project Ga0299907, IMG submission 198680) | Soil microbial communities from uranium-contaminated site in the Upper Colorado River Basin, Wyoming, United States - RVT152D67 (version 2) ...
AAGCGCTGGGTGTGGAGACAGACCGGACCGGACGGGTACTGGTCGACGAAGACCTGTCGGTCCCCGGACACCCCGAGGTGCTAGTCGCAGGAGACCTTGCGTTGGTTCCGGCTGTCCCTGGGGTGGCACCTGCGGCCATGCAGATGGGTCGCCATGCCGGGCGCATGATCGAGGCGGACCTGAAAGGCGTGGAACGGTCGGTCTTCAGGTATCGGAACAAGGGGTCGCTGGCGACGATCGGGCGCGCCAGGGCGGTGGCCGACTTCGGCGGGGTGAGGTTCGGGGGCTTCTTCGCTTGGGTCGCCTGGCTGGCGATCCACATCTTCTATTTGATCGGGTTCAGGAACCGGCTGTTTGTCCTCGCCTCCTGGGCCTGGAGCTATCTGACGTTCCGACGGGGAGCACGGATCATCACCGGTGTGCCGCCGATGGAGGGGCCGGGGAAGCCATAGGCCTTTCTGCTTCCGCAGGATCTGTCCCACCCAGAATTCATACTCCTGGCGAGATGAGATCGAGAAGTTCGTGCGATACAACAGACGCCTTGACGACGGCCGCGCTCGTATGCGACTTTCACGCGTTTCCGGAGTTCCAGGTCTGTCAGGACTGCAGCATCGACGCCTGGCGTCAGCAGGAGAGCGGACGGGTGGCACACGAGGACTTCTATGTCCAAGATGACCTCTGGGATGCCGTGTGTCCCGACGACGCTGTTGAGATGTGGGAGGAGGACGGCGCCACATTTCGCGTGGGCAAATTCGTTTTGTGCATTGGGTGCTTCGAGGCTCGGCTCGGAAGGCAGCTGACACGACAGGACTTCAAGTGTCCGCCCAGTCGTCAGTTTGGAGTGCCGCCGACATATCGGTTTCGGTCTCGGTGGAAGGCGAAATTGCGCTGAAGTCACCGCTTCTAGAAGCGTGAACCTTCTCGAAGTCGGTCGCCGCTACTGAGCAGCAGAGTCTGTCGACTGATCCATGACATAGATGGTGGCCCCGCCTGGGTCCCGGTAGGTCGCCAGGAAGCCACCGGGGATCTCCGAGGGTTCGTCGATCACGGTGAGCGCGCCGGGGCGGGCGGAGTGGAAAGTCTCGACGCTGTCGACGACGAAGACCGGGCCGGACGGTGCGTCGGGGTCGTTGGCGTCGAGCATGAGTTGCACCTCGGTGCCCGGCAATGACAGGGCCACTGTCGTATCGCCTTCACGCCACACCTCGCTGAAGCCGAGGCCGTCGCGGTAGAGGGCGAGTGAAGCTTTCAGATCAGAGGTTGGGGCAAGCAGGAACTCGAGCTTCATGGCGCATCCTTTCTGACATAACTGGATTGGGGTAGAGCATAATGCCATTATGTTAGGGTGCGCAACTGGATTCCAATATCGACATCGCCGAAGGGCAGGCTCGCGCTCGCGGCGGCAAAGGAGTTCGGAGCGCGTCCGTTCGACGAGGTCACGGTCGGGGAGTTGGCGGCTGCCGCGAAGGTGACGACGGGTGCTCTCTACCACCACTTCGGAAGCAAACTCGGGTTGTACGGGTTCGTCCGAGACGATGTCGAACAGCGGCTGTTGGACCGCATGGAGGGCGCAGTCGCGGCGGCCGGGGACGAGTCCGATCGCTCGGTGGCAGTGAAGGCGGCGCTGCTCGTGGGACTGGATTTCGCTGTGCGTGAGGGGTTCCTGCGCATTCTGGGGGAGCCGCCAGCGGGGGCGGAACATGACAGGTTGGCTGAGATGCTCAGTGCAAGCACGGCCCCCGCGTCCCTGGTTCTCGGTCCGGTGCTTGCGGCAGCCTGGCGGGCGGCGTTGGCAGCGATCGCCGAAGGCTCTGAGCCGGATCAGGCTCGCGCTGCGCTCCTCGCGGTCGAGATCCAAATCCCGTCTGACCGCTGAACGGTGGTTCGGGGATCCGCGACCCCATGAAACTCTTGTGCGGGTGAGAGGATTTGAACCTCCACGGGCTCTCGCCCACAGGGACCTAAACCCGGCAAGACACGTCTCAGCCTGTACCAGCGGGTGGCAGAAAGTCAGCGAATACGGGGCTTCCCGCCCGGTGGTTTCACAGCCTGTACCAACCCGTCCCGGCTGGTTGGGTTGCAATCGGGTTGCAGTCGAGAGCCGCGCCCAGGAAGGCGCCTAGTAGCAGGGGAAAACCGGCACGTGGATGGACATGGCGCGACCTGGGTATCATCAGGCCCGCATGCAAACCCCGAGCCGCCCTTGCTGATGGGTCTCCCAAGCCCACAATCCCTACTTGGCTTGGGGTTTGTTTCAGCCGGCGATCGGGAAGGTAGGGTCCGAGGCGGTCCTCCGAGAAAGGAATGCCCACATGTCCGACAAGTCGGTCACCATCCGAGTTCCACGTCGAGTTCTCCGATTGGGAGCGGTCGTTGTAGCGGTGGGAGTGATCACGGCGTCGAGCGTGGCCCTCGCCAGCCACACGTTTAATGACGTTCCCAGCAACAACGTCTTCCACGAAGCCATCACCTGGCTGAAAGAGGCGGGTGTCACCGTCGGGTGCAACCCGCCCGCCAACACCGAGTACTGCCCAGAGGACAACGTCACTCGGGAGCAGATGGCGGCGTTCATGAAACGTCTGGCTGAAAACCAAGTGGTTGATGCCGCCCAACTGCAAGGCCAGCCCGCCTCCGACTTCACCCGGGACCTGGTGTGGGTGGAGACCTCGCACACCTTCACCCAGTGGCAGGACGGCGACGAGAAACAGGCCACCGTGATATGCCCCGGTGAAACCTTGGTCGTCTCAGGCGGGTCGCGCGAGGAAGGAACAGACATCATCCTCGTCGACGGCTACCCCGACGCCGCCCGGCAAGGATGGGTCGCGCAGTACCAGAACTCGCTAGGCACAGAGCAGACCGCCGAGGTGGTGGTTTACGCGCTCTGTGCCAAGTACAGCGACAAATCACCCAGCGCCTTCCAGCCGGCTGGAGTAGACCCCGACCAAGGCTGAATCGAGGAGGGGGGTGGCCACGGGCCGCCCCCCTCATGAAATTCTCAATCTCACCTTCAGCGTGACTTCGTGAGCATGGCCTTGTCGGCTGCTTCGGTGACCAAAGCGTGTCCTCAACATGCTCCGCGGCTATCCGGTTTCCGCCGATGTTCAAGGGCAGCTTCGAGGAATGCCGGAATGGGAACAGGCGCGGGCATAGGGTTGGGTTACTTCCCAGCTAGGACCGATCGCCAGAAAACCCTTGTGCGGGTGAGAGGATTTGAACCTCCACGGGCTTGCGCCCACAGGGACCTAAACCCTGCGCGTCTGCCAAGTTTCGCCACACCCGCGTGTTGATGCCTCACAACGGCCAAATCGCGAGTCATGCTGCGCCATTGTTGGATGCTGGTAGGCCGCGCGGGGATCGAACCCGCAACCCCTGGATTAAGAATCCAGTGCTCTAGCCAGTTGAGCTAGCGGCCCGCAGGAATCTTAATTGCCGTAATGCCTTTGCAGGAACTCGATCCACGCCATCGTTATCACGTAGGCATCGGTGCTCCTTCTCTTTATCAACGTGCAAACCCCGTATGGGAGATGGTTCTTTCGGTGACCGGTTCCGTTCGGCTTGATGTACGTCATAGTGAAGTCTTCGAGTTCGATATCGACTTGACTCGACCACCACTCTCTGGCTGCGGGTTCGTCATTTTGGGCATGAAGGTTGAGTCTTGCCCTCCATCCGTCATTCGGAGGAAGGTATTTGCTGCTCCAGTTCTTGAACATTCTCAGGGCTGCAGGATCGGCGTTCGCCATTGAGAGTTGTCTTGTGGCCTTCGAGCCTTCACCCCAATACATGGACACACCCGCAACCCAGAATGGTTGGTCCACCAGATGTTCCGCCTCGAGGAAGGACTGTGCCCTGATCATTTCGACTTCTCGGCGTCTGGGACGCTGAGTCGTGTAAGGCTTTCCTCGAAGATTCATTCCCGGCTCAGGGGTTCGCCTAATCCGTATGTCCTGAAGCTGTCCGGCTGTCAGCCTCACGTCCCGGCACCAGGTCGCCAGCGTCGACTTCTTGACCGGGATCAGGTCCATGATCTCGCCGTAGGACAGCCCGAACCAGCGCAGGTCCTTGCCCAGTTCGGATCGTTCCCATCTGGACAGCGTGTCCCACGAATCGATCCGAACCTGAAATTCGGTCCCCACCTCCATGGTTCCAACATAGGAATGGGGTGGGACAAGATCCTGGCGAGAAGTAGCCTGTAAGCATCACGGGCTGTGGCGCAGCTTGGTAGCGCGCGTGCTTTGGGAGCACGAGGTCGTCGGTTCGAGTCCGACCAGCCCGACCAACGCTTTACAATGACGTGTTCCGCGGGTGTAGCTCAATGGTAGAGCTCCAGCCTTCCAAGCTGGTGGTGAGGGTTCGATTCCCTTCACCCGCTCGAATGGGTCGCTCCTCTGGGGCGAAGACCTTGCCCTCTTGCCCCTGTAGCTCAATGGGATAGAGCAGCGGACTTCTAATCCGCAGGTTGGGGGTTCGAGTCCTCCCGGGGGCGCAAGGACGACCCATTCGGCATGGTGGCCGTAGCTCAGTTCGGTTAGAGCACCTGGTTGTGGTCCAGGAAGTCGCGGGTTCGAATCCCGTCGGTCACCCTGAGGTAGCCGGTGGCAGGTAGCAACATCCTGTCGCCGGCTACTGCAAATCCGTCGCCCAACCCAGGAAGAACATGCCAACGAGTGTCACTGAAACCGGTCCCTTCGAGCGTCTGGTCACATTCCATCTGACCGATGACCAGATCTCGGCCGGCAAGGCCGCTACCGCCCGGAAGCTGTCCCAGGAGATGAAGCTGAAGGGATTCCGACCGGGCAAAGCACCGGTTCCCGTGATCGAGGCTGCTGTGGGCCCGGCCCGCCTTCGGAGCGAGGTGATCGATGACCTGGTGCCTCCCGCGTTGACCGACATCCTCAAGGATGAGGAGATCCAGCCGGCGGTAACTCCCCAGCTCGAGAGTCTCAACGATGTGGAGGGTGGAGTGGAGGTCGGGGTCCGGGTGACGCTCTGGCCGACGATCGAGCTTCCCAACTATCGAAACCGCAACGTCGAGGTCAACACCCCCGAGGTGACCGAAGAGGATCTCGACATTCAGATCGGGCGGATGCTGGAACAGTTCGCCACCGTGGAGGAAGCCGACAGGCCGGCGGCCAGCGGAGACTTCGTGTCCATCGACCTCAAAGCGACCAAGGATGGCGAACCGGTGGAGGAAGCCTCAGCTTCGGATCTGCTCTACGAAATCGGCTCGGGTGTCTTTATCGATGGCATCGACGACCGGCTGGACGGAGCAACGCCGGATACCAAGTTCACCTTCGACGGCCCGCTGCCCGACGGCTTTGGGGACCGGGCCGGAGAGATGGTCACCTTCGAGGTGACAGTCAATGAGGTCAAGGAGAGAATCCTGCCCGAGCTGACCGACGAGTGGGTCGATGAGAACACCGAATTCGAAACACTGGCCGAGCTGAAAGACGAGCTTCGGACGCGTCTCGGCGAGGCAAAGCTCCACGCCGTTGCTCGTCAGTTCAGGGAGCGCGCCCTCAGCACCCTTGTCGAGCAGGTCGAGGTCGACTTACCCGACGCCCTGGTCAGGTCGGAGATGGATGACCATCTCCACCGCTTCGTCCACCGCCTCGAGGAGAACGAGCTCACCCTGGAGGACTACTTCCGTGCCTCGGAAGTAGGCCAAGAAGAGCTTCTGGAAGACCTACGTCAACAGGCCCAACTCTCCTTGCGCAACCAGCTGGTTCTGGAGGCCGTGGCCAAGGACGCGCAGATCGAGGTCACTCCCGAAGACATCTCCGAGGTGCTGCAGAGCCTCGCTGCCCAGTCGGGTGACCCCGTGGCCTATCTTCAGGCCTTCAGTCGGAGCGGCCAAGAATTAGCGCTGGCCAGTGATATTCTCAGAAACAGGGCGTTGGACGCCATCCTCTCGGCAGCAAGTCCGGTTGACGAAGACGGCAACCTCGTTGACTTGAGTCCGAGAGCGACGGAAGTGGAGGCCGAGATCGTCGAGGCCGAAATCGTCGAGGCCGAAATCGTCGAGGCCGAGTCGCTGGGAGAGATCCCAAGCGGTGAGGTCATTGCAACAATCGCGGAGGAAGAAGAAGAATGACAGCGGACAACCAGTTCCAGAACTATGTGATCCCCACCGTCTTCGAGCAGACCAGCCGGGGTGAGCGCTACTTCGACATCTACAGCCGGCTGCTCAAGGATCGGATCATCTTTCTCGGCACACCTATCGACGACACGATCGCCAACCTGATCATGGCTCAGCTGCTCCACCTCGAGTCGGAGGAACCAGACAAGGACATCTTCCTCTACATCAACTCCCCGGGTGGATCGATAACTTCGCTGTTCGCCATCTACGACACGATGCAGTACATCAAGCCCGACGTGAACACCGTGTGCATGGGTATGGCTGCATCCGCCGCGGCGGTCATTCTCGCCGGCGGCACCCACGGCAAGCGGTACGCCCTGCCCCATGCCCGGATCATGCTGCACCAGCCTCACGGCGGTGCTCAGGGACAGGCATCGGACATCGAGATTCAGGCCAAGTTGATCGTCCAGATGCGAGAGCAGCTCAATGTGATCCTCGCCGAGCACACCGGTCAGGAGTTGGACAAGATCTCTTTGGACACCGAACGTGACTACTGGATGCTGGCCGACGCGGCCAAGGAGTACGGAGTGATCGACGGAATTCTCACGCGTCGGGACCTTGCCGCGGTAGCCTCCAAGTAAGGAGGAGGTTCCAAACTCGATGGCAAGACTCGGTGATGGCGGTGAGTTGCTGAAATGCAGCTTCTGCGGAAAGTCCCAGAAACAGGTCAAGAAGCTGATTGCCGGGCCCGGCGTCTACATCTGTGACGAGTGCATCGACCTCTGCAATGAGATCATCGAAGAGGAGTTCTCCGCCACCGAGGAGATCACCTTCACCGAACTTCCCAAGCCGGTTGAGATCAACTCGTATCTCGACGATTACGTGGTCGGCCAGGAAGACGCCAAGAAAAAACTCTCCGTAGCCGTCTACAACCACTACAAGCGGATACGTGGCGGCGAGGCGCAAAGGGACGTCGAGCTCCAAAAGTCGAACATCCTCCTCATCGGCCCTACAGGCTCTGGCAAGACCCTTCTGGCCCAGACTCTCGCCCGCCAGCTGAACGTCCCCTTTGCGATAGCCGATGCCACCAGCCTCACCGAGGCGGGCTACGTCGGCGAGGACGTCGAGAACATCCTGCTCAAGCTGCTGCAGGCAGCCGACTACGACGTCAACCGAGCCCAGCAGGGAATCATCTACATCGACGAGATCGACAAGGTCTCCCGCAAAGCGGAGAACCCATCCATAACAAGGGATGTCTCCGGGGAGGGCGTCCAGCAGGCGCTGCTCAAGATTCTCGAGGGCACGGTGGCATCGGTCCCCCCACAGGGTGGGCGCAAACACCCTCACCAAGAGTTTATCCAACTCGACACCACCAGCATCCTCTTTATCTGCGCCGGGGCATTCGGTGGCCTCGAAGACATCATCGCCCACCGGGTGGGGCGCCGTGGTGTTGGTTTCGGGGCCGACGTGAGAGGCAAAGCTGAGGGACGCGCCTCCGAGTTGCTCAATCAGGTGATGCCCGAAGACCTGATGAAATACGGTCTGATTCCTGAGTTCATCGGTCGCTTGCCAGTCATGGCAACCGTCGAGGATCTCGACTTGGACTCACTGGTCAGGATCCTGACCGAGCCAAAGAACGCGCTGACCAAGCAGTACGCCCGAATGTTCGAGATGGACGACGTGGAGCTGGTGTTCACACCCGACTCCCTCGATGAGATCGCGGCTCAGGCGATCAAGCGGGGGACCGGCGCCAGGGGTCTGAGGTCGATACTCGAAGAGGTCTTGCTCAACACGATGTACGACTTGCCGTCGCGAACCGACATCGAGCAGGTGCTGATCGATCGGGACGTCGTTGCCGAGAAGGTCAACCCGACTCTGGTTCCGGTGCGGTCAGCCGACAGGCCTGCCGAGAAGTCTGCCTAGGAGCCCGGCTCCCTCGAGATAAATCCAGGTCGCGAATGACATTCGTGTCCTTATGACGCAGAAGCGGGTCGCGAGGTGGTTAACCTTGGAACGGTCGCAACTGAGCGGCCATGAAGAGGGAAATAGGAGGCGTTGATTCCCCGGCGGTAACTCGGTCGCCTGAGCCGTGGATAGCCAAAGGCGAGACCGGCCTTTCCCACAATGAAGGGGATTAGAAGCATATGCAGATCAGCATGCGGCGTCTCCGGCTGGTTGTCGCTACTGCGACTGCCCTGTTGCTGGGACTTGTGCTCGTCCTGATGTCGGAAACGGCAGCCGCGAGCGCGAGCAACACCGACGACCAGACGGCTTCAAGCGACTACGACGCACAGGGGTCCAATTACAAGGGGTACCCGACCACGACGGACAAGGGGTACCCGACCACGACGGTCAAGGAGAAACCGACGACGACCGTCGACGACGCAACGACGACCACCGATCCGACTACCACGTCAGCGCCGACAACGTCCACCACCACGACTACGACGACCACGACCACGACCCAACCCAGCACCAGCACTACCGAGTCGACCACGACCACCGTGCTCCCGACCGAGGTGGAGACGACTGCCGGTGTGACGGAATCAACGGTGAGCGATGAGGTGATGGGAACACAGATCACCAACACGACCCCGCCCGATGAGGTCGAGGCTCTCCAAGTGCTTCCCTTCACCGGCTCGGAAAGCGCTGGCCTGCTCATGCTGGCCGCGAGCGCGATCATGCTCGGTGTCGTATTCCTGATCAGCGCCCGGAGGGAAGAGGGCTGATCATCAGCAGACTCAATGACTGGGGATCCCGGAGTTTCGACCTCCGGGATCCCTTTCTTTGTGGCTGGACCGATGGGAGCCTTCCGGGCGTCCAACGCCAGTCACGACCCGGGCGTCGATCTCCACCGATCCGAAGAGCAACATGACCATATCTCACTCTGCGTAACCGGGATGTCACGGAGAGAAAGGTCCGGTGGTGGTTCATTCGGTGACCCGAACTTGATCTGACCCCACAAACCTGTGGATATTCTCTGGGTCCAGAGACCCGTTGACAGTTGGGCCGTCTCGTTGCAGTATGACGTCGCTGACCACTCTCAGTGGCTCGGCATGGTTGGGGACTTTGGGAGGCTTCGAAACCAGACCTGTAACACGGTCACCTGGGTCTGGTGGAGCTAATGGTGAGACCGGCCTATCCCGCGCAATGAAGGGATGGGAAATAATGAGGGAGACGACTGAGGTCGTCTGGGGCGAGGGACCAATGACGCGCTTCGAGCGCGTTGTTCGCGTTGGGGGTAGGACATGAGACATGCTCATGTAGCCCAGCGTCGGCGGTTCGAGCGCGTCCTGGCGATTCTTTCCGCATTCGCGGTATTGATGTCCTTGATGGTGATGTATGCGCCGGCGGCGCTTGCGCATCACCCAGAGATAAGTGCAAATCAGACCTGTGCCGATGGCAAGGTCGTGATCGCGTACGAATCGGTCAGTTGGCGAACCGACGGGGGATCCGGCTCCGGGCACTCCGATATCCGCATCGAGGTGCGAGTCGGAGGCTCCGGATCGTGGACCGAGGTAGACAGCGATGCCTACACCTCCACCAATGGCTATCGCTTCAGCGGGACCTTCGACGGCGAGCCCTACTGGGGTAGCAGCATTGAAGTGCGAGCCCGGGCCAATGGCCCCTGGGACAACGGTCTGGGTGGCGGTGAGACCCGAACGACGAGCTCGTTCGTGGTGAATCAAGACTGCTTCAACCCGTCGTGCCCCAGTGAGTACCAGTCGGTGAAGATCGAGCCGGTAAGGGCTGGAACCCACGGCACGTACTTCACGATTTCCAACATCAACGATGGCGCCTCTGGCCCCACATTTGATTGGTCGAGCACCCGTCCCGTGTTCAAGGTGATCGTAAAGGGCGGCCCCGGCGCCAATATTTACGACTACAGCGGCGCGACTTCTGACCAGGGTTTGCACGCTCCGCTCAATCCGAGCAACGACCAGTACTACGGGTTGAGTCACGTCACGCTTTGTTACGGGGACCCCGAGCCGGAGCACGTCGAAGTCACTCCGGTGGTCGAAGTTTGCCAGGTGAACCAGCAGGGCGTTCCCGAGGGGGAGATCTCGTTCGCCATCGACCCGGCATCCGGGGCGACGGTCAAGGTCTACACCAACGCCAACTTCACAGGTCAAGTCGGCGGGTCGCTCGGCGACGGGCAAACTCTGTCACTGGCCCCAGGCACCTATTACTGGAGGGCCACTGCCGCCAACTCTGATTACGAGTTGAAAAGCCCGAGCCAGGGCGATTTCACCATCGAACCCTGCTCCGCTTCGTCGGAGGTGATAGCCAGCGGGTGTGCCGTGAATAGCAACGGTGCCGCACTCGGATCGGTCGAGGTGCAGATCACCCCCGACTCCGGTGCCACGGTCGTGATCAGCGGACCGGGCGGTCCGTACAACTTCTCGGGAGATGGCGGCTCCATAGAGCTGGCCCCGGGATCGTACAGTTGGCAGGCGACGGCCGGCTCCGGGTTTGCCCTCAGCGGGCCGACATCCGGCAACTTCGACATCGACCCATGCGAGGCGTCGGTCAGCGTGAGCAGCGGAGTCTGCGTGATTGACAGCGCCGGCAACCCGTCCGGCTCGGTAAAGGTGGTCATCGACCCCGACTCAGGAGCGACAGTTGTCGTTTCAGGTCCGGGCGGTCCCCACAACTTCACCGGAGGGGGAGGAAGCAAGGCGTTGGCTCCTGGTAGTTACAGCTGGTCGGCGACGGCCGGCCCCGGGTTTGCGCTCACGGGCGCCAGCACCGGAGAGTTCGAGATCGAGCCATGTGACGTGTCGGTCCTGGTGGCAGGTGGCGAGTGTGAGGTTGTTGACGGGCCGCGCGGCTCGGTGACGGCCTTCATCGACGCGGCGTCGGGTGCGACGGTCACGGTTTACGACGATGAGCTGAACGTGGTGGCCACTTTCAGCGGCACCGGTGGCACCAGTGATCTCCCTCCCGGGAGCTACACCTGGACGGCCACGCCGGGAAGCGGATTCGAGTTTCCCGAAGGTCAGGAGACATCGGGCGAATTCACGATTATTCCGTGTGAGGCCACCGTCATCGTGAGTCATGGGAACTGCGTCGTGGATGCGCCGACCGACCTGGGGTCAGTCACGGTTGTGATCGATCCTGGCACAGCTGCAATCGTGACCATCCTTGACTCCGGGGACGAAGTGGCGGCCACCTTCGACGGGGCCGGCGGCTCTGTCGCTCTGGCACCCGGCGGCTATACATGGAGCGCCGTGTCAACCGAAGGCTTCAGCCTCTCGGGGGCGACATCGGGTGCTTTCACCGTGGAAGTCTGCGACGAGGTTCTGGACGAGGTGATCGAGAATGATGACACCGAGAATGATGACACCGAGGACGATGAGGTTCTCGATTTGGTCGTCCTTCCCTTCACCGGAGCGGACAGCGAGACCCTCCTCGGAGTCTCGGTCGCGCTGCTGTTGTCCGGTGGGTTGTTGATCCGATCGGCAACCAGGCGCGAGGAGAGCTGACAACGTTCAGTCAATGATGGAAGGCTCCGGGGTTAACCTCCCGGAGCCTTTCTCATGGACTACCCCGAAGCACTCGAGTTTCTCGATCGCCACATTGCCCTTGGCGTCATACCCGGCCTCGATCGAATCGAAGGTCTGCTCGACTACATGGGTAGGCCTCATGAGGGTTATCCGATAATCCACGTGGCAGGAACCAACGGGAAGACTTCGACGTCACGTCTCTGCACTTCCTTGCTGGTGGCTCACGGGTTGGCCACGGGGACCTATATCTCACCTCACCTGCAGCGAGTCGAAGAACGTCTCTCAGTCAACGGGCGGACTGCCACCGCGGAGGAATTTGCCCTAGCCGTCTCAGATGTCGCCGCGTTCGCCGGGCTACGGGAGCAGGCGGGGCATGACGCCAACACCTATTTCGAGTTGACCACCGCCGC
>Ga0299907_10002114_pt1 | contig 11990 bp, 10 predicted proteins | sample RVTome_16_FD_198680 | JGI IMG/M metagenome (GOLD analysis project Ga0299907, IMG submission 198680) | Soil microbial communities from uranium-contaminated site in the Upper Colorado River Basin, Wyoming, United States - RVT152D67 (version 2) ...
CCGCCGCGAGCCGCAAGGCCCGCGGCCTCGCGCCCGTCTAACGGAGCCCGAGCAGCTCCGGGATCCTCGACGACGTGATGCGTCTCGGCGGCTTCGTGGAGGAGCTCGGCGATCCGGCGCGTTCTGCCTTTAACGGCCATCTGACGCGCACGCTACCCGGGTTAAGAACTCGCTGAGGCTCCGTCGACGGATGCGCCGAGGGCAGCGGCGGGAGCTACCATCTCCCGCATGGCATTCCTCATTGCTTTCGTCATCCCGCTCGCGATCGGCCTCTGGGCCCAGCATCGCGTCAAGAGCACGTTTGCGCGCAACCTCGAGGTCCCTGTCTCCCACGGCATGACAGGAGCGGAGGTCGCCCGCCGCATCCTCGACGCCAACGGGCTCCAGGAGGTGCCCATCGAAGAGACTCCCGGCACCCTCTCCGATCACTACGACCCGCGCAGCCGCTCGGTGCATCTCTCCCCCGAGGTGTACAGCGGCCGCTCGATCTCGTCGACCGCGGTCGGCTCGCACGAGGTCGGCCACGCGCTCCAGCACGCGAATGCGTACGCGTTCTTCCGTTTCCGCTCGACGATCGCCCCGGTGGTGCAGTTCACGTCGAACATCTGGTTCCTCTTCCTGATCGGCGGTGTCATCCTCGGCGCGCTGCAGTTGGTCCTCGTCGCCGTCGCCCTCTACTCGTTCGCCGTTCTCTTCCAGCTCGTGACGCTCCCGGTCGAGTTCGACGCCTCCCGGCGTGCGAAGCGCCAGCTGAGCGACATGGGGATCGTGGCCACGAGCGAGGCCGGAGGTGTGAGCAGCGTCCTCAAGGCAGCGTCGTGGACGTACGTTGCAGGAGCGCTCGCGGCGGTCGCGATGCTCCTCTACTACCTCTCGCTCTTCTCGAACCGATAGAGCGAGATCAGGAATGGGGTCAGACCCCACGGGTCTGACCCCTTCACCGCTCGCGCGGCATCCAGCTGAAGCGGCGGAGCGCGATCGCGAGCCCCGCTGCGCCCCACGCAGCCACGACAGCGAGTGCCTTGGGGTCGGCGAACAGCGACTCGCCGTCGAGGTAGACGCCGTTCACGACGTCGAGGAAATACGTGAGCGGAAGAACGTCGGCGATCGCGTTCAGGAAGGCGGGGTACTCCTCCCGCGGTCCGAACGAGCCCGAGAGGAACGCCATCGGCAGCAGGACCACGTTGACCACCGCCGAGACGCCTTCCGCAGAGCGGATCAGCGACGCCGCTCCGAGGCCGAGGCCGGCGAAGCAGGCCACACCGAGGACGACCGCGCCCGCGAAGCCGAGCCAGTTCGCGGGAGCGCTCGCATCGAAGGCGAGCTTCCCGAGGAGAACGAGCGCCACTGCCTGCAGAGCGAAGATCGCAAGCGTCGAGAGCAGGACGGCGGTGATGTAGGTCGCCGGCGCGAGGGGCGTCGAACGGAGCCGCTTGAGGATTCCGAGCTCGCGCCGGTTCACGAGGATTATCGCGAGCCCGCCGAAGGCCGTGTTCGCCGCTCCGTAGCCGAAGAGACCGGCGAGTAGAACGTCGGCGGAGGGCACGCCAACGCCGTTGATCTCGATCTCGTCGGAGTAGACGGAGCCGAGCAGCGTGTAGAGCAAGAGGGGGAAGACGAAGATGAAGACCGCCGCTTCCCGGCTGCGCCAGAAGGTTCGCTGTTCGTACGTCAGCTGGTGAACGAGCATTCTCACGCCGCGTCCTCCGCGTCCCCGTCGACGAGCTCCAGATAGACGTCCTCCAGCGTGGGGCGACGAACCTCGAGGTGCTCGAGGCGGCGCCCCGAGGCGAGCGCTTCGGATGTCAGTTCGTGCAGAGTCCGGGTCGGATCGTCGGTCGGGATCACGACCGGCTCGCCGTCGCGTACGAAGCGAACTTCCACGGTCTCGGTTGCGCCGATCAGCTCTGCGGGAGTTCCAAGGCTCACGATCCTCCCGGCCTGGATCACTGCCACGCGGTCGGCGAGTTGCTGTGCCTCGTCGAGGTAGTGCGTCGTGAGGAGGATCGTCTTCCCCAGCGACCTGAGCGCGCGGATCATCTCCCACGCCGAGCGGCGAGCCGCAGGGTCGAAGCCGGTCGTCGGCTCGTCGAGGAACACGAGATCGGGGTCGCCTATGAGGGCGACGCCGAGATCGAGCCGCCGCTTCTGCCCGCCGGACAGGGTCTTCAGGGGCGCGTCGCGCTTCTCCGCCAGGCCCACGAGGTCGATGACCTCGTCCACGTCCCGCGGTCGCGCGTAGTACCCCGCGAACATCCGGTGGGTTTCACGAACGGTGAGCAGCGGGTGGAGCTCGGAGTGCTGGAGGACGACTCCGATCCGCTCCCGGAGCGCTCGCGGTGCGGCGGTCGGATCGTGGCCGAGAACCGTTACCTCGCCGTCGTCACGACGGCGGTAGCCCTCGAGAATCTCGACCGTCGTCGTCTTCCCCGCACCGTTCGGCCCTAGGAGACCGAAAACCTCGCCGGCTCTGACGTCGAAGGAGACACCGCGGAGAGCCTCGACACCGTCGTACGACTTGTGCAGGTCGCGCACGACGATCGCGTCGGACGTCAAGTGTCCACCGTGATCTCGGCGACTCCACCTGGAGGAAAGCCGGGATCCTCGCTCGTGAGCTCGAGCGCGATCTCGGAGCAGTCGGGCTGGTGGCAAATCGCCGCGACCGGCCCGACGACCTCGCGCACGGCCTCGCGAAGATCCTCGGTCGTCGTTCCAGGCGCAAGGCGCTCGTCGACGCGAAGCTCCACTGAGGCAGCCTCGGCGATGGCCTCCGCTGTCTCGAGGGCGCGGAGCAGCGGGCTCGAGAGAACGAGCTCTGGGGGCGTCGGATGACCCGCGAGCCGCCCGGCGAGCGCGCGTGCCTCCTCGCGACCACGTTGCGAGAGAGGACGGAGCTCATCCGGCTCCCCGGCCTCGGAGTGCGCATGGCGGACGAGGAAGACCAGCATTCTCGCCGAGCATAGTCCGCGTCCTCGAGCACCTTGTGGCTCAGAGCCACAAGGTGCTGTTGCCCTCCGCGTAGGCTGTTGCAGTGCCGAGCCTGCGCTACGTCGTCGCCGACGTCTTCACCGAACAAGCGCTCGAGGGGAACCAGCTCGCCGTGTTCACCGACGCGCGCTCCATCGACGAGGGGACGATGCAGGCACTCGCGCTCGAGATCGGGTTCTCGGAGACGACCTTCGTCCTACCGCCCGAGCAGGGCGGGACGGTGCGGATCCGCATCTTCACGCCCAGGACCGAGCTTCCGTTCGCCGGCCATCCGTGCCTCGGGACGGCGTGGGTACTGGCCTCGTCGCTCCAGCGCGACCGCATCGAGCTCGAGACGCCCAGCGGGATCGTCCCCGTGGAGCTCGAGCGCGACGAGCGGGGAAGGATCGCCTTCGGGCGCATGGACCAGCCCTTGCCGAGCGTGGAACCGTATCCCGATCCGGAGTTGCTCCTCCGAGCGGTCGGCGTCGATGCCTCACGGCTTCCCGTGGAGAGGTACGACAACGGCGTCCGCCACACGTTCGTCAACCTCGGGTCGCCGGAGGAGGTCGCGGCGCTTCGGCCCGACTTCGCGACGCTCGCCGACCTCGAGGTCATGGTCAGCTGCTTCGCAGGCTCCGGCGCAGCATGGAAGACGCGGATGTTCGGGCCTTCGGACGGAGTTCCCGAGGACCCGGCGACGGGGTCCGCGGCCGGACCGCTCGCCGTCCACGTCTGCCGGCACGGCCTAGTCGAGTGGGGCGAATGGATCGAGATCTCGCAGGGCGCCGAGATCGGCCGGCCGTCAACGCTCTTCGCCCGTGCCGATGCCAGGGACGGCGACCTCCGCCGAGTCGCCGTGGGCGGGAATGCCGTGGTCGTCGCGCGAGGCGAGTTCCGGCTGTAGGGGGCCGGGCATGCCCGGCCCATCTAGCCGGCCAGGAACTCGGCGACGGTTCTCGTCGCCGCCCGGGCGGCCTCGACCGGATGAGCGCCCTGCGCTCGCGAGACGAGATAGCCGACCGAGAACGTGTCTCCGGCGCCCGTGGGATCCACGGGGCCGGCGATCTCCTCGGCCGGGACTCGCTCCACCACGTCGTCGCTGATCACGATTGCCCCCTGTGACCCGAGCGTGAGCAGTACCTCGGCCACACCGAGCGATCGGAGCCGATCCGGGCTCGCGCTTCCCACGAGCGTCTCCGCTTCCTCGTCGTTCAGCTTCAAAATGGCGACGTGCCGCAGGACGCTGCCGATGTCGCCGTCGGTGTGGAGCGGCCCTAGCGCCGCCGTGCGCACGAGGCCCTGGGCATCGACCAACAGACGCCGTCCGTCCGCGCCGAGCGCAGCGAGCGTCTCTTCCGGGAAGTCGGTGCGCACGAGCGCGCCGACGTGCACCCATTGAGCATCGGCGGCGCCTTCGAGTGCTCGCTCAGGGGTCCATGGATCGCCCACCGCGTCCTGGAGCATGATTCGGCGGTCGCCCTCGTAGTGGAAGGTGTACGCGGTGGTCGTCTCGGACCGATACCACCTCAGCGGCAGGCCGAGCTGCTCGAGAGGCGGGACGAGCTGGGCCCGATCCGCCTCGGCACACGCCGCCGCGACCACCGCCTCGCCGCCGATCCGAGCCAGAGCCTTCGCCGAGTAGAAGACGGCCCCTCCGGGTCGCGGCAGAGCGCCGGCGACGACGTCGCGGGTGAGGTTTCCGAGGGCTGCGATCGACGTCATGCGGGTGCTGCCCTCGTCGTCGCTCTCCGTGAGAGCGTCGCGACCACGATGGAGACTCCGAAGGCGACCAGGAAGCTCGGAACCGTAGCGCCGATCCCCCACTCGGGCGGGCTCAGCCTGGCGACGAGGTCGGTCCACCAGCTCGGGCCTGTCGGGTAGAGCCATTGGTAGAGCGCAAATCCGGCGAGCCAGGCCGCAATCAGGCCCGGACGCCAGGCAGGGGCGTCGAAGACGTCTGCACTCGTGTAGTGGCGGCCCGCCGTGAGCCAGTCGGCGAGCAGCACCGCGAAGAGCGGTACGAAGACTGACCCGAGGAGCAGGAGGAAGCTCTGGTAGCTCACGAGGTCGATCACGAGCGCGCCGGCGGTCGCGACTGCGGTCACGATGACGATCAGAAGCGCCTGCGGCGCGAGCGGCGCGAGATTCTGCAGCGAGACGGAAGCGGAGTACACGTTCGCAAAGGCCTCGTCCGTCTCCGTCACGAGGAGCGCGAAGAGCGCGAGGATCGCGGCGAGCCCTCCGGCGACGACGGCGGTGGGGAGCGCAGCCGGGTCGCTCAGGTCGCGGGAGAGGACGAGGACGACGCCGAGCGTGAGCAGCCACGCATCGGGGACGAAGTAGCCGATCCCGGTCCCCAGGCCGCCCGCGCGCCGGCTCGTCGAGAAGCGGGTGTAGTCCGCCGCCAGAGGAACCCACGAGACGGTGATCGCGACGACGATGTCAGCTCCTTGCCAGGTGGAGAGACCGCCCTCGCCCGGCGCGTCCCAGAGCGCACCCGGGTCGGCGCCGTCGAGCGCCCACCACGTGAGGTAGAGAAGCGCGAACGGAACGGCCCAGATGGCGATCCGGCGGACGAAGCGCCGGACGAAGCCGATCGGGCCGAGCAACGCGAGAACGAGCGCCAGCCCGCCGAAGACGAGGGTCCAGAGCCACTGGGCGCGAAACCCGAAGAGCTCGTCGGAGAGCGCCGCGGCGGCCGTGGCGATGATGAGCAGCTCGAACACCGACCAGCCGAGGCCCTGGAGCACGTTCACCCCAGTCGGGAGATAGGAACCGCGCCGGCCGAGAGGGACCCGCATCAGCACCATGCCCGGCACGCGAGCGTCGGCGCCGATCGCCCCCGCGACGCCGAGCATGACGTTGCCGATCAGGCAGCCGACGAGGATCGCGACGAGCGCGTCCGGCAGCGAGAGGGCGGGGACGAGCGCGGCACCGGCCACGATCACGAGCAGCGAGACGCCCAGGTTTCCCCAGAGAAGGCCTGTGTCGAGTGCTCCGAGGACGCGCAGCCGCTCGGGCACCGGCTCGATCCCCCAGCTTCCCTCGACCCGGTCCGGCGCGGCCATCGACGGCTGAGGGTATCGACGGCGTGCGAGAATCGGGCCCGTGATCCCGCGCTATTTCATCGTCGCGGAGCGGGAGCACGAGATCCAGAACCCGACGTCGGAGGAGAAGCTCCTGCTGGTCGGTCGGCGTCTCCGGCTCGGGCCGGAGTCGCGCGTGCTCGACATCGCCTCCGGCCGCGGCGGCCCTGCCTTGGTCCTCGCCGACGCGTTCGGCTGTCACATCGACGGGATCGAGATCGCGCCCGAGTTCCACCGCGCGGCTGTCGAGCGGGCGCAAGAACGGGGGCTCTCGCAGCTCACGTCCTTCCGGCTCGCCGACGCCTCGCACGAGGCACTTCCAGCCGGCGAGTACGACGCCGCGCTCTGCCTCGGCGCGAGCTTCGTCTACGGGAGCCTGGCCGACACGGTGGAGGCGCTAATGCCCGCGGTGAAGACCGGCGGCCACGTCGTCGTCGGCGAGCCCTTCTGGCGCCGCCTGCCACTGCCCGATGACTACGAGAGCCGCGCCGACCCGTGGACGACGCTCGCAGACACCGTGGTGATCTTCGAGACGTCGGGGCTCCCGGTCGTCTCCGTGATCGCATCGTCCGAGGACGACTGGGACCGCTACGAGACTCTCCACTGGCGCGCCGTCGAGGAGTGGCTGACCGCGAACCCGGATGACCCCGACGCCGACGACATCCGGAGCCGGAACGAACACTGGAAGCGCATCTACCTTCGGCACGGCCGCGAGCACCTGGGCTGGGCGATCTTCGTCGGCTGGAAGCCGGGAGCACCAGGCACCAGTGGCGCATCCTGATCTCCCCGCCGAGCAGGCGTACCTCGACCACGCCTACGAGTGCCTCGAGGAGATGCGCGCGGCCCTCATGCGGACGGTCGGGGCTGCAGCGATGGGGGCCGACGGCGCCGACATCGCGGCCGAGCGCATCGGGGCCTGGGTGGATCGCCGGCTCGCTGCCTACGAGGCGGCCGAGCAGGTGCTGTGCTTCGGCCGCATCGACGTCGACTCGGTGGAGGATTCCCTCTACGTCGGCCGCCGCTGGGTCCACGACGACGACGGCGTGGTCGTCGTCAACTGGCAGGCGCCAGCCGCGCGTCCGTTCTACACCGCGACGCCGGCGGAGCCGCACGGCGTCACACTCCGACGCCGCTTCCGTCTCCAGGGGCGCACTCTCACGGGCATCAGCGACGAAGCGCTCGACGGCTCGCTCGCTGACGCGGCGCTGTCGATCGACGACTTCCTGCTCGAAGAGCTCGAGCGGACGCGCGACGCGCGCATGCGCGACATCGTCGCGACGATCCAGGCCGACCAGTACGGCCTGATCGCGCGAGCGCCCGAGCCGCCTCTCGTCATCCAGGGCGGTCCAGGGACCGGCAAGACCGCGGTAGGGCTTCACCGCGCCTCGTACCTCCTCTTCTCCCATCGCGAGGAGCTCCGCCGCGTGCTTGTCGTCGGCCCGAGTCCCATGTTCATGGACTACGTCTCCCATGTCCTCCCGGCGCTAGGCGAGGACGCGGTCGACCAGCGGGCGCTCGTGGAGCTCGTCGAGGGGGTCGAGGCGTCACTCGTCGATCCGGCCGACGTCGAGCGGCTGAAGGGAGACCGCCGGCTCGCGGAGGTCGTACGGCGCGCGGTCGAGCTTCGGTCTCAGGGAAGCCCACGGGAGCTCATCGTCCGGATGGAAGGGATGTTCGTCGGTGTGCGCGAGCGCGAGGTCGCGGAGCTGCTCGAAGAGGCGCGCTCCGAGCTCGGCCTTTCCACCGCTGCTCGCGAGCGCTTTCGCATGAGCGTCCTCCGCCGCTTCTACGGCGACTATGGCGAGACCCTGGGCGGGCTCGCGGTACGGTCCTTCGACGAGGTGGAGCGCTCGCTCAGGAAGGGCGGCGTGCTGAACGGTTTCCTCGAGACGGTCTGGCCCGCGCCGAAGCCCGAGCAGGTCGTGCGTCAGCTCCTGTCGTCTCGTGAGCGGCTGGCAGAGGCTGCAGGGGGGATCCTCGACTCCGTCGAGCAGCGGCTGCTGCGTCGCGCGCGGAGCGGCTGGAGCGCGTCCGACCTTCCGCTCCTCGACGAGGCGCGAGCGCTGCTCCTCGACGACCACGACCGCTACGGCCACGTGATCGTGGACGAGGCGCAGGATCTGACCCCGATGCAGCTGCGGATGATCGCCAGGCGCGCGAGCGGCGCCTTCACCATCCTCGGCGACGTCGCCCAGGCGACGGGCCCGGTGTCGTACGGGAGCTGGGAGGAGGTTCTGGGTCAGCTTCCGGGCGGCGAGCGGGCCGAGATAGAGGAGCTCAGGCACGCCTACCGCGTCCCTCGGGAGATCATGGCGCTCGCGCTCCCGCTGCTCGAGCACATCGCGCCGGGCGTCGAGCCGCCCGTCGCGTACCGGGCCGGTGCGGACCCACCGCGCATCGTGCGCGCGGATTCACCGCTCGACACCGCCTATGAGGAGGCCGCGGGCCTCGCGGGAGCCGAGGGCCTGCTCGCGGTGATCGCCCCACCCACGCTGCGTGGCGACACGGCACAGGCTCCGGCGCTGTTCGACGACACGCGGATCTCCGTGCTCACTCCGCGAGAGGCGAAGGGCATGGAGTTCGACCACGTGATCGTCGTCGAGCCGGCGCTGATCGTGGAGGAAGCGGCGGAAGGGCAGGGGCTACGCGAGCTCTACGTCGCGCTCACGCGGCCGACGACGACGCTCGTCGTCGTTCACTCCCTGGGGCTCCCTGCAGAGCTCAGGCTGTGAGCAGACGGCGCAAGACGTAGGGGAGGATCCCGCCGTGCCGGAGGTACTCGCGCTCGCGCGGTGTGTCCAGCCGCAGGGTCGCGCGAAACTCCGTCCCGTCGGCTCGCACGGTCACCTCGCGCGCCTCGCCGTTCTCCACCCCTGTGATCGAGAACTCCTCGCGGCCGGTCAGACCGAGCGTGAAGAGGCTCTCGCCCGGCAGATACTGAAGCGGGAGGATGCCCATCATCAGCAGGTTCGAGCGATGGATCCGCTCGTAGCTCTCGGCGATGACCGCCCGCACGCCAAGCAGCTTCGGCCCCTTCGCCGCCCAGTCGCGCGACGACCCCGACCCGTACTCCTTCCCCGCGAGGACGACCAGCGGGACGCCGTCAGCCCGATAGCGCTCGGCCGTGTCGAAGATCGCCCCCTCCTCGCCGGACGGGAGGTGGACGGTCCAGGTTCCCTCCGAGCCCGGAACCAGGAGGTTGCGCAGCCGGACGTTCGCGAACGTGCCGCGGACCATCACCTCGTGGTTCCCGCGCCGGGACCCGTAGGAGTTGAACTCGCGGCGCTCGACGCCGTGCTCGATCAGGTACCGCCCGGCGGGTGAGTCGGCCTTGATCGCACCGGCCGGCGAGATGTGGTCGGTCGTGACCGAGTCACCGACCGAGACGAGGCAGCGCGCGCCGACGACGTCCTCGACCGTCTCGGGCTCGATCGGCATCCCCTCGAAGTACGTCGGCAGGCGCACGTAGGTGGAGTCCGGGTCCCACGCGAAGAGCTCTCCCTCCGGCACCGGGAGATTCCGCCACGTCTCGTCCCCGGTGAACACGTCCGCGTAGACCTCGCGGAACATCTCCTCGCCGATCGACCCGGCGACCGTCTCCCGAACCTCGTCGGGCGTGGGCCAGATGTCCGATAGGAACACGTCCTCGCCGTCCGAGCCCACCCCGAGCGGCTCGGTCAGGAGATCGAGATCCATGCGGCCGGCGAGCGCGTACGCGACGACGAGTGGCGGCGAGGCCAGGTAGTTCGCCTTCACCTCCCCGTGGATGCGCGCCTCGAAGTTGCGGTTCCCGGACAGAACGGCGCAGACGACGAGGTCACTCTCCGTCACCCCGCGCGAGATCGGCTCCGGGAGCGGGCCCGAGTTCCCGATGCAGGTCGTACAGCCGTAGCCGACGGTGTGGAAGCCGAGCGCTTCGAGGTACGGCGTGAGGCCGGCCTTGTCGTAGTACTCGGTGACGACCTTCGAGCCGGGGGCGAGGCTGGACTTGACCCACGGCTTGCGCTCGAGCCCTCGCTCGACTGCCTTTTTGGCGAGGAGGCCCGCACCGACCATGACGGCCGGGTTGGACGTGTTCGTACAGGACGTGATCGCGGCGATGACGACCGAACCGTGCTCGAGCTCGAAGGTCTCACCGTCCAGCGTGACCTTGGCGCCACCCGGCGTCTCGGCGACGGCGGTCGGCGCCACCTGCACGACGGCTCCCCCGTCGAACGTCTTGGCGCCCGGGTCCGTCTGCGCCGGCGGATCGCTGGCCGGGAAGGACTCCGCGATCGCCTCGTCGAGCGCCGTGCCGTAGTCGACGCCGAAGGTCGGGAGCGCCTCCAGAAACGCCTGCTTCGACTCCCGCAACGGCACGCGGTCCTGTGGCCGCCGCGGGCCGGCGAGCGAGGGCTCGACGGTCGAGAGATCGAGCTCCACGACCTGCGAGTAGGTCGGAGGCTCGTCCGGCTCGTGCCAGAGGCCGTTCTCCTTGCAGTAGGCCTCGACCAGCGCGATGCGCTCCTCGGGCCTGCCGGTCAGCCGCAAGTAGCGAATGGTCTCCGCGTCCACGGGGAAGAACCCACAGGTCGCGCCGTACTCCGGGGACATGTTCCCGATCGTCGCCCGGTCGGCCAGAGGCAGCCCCTCGAGCCCGTGCCCGTAGTACTCGACGAACTTCCCGACGACCCCGGTCGCGCGCAGGATCTGCGTCACCGTGAGCACGAGATCGGTCGCCGTCGCGCCCTCGGGGAGAGCGCCCATGAGCTTGAAGCCGACGACCTGCGGGACGAGCATCGAGATCGCCTCTCCGAGCATCGCCGCCTCGGCCTCGATCCCGCCGACTCCCCAACCGAGCACCCCGAGCCCGTTGATCATCGTCGTGTGCGAGTCCGTTCCGACGAGCGTGTCGGGGAAGGCGACACCGCCGCGGTCTTCGACGACGCGGGCGAGGAACTCGAGGTTGACCTGGTGGACGATGCCGGTGCTCGGTGGGACGACCTTGAAGTCGGCGAACGCTCCCTGCCCCCAGCGCAGGAACGCGTAGCGCTCCCGGTTGCGCTGGAACTCGAGCTCAGCATTGCGCGTGATCGCAAGGCGTGTCGCGAACTCGTCCACCTGTACCGAGTGGTCGATGACGAGCTCGGCGGGAAGCTGCGGGTTGATTCTGACCGGGTCGCCGCCGAGGTCGTGGATCGCGTTTCGCATGGCTGCGAGGTCGACGACCGCGGGAACGCCCGTGAAGTCCTGCAGGAGCACGCGCCCCGGCGTGAACGAGATCTCCTGCGAGGGCTCGGCCGACGCGGCCCACCCCGCGACCGCCTCGACGTCCTTCACGGTGACGTTCGTCCCGTCCTCGTGACGCAGCACGTTCTCGAGCAGGGTGCGCAGCGTGTACGGGAGCCGATACACGTCGAAGCGCTCCTGAAGGGGAGCGATGCGGAACATCTCGTACTCCGTCTCTCCGACGCCGAGGCTCGATCGCGCCTGGAACGAGTCGGGATGGGGCATGACTCGATTCAACCAGACCTGCTCCGGTGCGGGTCGACACCGGCGAGGAACCCCTCCAGCATCGGCAGGAAGCCGGCGGCGAGCTGATCGCGCCGGGGGACGTCTGGATCGGGATCCACCGTGAACAGGCCGTGATTCCCATGCGGAAAGACGGCGATGCCGCTGAGGCCGTCGTCGAGGTTCGCCAGCGCGCCGGCGAGCAGCTCCACGCTGCGGGAGACCGGCACCACGCCGTCGGCTCCGCCGAAGAGCACGAGCGCCGGGCAGCGCAGAGCGCGTGCCGACGGCAGCGGGTCGAAGTCCATGATCCGTGCCCCGAAGCGGAGCACGCCGGCGTCCTCGTACGCGCCGAAGATGACGGTCTCGTACCACTCCTGTCCTTTCAGCGCTTGCTGGTCCGCGAGGATGGAGTCCGCCTCCTCGCCCGCCAGTTGGCGTCGG
>Ga0299907_10002115_pt1 | contig 11988 bp, 13 predicted proteins | sample RVTome_16_FD_198680 | JGI IMG/M metagenome (GOLD analysis project Ga0299907, IMG submission 198680) | Soil microbial communities from uranium-contaminated site in the Upper Colorado River Basin, Wyoming, United States - RVT152D67 (version 2) ...
GCCCGAGAGATCGAGGTGCTGCAACTGCTCGCGTTCGGGCACACGAACCGCGACATCGCCGAGCGCCTGTATATCTCGCCCGACACGGTGAAGACGCACTTGGAGCACATCTTCGAGAAGCTCGGCGCGTCGGACCGCACGGCGGCCGTGGCCGAAGCCCTCCGCCGGCGACTGATCGAGTAACCCCGAACGGCCCGCCGGCTGTCAGCCGACCTTCGGACGGCCGGACACTCGCTGGGGGCTAGTCCCTTCGACCATCCGGTTCGCACGTTCGGGTGATGGAGGAGGGGCCGGGGCCGGGCGATGATGTCGACCATGGACGGACGTGCCGCGCTGATCGCCGCCGGGCTCTCGGCTGTGACCCTCGTAGCCGCAGCCGTTCTCCGCCGTTCGGCTCGCGACGAGGTCACCTGGCCCGGAGCCCGATACCTGGCACTGGCGTTGCTGCTGCTGGCCGTGGGAGAGGCGGCGATCCTGGTCGCCGAGCTGATTGGCGCCACACCCTTGGGCCCGGGGGCGCTCGACGTCTTGTTCCTGCTGCCGTTGGTCCCGTTCGCACGTGCGGCCCGCGACGCATACCGGGCGCATCTTCCGGGTCGGGAGCTCGCCGAGGTGGAAGCCGACGTCGTGCTGATCATGGTCGCCCTCGCGTCCATCTTGTACCTCGTGATCCGCCCGATCGGAGCCGATCCCGGGGTCTCGGGCTCGGCGATGGTGTTCGCCATCGACGCGGCCGTGCTCACGTCGCTCTTCAGCGGCCTTGCGCTCCGGGCGCCTTCACGGCCACACGTGCTCCTGTTCCTGGTGCTCACCGGCATGGCTGTCGGCTTCGCGGCGCTCGGCTGGGAATGGACCCGTGAGTCCTTCGACGGCTTCTCGACGCTCGTCGTCGTTCCGCTCGCCGCGTGTCCACTGCTGCTCGCCGCCATCGTCACGTTCACGCGGTCTCCCGAGGCTCGAGCGCCGGCCGGCCGCGCCGGCCGCTTCGCCCGACCCATCCTCGTCATCGTCTCGGTGGTCGGAGCGTGCGTGGCACTTGCGGTGGTGGCCACCGCGGACGAGGCCCGAGGCATCCAGGGACAGCAGTCCACCGTCATCATCGCCGTCCTATGCGCGGCGATCGTGGCCAGGATCATCGCGAACCAGGTCGCGAACACCAGCGCGCACGGCGAGGTGAGCAGGGCGCTCGACGAGAAGGCCGCAGCGCTTCACGCGACCGACGTCGCGCTTGGCAGGGTCCGAGAGGCAGCCCAGACGCTCCGGAGCTCCGAGGAGCATCTGCGCTTGGTGTTCGACACGGCGGTGGACGGGATCGTCGAGCTATCGCTTGACGGGCGGATCCTGCGCGCGAACGGCGCGTTCTGCCAGCTGGTCGGGCTGGGACCCGATGTCGTCGAGGGACAAGCCTGGTCGGCGGTGGCGGCGACGGTCGACGGTCCCGACGCGTCGTTCGCCGGGCTCCCCGAGACGGGCCAGGCGGAGATCCGGGGACGTGAGGGCCAGGCCATCCACCTCGAGTCCCGCGTCTCTGAGGTGCCCACGTCTCCGCCTCGCCGGCTGCTGCTCGTGCGAGACGTCTCGGCGGCCAAGGTCGCCGAGCAGACGATCCGCTCGCTGTTCCAGTTCCTCCAGGACCGCGACGAGGACCGGACCCGGCTGCTTCGCCGCACGAACGCCGCGATCGAGGGCGAGCGGAACAGGATCGCGCGGGACCTGCACGACGGGCCCGTTCAGGGTGTCTCGGCCGCGTCGCTGTCTCTGGAGGCGGCGCTGCTGATGTTCCGCGCCGGCGAGGAGGAGGGCGGCCTCGAGATCCTCTCGAAGATCCGGGAGGAGCTCGCCGACGAGGCCGACGCCCTGCGGCGGCTGATGTCGGGCCTGCGACCTCCGGTCCTTGAGGAGCGCGGCCTGCTGCCGGCCATCCGGGACACGATCGGGAGGTTCGACGACGAGCAAGGGCTCAGGGCACAGCTCGAGGGCACGATCGAGCACCCCCTGCCGCACGAGCTGGAGACGCTCGCCTACCGGGTCGTGCAGGAGGCCCTGACCAACGCGGCGAAGCACGCCGAGGCCAAAGAGGTCGTGGTCCGCGTTCGTTCTGACCCGACCCAGGTACAGGTCGAAGTGGCGGACGACGGCGTCGGGTTCGATCCCACCAGGGCCCGGGATTTCCTTCGTGCGGGCAGGGTGGGGCTGGCGTCGATGCGCGAGCGGGTCGAGCTCGCAGGAGGCACGTTCACCGTTCGTTCCACGGCCGACCATGGCACGACGGTCCTGGCTTCGCTGCCGGTCGTTCCCTCGATCGTGGGGGAGCCGGCGAGTCGCGAGCCCTAGCCCACGGGAGGCGGGCGCCCGGGCGACGGCCGAGCACGAGACCACGTGAGCCTCGATGGGGGAACCACGGCGGGCTGCTCTCCGGGACTCGGCGGTGGGGGCGGACTGGGCTCCGGGCGTGGCGTCGGCGACGGCTTCTCGCTTGGAGACGGCTCCGGGCTCGGGGGCGGAGGCGGCACGTAGACGGGTTCCTCGGGGCCTTCCTCATAGCCCTCGAACGACGGCGTGCGGAAGTCGATGAACGGCTCACCCTCGAGCGCCACCGTCATGTAGTCCTGCCAGATCGCCGCCGGGATCGTGCCGCCGTAGACGGTGGAGACGCCGTTCACGTCCACCAGCGGGATCTCAGCCCTCTGGTAACCGACCCACACGCACGTGGCCAGCTGGTGTGTGTAGCCGCAGAACCAGGCATCGACATTGTCCTGGGAGCTGCCGGTCTTGCCCGCCACCGGACGTGAGCCGAGGCTTGCCGCGGTCCCGGTGCCGCTGCGCACGACCTCTTGGAGGGCGTAGGTGACGAGGTCGGCGTCGTTCTGCTCCATGACGATCTTGGTCTGGGTCTCCGCGACCGCCTTCAGATCGTCGAAGCGACGGCCGCTGTGAGTCTTGATCCGCCGGAGCGGAGTGGCCCGGTGGCGCACGCCGCGAGCGGCAAGGGTCGCGTACGCGTTCGTCATCTCGAGCGGGTTGATGGCCACGGAGCCGAGGGTGATCGAGCAATTGGGTGGCAGCTTCGAGCGGATGCCGAGCTCGTGGGCTTCGTCCGCAACCTTGTCCGGACCGAGCTGAACCACGAGCTGCGCGAAGATCGTGTTCACCGAATGCGCGGTGGCGAGCTTCAGCGGGTAGGTGCCGCTCCCCTCCGCGTTCGTGGGCGTCCAGGGCTCGCCGAACTCGTCCTGGCAGATCGGGTCGTCGATCGTGAGCGTGTACGGGCCGGACCACAGTGCGTCCAGGTCGTAGTCCTGTTCCATCGCCTCGGCGAGGGTGAACGGCTTGAACGCGGAGCCGGCCTGTCGCCCGCAGCCGTCGCACGGGAGCGTGGCGAGGTTCACCTTGTTCCTCGACCAGTTCCGGCCGCCCACCATCGCGAGGATCTCGCCGTTGCGGGGATCGAGCGACACGAGCGCCGCGTTCGGATCGTCCGGATCGGGGAGGTAGCCGTCCACGGCGTCTTCCGCCGCTCGCTGCAGGTCAAGGTCGAGCGTGGTGGTGATCCGCAATCCCCCGCCGTACACCGCGGCGCTGCCGTACCGTCTGAAGAGCTCACGTCGCGTGTGCTCGACGAAGTACTCGGAGTCGTCGGGCGACACGATGCGCTCGTTCGAACCCTTCAAGATGTCTTTCGGGATGCTGCAGCATTCGCGGTCCACCAGCTCCGCGGCTCTCTCCGGGTCGAGATAGCCGTACCGAGCCATCTGCTCCAGGGCGTAGTCGCGGCGGAACTCGTTGTTGAACTCCTCGTCGATCGGGTCGTAGTCCTCCGGCTGGCTGATGACGCCGGCGAGCGTGGCCGACTGCAGCACCGTGAGCTCGCTCGCGTTCCTGCCGAAGTAGGTGAGGGCGGCGGCCTCGATGCCGTAGGCGCCGTGCCCGAAGTACACGGTGTTGAGGTACTTCGCCAGGATCTGGTCCTTGGAGAGCTCCTGCTCGAGCTTGACCGCGAGCAGGACCTCACGGATCTTCTCCTTGACCGTGCGCGGCGGCACCACGTAGTCGGCGAGGCCGGTCTTCGGGTCCTCCTTGTACTCGCCCGCGTACACGTTCTTCACGAGCTGCTGGGTGATCGTCGAGGCGCCCTGCACGGTGTCGTTGCGGATCAGGTCCGTGTAGGCCGCGCGCACGATGCCGAGGGGATCGAACCCGCGGTGCTCGTAGAAGTCGTGGTCCTCCACGGCGAGCACCGCGTCGCGCATGTGCGGCGAGATCTCGTCGAGCCGGATGATCGTGCGATCGACCGTGCCGTGCAGCGTGGTGAGGAGCTTCCCGTTCCGGTCGTACAGGTAGCTTGTCTCGATCGGCGGCAGGGTCTTGGGCAGCTCGATCCGCGCGTAGGCGATCGTCAGGGTGCCGATCCCGAGCAGACCCAGGATGACGGGCGACAGGAGCGCCCAGAACCACCATCGTTTGAACAGAGGCTTCTTGCCGCCGGCCTTCGCGGTCTTCTTCGGACTTCGCGAACGCGGCAGATGCCTCGGCTTGTATCCCTTGGAGGGAGTCTTCGTCGTGGCCACGACGAGGTCGATTGTATCCGGGTGCCCGGATGCCAAACGTTGGTGACGGTATCGAGACTGTGGAGAAACGGTGGCCAGGCGGCTCAGCCGGCCGCGCTGCGGCGCTGGCGAGCCGTGTAGGACTCGCGCAGGTGGTTCCACTGGCAGGATCGACACACCTCGACGACGTAGCAGCAGGAGCCGGGGTGGGCCACAGCCATGCGCCTGCCGGTGGCGATCGACCAGACGCGGCCATTCTCCTGCTTCAGGTCGTCGCCGTACACATAGGCGAGCAGAACGAGCTTGTCCTTGCCGCAGACGGGACAGTCGTTGTCGGTGCGCTCGCCCACATACTTGGCGGCGCGCATCAGCTCCGGGTGAGCGTCGCACAGGTCGGTGAGCGCGAGCGAGCCGCTGCGGACGTCGCGAAGCAGCACGCGCTTGGCCAGCGTGTAGTCGATCACGCCGAGCTGCTCGGCGTGGCGCCGGAACGGTGACGCTTCCCGTGGGCGACCCATGGTCCGCCGATGGTACACCCCTGTCCAGACATCGGGGAGCCGCCTGACGGCCTGGGCCGATGGGTCCGCGCATCGGGTCCGTTCGGCGGTTGCGGAACAGCAGGGCGGGTAGCGTGAGCACCGGTGAACCCGTACGGATCGCTCGAGCCGACGCCGCGTGAGAAGTCGGGAACGCCGCTGTACCCGGAGGTCGGCGGGTTGTCCGTGCTGTTCCGCGGCGCGCGCAAGCGGTGCCCGCGTTGCGGTGAACAACGGATCTTCCCCTCCTGGTTCCGGCTCGCCCGTGCGTGCCCTCGATGCGGTCTGCTGTTCGAGAAGGAGACCGGGGGATTCCTGGGCGCCATGACGCTGAACTACGTGGCCTCGGTCGGCGTGTGGTTGGTGGTGCTGGGGATCTGGCTGGCGATCACCGCCCCCGATGTGCCCGTGACCGCCATGCTCGTCGCGAGCGCCGTGCTGCTGGTGGTCGTGCCGCTGTGGTTCTACCCCCGATCGAAGGGGATCTGGGCCGCCGTCGAGTTCCTGGTTCTCCGAGGTGATCCGGACTACCGCGCACCGGTCCGACGCGATCCACGGACACACGACCTCGAGTGACGATCACGGCGTTGGCGTCGGCGTCGGCGTCGGTGGCGCTGGCGAGGGCAGGTCGACCACCGCACGCGCTCGCGCGGGCACCGCGACGGGCCCCGGCAGAAGGAACAGGTCCGCAACACTGACGCTGACCATCACGGCAGCCTCAAAGGTACCCATCGCGCACGCGCACGACGTCAGCTCCGCGCCGTTGCGGGCGGCGTACTCCGCAGCGAGAACCGCGGGCTCCATGCCCGTAGCCAGCGCCAGCTCCTGAGCGGCGGCAAGTGCGGCGGCGTCGGCCGCTGCTCGCGCCCTCGAGCGCGCGAGCAGCACCTCGCCCAGATCCGCCAGACCGAGAGCCAGCACCAATGTCAACACAACCAGACTCGCGACCGTGATCGACACCGAACCTCTTTCGCCGCTCACCCGAACTCCTGGCGGGCCGCGACCGAGGCGACCATGGTGACGGCTTCCGGAAAGAGCCAGGCGACGAGGGGAACTCGCTCCGTCGATGCATACCGGATCGAGACGGTCACGGGTTCGCCCCGTGCACCCGTGCGCACCACGTCAACGGTCACGGACCCAGGGACCAGCCCGGGTCCAGCCGCAAGGGAGGCCTCGCGGACGGCGACGGAATCGTCGAGCACCGCGGCCGCGCGCGCTCCCGCGCGCGCGGCCGCCTGCACCATGAGGCTGTCCCTGACGAGCAGGCCAAGTTGCAGCAAGGCGAGAGCCACGACGAGGAGCAGTGGCAACACGAGCGCGAACTCAACGGCCGCGCTCCCGCGCTCCCGGCGCGATGGGATCCTACGCCGCATTCGCATCGCCGATCACGTCATCGATGACCTGATCGAAGAACGCCGGCAGCTTGCCGGATGAACGAGCCCACGCGATCAACACCACCGCGATCGCCGCGGCGGCGAGGATCACGAGAGCGTACTCCGCGGTCGTTTGTCCTTCCTCCCGGCGGAGTGCGAGGGACCCGCGCACCCACAGCAGAGTGAGTACCTGCATGCCGTTCACCTCCTCTCAACGGATGGATCGCACGGTGGTGAGCAGGACGGGAACCACCGTGAGGAGGAGGAATGCGGGGAGGACGAGGAACACAAGCGGAAAGAGCATCTTGACCGGTGCCGTACGCGCGCGTTCCGTCGTTCGGGCTCGCCGAGTCTCACGAACCTCCGACGCCATATCCGCGCATGCGGCGGCGAGCGGCGATCCGAGGGTCTCGGTTCGTGCGAGCGCGGCGACGGTTCGACTGAGGTCGGGCAGGTCGAGGCGCTCGGCCAGGCTCGCGAGCTCGTCGCGCCACCGCTCCCCCAGCTCGATCCTGCCGACGGCTATCCGCAGTTCGGCACCGAGTGGCCCGCTGAGGGCCTGGACCGACCGCTGTAAAGCAAAGGGGGCGGCCAGTCCAGAGGAAGACGCCGCCGCAAGCAGGTCCAATAGCTGGGGGACCTCGGCATCGGCGTCCTGCCGCCGCCGCCGTTCCGCCCGGAGCCCCACGATCCGGACCATCGGCAGCGACCAGAAACTCGATCGCACCATCGGGTCGAGGCGCCGTTCCCGAGGCGATGGAGGGCGTTCCGAGCGTGGTGCGAGGGGTCGATCCCGCCACGCGCCCGCGAGTGAGGCCGCGGTCGCGACTCCCGCAAGTGACGCCAACATCTCCGCCCCGAGCGTCACCGCACCTCCAGCAGCCGACGGACCCAGAGAAACGCGCCCACCTCCAGGATGAGTCCGAGCGAGATGGACAGCAGCCCTGCCGACGAGCCGAGCGCAGCCTCGACATCATGTCGCGACGTCAGCCACAAGATCCCGAAGAAGGCGACGGGCAGGACGCCGAGGATGGTGCCGGACAGGCGAGCTTGAGCCGTCAGCGCCCGCACCTCGCGGTCGGCAGCGAGCCGATCGCGGAGGGTATCGGCGACCCGGTCCAGGACCATCGGCAAGTCACCCCCCGTCCGTCGATGGAACCGAAGCACGCTCGCCACCAGCCGCGGATCGTCACCGCCCGCGTTCGCCGCCCAGGTGTCGATGGCTTCGTCGAACGGGACGCCTGCATCAAGTCCTTCCACGAGCGTGACCAGTCCATCGCTCAGCGGCGGCTGCGACTCACGCGCCGTGTACGCCAGCGCTTGTGGGATGGACAGACCCGCCCGCAGTCCGGACACGATCGTCCGCACCGCGTCGACCAGTTGCTGCTGTTGCTTCACTCCTTCGCGCGCGGCACGGCGCCTTCGCCGCACCTGCCAAGCGATCAAGGCCCCGAGCACCGCGGCGGTGGCTCCTGGGATCTCCGCCACGAACCAGCCGAGGATCCCGGCGAGCGCGACGCCTGGCCACGCGGACATCGATCGGCGCGATGAGACCTCGGAGATCTGCGATCGAAGAGAGCGCAGCGTGACAGCCCGCCTGCGATGACGAACCGCGCGGTCGGCGAACACCGCCGCCAAGGCGATCAGCCCGACAGCGAGGCCGCTCACCGATCCTCACCCTGGACGAACAGGCATTCCAGCCCTTCGCCGCGCTCCGCGAGCCACGACCCGATCCTGGGGATGACCCCGGTGGCCTCGTGGCGACCCCGCCCGCCTTCGCGCGGCCGGAAACGGAATACTGATTCGATGAGGGGTTGATCGCTCACCGGTGCTTCGACCGATGCGATGTCCCAGACCACCCTCCGCCCGTCGCGCAACCGGGCCAGGTGCACGATCACGTCGATCGCTCCGAGCACCTGACTCCGAACGTGGGCGGCCGGTAGGTCCACGTCCGACATGAGCGCCATCGTCTCCAGACGCCATAGCAGGTGACGCGCCGAATTCGCGTGGGCTGTCGACAACGAACCCTCGTGCCCCGTGTTCATGGCCTGAAGCATGTCGAGTGCCTCGCCGCCCCGAACCTCGCCGACGATGATCCGGTCAGGGCGCATCCGAAGGGCGTTGCGGACAAGGTCTCGAACGGTGACCTCGCCTTTGCCCTCGACGTTCGCTGGGCGGGCCTCGAGCGCGACCACGTGGGGCTTTGCCAGCCGCAGCTCGGCTGCATCCTCGATCGTGATGAGCCGCTCGCCGTCAGGCACGAACGAGGACAAGACGCCGAGCAATGTGGTCTTGCCCGAACCGGCCCCGCCGCTTACCACCATGTTGGCCCTCCCCCGGACGCACGCCTCGAGGAACCGCATGGCTCGAGGACCGATCGTGCCGGTTTGGACCAGGTCGCTCACAGTGATCGGGACGGGTGCGAACTTGCGGATCGTGAGCGCCGGACCGCGGAGCGAAAGGGGCGGGACGATCGCGTGAACACGAGAGCCATCCGGTAGTCGTGCGTCCGCCCATGGCGACGATCCATCGACCCGAAGACCCAAGGGTCCCACGATGCGCTCGATCAGATGAAGGACAGCCTCCTCCCCCTCGAATAGACCGTCCGACACCCGTTCGATCCGCCCCTCCCGCTCCACGTACACGTCGTCGGGCCCGTTCACCATCACCTCGGTCACGTCGGGGTCCCGTAGCAGGGACTCGATCGGACCAAACCCGACGACCTCATCAGAAACCTCGTTCACGACTCTCGCGAGCTCGCGCGACGGGAGGATTGTGCCGCTCGCGCGTAGCAACCGGAGCGCCTCCTCACCGACCCGCACACGCCGCTCCGTTCGCGGCGCCGAGGCAAGCCCACGGGCATCGACTCGTTGCCGGAGCTCGTCACGGAGCCGACGCCGAACGACGGCCAGCGCTTCGGCGCTCACGCCGCCACATCCGTCAGCTCTTCGCACACCCGAACTGCCAGCCGATCGAATGCCCGGCCCGTCCGTCCCTTGGGTGCGAGCAGTCGTCCGCGCATCTGGGCGCGTTCGACACCCCGATCGACCGGCAGCACGGCCAGCGCATCGACACCGAACACCCGTCTCACGTCGCCAGGCGCGATCTCGCTCCGCGCGGCCCGGTTCACGACGAACCCCGAGCGGGAAGCGAGACGAAGAGGTGCCATCGCCTCGAGGGCACGATCTGCGGCCCGAAACGATACGGCGTCAAGAACAAGCACGTGCAGCACGCGGTCAGCAACCCTCAGTGCACCCACAGCACCATCGTCCAGGGCCTTGGACAAGTGCACCACGACCACGTCCGACGCCGAGGCCGATGCCCCAACAACGCTCGCGAACCCCTCGCCGCCGATCCGGGCCTCTGGTTCCGGGGCAGGGAGGACTGCGAATCCTGCTGCATGAACCCACGCCGCTTCTTTCACTTGCGACGCCTTGACGTGCTCGGCGATGGGAAGGAGGTCCCCCACGGTATGAAGGCCCTCAAGGGGAGCGCCAACAGCAGTCCGGACGTCGTCAGCCAGAGGATCTCCGTCGACGAGCAAACACGAACGACCCGTGCGCACAACGGCTGCGGCCAGATGCACCGCCACGAACGTGGCGCCAGCGCCGCCGCGCGCTCCCCGCACCGCCACGACAAGCCCACGCGGCCCGGACGAGCGACGATCCGAGCCGGAGCGCGCAACGGCGCCCAGGAGCCGCTCACGATCCATAGGCCAGACGAAATACCCGCGGGCTCCTGCCTCGAGCGCGGTTCGAAGGCTTCCGACGGTCTCGCGTCCGTCGAGCGCAAGGACATTGGATCCTCGGGCGGCCGATGCGAGCGACGGCTGCGCGACCACCAGATCGGGCTCGGTCTGGCGAACGGCCTCGACCAACTGCCGGTCATCCGTGGCCGTTGCAACCACCCGAGCCAGGCCGCTTCGGTCCAGGTAGTGCAGAACCTCTTCGGCGACCTGCGTCGCCTCCAACGCCAGCACCACCCGCGCCACGTCGTCCATCCGCATCCTCCAGCGATCGTGAGAAGACCACGAGCAACATGAGGGGAAGGAGGGAGAGAGGATCGGCCGGAGCGGGAGGGAGGCCTCGCCCGCGTTCGATGCCGGGAACCCTAGCGCACCCCTCTGACACGGAGCCATCCCCAAGCCGGAGGGTTCTCCGGTCTTGTCGGGGGATGTCGGACTCGCGATCGCGCGACCGTCATCCCGAGGGAAAGCTCCTCAGAGCGTGGAGCACACCTTCCCGCAGGGAACGCTGATACGCCGGCTCAGGGCGGCCGGCCACACGAGCCATCAGCCGAACGCCGATCAGGAGCGCCAGCAGGTGGATCCTCGCGTTCTCCTTCGGCCTGCCTTGACAAGCAACCCGTAAGTTGCGTATCATTCCCGCAACCGCACGGTTGCGTGAGGGAAGGTTGCGGGAGATGCACGGTCCGAACGGGCTCCACAGGAGATCGCCATGACTGCGCGGGTCGATCGCGCTGGAGCGGTGTTCGTGGCGCTCGCCGACCCCACGCGGCGTCGGGTGGTCTACGAGCTGTCCGCCAGTGGCCCGCTCACGGCCACCCAGCTCGCCGGGCGGATCCCCGTCTCTCGCCAGGCCATCGCCAAGCATTTCGCGGCGCTGGAGGAGGCCGGCCTGGCGACCACGGTCCGGACCGGCCGGGAGTCCCCGTACGAGCTACGAACCGAGCCGTTCGCGAAAGCCGAGGCCTGGATGCGGACGATCGGTGCCTCATGGGACCGACGCCTGCTGGCGTTCAAGGAATTCGCTGAGACGGATGTGGAAAGCAGGAAAGCCCGGAAGGAAAGCCCGAAGGAAGGGAAGAAGCGATGATGCCGAACACCCATCCCGAGATCCACCTGGCGCTCCACCGTTGTCGGGTGGAGGAGGTCACGCGGGTGGCCGCACACGCGCACGCGATGCGAGACGTCGACAGACGGATCCCGTTGGCGGTGCCGCTGGGCCGCGCGATCGTGGCCGCCTACAGGGCGGAGCGGGCGCGTTCGCCGAGACGGTGACCGCAGCGACCAACGCCGAGGCCAGAGGCAAGGAGAGAGGAGGGGTCCGATGATCGAACCGATCCGCCGTCATGTCACGGTCGACCTCGAACAGCAAGCCGCGTTCGACGTGTTCACGAAGGAGATGGGCGCGTGGTGGCCGGTGGAGTCGCACTCGATGGCCGCAGACCGGGAGGACGGGACCACGGTCGAGTCCCTCGTCTTCGAGGAGCGTGTGGGCGGCCGTGTCTACGAGGTCGACTCGAACGGGAGCGAGGGGACGTGGGCCACGGTCCTCGCATGGGACCCGCCCATGCGGTTCGTCCTGGCATGGAAGCCGAACCTGCGGGACGAGCCCTCGACCGAGCTCGAGGTGACGTTCACCCCGGACGACGCCGGAACGCGAGTGGACCTGGAGCACCGGGGATGGGAGAGGCTCGGCGAACGAGCCTTGTTCGCGTCCGAGGGGTACCGCTCCGGATGGGTGCGCATCTTGGGCGAGCGGTACGCGGGTGCCGCGCAGGCCGTGGGCT
>Ga0299907_10002116_pt1 | contig 11984 bp, 8 predicted proteins | sample RVTome_16_FD_198680 | JGI IMG/M metagenome (GOLD analysis project Ga0299907, IMG submission 198680) | Soil microbial communities from uranium-contaminated site in the Upper Colorado River Basin, Wyoming, United States - RVT152D67 (version 2) ...
GCACCGTCGAATATGCCATCATGATGGCAGATCTGCTACCATGCTTCATATGGTTCGAACTCAAGTCCAGTTGACCGACAGGCAGGCGGAGGCCCTGCGAAGGCGTTCGAGGCGCGAACGCGTGTCGCTCGCGGCGTTGGTGCGCCAGGCTATCGACGCGTTCATCCGGTCCGAGCCGCCGAGCGAGCGCGAGGTGCGGGATCGGGCGCTTCGCGCCGTGGGAAGGTTCGCCTCTGGCGTGCGCGACACGTCGAGTCGCCACGACGAGGTCTTCGCGGACGCGGTTCACTCGCGCTGATCGATGGTCTTCGCCGATACATCCGCCTTGTACGCGGTACTCGATCGCGACGACCGGAATCACGCGCCCGCGGCCGCCGCGTGGCGCCGGTTGCTCGAGACAGACGAGCCGGTCCTCGTGACCAACTACGTCGTTGCGGAGACGACCGCCCTGGTTCAACATCGCCTGGGCATGGACGCGGTTCGAACCCTCTGCGGGGACGTGCTTCCGGCGCTGGAGGTGCACTGGATCACGGAAGCGGACCACGCGCATGCCCAGAACGCGTTGCTGGCGAGCGATCGCCGCCGACTGAGTCTGGTCGACTGCGCCAGTTTCCACGTCATGAGAAGCCGCATGGTGCGCGGCGCGTTCGCCTTCGACCCGCACTTTGGCGAGCAGGGGTTCGAGGTCATCCCGTCCGCCGCCGATCGCGGCAACGACACGGCCGCCGGCTGACGCCGTCAGCATCCTCCGCTCGGCCGGCTCGCTCGCTGCCCGCTCGCTCGTTGCTCCGAGGGGCTTTGCCCCTGCGGGCACCCCTACGGCGTCGCTCGCGGGGACCCCCGAAGGCCCCACTCCGCTCGGCCGGCTCGCGCGCTGCCCGCTCGCTTTCAGAATCCCCCCACACCCTCACGTCGTCCCGCCACGCCGGAACCCCAATTACTCTGACATCGTCTAAGATATCCGTCACCATGCCCGACGCGATCCTCGGCGAGTTCGAACAACTCGTCCTGCTGGCCCTGGCCCGGCAGGGCGCCGACGCCTACGGCGTCTCCGTCTGTCAGGACATTACCGACCGCACCGGCCGCGACGTCTCGCTCGGCGCCGTCTACAAGACGCTGGAACGGCTCGAAGACAAGGGCCTGGTCCAGAGCCGCATTGGCGAGCCGACCGCGGAACGGGGCGGGCGGCGCAAGAAGCACTACCAGTTGATGGCCGCCGGCCAGCGAGCCCTGCGCCAGTCGATCGGCGCGCTTCGCAGCATGACCCGCGGTCTCGAGTCGGAGCTGGAGCTCTGATGCAGCCGCCCCGCCTCGCGCGCTGGCTCGCCTCGGTGTGCGTGCCGCCGCAGGAGCGCGAGTTCCTGCTCGGCGACCTCGACGAGCAGTTCGCCGCCACCGCCGTCGCCGCCGGCCCGTCGCGGGCGCGCCGGCGCTACTGGCGGCAGGCGCTCGGCGCCGCGTGGCGCCTGCGAGTCCGCCGGCGCGGGCGGCGGTTCCCGGCAGGATCGTCCGGCGGTCCGCGGTCCGTCGCAAGGAGCGCTCCCATGGCCAATCTGCTCCACGACGTTCGGCTCGGCGTCCGCACGGCGCTCCGATCGCCCGGCTACACGATGGTCTCGGTGGCGACGCTCGCGCTCGCCATCGGCGCAAACACGCTGCTGTTCAGCATCGCCAGTCCGTTGCTCATCCGGCCGCTGCCGATCGAGAACCCGGACCGGCTCGGCTGGATCGAGATGAACCACCGCGAGCGCAACATCACGCGCGGCGAGGCGTCGCTCCCCGAGTACCTCGAATGGCGCGGCGAGCTCTCGAGCTTCTCCGCTCTCGCGGCCTGGAGCCGCCGGCCGGCCACGCTCGTCGGCGACGGCGACGCCGAGGCCATCGTGGCGTCGCGCGTGACGACGAACCTGGTCCAGGTGTGGGGACTCGAGCCGCACCTCGGCCGGCTGTTCCAGCCCGGAGAAGACGAGCCGGGCCGCGAGCCCGTTGCCGTCCTCAGCTATCGCTACTGGCGGGAGGCCTACCACGGCGACCCCGGCGTCCTCGGCCGCATCGTCCTCATCGATTCGCTCTCGACGACGGTCGTCGGGGTGATGGAGCCGGAGATCGAGATCGGCAGCGTCAGCGAGATCGACGTCTGGCTGCCGCAGCCGCGGGATCCGTCCGCGCCGCGTGACCTGCGGACGGTGACGACGATCGGCATCCTCGCGTCGGGGTCCACGCTCGAATCGGCGAACGCGGAGCTGGCGTCGGTCTTCGCGAACCAGCGTCGCGAGCATCCCGAGGCAACGCAGGGCTGGTCGCCGCGGGTCGTCTCGACGACGGCGGCGCTGGCGTCGGAGGACTCGTGGATCGTGCTGGCGCTGCTCGGCGTCGTCGTGTTCTTCGTGCTGCTCATCGCCTGCGCGAACCTCACGAACCTCACGCTCGCGCGGCTGCTGGCGCGGCGACGCGACGTGATGGTGCGCGTGGCGATGGGCGCCTCGCGCTGGCGCGTGGTGCGGCCGCTCCTCGTCGAAGCCGGGCTGCTCAGCGTGGCGGGCGGGCTGGCCGGCCTCGGCCTCGCGTACGGCGGCTTGCGCGTCGTCAACGCCGTCGCCTACGAGAGCTACTTCCGGCAGGTGTCGATCGATGGCTACGTGCTCGCGTTTACGGCGCTGCTGGCCGGGCTCACGCCGCTGCTTATCGCGCTCGGCCCGGCGCTCTGGACCGGCCGGTCGATCGCGGCCGGCGTCGGTCCCGGCGCCCGCGTCACGGGGCTGCGCGGAGCGCGACGCGGCCGAAACGTCCTGGTCGGCGCGCAGGTGGCGCTCGCGCTCGCGCTGCTCGTCGTCTCGGCGCTCGCCGTGCAGTCGATGTACTTCCTGCAGCAGACGGACCTCGGCCTCGACCCGGCTCGGATGCTCATCTGGAACTTCGAGCTGCCGGCCGACCGCTACGGCGACCAGGACCGCCAGGCGCAGTACGTGCGCGCGCTGCTGGCCGAGTTGCGCGCCATGCCGGGCACGGATGCCGTCGCGGTGGCGAGCCACCTCCCGGTGCTCGAGAGCCAGGTGGTCCGCACGCTCGCCGGGACCGACCGCGACAGCGCCGTCGAGGGCGAGCAGCCGTGGGCGCAGTGGTATGCAGTGACGCCGGGCTTCTTCGAGGCGGCCGGCATCGACGTGCTCGCCGGGCGCCGGTTTGAGGACCGGGACGATGACGTGGGCCAGGCGGTGGCGCTGGTGAGCCGCATGGCGGCGGAGCGGTACTTCGACAACGCAGGCGACGCCGTCGGGCGGACCATCGCGCTGCGGGGTGCCGACCTGGCCGAACGTCGCGTGACCATCGTCGGCGTCGTCTCGGAGACGCGCGACACGAGCGTGACGTCGACACACCCGCAGGTGTACGTCCCGCTGGACCAGTGGCCCGAGCCGACGCTCACCGCGGTCGTCCGCGCGACCGGCGATCCGCAGGATCTGGCGCCGGGCGCGCGCGCGGTGATGCGCGCGCTCGACCCGCTCGTCGCGGTCCGGAACCTGAAGACGCTGCCGCAGGTCATTCACGAGGCACTGTCGAGCACGGCGATCCTCAACGGGCTCTTCGTGTCGTTTGCCGCGCTCGCGCTGGCGCTCGCGGCGGCCGGGCTGTTCGGCGTCATCTCGTATTCGGTGGGGCAGCGCGCGGGCGAGATCGGCGTGCGCCTGGCGCTCGGCGCCTCGCCCGGCGGGATCGGCCGGATGGTGGTCTTCGAGGGGCTGCGCATCACGGCGGCCGGCGTCGCGATCGGACTGGTGCTGGCCGCGCTCCTCGCCCGGACCGGCGCCTCCATCATGTACGGAGTGACGCCGACCGACCTGCCGACGTTCGCGGGCGCCATCGGCGTGGTGGTGGCCGTGGCGGTGGTCGCCAGTTGGACGCCGGCCCTCCGCGCCATGCGCGTGGACCCCGCACGGACCCTGAGGGCCGAGTAGTGGCACGCGCGCCGTCACGCGTCGCGCGCTGGCTCGCCGCGGTGTGCGCGCCGCCTGCCGAACGCGAGTTCCTCCTCGGCGACCTCGACGAGCAGTTCGCGGCACGCGCCCGGCAGGCCGGTGATCGCGCGGCGCGCCGCTGGCACCGGCGCCAGGTCGCGGCGCTGGCGTGGCAGCGCGCGACGCGCCCGCGCGCCCGCTGCGTTGTCCACCGCAGACCACAGGGAGACTTCGTGATGCGCTCGACGATGCAGGACCTTCGCTATGCCCTCCGGCTGCTCTCGCGCCAGCGCGCCTATGCCGCCGTCGCCGTGCTGTCGCTGGCGCTCGCCATCGGCGCCAATGGGCTGGTCTACGGCATGGTGGACAGCTTCGTGCTGAACCCGTTCAGGTTCCCGGATCCCGACCGGCTCGTGTCGATCGGCTCGGCGTTCCCTCGGCTCGCCGAGCCCGAGGGCTTCATCGAGCAGCACTCGACGCACGAGATACAGGATTTCCGCACCCTCGAGACGCTCGACCGTCTGGCGGCGTTCGACATCGGCAACCGCGCCATCTCGAACGGCGCCACCGCCGAGCGGAAGCTCACGGCCCTGCTGCTCGACGATCCGTTCCCCGCGCTTGGCCGCCCGCCGGCGCTCGGCCGCGGCTTCACGCGCGAGGAGCTCTCGCCCGGTGGTCCGCCCGTCGTGATTCTCAGCCACGCGCTGTGGCGCGGCCTCTTCCAGGGCGATCCCGGCATCGTGGGCCGCGCCGTGCAGGTGAACTCCGTCTCGCGCGCCGTCGTGGGCGTCGCCGACGAGGGCACGTCGCTGCTCGGCACGGACATCTGGATTCCCTGGGGCGGCGACCCGCTCCAGGTGCCGCGCAACCGCCGGCAGTTCACCCTGGTGGCTCGGATTGCGCCGGCCGCCACGCTGGCGGACGTCAACGTCGAGCTGGCCGCGCTCGCCGCGCGCACGGCGACGACGTACGGCCGGGAGTTTCCAGAGTACGCGGGCTGGAGCGCGCGCGCGGTGCCGTGGGCTCAGGCGGTGACCGGGCAGGTACGCGGCGTCGCGGCGCTGCTGCTCGGGGCCGGCGTGCTCGTGCTCGTCATCGCGTGCTCCAACCTGGCGGGCCTCATGCTCGCCCGGCTGACCGCGCGCCGGCAGGAGATCGGCGTGCGGTTCGCGCTCGGCGCGGGCGGCTGGCGGGTCGGGCGGCTGCTCCTCGTCGAGGCCGTGGTGCTCGCGGTGACAGCCGGTGCGCTTGGCCTGGTCGTGGCGCACGTCGCGCTCAGCGCGGTGCCCGGCCTGCTGCCCGAGGAGGTCGTCAACGCGCTCCCGGCCCCCGTCCTGAACCTGCGTGTCGTGCTGTACTGCGCCCTGGCCGCGCTCGCCGCCGCGATTGTGACGACGCTCGCGCCGGCGTGGCAGGCGCGGCGCGCCGATCCGCAGCAGGCGCTGCGCGGCGGACAGACCGCGACGCCCCGCCGGCAGCTCCTGCGGCGCACGCTCGTCGTCGCCCAGCTCGGGCTTGCGGTCGTCCTGCTCGTCGCGGCCGCGCAGATGCTCGCGAGCTTCGCGCGCGTGCAGCAGGCCGATCCCGGCTTCGACATGGATCGCGTCGCGACGATGCGGCTGACGCTGGCGTGGGAGCGGTACGGCGAGCCTGGCGCGGCGACGCGGTTCTTCACCGACGCGGTCGAGCACATCGCGGCGCTGCCCGACGTGCGGACCAGCGCGGCCGCGTCGCAATTCCCGCCCGCCGAGAGCTTCACGATCCAGTTCCGCGTGGAAGGCGCCGCGCCCGCGTCAGAAGCGATTCCGACCGCCTTCGTCAACACGATCACGCCGGGCTACTTCGACGTGCTCGGTATCCCGCTGCGCCACGGCCGGCTGCTCGACGAGCGCGACCGCCAGGGCGCGCCGGTCGCGGCCGTCGTCAACGAAGCCTTCATGCGGCGCTACCTGGGCGGCCGGCCGGCGGGCCGGCTCGTCGTCGGCCCCAACGCGCTGCCGGCCGAGGTCGTCGGTGTGGTGGCCGACGCGCGGAACATCTCGATGCTGGCGCCGCCCGCGCCGGAGATCTACGCGACGATCGACCAGGTCGGCGGCGGCAACCAGTACTTCCTCCTGGCGAAGACGGTCGGCGACCCGATGACGGCGGTGCCGGCCATCCGGCAGACGCTGGCGGAGATGGATCCGGATCAGCCCCTGTACGTGATTCAGTCGATGGAGGACGCGGTGGCCGGATCGCTGTTCCCGCAGCGAGTTGCGCTGCTGCTCGTCGGCATCTTCGCGGCGGGTGCGATGCTGGTGGCCGCGCTCGGCGTCTACGGCGTCGTCGCCCTGTTCGTCGCGTCGCGCACGCGCGAGATCGGCATCCGTCTGGCGCTCGGGGCGACGGCGCGCGGCATCGCGCGCGTGGTCGTCGGCCAGATGACGTGGCTGCTCGGCATCGGTGCCGCGCTGGGTCTGGTCGGCGGCGTGCTCGCGGCGCGCGCCGCCGGCTCGATGCTCTACGACTCCGACGCGATCGATCCGCTCGCCGTCGCTGGAGTCGTCGGCATCCTGCTGGCCGTGGGGCTGGTGGCGAGCTGGCTGCCGTCGCGGCGGGCGCTGCGCGTCGACCCCGCGCGGGTCCTTCGGGAACAGTGATCAGAGTCGCGCGGCGATGGCTGTTCGACGCCGAGCCGTACGAGGGCGTGGGCCTGGCGACTGCGTCGACCGGCTGGAACCGGCCGGACGCGGCGACTACCGTGTCGTCCTGCGCGACGGCACGGAGCTCTCGCTCAGCCGCACGCATCGTGCGCGCCTGGAGCGCCTGCTCGGCCGCCGGCTCTGATCGCCCCGCGGTGCTGCACGCCGTTGCACGGGTGTCCGCGCCGCTGCACGACGCACCCCTCCGCACCCCCCGCGCCCTTTCGGACCCCCCGCACCCCTGATAAGATCCAGAGTTCACGCCCACGGAGGCGTGCGCTGCTCTATGTCGCTGAACTGGCGGGACTTTCAGGGCGTCAACGCAGGCTACGTCCTGGAGCTGTACGACAAATATCGCCGCGATCCCCGGTCCGTCGATCAGGCCACGCGCGACCTGTTCGCGATGCTGCCGCCGCCGCCGACGGCCGGGCCGGCCGCGCCGGCCGAGCCGGCGTCCGCGGTGTCTCCGCCGGTCGCGACGACGACACCGGACCAGGAGCGCCTGGCGCTCACGGCGGTCGGCGCGTCGAATCTCGCGATGTGCATCCGGCGATACGGACACCTCGCAGCGTCGATCGATCCGCTTGGCACGGTGTCGGACGGCGATCCCGCGCTGGAGCTCGAGACGCACGCGGTCACCGAGGCCGACCTGCGGGCGCTGCCCTCGTCGATCGTGTCCGGTCCGGTGGCCGAGGGCGCCGCGTCGATGTGGGAGGTGATCGAGCGACTTCGCGGCATCTACTGCTCGACGACCGGCTACGACTTCGCGCACATCTTCGTCGTCGAGGAACGGCGCTGGCTGCGCGAGGCGATCGAGACGGGGCGCTTCCGCGCGCCGCAGGATCCGATCGATCCCATCCACCTGCTCGACCGGCTGACCGAGGTGGAGGCCTTCGAGAAGTTCCTGCACCGGACGTTCCCCGGCAAGACGCGCTTCTCGATCGAGGGGCTGGACATGCTCGTGCCGATTCTCGACGAGGTGATCGCCGAGGCGGCCGAGGAGGGCATCCGCCGGGCGTTCATCGGCATGGCGCACCGCGGCCGCCTGAACGTCATGGCGCACGTGCTCGGCAAGCCGTACGAGCAGATCCTGGCCGAGTTCAAGGAGCCGGCGCGGCACTCGCGCGAGATGCAGGGCATGCAGTGGAGCGGCGACGTCAAGTACCACCTGGGCGCCTCGCGGGCGGTGCGCGGCGGCGAGGAGGTGGACCTCGTCGTGTCGATGCCGCCGAACCCGAGCCATCTCGAGGCGATCGACCCGGTGCTCGAGGGCATGGCGCGCGCGGCCGGCACCGACGCGAGCCGGCCCGGGCCCCCGATGTACGACCCGGACGCGGTGGTGCCGATCCTCATTCACGGCGATGCGTCGTTCCCGGGGCAGGGCGTCGTGGCCGAGACGCTCAACCTGCACCGGCTCGAGGCCTACTCGACGGGCGGGACGATCCACGTCATCGCCAACAACCAGCTCGGCTTCACGACCGACCCGGTCGACTTTCACAGCACGACGTACGCGAGCGGATTCGCCCGCGGGTTCAAGATCCCGATCGTGCACGTCAACGCCGACGACCCGGAAGCCTGCGTCTCGGCGGCGCGGCTCGCGTTCGCCTACCGCGAGACCTTCAAGCGCGACATCATCATCGATCTCATCGGCTATCGCCGGTTCGGCCACAACGAGGGCGACGAGCCGTCGTTCACCCAGCCGAGGATGTACCAGAGCATCTCGAATCAGCCGACCGTCCGGCAGAAGTGGGCCGCGACGCTCGAGGAGCGTGGGCTGATCGAGCCGGGCGCGGCCGACGCGAAGCTGCAGGCCCGGCTCGACGCGCTGCAGAGCATCTTCGAGACGCTCGATCCCGAGGAGCACCTGGTCGAGGCGAAGCCGGTGATCGCCGCGCCCGGCACGGCGGCGAAGGCGAAGACGGCCGTCGCGCTCGACCGTCTGAAAGCCCTCAACGACGGGTTGCTGACGCTGCCCGACGGCTTCGTCGTCCACCGCAAGCTCGAGCGCGGCCGGCAGAAGCGTCGGGAGGCGTTCGAGGACGCGGCGGCCCCGACGATCGACTGGGCGGCTGCCGAGGAGCTCGCGCTGGCGTCGATCCTCGCCGACGGCACGCCCATCCGGTTCACGGGCGAGGACGTCGAGCGCGGCACGTTCGGCCACCGGCACGCCGTCTACTACGACGCCGAGACCGGCCGCCGGCACTCGCCGCTCGAGGCGCTGCCGCAGGCGCGCGCGGCGTTCGAGATCCGCAACAGCCCGCTGAGCGAGCTGGCGACGGTGGGCTTCGAGTTCGGCTACAGCATCCAGGAGGCGACGCGCCTGGTGATCTGGGAAGCGCAGTACGGCGACTTCGTCAACGGCGCCCAGGTCATGCTCGACGAATTCGTCCTCTCTGCCCGCGCGAAGTGGGGCCAGGAGCCGTCGCTCGTGATGCTGCTGCCCCACGGGTACGAGGGGCAGGGGCCCGACCATGCGAGCGCGCGGCCCGAGCGCTTCCTGCAGCTCGCGGCCGACATCAACATGCGCGTCGCCAACTGCACCACCGCGGCGCAGTACTTCCACATGCTGCGCCGGCAGGCCGCGCTGCTCGAGATCGACCCGCTCCCGCTCGTCATCCTCAGCCCGAAGAGCCTCCTGCGGCACCCGTTCGTCGCGTCCGCGCCCCGCGACCTTGCCGAGGGCCGCTGGCAGCAGGTGATCGATGACCCCGATGTCGCGCGGCCCGACGACGTCCGGCGGCTCGTGTTCTGTTCCGGCAAGATCGCCGTGGACCTGATGACGAGCGAGGCGCGGAAGGACGCGCGCGAAGTGGCCGTCTGCCGCGTCGAGCAGCTCTACCCGCTGCCGGTGCGCGACATGCTCCGCGTAATCGAGGGGTACGGGAAGGTCGAGCAGATCGTGTGGGTGCAGGAGGAGCCGGAGAACATGGGCGCGTGGGAGTTCGTGCGTCCGTCGCTCGAGGGGCTCGCCGGCAACCGGCGCACGGCCGTCCTCGCGCGGCCGCGCAGCTCCAGCCCGGCCGAGGGATCGGCCGCCGCCCACCACCAGAACCAGGAGCGCCTGATCCACCAGGCCTTCGACCTGAAACTCAAGGGCGCGAACGTCGCCGTTCGCCCGTAGCAGACATCCCCATGTCCGTAGACATCGTCGTCCCCGAAGTCGGTGAGTCCATCGTCGACGCCCGCGTCTCGAAGTGGCTGAAGCAGGAGGGCGACGCCGTGAACGCCGGCGAGCCCCTGGTCGAGCTCGAGACCGACAAGATCGACGTCGAGGTCTCGGCGCCGAAAGCCGGCGTGCTCGAGTCGATCGCGCACGGCGACGGCGCGGACGTGAAGATCGGCGAGGTGTTAGGGACGATAAGAGAGGACGGTACGAAGGGTACGAAGGGTACGAAAGGTACGAAAGGCGCGAAGGGCGCGGAGGACTCAGAAGACGCGAACGGCACGAAGGATGCCGACGAGACCGAGGCCCGTGGCCGTGAGGAAGAGCCGAAGGCGGCCGAGCACGCTGCGGCCGCCGGGGAAGGGCAGGAGCCCGACGAGGGCGAGCGGGCCGCCTCCGATCGGAAGGCCGAGCCGGCCGGCCGATCGACCGGAGAGCCCGCGGCAACGCCGTCGGCGCGGCGGATGGCGCGCGCGCGCGACGTGGAGCTGCGCGAGGTGAGGGCCGAGGGGCCGCGGGTCACCCGCCGGGACGTCGAGCGCAGCCTCGAGGCCGGCGACACGCCGGCGCCCGCGCGCGAAGCCCGGGCTGATCGGGCGCCCGCCGCGGCGAAGGAGGCGCGCGCGGTCCGCGCGCCGGAGCCCGGCGATCGGACCGAGACGCGCGAGCGCATGTCCAAGCGCCGCGCGACCATCGCGCGCCGGCTGGTCGAGGCGCAGCAGACCGCCGCGATGCTCACCACCTTCAACGAGGTGGACATGCGCGCGGTGATGGCGCTGCGCGCGCGCCACAAGGCGCGGTTCAAGGAGCGCTACGGGACGTCGCTCGGCATCGCCTCGTTCTTCGTCAAGGCGACCGTGGCCGCGCTGCGCGACTTCCCGCGTCTCAACGCCGAGATCGACGGCGACGAGATGGTGCTCAAGCACTACTACGACATCGGCATCGCCGTGGCGGCCGCCGAGGGCCTGGTCGTGCCGGTGCTGCGCGACGCGGACCGCATGTCGTTCGCCGACATCGAGGGCGGCATCCGCGACTTCGCGGCGAAGGCGCGCGACGGCAAGCTCACGCTCGACGATCTGCGCGGCGGCACGTTCAGCATCACCAACGGCGGCGTGTTCGGCTCGCTGATGAGCACGCCGATCCTGAACCCGCCCCAGGTCGGCATCCTCGGCCTGCATGCAATCAAGGACCGCCCGGTGGGCATCGACGGTCAGGTCGTGCTGCGGCCGATGATGTACACCGCGCTCACCTACGACCACCGCATCGTGGACGGCGCCGAAGCCGTGCAGTTCCTCGTGCGGATCCGGGAACTGGTCGAGGACCCCGCGACGCTGTTGATCGAGTCGTAAGACGAGATCTGCCGCGGCACGACCGCCATGGCGCGATAATCCTCGCATGCGCCCCGATGACCTGCGCGCCCGGATCGACGCCGGCACGGCGCCGGCCGTGCTCGACGTCCGATCGCAGGCGGAGTTCGACGCAGGCCACGTGCCGGGCGCCGCGAACGTGCCGTTCTGGCGGCTCCTGATCTCATGGCCGCGCCTCCCGGGCGCCCGCGACGAACCGCTCGTCGTCTACTGCGGCCACGGCCCGCGTGCGGCGATGGCCATGGCGGCGCTCCGCCGCCGCGGCTACCGCCGCGTCGAAGCGCTCGACGGCCACATGGCCGCCTGGCGCGGTGCCGGCCTGCCCGAGCAGCGGCGCCGGGGCGGAACGTAGCCGCGATCCTGCGTCAGGACGAGCAGATCGGCACGCAGAGGCCATCGCACTCGATCCACCCTTCCGGACAATCGCCCTCGTCGTCCTCGAGCTTCGCCGGGCCCATGCCCCGGAGCTCCTCGACCGCCTCGCGTAGCGACTCCAGGACGTCGGCGTACCGGTCGGGGTGCGTCACGTACACCTCCATCGCGGCCTGCTCAATCTCCAGCGCCAGCCAGTGGATGGCTCCGAGATTCAGTCCGTCGTCAGACTGCCGGGGCTGCCGCTTCTTCGTCGTTGCTTTGCGTGCCATCGGTGCGCTCTCCTTCTCGTCTTCCCTGGCGTGTCCGTCACGCCCTTCAGTGGCGATCCCCGCGTTCTTCGATCAGCCAGATGTCGCGCCGGCGCTCGCTCCGGACGACGACGAGCTGGCCGCCCGGCGTGGGCCTGATGCCCGAGAAGGTCACGCCGGGCAGCGCGTTGTCGGTG
>Ga0299907_10002117_pt1 | contig 11980 bp, 10 predicted proteins | sample RVTome_16_FD_198680 | JGI IMG/M metagenome (GOLD analysis project Ga0299907, IMG submission 198680) | Soil microbial communities from uranium-contaminated site in the Upper Colorado River Basin, Wyoming, United States - RVT152D67 (version 2) ...
GCGAAGACGTCTCGGACGTCGTCACCAAGCACCTGACGGAGGAGGAGGCAGACGGCCTCACGCGCTTCGGCCACTTCGAGACCTTCGGCGTGCGCGTCGTCGACATCAAGCGGGAGCTCCTCGCGCTCCTCGGCGGCATCCGGGCGGAGGGAAAGACGATCGCCGCGTACGGCGCGGCCGCGAAGGGCGCCACGCTCGTGAACTACGTCGGGCTCGGATCAGATCTCGTCGACTTCGTCGTCGACCGCAACGTGCACAAGCAGGGTCTGTACATGCCCGGCGTCCGGCTCCCGATCGAAGATCCCAAGGAGCTGCTGCGGCGGATGCCCGACTACGTGCTGCTCTTCGCGTGGAACTTCCGCGACGAGATCCTTGCGCAGCAGGCGGAGTACCTGCGGCGCGGTGGTCGCTTTATCGTGCCCATCCCCAAGCCGGAGATCGTCTGAAACGGAGCAGCCATGCGCGAGGACACCCTGTGCCAGTCCTGCGGCTCGCGGTCGATGCGGGTCTTCCACACGGAACCGAGCGTGCCGGTCAACAGCTGTTTGCTCCTGTCCAGCGCGTCCGACGCCCGCGACTTCCCGAGGGGTGAGGTCCGCCTCGGCCACTGCGCGGCGTGCGGATTCATCTCGAACACGGCCTTCGACGTTGCGAACGTCACGTACGCGGCGACGTACGAGGAGACGCAGGGTTTCTCCCCCCGGTTTCGGGCGTTCGCCGACGAGCTGGCGCGGTGCTTGATCGACCGCTACGACCTCAGGGACAAGACGATCCTCGAGATCGGATGCGGCAAGGGTGAGTTCTTGACGCTGCTGTGCGAGATCGGCGTCAACCGCGGGATCGGCATCGATCCGAGCTACATCGATCAGCGGAACACCAGTCCGGCCCGCGACCGTATGACGTTCATCACCGACTTCTATTCGGATGCTTACGCGGACCAGACAGCTGCCGCGGACTTCATCGTTTGCCGGCACACGCTCGAGCACATCCATCCGGTGGCTGAATTCGTACGCACGGTCCGGCGCTCGATCGGCGACCGCGCCACGCCGGTGTTCTTCGAGGTGCCGGATGTCGGCCGCGTCCTTCGCGAGTTCGCCTTTTGGGACATCTACTACGAGCACTGCTCATACTTCACGCCGGGTTCGCTCGCGCGTCTCTTCGGATCCGAAGGTTTCGCCGTCCGAGCCCTCGCGCTAGATTTCGACGACCAATACGTCCTGCTCGACGCACTGCCCGGCGAGCTCAACGGCGAGCCGCCGGAGATCGCGAACGATCTGGGCGCGATCGCGCGGGATGTCGAGACCTTCGAGCGCGACTACGCCGCCAAAGTCGCTCGCTGGAAGACCGATCTCGAGCACGCGACCGCGAACGGGGGCCGTGCGGTGATCTGGGGCTCCGGCTCGAAAGGTGTCGCGTATCTGACGACGCTCGGGATCCGCGACGAGATCCGCTACACCGTCGACATCAATCCGTTCAAGCAAGGGATGTTCATGGCGGGGACGGGACAGCAGATCGTAGCGCCGGAGTTCCTGAAGGAGTACCGGCCGGACGTCGTGGTCGTCATGAACCCGATCTACCTCGACGAGATCCGCCGCGATCTCGAGGCGATGGATATCGATGCCGAGCTTGTTGCGGTTTGATCAGGCGCGCCGTCTCGCCGTCCTTGCCGGACGGCCCCCAGTCTCGCGTCATCACGTCGACGGTGCTGCTTCTCCGGTCTCGATGCAGACGGCCGTGTCGAGATGATCGGCCAGCCGAAGCGGATCATCTCGCATGAGCCGGAACGCATCTCTGCCGTAATCGCGGCGGTTGGGGCAGCCGGCGGACTAGAGGCCGGCCCCGTCGTCGTGAGGAAGGCCGACTGGCCGAGTCTCCGCCCGTGGCTCGGCTTCCATCGCCTCAGCGGACTCGCCATGTACGCCGTCTCCGAAGGACGGCTCCGGTTGCCGCCTTCTGCGATCCGCGATCTCGTCGGGATGCATCACGACGCGATGAGCTGGTCGCTAACGGTCGAAAGAGCGGCCGTCCAGATCTGCGCCGCCCTCGATGAGAGCGGCATCGACGCGGTCATCTTGAAAGGATCGGCCTTCGCGCATCGCTTCTATGATGACCCGGGCTGGCGCCCCTTCAGCGACCTGGATCTGCTCGTGCGTACGGCCGACCTCGTCAGAGCCGGCGCCGTCCTCGAAAAGCATGGAGTGGCGCGAACGCTCCCGGAGCCGCGGCCCGGGTTCGACGCGCGGTTCGGCACCGGCGCCGTGCACCGGAGAGCCGACGGCCTGGAGGTCGATCTGCACCGTACCCTCGTCAAAGGACCGTTCGGTCTGTGGATGCGGCCGGAGGAGCTGTTCGACGCGACCGCGCAGTTCTCGCTGGGCGGCCTTTCTGTGCGCCGTCTCGACGACACCGCCTCTCTTCTCCACGCGTGTATCCACGGAGCGTTGGGGGCGCTGCCGCCGCTCTTCATGCCGCTCCGGGATGTCGCGCAGATCGCCTGGAGAGGCGATACCGACTGGGACCGGTTCCAGGCATGGGCGCACCGGTGGCGCCTCGGGGCGGTGGTTGCGTATGCCTTCGAGACCGTCTCAGACCTGCTCGGGATCGCGATGCCACCGCAGGTGCGTGCCCTCGCCTCGAACGGGACCGGACGTAAGGAACGCCGAGCGCTGCGCGCTTACACGACGGATCGTCAGCGGCGTGGCGGCCGGACGATCTCCACGATGAGTGCGATCCCGGGTCTCCGCGGGAAGGCAGCGTACGCCCTGGCCCTCGCGGTTCCGAGCCGCGGCTTCTTGGCGGCCCGTCAGGGCGAAGCAGATGCGTCGTACGCGCGGCGCTGGGCCGTCGCGCTGCGCTGGCTGAGGAAGCCATGAAGCGGGTCCTGTACCTGATCAAGGGATTGGGGCGTGGTGGGGCCGAGCAATCGATCTTGAACGGCGCGCGTTTCCACGACCGATCACGATTCACGTTCGAACTCGCGTACCTGCTTCCCGAGATGGCCGAGCTCCTCCCAGACTTCAACGCGGCCGGCATCCCGGTCCATTGCCTCGGGATCCGCGGCGTCGGCTGGATGAAGCGTCTCCGCTCGTTGGCTCGCGAGCGGGAGATCGATCTCGTGCATGTGCACTCCCCGTACGCGGCGGTCGGAGCACGGATGACCCTGAGAGGGATCACACGGATCGTCTACACCGAACACAACGTATGGGACTCGTACCATCCGGCAACCAGAGCCGGAAACATGATGACGTACCCACTGAACGATCACGTCATCGCCGTGAGCGATTACGTGAGGCGGTCCATGCGTTACCCGGGCGGTCTTCGGATGCGGATGCCCCCGGTCACGGTCGCACGGAACGGGCTCGATTGGGATGCCGTGCAGACGTGGGCACGAGACGATGGAGCACGAGCGGCGCTCGAGCTTCCCGACGGCGTCCCCGTTGTCGGGATCGTCGCCAATCTTCGGCCGCAGAAGGGTCACCGCTACCTCATCGAAGCGGCGGCCCTCGTGCGGAAGGTCATACCCGACGTCCGCTTCGTTCTCCTCGGGCGAGGTGCGCTCGAGGCGGAGCTACGCCAACGCGTTGCGGATCGCGGTTTGCAACAGACCGTGCTGTTCTCCTCGTATCGGGGGCCCGCACCATTCGTGATGACGGCGTTCGATGTATTCGCGCTGCCATCCGTCCACGAAGGACTGTCCATCGCGGCGCTCGAAGCGATGGCGCTCGGCCGGCCCATGGTCGTCTCCAACATCGGTCCATTGGTCGAGCTGCTGGGGGACCCACCGGCTGGTTTGGTCGTTCCGGTCGCCCAGCCCGAGGCCCTCGCCGACGCCATCCTCGAGCTCCTTCAAGACGTGCAACTTCGGCGGAGTCTTTCAGCGTCCGCAGCTCAGCGCGCGAAGGCGTTCGACGTCCGCAACGTGGTCGAGCGAACCGAGGCGATCTACGAAGGGTTGCTTGCAGGATGACGACGAGCATGGCCTCGCGCCGGCCGGGACAAGCGCTCGGCGTCGGTCTGGCTGCGACGGCGGTGACGGTAGTCGGCCTCATGATGCTCGCCGAGCGAGGAACCGCCGACCACTGGGGCGCTTTCGTCGTCGGCCTCGCCGTCGTGGCGATCTCGTTCCCCATCCTTCGACGCTCCGCCGTCCGACACGACGAGCGCGCATTAGTCACCTTCTTCGTGGTCGCACTCCTCCTCCGGATCGGAGGAGCAATCGTGCGGTCCTATGTCGACCTCGGCGTGTACGGCGGTGGCGACTCCTCCGTCTATCATCAGTCCGGTCTCCTGCTCGCGGAGCGGTTCCAAGCCGGCAACTTCGATACCGGGCTTCCGTCCCTGACCGGGACGCATTTCATCCGCTTCTTCACCGGTCTCGTCTACACGTTCATCGGGCCTTCGCCTCTCGGAGCGTTCATCGTCTACGCCTGGCTCGGTTTCTGGGGGTCCTTCTTCTTCTACCGCGCGTTCACCATCGCCGTCCCAGAAGGACGTGCGCGGTCCTATGCGCGCCTCGTCTTCCTGCTGCCGTCGTTCCTGTTCTGGCCTTCGAGCATCGGTAAGGAGGCCTGGATGATGATGTCGCTCGGCCTGGCGGCGCTCGGGGCAGCTCGCTTCCTGAGCGGCCGTCCGGGCCGCGGGTTGCTCGTTGCAGCCCTTGGACTCTGGCTCGCCGCGATCGTGCGACCGCACATCGCCGGGGCGATGGGGATGGGGCTGGTCACTGCGGTCGCCATCCGCCGCCCGAGCAAGCCACGCGGGTACCTGACACCCATCGCCAAGGGCGCGGCCCTCCTCAGCGTCGCCGTGATGGCCTTCCTGCTCATGGGTCAGACGGAGAGGTTTCTCGCCGACCGCGGGATCGAGACGAGCAGCGGCATCACGGCCGTCCTGGAGCAAACATCGGAGCGCGGGGCGTACGGGGGTTCCTACGTCGCACCGTCGATCGCAACGTCCCCGCGCCAGGCTCCGGTCGCCATCGCGACCGTCCTCTATCGGCCATTCATCGTGGAGGCGCACAACAACCAATCACTTCTGAGCGCTCTGGAGACCGGCTTCTTGCTTTTCCTGTCCGTCGTACGCCTGCGTTGGGCACTCACCGCGGCCCGGATGCTCCGACGCAGGCCTTACCTCGCGTTGTGCGCCGCACACACCGCTCTGATGATCGTCATCTTGTCTTCCGCAGCGAACTTCGGCCTCCTCGCCAGGCAACGGGTCCAGCTCCTGCCGTTCTTCCTGGCCCTCCTGTGCATCCCGCCGCCCTCGGACGACACCCCGACGGCCGAGGCCGCAGTGGTGGCAGCCCGATGACGCCGGCGAGGATCGCTCACATCGCAACGGTCGACACGACGCTGCGATTCCTCCTGCTCCCACAACTGCTGCGCGTGCAGGAGGAGGGGTTCGACGTCACCGCGATCAGCGCGCCCGGCCCGTGGGTCGCGGAGGTCGAGCGCGCCGGCATCCGCTTCATCGAATGGCCCCATGTGACCCGCGCGTGGGATCCGCGGGCCGACGCTCGCGCGTTCGTGTCGCTCGTGCATCTCCTTCGTCGCGAGCGATTCGACGTCGTGCATACCCATACGCCGAAGCCGGGGATCCTGGGCCGGATCGCGGCACGCGTCGCCCGTGTACCGGTGGTGGTCAATACGGTGCATGGGTTCTACGCAACGCCCGACGACCGGTGGACCAAACGCCTGGCCGTCCTGACGGCAGAGGCGATCGCCGCACGGTTCTCGGACCTCGAGTTGTTCCAGAGTGAGGAGGACCTCGCGTGGAGCAGACGCCGGCGCGTCGCCCGTGCACACGCCGCGTTCCTCGGGAACGGAACGAACCTCGAGCGGTTCGCTCCGAACGCGGTGCCGGCCAAGCGTATCGCGGCGGTCCGGGCGGAGCTCGGTATCCCGGCGGACAGCCTCGTCGTCGGCACTGTGGCCCGACTCGTCGCCGAGAAGGGGTATCGGGAGCTCTTCTCTGCCGCGCGCACCGTGCGGGACACGATGCCCGACGTGCTCTTCCTGGCTGTCGGAGCCGACGACGGTGAAGAGCTAAACCGCCTTTCCCGCGACGAGATCGAGGCGGCGAGCCGCCACGTGACGTTCGCCGGCTGGCGTCTCGACATCCCCGACCTGATCGCTGCGAGCGACGTCTTCGTGCTTCCGTCGTGGCGGGAGGGGCTACCGCGCTCGGCGATCGAGGCCGCAGCGATGGGAAAGCCGCTCGTTCTGACGAACATCCGAGGCAGCCGCGAGGTCGTACGCGATGGCATCGAGGGCTTGCTGGTGCCGCCGCGCGACGATACGGCATTGGCCGAGGCGCTGTTACATCTGCTCGCCGATCCAGCTCTCCGTGAACGGATGGGCCACGCGGCGTTGCTGCGAGCCCGTGAACGCTTCGACGAAGACGTGGTGACGGACCGCGTCGTCGAGCATTACCGCCGTCTTCTCGCCCCTCGCGAGCGGACCTCGTCGATCTCGTCATCCGATGCACGTGCGTAGTGGGATGCCTCGGACCGGGGCGAGAGCGGAGCGTCGCGGCAGCGCGTACGAACCGATCAAGCGATCATTCGACCTGACCCTGGCAGTGATAGCCCTCGCCATCGCCTCCCCGGTCCTTGTCATCGTCGCTGCGACCGTTCGCTTGACGATGGGTTCACCGGTGCTATGGAGGCAGGAGCGCAGCGGCCGGCATGGGCGTCCATTCGACATCGTTAAGTTCCGCACGATGCGACCGGCGCGCCCTGGGCAAGACGGGTCCCATACCGACCAAGATCGGTTGACCCCACTCGGCCGAGTTCTGAGGGCGACGAGCCTGGACGAGCTGCCGTCGCTGTGGAACATCGTCGCCGGCGACATGAGCCTCGTCGGCCCGCGGCCGCTCCCGACGCATTATCTGCACCGGTACAGTCCCGAACAGGCTCGCCGCCTCGACGTTGCTCCGGGCCTCACGGGCTGGGCACAGATCAACGGCCGCAACGATCAGACGTGGGACGAACGATTCGACCTCGATCTGTGGTACGTCGAGCACCGCAGGCTCCGCCTGGATCTCGCGATCCTTCTACGGACCCCCACGCAAGTCTTCGCTCGCCGCGGCATCGCTAGCCCAGGCCACGCAACGATGCCGGAATTCACTGGATCGGCGGGATCCGAGGAGCGTGCGAGTGGCGACTGAATCCTTCGCGTGGGAGGCGGCGCGATGACCGGTGTCGTCGTGCTCGGCTTCGGCGGACAGGCTCACGTCGTCGCGTCCATCCTCGAGAGAACCGGCGTCGCGATCGACGGTTTCTTCGCGGATTCGTACGGTCAGACGGATGACGAAACGATCGGGACGCACGCGCTCAAAGGAACCCTCGACGACGGGTGGCTGTCGAACCCACGCGCCATGTACGTGGCGATCGGCGACAACGACGCGAGACGTGATCTATTCTTGACCGCGAAACAGAAGGGCATCGCTCTTCCGCCTGCGATCCATCCCAGCGCGATCGTGGAGGAGAGCGCGCATATCGACGAGGGAGCGACGATCTGCGCGGGAGCGATCATCTGCGCGGAGGCTTGGGTCGGCCCAGGATGCATCGTGAACTCCGGGGCGATCGTCGAGCATGAATGCCGGATCGGCGGATTCTCCCATCTCGCGCCGCGCAGCGTCGTCGCCGGCCGGACGGCGATCGGTGAACGCACATTCGTCGGGGCCGGTGCGGTAGTCGCGCAAACCCTCACGGTCGGCGACGCGGCGATCATCGGCGCCGGCGCCGTCGTCCTGCGTGACGTCGAGCCCGGCCAGAGGATCGTGAGGGTCCACCATTGATGGACCGTCGCGGATCAACCCGTCGGCGTCGGCACCTCACCGGCCTTGGGTCCGATCGTGCCGCACGAATCCGGGAACGGCGTATCCGTCAGCGCGTTGGCCGACATCTCGACATTGCTCGTGTCCGTCGTCGCTACGACCACCGAAGCACCCACGAACCGGTTGTCCGATACGGTCGCGTTCCGCACCGACTCGAGGTGCACACCGGTGCCCGTGTCGGAGATCCACCTGACGCGGTTGCAAACGACGGTCACTCCTGTGGCACCCACGAACCCGAACGCGATCCCTTCGAATCGCGCGAAGTCATTATTGCGAACGGTCCAGTTCGAGCTGCGCCCGGTCTGGACGGATACGGTCGGATGAGCCGATCCCGGCCCGTGCGGCCAACGCATGCCGGCGGTGCCCAGGACGCGGTTGTTGCTGACGACGATGTTCGAGGCCTCCACGGAGGCTCCGGTCTTCGGAATGAACAGGTGACGGTACTCCCCCACCGTGTTGTTCGTGATCGTGATGTCGCGCAGGTACGTGTCGGGATGCGGCTCGAGGTCGAACACCGACATGCATACGCCGTTCACATAGTTGTTCTCGATGAGAAGCTCGTCGGCAGCCACGATCCCGATGCCCTGCCGGCCGGTCCGCTCGAAGCGGCCGCCGCGGATCACGACGTCGCGCGTCGGTTGCTTCTCGTTCTTTCCGACGTAGATCGAATCGCCGTGGGTGTCGTAGATCTGGAGGTTCTCGAGGACCGCTCCTTGTACACCCTGAAGCGCGACGCCGTGCTGGAACTCCCGCTCGGGGTTGTAGCAGCCGTTGTCGGTCCCCCCACGCGGATTCCCGCCGCGGATCACCATGTCGCGCAGCGTGATGTTGCGACCTCCGATGAACAGCCAATGATGTCTTGCCTTGCCTCCGGGCGTCATCGCCCGGAACGTCGCGCCGTTGCCCTCGAAGCGAAGATCGGCGCGCCCTTCGATCTGGAGCTGTCCGTCGACCCGATAGCAGCCGCCCTTCGGGAACGACATCGTCGCCCCGTCGGGAACCGAACCGATCCACGACAACAGTTCGGTGGTGACGTCAACCGAACAGTCCTTCGCGATCGAGCTCAGAACCATCTCTCGATCGGCCTCTCGATCGACGGATCTGTCGCATCCGATCGCGGTCACCGCGAGCAGGCAGAAGACTGCCGTCGTGGCGGCCATGCCGAGCAGAGGACGCCCCGGCCCTACAGACCGCTGGGACATGCGTCCTCGAGCCGTCGCATCTCCTCTCCTCACGGGTCGCGAACGAGGTTCGTGTTCGAGGGACTGAGCTCGCTATGAGACATGCCCCAACATTATCGGGCATGCCTGCGATCGCAGGCGGTGATCCTGCTTTCGGCGAGCGCCTCCGCCTCGTTCGCCCATCGGTGCCCGCGCTCGAGACGATCATCCCGGACCTGAACGACATCATGACGAGCGGTCTTCTGACGAACGGCGATGTCGTCCGACGCTTGGAGTCACTCGCCGCGGAGAGGATCGGCGTCGCCCATTGCGTTGCCGTCTCGTCCTGCACCGCGGGGTTGATGCTCGTTCTCCGCGCCTCCGAGCTCGCCGGCGAGGTCATCGTGCCTTCGTTCACATTCGCCGCGACGGCACACGCCGTCGTCTGGAATGGTCTGGCTCCCATCTTCGCCGACATCGATCCTGCCTCACTCACCCTTTCCGCCGAAAGCGCGTCCCGCGTGGTCGGTGGGGGGACTGCCGCCATCCTGGCGACGCATACGTACGGAACGCCCTGCGATACCGACGGGTTGCACGACCTGGCGCGGGCCCATCGGATCCCCCTCTTCTTCGATGCGGCGCACGCCTTCGGGTCCCGTCATCGTGGGGTGCCGGTGGGACGATTCGGCAACGCGGAGGTCTTCAGTCTCTCACCGACGAAGCTTCTCGTGGCGGGAGAAGGCGGGCTCATCACGACGGACGACGACGAGCTCGCCGAGCGATGCCGGATCGGACGTGACTACGGAAACCCCGGGGACTACGACTGCCTTTTCGTAGGCATGAACGCGAGGATGTCTGAACTGCACGCCGCTCTCGCACTGGCGTCGCTCACCACGCTGGATGAACGTATCGAGCGTCGGAATGCGCTCGCAACGCTCTATCGAGATGACCTCAGATCGATCCCCGGAGTCGCCTTCCCACAGCTCGATCGGGATGATCACAGCACGTACAAAGACTTCACGATCCTCATAGACCGTGCGAAATTCGGCCTCGACCCGGATCGCCTCGCCGGCGCGCTCGCCGCCGAGGGGATCGAGACGCGACGGTACTACTCACCGCCCGTCCATCGGATGCGGGCGTACCGAGCGTTCCGCCCCTCGGACGGGACGCTGCCCGTGACCGAGCGCGTCGCCGCCAGCTGCCTGACGCTTCCGATGTGGGAGGGGATGCGCGACGGCGATCCGCCGTTGGTAGCGGCCGCACTCCGGCGGATCCACGAGCACGCGACGGCAGGCGCCACGCGCGACTCCCCTCCAGAGTGACGAAATCTGCCCGGTCTAGGGAGCGGCGGCTGCCGCGGCGCCTCGACCTCGTTGGGCTCGGCCTGTTCGCCGCGGCCGTCGGCTGGACTTACGTAGTCGGCGGGGCGCCGGACGTGGTCCGAAGGACGGCGGCCGTCTTCGCCGTGACCGCGGCGTCCGTCATCGTGGGACGCACGGTCGGGAACCTCGCCGGCTGGATCGTTCCTGCCGTGATCGTCTCCACCGCGTGCGTGCTCTGGGTGCGCGACCCGGCCGGCGTCCTCAGCGAGCGCCCGCTCGAGGGACCGTTCGGATACGCGAACGCCAAAGGAGCGTTCTTCATGATCGCGGCCGGATGCGTGCTGGTCATGGCGGCCCTCCCCCGCCGACCGATCCTTTTCGCGATCGGCGTCGCCGCCCTCGCGCCCTTCGCCCTGGTCCCCTTCGCCAGCAGAGCCTTGGCACCGGCGCTGTTGACGGTGACGCTCCCGCTTGTCGTCATGGTCATCTATTCCCTCGTCGGGGCGCGGACCGCGGTCGCCTTGGCCGGACTTCTCTTCGTCGCGGCACTTCTCGTCACGTCGTTCCTGGGCGCCACCTATCGCTCGGACCAGAGCCAGCCGACCGGTCGTCTGATCACCGAGTCACTGACCGATCGGCGCGTCGCGCTGTGGAACGAAGCGGTGAACATGATGAAGGATCGTCCCTTGCGCGGCGTCGGAGCGGGACGGTTCGCCGTCCTCAGCCCGACCGCCCGAAGCGATCCGGACGACGCACGATGGGCCCACAACGCCTTCCTTCAGCAGGGCGCGGAAGCGGGCGTGATCGGCCTGGGGCTCCTCGTTGCACTCTTCGGCTGGGGCTTCGGCCGCCTCGCCGTGAGCGCCGACGGGCCGTCTCAAGCGATGGTTGCGGCCGTTCTGGCTGCGGTCGCGATCCACGCCACGGTCGATTACATCATGCATTTCCCGGCGATCCCGGTTGCCGCCGCGGCCGTCGTGGGTTCTGCGACCGCTATGCGGAAGCGTCGGGAGTCGGTCGCGCCAAGCGGGTGGCGCGGACTACCGGCTGCGGAACCAATCGACCGTGGCGGCGACGGCGGCCTCCCATGACGTTCGGGGCTCCCACGACAGCACGTCGCGCGCGCGCGTGATGTCGGCGAGTGTGTCCCGGACGTCACCCGCGCGTCGTGGGCTGCTCAGAGGATCGATCCACGCCCCCACGGCATCAGCGACCGACCGCAACACTTCGTTGACAGACTTCGCACGCCCGCCCCCGATGTTGAACACGTGTCCGTCTGCCTCCGGTCCTGCCTCCGCCGCGCGCAGGTTGGCTGCGACCACGTCGTCGATGTACGTGAAGTCGCGCGTTTGCTCGCCGTCCCAATGAACCTCCGGGGGGCGACCCTCAGTCAGCGCCGCGATGAAGGCAGGGAAGACCGCCGCGTATTTCGATTCAGGATGCTGTCGTGGACCGAAGACGTTGAAGTAGCGAAGTGAGACCGTCGGGAGACCGTGGACGCGCGTCCAGACGCGGCAATACAGCTCGGCCGCGAGCTTGCTGGCTCCGTAGGGCGAGATCGGATCCGGCGTCTGTTCCTCCCGTCGGAGGGGTTCCGCCGGGTCGCCGTACACGCTCGATGAGGAAGCGTAGACCACACGCCCGACGCCTTCGGCCCCC
>Ga0299907_10002118_pt1 | contig 11977 bp, 12 predicted proteins | sample RVTome_16_FD_198680 | JGI IMG/M metagenome (GOLD analysis project Ga0299907, IMG submission 198680) | Soil microbial communities from uranium-contaminated site in the Upper Colorado River Basin, Wyoming, United States - RVT152D67 (version 2) ...
GGCGCTCGCCCTCGAGCCGCGCGTGCTGCTGCTCGACGAGCCCACCTCGGCGCTGGACGCGGTGGCCCGCGACGCCGTGGAGGCGACGCTGCTCGACCTGCGCGCCGAGCTGGGGCTCTCCTACGTCCTGGTCACCCACGACGAGGCCCAGGCGCGCCGTCTCGCGGACACGGTGATCGGGATCGCCGACGGGCGGGCGGTGGCCGCGTGACCCCCACTGACGTAGGGCTGGGCGAGGTCGCGGGCGCGCTGGCCCTGGTGGCGGTGGCGGTCGGCGTCTCGATCTGGGAGCGCGCGCGGCTGGAGGGCGAGATCGCGGTCGCGGCGGCGCGCGCCTTCGTCCAGCTCACCGCGGTCGGCTTCGTGATCGAGTTCATCTTCGAGCAGGACTCGCTGGCCTACGTGTTCGCGCTGATCGCGGTGATGGTCGTGGTGGGCACGCTCACGGCCCGGCACCGCGCCCGCAGCGTCCCCGGCGCCTTCTGGCCGCTGCTGGTCGCGCTCACGCTGGCCGGCGGGTCCACCCTGGGCCTGATCGTGGCCCTGGGCGTCTTCGAGCCCGAGCCGCGGTTCCTCGTCCCCGTGGGCGGGATCGTCATCGGCAACGCGATGACGGTCTCGGCCGTGGCGCTCAACCGCCTGGGCGACGACGTCGCCGCCCGGGCGCGGGAGATCGAGGCCACCCTGGCCCTCGGCGCCACCTCGACCGAGGCCGCGCGCCCCCTGATCCGCTCCAGCCTGCGCTCGGGGATGATCCCGCTGATCGACCAGACCAAGACCACGGGGCTGGTCGCCTTCCCGGGGATCATGGTCGGCTCGCTGCTGGCCGGGGCCGAGCCGGTGGACGCGGTGCGCCTCCAGCTGGTGATCCTCTACGCGCTGCTGGGCGCGGTCTCGCTCGCGGCGCTGACCGCCATGGCGCTCAGCTACCGCAACTTCTTCACGCCCGCGCACCAGCTGCGCGAGCCGGCCGAGGGCGCGTGACAGCTACCCTGACCGGCCGTGTCCGCCCAGTACGTCTTCACCATGCACCGCCTCACCAAGGTGCACCCGCCCTCGCGGACGGTCCTTGAGGACATCACCCTGGCCTTCCTGCCCGGCGCCAAGATCGGCGTGCTGGGCCTCAACGGCGCGGGCAAGTCGACCCTGCTGCGGATCATGGCCGGGGTCGAGACCGAGTTCCGCGGCGACGCCCGGCTGGCGCCGGGGGCGACAGTCGGGCTGCTCGAGCAGGAGCCATCGCTCGACGACTCCAAGGACGTGCGCGGCAACGTCGAGGAGGGCGCCGCCGAGGTCAAGGGCCTGCTGGAGCGCTTCAACGAGCTGTCGATGAACTACTCCGACGAGACCGCGGACGAGTTCGCCCGCCTCCAGGAGCGCATCGACGCGGTCGACGGGTGGAACCTCGACAACCGCCTCGAGCAGGCGATGGACGCGCTGCGCCTGCCCCCGCCCGAGGCCGACGTCTCCACCCTGTCGGGCGGCGAGCGCCGCCGCGTCGCGCTGTGCCGGCTGCTGCTGCGCCAGCCCGACCTGCTGCTGCTCGACGAGCCCACCAACCACCTGGACGCCGAGACCGTGGCCTGGCTGGAGCGCCACCTGGCCGAGTACCCGGGCACCGTGGTCGCCGTGACCCACGACCGCTACTTCCTCGACAACGTCGCCGGCTGGATCCTCGAGCTCGACCGCGGGCGCGGCATCCCCTTCGAGGGCAACTACTCATCGTGGCTGGAGCGCAAGCAGGCGCGCCTGGCCCAGGAGAAGCGCGAGGAGAGCGCGCGGCAGCGCACGATCGAGAGCGAGCTGGAGTGGGTGCGCATGAACGCGTCCTCGCGGCTGACCAAGAACAAGGCGCGCCTGAACCGCTACGAGGCGCTGCTCGCGCAGGAGCGCAACGTCAAGCTCGAGAACGTGGAGATCCACATCCCGGCCGGGCCGCGGCTGGGGAGCGTGGTGGTCGAGGCCGAGGGGCTGCGCAAGGGCTACGGCGACCGGCTGCTGATCGAGGACCTCTCGTTCTCGCTGCCCCCGGCGGGGATCGTGGGGATCGTCGGCCCCAACGGCGCCGGGAAGACCACGCTGCTGCGGATGATCACCGGGCAGGAGGAGCCGGACGGGGGCGAGCTGCGCCTGGGCGACTCGGTCGAGCTGGCCTACGTCGACCAGTCGCGCGACGCGCTGGACCCCGAGAAGGCGGTGTGGGAGGAGGTCGGCGAGGACCGGGCCTACGCCGCGCGCTTCAACTTCAAGGGCTCCGACCAGCAGAAGAAGGTGGGCGCGCTGTCGGGCGGCGAGCGCAACCGCGTGCACCTGGCCAAGCTGCTGCGCCGGGAGTCGAACCTGATCCTGCTCGACGAGCCGACCAACGACCTCGACGTCGACACGCTGCGCGCGCTGGAGGAGGCGCTGCTCGCCTTCCCGGGGTGCGCGGTGATCGTCTCGCACGACCGCTGGTTCCTGGACCGCGTGTGCACGCACGTCCTGGCCTTCGAGGGCGACTCGCAGGTCGAGTGGTTCGAGGGCAACTTCGAGGCCTGGGAGCGCCGGCGCCGCGAGCGCCTCGGCGAGGACGCGGATCGCCCGCACCGCATCACCTACAAGCGGTTGACTCGCGCCTAGCCGCCGTCCGCGGCCGGGGGGCCGTGGATGCGGCCCGGCTCGCGGCGTCCCCATCGGACGCGGATGCGATCTACCACGCTATGGGGGGGAAATCGCACGCAGGTCGCGGAGCAGCGCGGCTTCGAGGAGGGGCGCGAGCGCGGCGGCGTCGGCGGCCACGGCGTCGGCGGCGGCGAGGTCGGCGGCGGGGAACGGGCCGGTGGCGACGGCGAGCACGCGCACCTCGTCGGCGCGGGCGCAGGCGATGTCGTTGGGCGTGTCGCCGATGACGATCGTGCGCTCGCGCGGCCAGGGTCGGCCGTCGGCGCCGGCGCGCCGGCGGGCGATGCCCGGGAGCGCGGCGCGGTCCTCGTGGTCGGAGCCGAACCCGCCCTGGCGCGGCTCGAAGAGGTCGCCGATCCCCGCCCGCGCCAGCTTCAGCCGCGCCACCGGCTCGTAGTTGCCGGTCAGCAGCGCGAGGCGCAGGCCGTCGCGCCCCCGCAGCTCGGAGAGGAGCTCCTCCATGCCCGGGGCCACGTGGGCGGAGAGGTCGTCCGGCACCCGCCGCGCGTACTCGCGGCAGCACACCTCGCGCACCTCCGCCGCCCGCTGGTCGACCCGGTCGGCGGAGACCCCCGACTGGAGCGCGATCGCCCGCGCGATCTCGCCGTCCGTGCGCCCGGCAGGCGAGACGTGCGCCGCGGCCGGGTCCTCGATCCCGTGGACCTCGCGCAGCGCCGCGTGCAGCGAGTCGCGGTGCGCGTCGGAGGCGCGCAGCAGCAGCGTCCCGTCGATGTCGAAGAGCAGGAGGGTCAGCGCTGGAACGAGGTCGAGGCGTCCAGGCGCCGGGCGAAGGCGGCGACCAGGCGGGCGGCCGCCTCGACGTCGGCCAGGGCCACCAGCTCCACCGGCGAGTGCATGTAGCGCAGGGGGATCGAGACCACGCCCGTCGGCACGCCGGCGCGCGAGATGTGGACGGCGTCCGCGTCGGTGCCCGTGTGCCGCGCCGAGGCGGCCACCGTGAAGGGGATGCCCTCCGCCGTCGCGGTGTCGTGCAGCAGCTCGAAGACCGCGGGGGCGATGATCGACCCGCGCTCGACCACCGGGCCCGAGCCCAGCTCGTGCTTGCCGATCTCCTTGGGGTCGATCCCGGGCGCGTCGGTGGCGTGGGTGACGTCGACCACGACGGCGACGTCGGGCTCCAGCGCGAACATGCTGGTGCGCGCGCCGCCGAAGGTGATCTCCTCCTGCACGGGCGCCACCGCCGCCACCTCGCCGGCCGCGCCGCCGGCCTCGGCGACCAGGCGCGCCGCCTCCAGCGCCACGTAGGCGCCGAGCCGGTTGTCCAGGGAGCGCGAGGACAGGCGGTCGTTGGGCATCTCCACCGGCTCGCCGGCGATCACCGCGACGTCGCCGACGCGCACCAGCTCGCGCGCCTGGTCGCCGTCGCGGGCGCCGACGTCGATGTGCAGGTCCTTGATCTCCGCGACCTGCTTGCGCTCCTCCTCCTTGAGCAGGTGGATGGGCTTCTTGCCCACCAGCCCCGGGATCGGGCCCGCGCGCGTGACCACGTCCACCCGCTGGCCCACCAGGATCTGCGCGTCCCAGCCGCCGACGCCGACGAAGTGCAGGAAGCCCTCGTCGGAGACGTGCGTGACGATCAGGCCGATCTCGTCGATGTGACCGACCACGGCCAGGCGCGGGCCGTCGCCGGTCCCCGGGACGCGGGCCACCGACGAGCCCAGGGTGTCGCCCGTCACCTCCGACGCGAAGCTCCCCGCCGCCTCGCGCCAGACCCCGGCCGGCGCGGTCTCGTAGCCGGACGGCCCGGGCGAGGTCAGCAGCGCGCGCAGGGTCTCGGGGACGGGCATGGGGGCGGGAGCCTAGCGGCGCCATGGGGTGCGGACCGGGGCGGGAATGCGTCGCGCGACCCATGTACGCCGGCACCGGGCGCGGGCATCCTCGGGAGCCCCTAGGAAAGGCATCGACATGGGCATCATCGGCTGGATCGTCCTGGGCCTCGTGGCCGGGGCGATCGCGAAGGCAGTGCACCGCGGAGACCAGCCCGGCGGGATCCTGGGAACGCTGCTGGTCGGCGTGCTCGGCGCTCTGGCCGGCGGGCTGGTCGCGTCGGCCGCGGGCGTGGGATCCATCGGCGGCTTCTTCAACGCCGGCACGTGGGCGATCGCGATCCTCGGCGCCTTCGTGCTCCTGGTGATCTACGACGTGCTGGTGTCGGGCGACCGGCTAGGGCCCGGCCAGGCGCGCCCGCAGGATGGGCGGGACCGCCAGCGTGGTGAGGATCGACATCCCCACGATCACCGCGAAGAGCTCGGCGTCGACCACCCCTGACGCGGCGCCGATCCCCGCGACGATGATGCCGACCTCACCGCGCGGCACCATCCCGACGCCGACGACCGTGGCGGCGCGGGAGCCGAGTGAGCGGGCGCCCAGCCAGGCGCCCGCGAACTTGGTGGCCGCGGCGAGGACCGTGGTCGCGGCCAGGAGGGCCAGCGTCCCCGGGTCGGTGAACGCGTCCAGCTCCACCTGGAGGCCGATGAACGCGAAGAAGAAGGGCGGGAAGAAGGCGTAGAGGGGCGCGATCTCGTCCTCGATCGGGTGCTGCTCGCGGGTCTCGGCCACGATCATCCCGGCCAGGAAGGCGCCGATGATCGCCGCGAGGCCGATCTGGGCCGAGAAGGCGGCGAGGCCGAGGCACAGGATCACCGCCGGCAGCAGCGGCGACTCCGAGAAGCGCGGCGCGTGCAGCAGCTGCGGGCGGCGGGCCAGCAGCTGCGTGCCGCCGATCGCGAAGAAGGCGACGAAGCCCACGGCCATGGCGATCACCACGGCCACGCCGACGGCGTCGATGCCGCCGTCCTCCAGGCCCACGGCCACGGCGAGGATCGTCATGGCCAGGATGTCGTCGATGACCGCCGCGCCGAGGATCGTGCGGCCGGCCGTCGTGGCCAGCGACCTCAGCTCGAGCAGCACGGCGGAGGTGATCCCCACGCTGGTGGCCACCAGCGCCGCGCCCAGGAACACGCTGGTGGCCGTGCTCTCGCCCAATGCGAGCCCGAGCGCCACCCCGCCGGCGAACGGGAGGGCCACGCCCAGCGCGCCGGTCAGGGCCGCCGGGCGCCCGACCTCGCGCAGCTCGGACAGCCGGGTCTCCAGCCCCACCCAGAACAGCAGGAACACCACGCCCAGCTCCGCGAAGACCTCGAGCACCTCGTCGGGCTCGACCAGGCCCAGGGCCGACGGCCCGATGACCACTCCGGCGAGGATCTCGCCCACGATCGTGGGCTGGCGCAGGCGCCGGAACAGCTCGTCGCCGAGCTTGGCCGCGAGCAGGACGGCGAACAGGGCGACGAGGACGTCCGCGACCTCGGTGGCGGCGGCGAGCGGGGGCGCGGACACGCACGGCTTTCTACCCGCAAGCGGGCACCGGCGAAATACACCCTGGCCCCCATGTCCGCGCGCCCGCGCCCGCGCGAAGCTGGGGGGATGCCCGAGACCGTCGTGTGCGCCGTCTCCGCCGAGGAGGACGAGCGCACGGCGCAGGTGGCGGCCGGGCTGTCGGGGGCGCTGGGGATCCCGCTGGTCGTCGTGCACGTGACCGGCGAGGACGCCGACCCGCGGGAGGGCGAGCGCACCCTGCGCATCGCCGCGGCGCGCGTGGGGCGCGGGCCGGGGGTGGAGACGCGGCTGCGCTCGGGCCATCCCGCGCTGGAGATCGTCGCCACGGCCGCGGGCGAGCGCGCCGTGGTGGTGGTGGTGGGAAGCCGGGGCCGCGGCCTGCTGCGCCAGGCCGCGATGCCCGGCGTCTCGGCCGTGGTCATGGCACGATCCCCGAGCCCGGTCGTCGTGGTGCCGCCCGAGGTCCACGAGCTCGCCCTCGCGACGCCCGCGCCCGACGCGCCCGAGCCGAGCCTGGTGTGCGGCGTCGACGGGTCGGAGTCCGCGGCCACCGCCCTGCGCACGGCCGGACGCCTGGCGGACGCGCTCGGCCTGCGCCTGGTGGCCGCCCACGTCCTCGACCCGGGCGCGGGCGTGGTCCCCTCGCCCCAGGGCATCGTGGCCGTCGAGTTCGAGGACCTCCTGGAGCGCGAGCGGCGCGACGCGATCCGCCTGCTGCGCAGCTCGCTGGAGCGGGTCCCCGGCGCCGGGCCCCGCGAGCTGCGCCTCGTCCAGGGCGCGACCGACGAGGGGCTCGAGCGGCTGGCCGTCGAGGAGCGGGCGCGGCTGGTCGCGGTGGGCACGAGCGGATCGGGGCGCAGCCCGCGCCGCGCCGCCCTGCTGGGCTCCACCGCGCTGCGCCTGGCCGCCTGCGCCCCCGTCCCCGTCCTGGTCGCGCGGCCACGTCGCTGAGGAGGCCGAGGGCATGGCGCGACTAGCCTTCAGCGGGCCCATGCCCCTGTTCTGGCGCGTCTTCGCGGTCAACGCCGCGGTCCTGGCGGTGGCGACGGCGGCGCTCGCCTTCTCGCCGGCCACGGTGAGCCAGCCGGTCGCGGTCAAGGAGGCCGTCGTGCTCGGCTTCGGCATCGCCGCGATGCTGGTGGCGAACTTCCTGCTGCTGCGGCGCGCCGTCTCCCCGCTGATGCGCCTCGCCGGCACGATGCGCACCGTGGACCCGCTGCGCCCGGGCCAGCGGCTGCCGGTCGAGGGCGCCGGCGCCGAGGTGCTGCTCCTCACCCGGTCGTTCAACGACATGCTCGACCGGCTGGAGTCCGAGCGCCGCGACAGCGCGCGCCGCGCGCTCGCCGCGCAGGAGAGCGAGCGCCGGCGCGTGGCGCGCGAGCTGCACGACGGCGTCGGCCAGGAGCTGACGGGGGTGGTGCTCCAGCTCGAGCGCACCGCGCGCGAGGCGCCGGCCGGCGCGATCCGCGACCTGATCGTCGAGTCGCGCGAGGGCGTCCGCGGCAGCCTCGAGGACGTGCGCCGGATCGCGCGCGAGCTGCGCCCCGAGGCCCTCGACGACCTGGGGCTCCGCGCCGCGCTCGCCGCCCTGATGTCGGCCGTCGCCAGCCGCACCGGGATCGAGGTCGACGGGCGGATCGCGCCCGAGCTGCCTCCGCGGGGCGCCGACGTCGACCTGGTGATCTACCGCGTGGCCCAGGAGAGCCTGACCAACGTCGCGCGCCACGCGCAGGCGTCGCACGTCGAGGTCGCGCTCCAGGCCTCCGACGGCCGCGTCGTGCTGCGCGTGCGCGACGACGGCCGCGGGATCGACCCGGCCACCGCCGGCCCCCCCAACGGCATTCGCGGCATGCGCGAGCGCGCGGTGCTGATCGGCGCCGAGCTGGCCGTGGAGTCCGAGCCCGGCGCCGGCACCGAGGTGCGCCTGGCGATCCCGGAGTCCGAGGCGTCGCGTTGAGCGTCCCGCTCCAGGCGCGGCTGCTGCTGGCCGACGACCACGCCGTCGTGCGCCACGGCCTGCGGCTCGTGCTCGACGCCACCCCGGACCTGCGGGTGGTCGCCGAGGCGGGCGACGGCGCCGAGGCGGTGACGCTGGGCCTGGACGCCGACGTCGACCTGGCCGTGCTCGACGTCTCGATGCCGCGCATGACCGGCCTGCAGGCGGCGGCCGAGCTGAGCCGCCGGCGGCCCGAGCTGCGCGTGCTCATGCTCTCCATGCACGACAACGAGCAGTACTTCTTCGAGGCGATCCGGGCGGGCGCCGCGGGCTACGTGCTGAAGTCGGTGGCCGACCGCGACCTGGTCGAGGCCTGCCGCGCCACCCTGCGCGGCGAGCCGTTCATCTATCCCGCCGCGGTCGCCGCGCTGGTGCGCGAGTACCTCGAGCGGGCGCGGCGCGGCGAGGACGTGCGCGAGGACCCCCTCACCCCGCGCGAGCTGGAGGTGGTCAAGCTCATCGGCGAGGGCCACACCAGCGAGCAGATCGCCGAGGTGCTGGTGATCAGCCGCAAGACCGTCGAGCGCCACCGCTCGAATATCCTCGAGAAGCTCGGCATGCGCGACCGGGTCGAGCTCACCCGCTATGCGATCAGACGCGGCCTTGTCGAGCCCTGAGCCATGACCCTCGCGATCGTGATCTTCGGGGCCGCGCTGGCCCTCATCGCCACCGAGCGCGTCCATCGCACGAAGGTGGCGATGATCGGCGGCGTCCTGGTCCTGCTCACGCAGACCATCGACCAGGAGCGCGCGATCGAGTCGGTGGACTTCAACACCCTCGGGCTGCTCGCGGGGATGATGCTGGTCGTCCGCCTGACCGAGGCGACCGGCATCTACAACTACCTGGCGATCCGGGCGGGCCAGATCGCACGCGGGCGGCCGTTCCTCGTCGTGCTCTCCCTGGGGCTCACGACCGCTGTCCTCTCGGCGTTCCTGGACAACCTGACCACCGTCCTGCTGATGGTGCCGATCACCTTCCTGCTGGCCGACACGCTGGACATCGACCCCATCCCGCTGGTGCTGATCGAGATCCTGGTCTCCAACATCGGCGGCACCGCCACCCTGATCGGCGATCCGCCCAACATCATGATCGCCGGCGCCACCGGCCTGTCGTTCGGCGAGTTCGTGGTCAACCTCGCGCCGCTGGCCGCCTTCACCTTCGTGGTGGTGATCGGGGTCCTCTACCTGGCGTTCCGCCGGCGCCTGCAGATCGCGCCCGAGGCCCGGGACCGGGTCATGGACCTCGACGCCGGCAAGTCGATCGAGGATCGCGCCGAGCTGCGGCGGACCGGGCCGATCCTCATCCTCACCATCCTCGCGTTCTTCGTGCACAAGCAGCTGCACCTGGAGCCGGCGACCGTCGCCCTGGGCGGCGCCTCGATCATGCTCCTGGTCACCACGCAGTCGGTGGAGAAGGCGCTGAGCGGGATCGAGTGGTCGACGCTGTTCTTCTTCCTCGGCCTGTTCGTGATGGTGGGGGCGCTGGAGGAGACGGGCGCGATCCAGGAGATCGCCGACGGCATCGCCTCGGCCACGGACGGGAACCGCTCGGCCGAGCTGCTGGGCATCGCCTGGGTGTCGGCCTTCGCCTCGGGCGTGGTCGACAACATCCCCTTCACGGCCACGATGATCCCCGTGGTCGACCAGCTCCAGGGCGGCGAGAACGGCGACGACGCCTACTGGTGGGTCCTGGCCATCGGGGCCTGCTTCGGCGGCAACGCCACGCTGATCGCGGCGGCCGCGAACGTCGCCGCCGCCGGGATGGCCCAGCGGGCGGGCCGGCCCATCGCCTTCCTGGAGTTCCTGCGCGTCGGCCTGCCGATCACCGTGCTGTCGATGCTGATCGCCACCGCCTATATCGCCCTGCGCTACCTGTGACCCTTACGGAGGAGGAGACGACATGAGTCCCGACGCCCTTGGCCGGCTGACCATCCGCGAAGCGCCGCTCCTCCAGGCCGGCGAGACCGTGGCGGCGGCCGCGCGCCGCGTCTCGGAGAGCGGCCTGCCCGCGCTGCCCGTGGTCGAGGAGGGAGGCAAGCTGCTGGGGATCTTCGGGGAGCGCGAGTTCATGGAGGCGCTGTTCCCGGGCTACCTCGGCGAGCTGCACTCCGCGCGCTTCGTCTCCAAGTCGATCGACGCTCAGCTCGAGCTGCGGCGCTCCTGCCGTAGCGAGGCGGTGCGCGACTACACCAACACCGAGCACATCGACGTCGGGCCCGACTTCTCCGACGCCGAGCTGGCGGAGATCTTCCTGCACCACCGCGTGCTGATCGTCCCTGTGGTCGAGGAGGGGGCGGTCCGGGGCGTGGTCACCCGCAACGACTTCTTCAAGGCCCTCCTCGAGCGCTTCGAGACGCTGTCGTGATCCGGGTCGCCATCGTCGACGACCACGAGGCGGTGCGCGCCGGGCTCCACAACCTGCTGCGCAGCGAGCCCGGGATCGTCCCCGTGGGCGCGGCCTCCGGCGAGGCCGACCTGTGGCCGATGCTCAAGCGCACCCGCCCCGACGTGGTGATCGTCGACTTCCAGATGCCCGGCCGTCACGGGCTGCTGCTCTGCCACCGCATCAAGTCCGGGCCCAAGCCGCCCCGGGTGATGGTCTACTCGGCCTTCGCGGACGAGGCGCTGGCGCTGCCGGCGATCCTGGCCGGCGCGGACGCGGTGGTCAACAAGGGCGCCACGGCCAGCGAGCTGTTCGAGTGCCTGCGCGAGGTCTCGCGCGATCGCCGGCCGCTGCCGGCGGTCACGCCGTCCCAGATGCAGGTGGCCTCGACGCTCCTCTCCGACGAGGACCTGCCGGTGGTCGGCATGCTGCTCGAGCGCACGCCGCCCGACGAGGTCGCCGCGGTCCTGGGCCTGGAGCCCGACGAGCTCGACCTGCGCATCGAGCGCATCGTCGGGCGGCTGGTCACCGTCGGGGGGTCGTGAGCGCCTGCGTGAGCACGGGCCCGGCCGCGGTCACGTAGCGGAAGCGGTAGGTGGCGCCCGGCAGCGCGCGCAGCGTGCGCGACCAGTAGCCGCCGGCGTCGGTCCGCGCCGTGCCCGCGATGCGAAAGGCGCGCGCGCCGCGCGGGCGCACCTGGAGCGCGATCGTGCGCTGCGCGTCCGGCCGGACCTGGCCCCAGAACCGCGCGCGGGCGAGCCCGCGGGCGGTGTCGATCCAGAACGGGTTGGGGAACTGGAAGTAGGCGGGCTTGGGCTGCCCGGTGATGAAGCGCAGGCCGGTCTGGAAGAACGGGTCGTCGTTCCACTCGTACTGGGTGATCAGGCGAACGCGCGAGCGCAGGCGCCAGACGATGTACGCCGACTGCGCGAGGTAGCGGGCCTGGAGGCCGAGCGAGACGCCGTACCGGCGGTTGGGCGGGTTGGAGATGTAGCCGAACTCGGTCAGGTAGAGGCGGAAGCGGCCGGTGGACGCCCGCATGCGCCGCCGCGCGGTCAGGCGGTCGAGCACGCCGAGCAGGCGCGGCAGGTCGCCGATCTTGGCCAGCTCCCGGTTGCGCTGGGGGGCGGTGGGCGGGGTCTTGTTGTTGACGTAGGGGTGGTAGCCGAAGCCGTCGCCGCGGACCGCGCGGAACCCGCGGCAGCGGGCGGCGCGCAGGGGCCGCAGGCGCGAGTCCACGCAGGCCAGCTCGCGGATGAAGAGCAGCGGCGTCAGGCCGCCGGTGCGGCTGGGCGGGCTGCCGATCGGCGCCAGCTCGCCGATGAGGACCTGCGCGACCGGGTCGGCGCGCTTGATCGCCGGGTAGGCCGCGTTGAGCAGGTTGCGGTACTGGTGGGGCGCCGACGCCGTGCACCGGCGCCCGGCGCACGTGAACTGCGGCGCCAGGAAGACGCGCTGGTTGGGCTCGCTGCCCACCAGGTAGCGGTCGACGCGGGCGCCGTAGCGGCGCGCCAGCGCCGTGGCGAACTGGGCGTAGCGCCGGGGGCTGGGCTTCCAGGACTTCACGTTCACCCTCGGCTG
>Ga0299907_10002120_pt1 | contig 11969 bp, 9 predicted proteins | sample RVTome_16_FD_198680 | JGI IMG/M metagenome (GOLD analysis project Ga0299907, IMG submission 198680) | Soil microbial communities from uranium-contaminated site in the Upper Colorado River Basin, Wyoming, United States - RVT152D67 (version 2) ...
CAAGCGTGACGTCTGCGGATTATGCCGGTACATGAAGGCTTCCATGAGAAGCCTGCCGGTGCGATCGGCAATGGAGAACGCCTTTTCGACATCTGCCGCGTGACGTGAGAGGGGCTTTTCACACAGGACGTGCTTGCCGGCTTCGAGGGCACGAACGGTCCACTCGACGTGCATCGAATTCGGAATCGGGATGTAGACGACATCGATGTCGGGGTCGGTAAGAAGTTCCTCGTAGCTTCCAAATGCTCGAGGGATCTCGTTGTCGCGCGCGTATGCCTCCGCTCGTGGACCGTCCCTGCTCGCCACTGCAGTTATCTGTACGCGATCGGATTTATGCGCGGCCGAGATGATGTAGTCGTTTATCCGCGCAGTGGAAAGAAGTCCCCATTTGGTCGTCATGCAGGAAACATAGCCGGTACGCGACCCGCCTATTGACCGGCCGCGTCGAAAGCCACTTTGTTGACCGGCGGAAGACCTTCTCCGATCTGTTCCCAACTTACGCCATGATTCTGGGACAGGAATACCCGGCCATCACCAGTGCCCAACGTCACCAAGCCGTTGCGGGTTGCAAGACAGCCCGTGTCCAGATTTTGCGGGAACCACTCCGGCAGACCATTGTGGATCTTCTCGAAGCCAGATCCTCGGAGAGGACGCCGGAAGATTCCGGCATCACCTCCGCGCGGGCCGAGAGATGAGGTCAATAGGATCCAGTCGCCGGAAAGGGCCACCGCTCGTGCATAGGTGGCGTGGAGTCCAGAGTCGTCGACGTCCCACGAACGACCGTCGTCACGGCTGACTGCAAGCCCGTATGCGGTGGCCGCGAGGATCGTGCCGTCTTCCGGAGCGGCGACCTCATGTACGTCGGAGTGGATGTCGATTGTCGGGGACCACGTTGCGCCGCCGTCGTCCGACCGCAGGATGCCGCCGACATGAACATTGACGTAGAGCGTGTCGCCCCGGGCGGCGATCGAGCGCACGTCGGGAGGGCCACCCCAGGGCGTGTACCAATCGGCGCGCCCCGGCGCGTGCTCGAATCCCTCCACCGGCTCGGCAGAACCTTCGCGCGCCGCCAATAGGTGTGCCCGATCCGTACCCAAAAGGAGCCCCGACGGAGTTACGTGGAGGCAGTTCAGGCGCATGCTGGCAACGGAAAGCGTGGGCTCCCAGGCTCTTCCCGGCTCCCTGCGAAGGACCACTGCGGAGTCGGCGATCGCCCACCAACCTTCGGCTTCGATCGCAAGGTCGGCGATGTTGCGGTCTTCCAGTTCGCCGGCGGCGGTATCCCCGATGCGGAACAGCCCGGCTTCCGTACTCACGACTACGTCCGGCATCAGATTTCCAATACTAAAACGCGCCAAAAGTGATCCAGTTCACTTTGCCGCCCCTGGAGGAGCTGTTGGGTGGATGTTGTCCAGCCATCGGAAGAAGGGGGATCGAAGTGACCAGGCCTATCCCATCCAGTTCCGGATTGCGTCCGGACGACTGCCTTGAGTCGCTTGTGACGATCGTCGGCAGCAGCGACGCAGAGATCGTTGTCCTTACGTGCATCGATGACGAGGGCTGCGTCGGCGACAACGAGATACTCGCCAAGCCGGGTGGTGACAAGACGGAGATCCCACCCGATCTGATGTTCGGCTTCGCTCGGAGTCAGGGGGCAGCGGCGATCATGGTTGCCTCTAAGTCCAGCGGGCCGATCCACTGCATGCACGAGCGGGACATCCGCTTCACGGACAGGCTCCGGGCCTATGGGGAGGAGGTCGGAATCCCACTTTTCGAGCACGTAGTTATTGAAGACGACAAGTTTCGGCTGATGAGTCACTCGATGGGGTGGGCGTCGGCGCCCATGGGGAACCTCTAGCTCTGGATCGAGCCGCATCTGACCCCGGCGCGCCCATCGACGTCGTGTGGACGGGAATCGGCGCGCCGGGGTCTTCGATTCGAGGCGTGGGGGCACTAGGATTGCCCCCACTTATCGAGGATGGAGGCCAATGGTCCAGTCAGAACCCGACGATCTTCTCGCTCGCCTGCGATCCGTGCCGTTGTTCGCCGAACTCGGCGACGAATCGTTGAAGTTGCTCGCCGACCACGTGGCCGAGTTCGAGGCGCGGCGCGGCCACCTCCTAGCCCAGCCGGGTCAGCCCGGTGCGGGCTTGTTCATTCTGCTGGACGGTCGGGTCAAGGTAGAGCTCCCGACTAAAACCGTAGAGCTGGGACCCGGTGAGTTCTTCGGTGAGCTGGCGTTGTTGGATGAAGCGGCTGTTCACACCGGCCGCGTCGTCTCGGATTCGGATATCAAATGTCTGGCGTTGAGCCGCGATGATTTCGACGACTTGTTGCAAGCCGAACCCACAATAGCGGTGACGATGCTGCGGGTCCTGGCGAGACGGCTCGCTTCGGTCATCCGCTAGAACGCTCTTCGGTTCTCGTGTCAGCGTCCGCTGTGCCGGACACCGACCACCGCCGCCTGGATCTTATCGAGCGTGGCATCCTCCAGGCAGCCGCGCAGGCGGCGTTCGCCGTTGGGGCCGACGGCCGGCTCGAGACCGATGGTGACGGATGTCCAACCCGATCCTTCGAAGGAGTGCGCATCCACGGCTCTCGGAACCGTTCCCGAGCAGGCTTCCCATAGTCGCACGGCCGCACTCGTCGGACTGATGTGAGAGTCGCCGAAGATCTGCAACGTAATTTCGGTCGACGTTCCTTCCCGGATCACATCGGGACGGCTTTGCGTGGCACCGGCAAGAGCAATGACCGAGGCGACTGCGACGACGACCAGGATGGTTGCACCGAGGACGCGTCCGATCGGGCGCTGCGGAGCGGCAACGGCCACAGAGGAGGCGCCCGATGGCGGAAGAGAGATGGGCGCGAGACGAGCTGCAAGGTGTCGCTCGAGAACCGGCCGGCCCGTAGTGCGCGCAACTTTCTCGACGGCCCACGCCAGCGCCGATATGACGACTCCGGCCCCCATCAAGACGGGGACAAAGACGCTCGCCTTGTCGGTGTCGGTGAGCCATGCGAAGTGCCGGCGCCGCGCGGGAGCCGATTCACGAATGCGCGCAAGCACGTCCCTTCCAACTACTTCTCGTTCGAGATCGTCCATCCGTCGCCCAAGCCCGTTTAGGCGATCGAGGATTGCGGCTCCGAAGAGTGCGAGTTCCGCCGCGGTGAAGATCATTCCGGCGATCAGGGCGCGGTTCCACTCCCACCGGTAAAGGTAGATGAAAACGTACGCGCCCGATCCAAGCGCTGTGACGATTGCGACGGCGAGACCAAGCCTCCGTGCAGTCATCGCTCCACCTTCTCGCCGTCGAGGATGGAGACGTCTCCCTCCACTCCGTCGACGAATATCGTCGAGCCCGGGAGGAATCGTTCAACCGCATTCGGAACCGATACGACAGTGGGTACTCCGAACTCACGTGCCAGGATTGCTAGATGCGACAGCACGCTTCCGGTTTCCGCCACGAGCCCGCCCAGTACGGGAAGCACTCCTGCGAGCTTCGGATCGAGGGTTCGAGTGACCAGGACGTCTCCGGGGTTGAGTTCGTCTGTCGAACTCCGCACTACGCCCGAGGCTCGGCCTCCACCCGCGCCCTGTCCTCCTCCGCCCTTTGGCTTAATCGAACGTTCCGGCACCACCGCGCCGGATGACGAGAGTCGAAATGCGCTGGGAAGCGGGTCGTCTGTGGTCTGGCTCGGGCCGACGTCGAGGGGAATGAGTCGGCCGGCGACTAGCGCTTCGATCTCGTCAAGGTGCAGCCACTTCACATCGTCTTTCTTGGGCAGGGACCCGGCCAGCACGGCGCGCCGCCCCAGCTCAACCGCCACTCGGGCCGACAACTCCTGAACTAGCCTGGCCTCGAACCGAAGCGCTTCGCGCGCAGCGGCAAGAACGTCCTCGGATTCGGCGGAGGACGAGATGTCTGGTGGTGTCGGAGGGATGGAGATATCCCGTCCGATCCCGGGTGACGAGAGCGCTAGGACTTCTGGATAGAGCGAGATGATCTGGTCGTCGGGAACATCGAGCTTCCGCGCATCAGCCACGGCGCGCAGCGCAGTCGAGGCCGCGGTGGTGGCGGTCGCGTCGGACCTCATCAGCATTCCGGCGAGAGCCTCGTGGCCGTGCAGCGAAACGAGGATTCTTCGGGATCTCTTGAGCAGCGTCACGAGCTGCTCGTCGGACACCGAAGAGAGCGGTCCGATCGACTCCAGTTCGTCGTCGACGCGGCGAATAAGGTCCTTCGTCAAACCGGGAAGAGCCGCCCCCAGTCGTCCGATGCGCCACGCAGCGCCGAGGCGCCTCGCAGGCGGCCGAGGATCGAGGCGCGACAACCACGACCGTTTCCCAGGCGCGGCGCCGAGCAACTCCAGATCAACCGCTGCGCGACCGTCGACCGCAACCACGATCGGGGACTCCGCTATCTTTTTGCGCGGCCTGTTTCCCGCGATCTCCAGCGCAGAACGCAGGCCCTCCTTGAACGGTTCGAGCCACAGCTGCTCCTCGAGCGGAGCCAGCGCGTCGGGAAATGTCTCGGCTACGGGACCGGGGCCGAGCAGAGGTCCGCGCGGTGAGACCTGAGCTTCGATTGCGGTAACCGGACGGGTTTGCAGCATCCACAGTTGGCCATAGTGGTCCTCCGCCCATTCGATGTCCTGCGGTCGCCCGAAGGCCTCCGCCGCTCGGCGCGCCATGGACGAAAGCCGCCGACGCTGCCACTGCGAGATCCTCACATTGTCGGCGCCGACTACCCGCTCGATCACACGGCCGCGCTGGTTCAATACATATTGGGTTCCCTCGGAGTCGCCGCTCACAAGTTTTTCGGGTGAGCCACTTACCGTCGCTATTACTATTCGGTCGCGCCGACCCGCTATCGGATCGACACCGAACATCACGCCGCCGACGGCTGCATCCAGCTGAAGCTGGACCAGAACCGCCATGGGTTCGGGTTCCTTCCTCAGTGGCGTTACGGCCGACGCGTAGACGTCGTCGATGGCTGCGACGAAATCGGTCCACACCCCGATGTTCGTCACGGAGCGGAACATGCCGGCCATCGAAGATTCGATCCCGTCCTCGGAGATAGACGACGACCGAACGACGACGCGGCTTTGCCCTCCCGCGGTGAGCGAAAACCACTTGCGGTGAAGTTCAGCCCGTACCGCAGGGTCTTCCAGGATGTCCGGACCTTTGGCTTTCGTCGTGATAACGAAGCCCGGTAGAACCGGAAACCCGTGACGCCGAGCGCGCGCAAGAGTGGAGGCCTTGGCGCCCGACAGACGTGGATCAGTCGCCGGCGTCTCGGCGAGATCGAGGAGAAGGGTCGGGGCGCGAACGGCGTCATGGTCGATGGCCCGCATTGCCGCCATCCCAACCTCCTCTCCCTCGAGGACTCGCCCGTCCGACGCCCTTCAGTAAAAATCCCTAATTCATCGAGCGATGAAATCGTCACACGATGAATTGATTTGGATCAAGGGCCTTTCAGCCCTGGACCCGACCGGCTTTTGCCGGTTTGTAATTCTCCGCTCAGGCTAGCCGGGGCCAAGGCCCTGGTCGTCGCCTTGTCGGACGCTCTTTGTGTACGCCATAAGGCGCACAGTGGAACCGAACTTGTACTCCTAGGAAACGACGAGCTGCCGCCCGCTCTTCCCAAAACAAGCAGAATCGGAGCGTGAGTTCCGGTATGTTAAGTTCAGAATGTACTAAACTATCGTATCACCGCATGAACCGAGCTAACAGGCTGCGTCGGGCGGATTCGATCGCGTAGGGTTCAATCGATGCCGAGCTCTGCGAGCGCCTTCTCGTGTACGTCCAGGTTGGCCTTGGAGTACAGGACCATCCTCACGAGGTCGACGTTCGACAACCGCGGGGCGACGTCGAAAATGGTCCGCAGCGCAATCCGCGCTGCGTCGGACGCGGGGTAGCCGAACGCTCCGGTTGATATGGCAGGGAAGGCGACCGAGCCCAACGCTGTGTCATCCGCGAGTTCGAGCGCTCCCCGATAGCAACTGCTCAGCAGCTCGGCCGCGGGCTCGTTGATGCCGTAGACGGGCCCGAGGCAGTGGATGACGTAGGGGTTGGGGAGGCCGTAACCGCCGGTGATCACAGATTCCCCGGGACGAATCGGCGCGAGCGGCGCGCACTCCGCGGCGAGGCCCGGCCCCGCGGCGCGATGGATCGCACCGGCAACGCCTCCACCCGGCTTGAGTTGAGCGTTTGCCGCGTTGACGACCGCGTCGATATCAGTTTGGTTCGTGATGTCGCCGACGATCATTTGGAAGAGGACGTTTCCGATCCGGCGTTCGGTCATGGTCCTATTCGACTTGGTCTGTCGAACGAACACAAGCCGCGGACCGATGGTGCCTCCGGGGCTCCTACACGACGTCGCGTTTCTGTACCGCGATCAGCCCGACCCCTGCGGGAACGATGGCCCATACGGCGATCGCAGCCAGGTCTACTCGCCCTCTTTGGCCTCGCCGGCCTTGACGCCGTGAGCGCCGGCGCGCCGTCCTCTCGCTTGGGGAAGATCGCGCAGCTGCATCTCGGCGGCATCTTCCTCGAGCGGTTCGCTTGTAACGACGCGCCGGCCTCTGCTCCTCCGTCCGGGCTCGATGTTTCCCGTAAGGGCCTTCGATTCCTGGATCGAGACATTCGGGTCTGCCACGAATGAGATCAACTCGTTCGTCGCATCACCTTTCGCGCGGCCGATGCTTCCCCAGTGGTAGGGGAGCCCTATCTGATGGACGATCTTGCCACCAAGTTTCAGCGCGGGAATTCGTTCGGTCACCAGCACCCGGCACTCGATCTCGCCCCTCGCCGTTGTGATGGTCGCCCATCCTCCGTTCCTCAACCCCTTTTCCCGCGCCAGGTCCGGAGACACCTCGCAGAACATCTCGGGCTGGAGCTCGGAGAGCCAGGACAACCACCTCGTCATGGCTCCCGCTGTGTGGTGTTCGGTCAATCGATACGTGGTCAGAGCGAATGGGAAGCGCGGGTCGTCGAAGGCTCTGTGATACGGGTTCTTCTTGCGGTTCCATTCCATGCGCGCGGGGTTGCACTGCTGCCCGTACAGGGGGTTCTCGAGCACGGACTCCTCGGGCTCGTAGTGGGTCGGCAGGGGGCCGTCGAGGAGGCCGTTCGGCGCATACAGCCAGCCCTTGCCGTCGCCCTGCATGATGAAGGGATCGATGCCTGAAATGGAATCCAGACCGTGCGCGTCCTCCTCCGGACGGTACGACGGCGGACGATCGGGGATGAAGTCCGGGTTGTCCTCACCGGTCCACTTACCTTGCTCGGCGTCCCACCAGACGTAGCGCTTCTCCTCCGACCATGGGTTGCCGTCGGGGTCGGCAGATGCCCGGTTGTAGAGGATCCGGCGGTTGGCCGGCCACGACCATGCCCACTCCGGGGCGACCCACGATTGTTCGCGCCCGGGCTTTCTCCTGGCAGGCTGATTCACCCCTCCGGCGTAGCAGCCGGAGTAGATCCAGCACCCGCACGCGGTAGAGCCATCGTCCTTCAAGTCCAGGAAGCCGGACACGGGTTCGTTGTCGGAGATCGTGAACCCGTTTATCTCCCTGAGAACGGCCTCCGCGTCGGGCTCCTCATGCTCCCCCTTCGTCGGGTACTCCCACGTCAAATCGAGAATGGGACGATCCTTGGCCTCTTTCGAATCCGAATAGAGCTTCTTCAAGCGCTTGCCAAGGTGATACATGAAATGCAGCTCGCTGCGGCTGTCGCCTGGAGGTTCCACTGCAGCCTCATGCCATTGCAGCAGCCGCTGGGTGTTCGTGAACGTGCCGTCCTTCTCCGTGTGCGCGGCGCACGGGAAGAAGAAGACCTCTGTTGCAATGTCTTCCGGCTTCACCTCACCTCGATGTATCTCTGGTGCATCTCGCCAGAATTCGGCGGTCTCCGTGGGTGCAAAGTCACGCACAACAACCCATTCGGCGCGCCGTAAACCCTCACGATGCAGGGCGCCATGCATCGATCCAACCGTCGGGTTCTCACCCATGACGAAATATCCCTTGACCGCGCCGTCGGCCATATCCATGACGGTTGTCATGTGCGAGTGGTCTCCGGTAAGGCGCGGGAGGTGGTCGAAGCACCAGTCGTTCTCTTTGGTGGCGGCCTCGCCGAAGTAGGCCTTCAGCAGCGAGACGATGTACTTGGGGAAGTTTGCCCACCACCCTGAAGCCGATTGGTTCAACGAGAGATATTTCGCCAGGTCGACATCCGATGCGGCCTTAGGCATAGGCAGGTAACCGGGCAGCAGATTGTAGAGGGTTGGTATGTCCGTTGATCCCTGGATCGACGCGTGGCCGCGCAGAGCGAGGATGCCTCCACCCGGCCTGCCCATGTTTCCCAAGAGCAATTGAATGATTGCGGCCGTTCGGATGTACTGCACACCTACGGTGTGCTGCGTCCACCCGACCGCGTAGCAGATCGCAGACGTCTTGTCGCGGCCGGAGTTCGCACACAGAGTCGCGGCGACTCTAAGGAAGAGGTCCTTCGGGACGCCACAGATTTTCTCGACCATCTCCGGCGTATAGCGCGAGTAGTGCCTCTTCAGGATCTGGAAGACACACCGGGGATGCTCTAGGGAGGTGTCCGTATGCGCCGACTGGATCTGCGCTCCACGCGCGGAGTGCGGCTCGCCGGAGAACACCTCGCGTTGGCCCGCTGCGGGGGCCATCGCGACACCCTCGTATTGCCACGCGCCGGGATCGTACTGCCCCTTTTCCGCATCCCACCCGGCAAAGAGTCCATCGAGGTCCTCCGTGTCCTTGAAATCCTCGCTCACGATGGCGGGCGCGTTGGTGTAGTTCACCACATAGTCCCGGAAGAAGCGGTCGTTGGAGATTATGTAGTTGACGATCCCTCCAAGGAACGCAATGTCGGAACCCGCCCTTATTGGGACGTGAAGGTCGGCCATAGCACTCGTGCGGGTGAACCGAGGATCGACGTGGATGATCGTTGCCCCCCGGCGTTTGGCCTCCATTGGCCAGCGGAAACCGACCGGGTGACATTCGGCCATGTTCGAGCCCTGAATGACGATGCAATCCGAGTTCTTCAGGTCCTGCTGGAAGGTGGTCGCCCCACCCCTACCGAATGAGATCCCCAGACCGGGGACCGTCGACGAGTGTCATATGCGGGCCTGGTTCTCGATCTGCACGGCGCCGAGTGCCGTGAACAACTTCTTGATCAGGTAGTTCTCTTCGTTGTCGAGCGTTGCACCGCCGAGATGCGCAATCCCCAAGGTCCGCCTGAGAGGTTTTCCGTCGTCGTCTTCATGTTCCCAGGTCTCGTCGCGGGCGCGCTTTACGCGCTCAGCGACCATATCCATGGCTTGTTCGAGCGGAATGCTCTCCCACTTGGTTCCGCGCGGCCCGCGATAAAGGACGTCGTGCACGCGGTGCGATCCCGTAACCAGCTGGAATGTGGCGGCGCCTTTCGGACACAAACATCCCTCGGAGATCGGGGAGTCGGGGTCACCCTCGATATTCGTGATCTTGTTGTCTTTCACGAACACCCTCTGGCCGCATCCGACCGCGCAATACGGGCATACGGACTTTGCGACCTTGTCGGCCGTCGAGGTCCGAGCGTGCAGAGCCCCAGTTCGAGGAGTAGCTGCGGTCTCGCCAAGCCCGCGGGCATCGCGGGTGCTCAGCTGCTTCAGGACGGGCCACCGTAAAAGGTCCGTTCGGTCGGGGAATCTCACCAGCCACCTCCAAGCAGCATTGGACTGGTTTACCATTTCCGGGGACTGAAGATTAGTCCCGACCCCGGCTAGTCGGGCTCGGACGGATCGGCCGTCCCTTTGCGTCCGCGGCTGACACTTTGTCCGGCACCAGCCGTCTCGAGTGCAACTGCCGACGCAATCAAAGCTACGTGTGAGAAGGCCTGCGGAAAGTTCCCGAGCATGCGCCTTTCGTGTGGGTCGTACTGCTCGCCCAGAAGTCCGACATCGTTGCGTATCGCAATCAGTCGGTCGAACAAAGCGAGGGCATCATCATGCCGGCCCAGCAGAACGAGGCAATCCACGAGCCAGAAGCTGCACATCAGGAAGGTTCCCTCACCGGGCTCTAAACCGTCGTCCACAACCTCTGTTCTGTAACGATGAACGAACCCGTCGCTGACGAGCTCTCGCTCGATCGCCTCGATCGTGGATCGCATCACGTCGTCCCCTGCTTCGATGAACCCGACAAGTGGCAACATGAGAAGGCTCGCGTCGAGGGTATCGTCGTCGTACGCACGCTTGAAACGACCATTCGTAACTCCTCGTTCCATGATCTCCGACCGTATGGCCTCACGCGTCTTCCTCCAATTAGCGACCTCGCCTTCCCGGCCGAATTCCTCAACGGTCTTTATCGCACGATCGACGGCCACCCACGCCATCACCTTCGAGTGAACAAAGTGGCGCCTTCCCGACCGGACCTCCCAGATACCTTCGTCGGGTTCTCTCCATTTCTTGCAGACGAAATCGACAAGTGATTCCTGAAGCTTCCACGCGTCTGCGGAAGCCTCGATGCCGGCTCGTCGGGCTGAATACAATGCATCGAGGACCTCTCCGTAGACGTCCAGTTGAAACTGTTGGAATGCGGCGTTCCCGATGCGCACCGGCCGCGAGCCTTCGAAGCCCGCGAGCCAATCAAGCTCAATCTCATGAAGGCGGCGCTCGCCCAGCAGCCCGTACATGATCTGAAGGTCCTGGGGATCGCCGGCGACCGCCCGCAGAAGCCAGTCTCGCCATCCCGCCGCCTCCTCCGTATAGCCTTTCTCGAGGAGAATATCGAGCGTAAAGGTCGCATCGCGGAGCCAGCAGTACCTGTAATCCCAGTTCCGAGGCCCACCGATCTTCTCGGGAAGCGACGTCGTCGCTGCTGCGACGACCCCGCCACTGGGGGCGAAGGTGAGCGCCTTAAGGGTGAGGAGGCTCCGCATGACTTCGGGGCGCCACCGACCCTGATAGGTGCACCTGGCCGCCCACTCCTCCCAGAATCTCGCTGTGTTGGCGAGCAGAGCATCGCAGTCCATTGCCTTCCATGAGTGCGCGGGCCGGTAGGACGGATGGTAGGCAACCAGGAAGGATTCGGTCTGACCCTCCTCCACGGCGAATGAGGCCGTCACCGATTCCGCGCCGACAGCGAGGTCGACACTGGCAATCAGGTCGAGTGCGTCGGGCCCTCCAACAGCTTCCACGACGCCGTCGCCAGTTCTAAACCAGGGAGAAATGCTGCCGTAATCGAACTTTGGCGCGTAGTGCATTCGCATTTCGACTCTTCCGCGCACGCCTCGCACTTGACGTACAACGACGTGTTCTTCGGCGATCGTTCGGGGCTCTCTGGGTGCGAACCCCAGCTCGATCGGCAGGCAGTCGGTCAGAGCGACTGCGCCTTCGTCCGTCTCGAAGGTCGTCTCGAGAATCAACGTATCGCCGACATATCGGCGAGATACCTGTGCCGATTCCGCCGGATGGATGGACCAGCGCCCTGCGGTTTCGGAATCGAGGAGTGAGGCAAATGAAGCGGGGGAGTCGAACCGGGGGAAACACAGCCACTCTAGGGACCCACTGGTCGAGACGAGCGCGCAAGAACTCGTGTCACCTACTAATGCGTAGTCCTCAATGCGTTTCACTTTGCCTTGCGATTCCTCGGACATCACTCGGATTGACGCACTCTTGCCCACCCGCATTAGGTAGCAAGGGAGACCACCAGTGGCCAAGACAGTAGCCGACCCGTACTCGAGCGGCTGCGCGCCGATGGCCCGGTCGGGGCAGGAAGAGATCAGGTCCTAGGTCGACCGATGGTGGAGAATCGTCGAGGAATCAGACCGTCCTTCGCGACCCGAGTTGTCGGGTTGACTCGGCAAGCAACTCGATCGCTCGGTCGATGTCCTCCGTTGTGTTGTACAGATGTGGAGACAACCTGAGTTTCCCGTCACGAAGCTCGATGTGGACTCCCTGTTGCTCGAGTTC
>Ga0299907_10002121_pt1 | contig 11965 bp, 9 predicted proteins | sample RVTome_16_FD_198680 | JGI IMG/M metagenome (GOLD analysis project Ga0299907, IMG submission 198680) | Soil microbial communities from uranium-contaminated site in the Upper Colorado River Basin, Wyoming, United States - RVT152D67 (version 2) ...
GTTCTGGGACGGCCGCGCGAAGGACGTCGTTCGAGCAGGGGAGCGAAAGCTGCTCCCGATGGACGTCTGGCTCGTGCTCCGTGGGATCGAGGAGGTCGCCCGGCCCGCGGTCGAGTACCAGCTCGTACGAACGGCCGACACGTCGGCCCTGCGCGTTCGCGTGGAGACGTCGCAACGCGGCCCCGGGCTGGAGCAGCGCGTCGCGTCGGCGCTCGAGGACGGGCTCGGCGTGCCGGTCCGGCTGGAGCTCCTCGAAGCCGGGGCGCTGCCGCGTCCGGCGTACAAGCCCGCACCGGTGGTGGACGAGTAGGGTTTCATCGATGGCCTACGAGACCCTGACGTACGAGGAACGCGACGCCGTGGCGTGGGTGACGCTCAACCGGCCCGACAAGCTCAATGCGTTCAACGGCGCGATGATGCGCGAGCTGTCGGAGGTGTGGCGGTCGCTGCGCGGCAACGACGCGATCCGCGTCGCGGTGCTCACCGGCGCCGGCGAGAAAGCGTTCTGCACCGGCATCGACCGGATGGAGGCGATCACCGACCGCGACGACAAGCCGGTCGGCTCGCCCGGCGATTCCCCGTTCATGTTCGACGACCCCGGCGAAGCGGTCGGCCCGAAGACGAACGATCTGTGGAAGCCGGTGATCGCAGCGGTCAACGGGATAGCGTGCGGCGGCGCCTTCTACATGCTCGGCGAGTGCGACATCATCGTTGCTTCGGAGAACGCGACCTTCTTCGACCCGCACGTCACCTACGGGATGACGTCGTCCTTCGAGTCGATGCACATGGTCTACAAGATGCCCTTCGGTGAGGTCGTTCGGATGCAGCTCCTCGGCAACGACGAGCGGATGTCGGCGAAGCGCGCCTACGAGATCGGCTTGGTGAGCGAGGTCGTGCCGCTCGAACAGCTTCCCGAGGCCGCCGGCTGGGTCGCCGAGCGCATCGCCGAGAAGCCGCCGCTCGCCGTGCAAGGCACCCTGCGCGCGCTGTGGGCCGCTCGCGATCTGCCGCGGTCGCAGGCGCTGGAGCTGGGCTACACCTTCGTGAAGATGGGCACCAACCAAGACTCGCTGCGAGAAGGCCAGAAGGCCTTCGAGCGCGGCGACCGGCCCAAGTGGCGTTTGCGATAGCCGCTAGGAGCTGATGCTCTCCGCTCCCGAAGTACCAAGGTAGGACTCGACCAGCGTCTCGTCGTGCTCGAGCTCGCCGGGCTCGCCGATGAACCGGACCTTCCCCTTGTGCAGGATCACCACGATGTCGGCCAGGCGGAGCGCGTGACGGATGTACTGCTCGACGAGCAGGATGGTCGTCCCCGAGTCGCGGATCGATTGAACGTTGTTGAACAGCTGCGAGACGAGCCGCGGCGCAAGGCCGAGCGAGAGCTCGTCGATCATCAGCATCCGCGGGGTGGTGATGATGGCTCGGGCCAGTGAGAGCATCTGCTGCTCGCCGCCCGACAGCGTGCCCGCGGTCTGTGAGCGGCGCTTCTGGAGGATCGGAAAGAGCTCGAACACGCGCCCGAGGCCGTCGCCGTCGCGCGCGGTGTTGCGCGCCATGAGGAGGTTCTCGCGGACCGTCAGTCCGGGGAAGATGCCGCGCCCTTCGGGGATGTGCGTCAGCCCTAGCTTGGCGATCCGGTGGTCGGGCATCCGATCGATCCGTACGCCGTCGAAAGTGATCTCGCCGGCCACCGGAGCGAGCATCCCCGAGATCGCGCGGAGCATCGTCGACTTCCCGGCGCCGTTCGGGCCGAGCAGCGCGACGACCGCCCCCTCGGGGACGATCAGCGAGACGTTCGACAGCGCGACGAACCGGCCGTAGCGCGCGTCAACGTTCCGCAGCCGGAGCAGGGTCCGCATCGTCCTCCTCTCCGAGGTACGCGGTCCGGACCGCCGAGTCGCCGGCGACCTCGTTCGGGGTCCCGTGCGCGATGATCCCCCCGAAGTCGAGCACGTGGATGTACCGGCAGACCTCCATCACGAGGTCCATGTCGTGCTCGACGAGCAAGATGCTGACGCGGCGTTCGGAGTTCACCCGTTGCAGCAACTTCCCGAACGCCTTCGTCTCAGAGGAGTCGAGGCCCGAGGACGGCTCGTCGAGCAGCAGCATCGTGGGGTTGGTGCAGAGCGCGCGCCCGAGCTCGAGGATCCGCGCGGTTCCGACCGGCAGGTCCGACGCGCGGCGGTCGCGCGCCCAGCCGAGGTCGAGCTCTGCCATCACCCCTTCGGCGATGGCGGCGCACCGCCGCTCCTCCCGCGGGCGGCGTGGGAGGTGCAACAGGTCCGAGACGAGATCAAGCTTGCTCGACGCCGATTCGGCCGCGACGAGCAGGTTGTCGAACGCGCTCATGCGGTGGAAGAGCTCGAGCTTCTGGAACGTGCGGCCGATCCCGAGCTTCGCCCGCCGGGACGGTGCCATCGTCGTGATGTCGCGGCCGTCGAGCAGCACCCGGCCACGGGTCGGCGCGGCGTAGCCGCAGATCGCGTTGAAGAGCGTCGTCTTTCCGGCGCCGTTCGGTCCGATGAGGCCGGCGAACCCGCCCTCAGTCACCTCGATCGATGCCTGATCGACGGCGAGCAGCCCGCCGAACCGAACGGTGACGGCCTCGGTCTTGAGCGTGCTCATTCCTGGCCCCCGGCGACGGGGAGCGGCTCGGCGCGGGGAGGCCGGCGGCGTCCCAACAGGCGTAAGATCGCGTTCCCGCCGCGTCGCATCTCGCCGAACATGCCCTCCGGGTTCTGCGCCAGCGCGAGCGTGGCGCCGAGCCCGAACAGAATGAGCTGGATGTCGAGCATGAACGGGACCTCGCGAAACACCTGCCGGTACAAGCCGTAGAAGAGTCCCGCGGCGATCGCGCCGCCGATGTGGAAGATGCCGCCGAGCACGGCGACCGTCAGGTACACGATCGCGTAGAAAGGCAGGAAGTCCAGGCGGTTGGCGCTCTCCTTCTGCATGCTCGCGAGGATCCCGCCGAAAGCGGCGATGAACGCGGACAGACTGAAGATGAAGACCTTGTACTTCACGACTTTGATCCCGAGCGAGCGAGAGGCCGTCTCGCTGTCGCGAAGCGCCGCGAGCACGCGGCCGGTGCGCCCGGTGCGGAGGTTCGTGGCTACGATGACGAACACGACGAGCAGCATCAGCACGAGGTAGTAGAAGGACAGGTCGCTCTCGCCGCCCGGTGGGCGCGGCACCTCGACAGAACCCTCGCGGCCCGACACGAACGACTCGGTGAAGAACAGATCCTGTGCCATGAACGCGAACGCGAGCGTGACCAGGCCCAGGAAGAGGCCGTGGAGTCGGACGGCGACGAGTCCGAGCAGGGCGCCGGCCGGGACGGCGGCCAGCGCGCCGATGATGAACGCGATCCACACCGGCCACCCCAGATCGCCGATGAAGTGTGCCGTGGAGAACGACGCGATGCCCAGGAACGCCGTGTGTCCGAGCGAGATCTGCCCCGAGAAGCCGGTCAAGATCACGAGCGACAGGAAGATCAGCGCGTGTATGAGGCCGAACGTGAGCGACCGCTGCCACGAGATCGAATCGGATAACAGCGGGAAGACGGCGATGAAACCGAACAGCGCCACCCCGACGCCGACACGCGCCCGCGCCGATGCGTGCTCGGCGAGCTCGCGCGTCCGGACGACGAAGCTGCCGCCGGTCGCCGCGCGCCGGAGTCGGCGCGGAGCGAGCAACAGTAGGACGGTCACGATGAGGAACGGGGCAGCGTTCCCGATGTTTCCGATCACGCCGCGGAACGTCCCGTACTGGACGAGGAACGCCTGCGCGACGCCGATCAGCAACCCGCCGGCGAACGCGAGCGGCATGCTTTCCAGGTAGCCCACCATCGCGGCGCCGAGCAGGAACGCGATGATGAAGAACGGGAGCGTGATCGGATCGAGGAAGAGCCGCGGAGCGAGGAGGATGCCGGTCAGCGCGGCGAACGACGTGCCGAGCGCCCAGGAGAGCCCCGAGATGAGGCTCGTGTTGATCGACATCAGCCCCGCGACGGCTCGGTTGTCGACGACGGCGCGGAAGGCGATGCCGATCCGGGTGAACCGCAGCATCGCCGCGAGCGCGGCGGCGGACCCGAATGAGATGACGAGGACCATCACCTGGTCTGTGCCGAGCGTGGCACCGCCAGGGATATTGATCGGGGTCGTCGGGAACAGCGATGGCACGGTCCGCACCTCGGCCTTCCAGATCAGCACGACGATGCCTTGAAGCAGCACGCTCAGGCCGACGGTAGCCATCAGTCCGATGACGATCGGCTGGCCCTCGATCCGCCGGAACAGCTGGGAGTCGAGGAAGAATCCGAGCAGCGGCGCAACGACGAAGATCACGATCAGCGCGGAGAGCCACAGCGGCATCCCCCACTGCACGGAGAACTGCCAGTAGACGAACGTCGTGAACATGGCCACCGCGCCGTAGCCGAGGTTCAGGATCCGCGACGTCTTGTAGGTAAGGACGAGACCTACGGCGGCCATCGCGTAGACGCTTCCGGTCGCCAGTCCGATAAGCAGTGTTCGGAGGAATTCCTCCATGGGCGCGGGACCGGGTCGCCTAGTCGGGCCCGCAGAGCTTGCAGGCCGTGTAGCCGGCGGAGAGCGCCTCGTCGAGGGAGAGCTCGGTGCTGTGCTTCCCTTCCACGATCGGGCAGCCGGCCTGGTGGAAGCTGTGGCCGCCCGGCACGAGGTACACGCCGCCGTTCGACGCCGGGCGCTTCGGAGACGGCACGCTCCGGAGCTGGCCGCCGCCGGAGGAGGATCCGATCACGTTCGTGAGGTCCCGGTGCATATCGCGGTTCTCGCGCGAGAGTGACGCCGACGAGCCGACGATGCCGGCGACGATGATAAGCGCCATGCCGAGCAGCCCGCCGGAGATGAAGTACGGGATCTGCTCGGTGAGGATGTTCGTGTTCGCCGCGCCGTACCAGCCGAGGAGCACCAGCACCACGCCGAGCACGAGCAGCGCGAGCGCGATCAGGATCCGCGCATTCAGCCGGACGAAGGTCTTGAAGTCCGTCTTCGCGCCCGCCTTCACCTGCGGCGCAGACGCGGCCGGAGCTGAGACTTCTTGCGCGACGGCGTTCTTGTTCCGGCGCCCGACGCGCCGGAAGCGGCTCACCTCACCAGAGGGATTCACGGTTCCTGGGTCACCCGCCATCGCCGTAACGATGGGCCCAAGGCCACCCCGAGAGCAAGAACGAGGAAGGCCAGCCCGCTGCCGAGCAGCGCCTCGGACGGCATCTTCGCGACCAGACCGTAGCGTTGCTGCGGCTGCGGCTGCGTCGGCGCCACGGGCGGACCGACTGCCGGCGGGACCACACCGCCGTCGATCGTGGGGACCTCGCCGCCGAGAACCGGGGGCAGGAACCCGCCGTCGTCGCCCCCGCCGCCGGGCGGCAGTGCCTCGAACGACACCTCCTGCACGGCGGCGCTGAGCGAGCGCACGCTCCCTATTGCGAACGTCGCGATGCCTCCCGAGCCGGGGCCGGGGACGACGTTCGGGCTGAAGCAGAGGGGTAGATCGGGCAGGTTCTCGACCAGCTGCTCGGGGAGGTTCGGGAAGACGTCTCGCTTTAGGCAGATGGAGTGCTCGATGTAGTACCGGATCCCCTCAGGCAGGCTCGGCACGAGTTGTCTGTAGATCACGTCGTTCACGATCTGCGGCGTGAAGACGTTGGGCACCGTTCCGGTGACGCGGATCTGCAGTCCGCCGAGCGAAGCCTCGCCGCTCACGTCCTCGATCTTCGGGTCGGTCTCGGCCGTTGCGATCTGGATGCCGGCGTGGGTCAGTGCGAGGTCGAGCTTCTGGCTCAGGCTCTGGGTGATGACGCCCGGGATCGGCTCCGACACGCCGTCGAGCTTGATGCCCGACTGATCGATCGTCGCCCCGTACCGCTGTCCGCTCATCTCGACGATGACGTCGGACACCGTGAGCTTCGAGTCGGCTGTCGGCGACGCGCCGTCCGACGACGTGGCGACCTCGGAGATGACCGAGCCGATCTTCACCGTGACCTCGGGACTCACGACGATCGCGATGTCCCGCGCGACGCTTCGCGCGACGTGCGTGACGTGGTCTGCCGACCGGTGGCCCTCGCTCTTCGTTTCGAGGTGGCGGATCGTGATGAAGCCAACCGCGACGCGGTTCGTCGTGACCAGTCCGCTGCTCTCGTCGGCGGAGGCCGTCGCCTTGAGGTAGGAGTTCTCCACCGCGAGCAGCGGCCCGGCGGCGATCACGCCGGGGAGCTGGAAGACGTCGGTCGTGTGCGCCTCGTCGACGGGCTTCGGATCGCTGGCGGTCGCCGGGTACACGGCCTGCCGATAGAACGGCAGCTGCTCGCCTGCCGCGCCGACGATGAGGTCGCCGGGGAAGAGCTGCGCGGCGACGCCGCGCGCGGCCCCGCCAGCCTCCGAGTTCAGGTCGCTACGGCTTGCTGGGATCCCCAGGTCGACCAGTCGCTCGAAGATGCTCCCTTGGAATGTGAACGCGATGTCGAGCCCGCGGGCCTCGCCGGCGGCGCGGTAGCTCTCGATCGGCGTCCCCCCGGGCGCGGAGACGGCCGAGGCGAACATCAGCAGCGACGCCAAACACGTAGCGACGGCGGCCGCCGCGATGCGCCTGCATATCGTCATGAAGCCCTCCTGCCTGTCCAACGATCCAGGCCGAGGGATTGGCTCATGCCGGTGCCGGTTCAGCATGTGGTCACGAACCCCCGGATCTCTTGGGCGCTGGGGAACTTCGACTGGTTCGCGCAGAAGAAGTCCCACCAGTCGAAGAGGACGCTCTTGTCCCAGAACGCCGGGGCGGCCGCCGGGCCGCTGGTGTCGTTTGGCTTGAGTTCGACGAAGCGCCCGTTCCGCACCTGGACGATGAGATCGGCCGAGTAGATCTCGTGATCGCCCGGCTTCGTCGGCGAGAGGAACCCGTTGGCCGAGAAGGACGGCGTCGAGTTCAGGTGCTTGAGGACACACTTACGGGTGAGGTCAGCGCCGCACGAGGAGGCCGCTTGGACGAAGAGCGCCGCCTGCCCCCAGCCCGGCGCTCCGAAGCTCCCGGGGACCTTGAACCCGGGCACGAACCGCCGGAGAGCGTTGACGTAGCGGTCGAGCTCGGGATGGCTGCACGGCGGGACTGGCCGGCCCTTGCTGTCGAAGCCGGCGCAGCGCTCGAACGGGATCTGCGGCATCGCCAGGTACGCGCCCTCGGTCGACTTGCGCGGCTTGCCGGTCTCGTCGCGGACGAACGACGGGAGGTACGAGGTGAACGTCGGCGCATAGAACGCATGCTTCACGCTCTGCGCCTGCAGAGCGTTCGCGAGTTTGATGTTGTTCTGATTCTCCATCGTCGTCCAGATGGAGAGCGGGCCCCCGCTCGCCGGACACTGGCTCGCGAGCCGGTTGGCGTAGCTCGTGAAGTTGTTGTCGAACACGTTGGCCTCTTGCTCGAAGCAGATCTTGACCTGACCGGAAGGGTTCGACACGCTCGACTTGAGCATCGCCGCCTCGAACCCCCACGCGTTCGCCTTCGACACCAGCGACTCGCCAACCCACAAGATCGCGACCTGCTTGATGCCGTGGAGGCGGTTCAGGTACTCGGAGCCGCTCGCCGCGACGCCGATCAGGTTCGGCTGCAGCTGGCCGGGGACGCCGAAGGTGAGCTTCCCGCGCGATCGCTCGTAGCTGAGCGGGAATCCGATGTCGGGGAGGCCGTACTTCTCGGCAGTGTCCGCCGTCGGGCCGTCGGTGTCGGGAGCGGAGATGCTCCCAACGAACGCGAACACGCCGACCTCCTTCGCGAGCTCGAGCGCCGCGGTCTGGTTGTTGGTCTTGCTGCCTTGATCGTCGCGGATGAAGAGCTGGAACTTCCGGCCGCAGATGCCGCCCTGCGAGTTGACGAGCTTAAAGTAGGCGTCGACCGCTTCGATGTTCGGATCGAACTGTCCCGGGAACGATCCCGTCTTCGCCGCGACGAGCCCGACCTTCACGGTCGTGGCGGTCACGCCGCGGTCGGTCGCGCCGCCCTTACAATTGGGATTCGTGCCCGGCCCGGCGATTCCGGGGATGGTGGGAACGCCGCCGGGGCCCACGGTGGGAGCCGTCCCGACGGCCGTCGGCAACGCCGTCGAGGTTCCGTTCGCGATCGGCTGGCCGCCTTGGCCCAAGAGGTTCTGGTCCAGTGGGACCACACGAGAGCCACACGCTGCGGCTACGAGCACCAGCAGCGACACGAATGCGGCGGTGCGGAAGGCTCGGTTCATGGCTCCCTGGGTTGTCCTCTTCCCGCTCCCTCCTCTGCTTATTCAACTCATCCGGGTCGCCTCCTGCCACGGGTCCCCTGGACGGAGAAAAGGGACGTTTGTGCCCGGGCTCAGATCTTGCGCTCGCGATCGGCCCAATACGGGTCGCGGAGCTCACGTTTGCGGACCTTCCCGCTCTCGTCGCGAGGCAGCTTGTCGACGAGCTCGACCCGTCGCGGGCACTTGTAGTGAGCGAGGTTCGCACGACAGAACGCGATCAGATCGTCGGGCGACGCCGGAGCACGCGGCTCGACCACGGCGAGCACCGCCTCGCCCCACTCGTCGTCCGGGATGCCGATGACCGCGCAGTCGCCCACCGCCGGGTGGCGGTAGAGGACGGCCTCGACCTCGGCCGGGTAGATGTTCGCACCCCCGGAGATGATCAGGTCGACCTTGCGGTCCGTCAGGAAGAGGTAGCCGTCGTCGTCGACGTACCCCATGTCGCCGACGGTGTACCGATCGCCGAGCCACGCCTGCGCCGTCTTGTCGGGCGCGCCGCCGTACTCGAATCGCACGCCGCCCATCGGCGAGACGTAGACGAGTCCGACCTCGCCTCGGGGCACTTCGTTGCCGTGCTCGTCGAGGATCGACATCTCGATGCCCGGCGCAGCGCGACCGACCGAGCCCGGCTTCGCGAGCCATTCGTCCGGCGGGATGATCGTCGCGAGACCTTCGGTCATCCCGTAGTACTCCCAGACCGTGTCGGCGCGGAGGAGCTCGATGATCCGGCGCTTGACGTCGACCGGACACGGCGCGGCCGCGTGCAAGATGCGCTTGATGCTCGACAGGTCGCGCTCGGTTCGAGCCTCTTCCGGCAACGCGAGGATGCGGATGAAGTTGATAGGGACCATGTGGCTCCAGGTGACGCGCTCGTCCTCGATCAGCTGCAGGCAGCTTGCCGCGTCGAAGTGCTCCATCAATACGACGGTGTGACCGAGCAGCAGCGCGAAATTGGCGAACGCGCACGGCGCCGTGTGGTAGAGCGGGCCGCACGCGAGGTGCACCTCGCCCGGCTCCGTGAGGCCGGCGAGCTGCGGGTACGAAGTCGCGTTCGCGAGATAAGCCTCGCGGGAGGGATCCGGCCGCCGGATCGCCTTCGGCACCCCGGTGGTTCCGGACGTGTAGTAGCGGAAGAACACCGGCGCCGGGTCCAGTGAGCCGTCGGCAGGAACTTCTTGCTCCGCGGTCACGGCGTTCTCGTAGGGCCCGCCGAGATGCAGCGCGGGAAGCCCGGCCATCGTTTCCGCCGCGTCGGGTTCGGCGACCACTAGTCGCGCGTCGGCGTCCTCGACGATCGCCCGGACCTCGTCGCGCTTGAAACGCCACGACAGCGGGATCACGGTTGCACCCAGACGCGCGGCGGCCGTGGCGGATTCGAGGAACTCGATCCGGTTGCGCAGCGCGACCACGACGCGATCCCCGGCGACGACGCCGAGCCGTTGAAAGGCTCGCGCGGCCTGGTTCGCGCGGACGTCGAGCTCGGCGTAGGAAAGTCGACGGTTGCCGGCGATGATCGCCGCCTTCTCGGGCCGGACGCGGGCGTGCACAGCGACCCCGAGCTCCGCGGTGCTCACCGGGTGTCCTCGATGCGCTTTGCGCCCTCGGGGATCGAGCCGGTCGGAACGACGTCGACCTCGGCGCGAAGCCGGACGCGTCCGCGCACGGCCTCGGCGATCCGGTCGCGCAGGCCCGACGGCTCTTCTCCGTTCAGCTCGATCCGCAGCCGCAGGTCGTCGGTGCCGCGCGCTTCGCGGCCGATCACCGCCTGCCAGCGGACGATCTCTGGGAAGCGCGCTAGGGCTTCGGCGATCTCCTCGGGGTAGAGGAACATCCCGCGTACCTTGGTGGATTCGTCGGCGCGGCCCACGAACCGCTCGATACGGGGCCCCGTCCGGCCGCACGGGCACGGATCGTCTCGCATCGAGACCAGATCGAGGTTCCCGAATCGCAGCAGCGGCCGGTTCGGATTCGCCACCGTGGCGATCACCTCGCCGGGCGTGCCGGGGGGCACGGGTTCGTGCGTTTCGAGGTCGAGCACCTCGAAGATCTGGTCGGGGTGGATGTGCATGCCCTGGGCGGCCCAGCACTCGTACGCCGGGAGCAGGCCGTCCGCCGAGCCGTAGATCTGCCGGACGCGTGCGCCCGTGCGCTCTTCGAGGTCGGAGCGAAGATCTTCGGAGAGCTTCTCCGCCGTGACGAACGCGATCTCGAGGTGCCAATCCTTTCGCGGGTCGATGCCGAGCTCGCCGGCCTTGTCGCAGAGCAACTTGAGGAACGTCGGCGTGCCGACGTAGCCGGCGACCGGCAGCTTGGCGAGCACCTCGGCCTGCAGCTCGCTGTTCTGCGGTCCTGCCGGGATTACCGCGCAACCGGCCGCGGTGAGCTGCTCCTCGAGGCCGAAGCCGGCCGGGACCATGTGGTACGAGAACGTGTTCAGGACGATGTCTCCTTCGCGGAAGCCCATCGCGTGGTAGGCAAGCGCGAGCGGCGTGCCGCCGCGCGCGAGCGGCGGGTCCGAGCGGCGCTGCGACGCGTAGAACATGGGGCCCGGCGATACGAAGATGCGCCGCGCCTCGTTCAGGGGGATCGTCCCGGTGCCGAGCATCGTGCCGCGGGATTCCTTCTTCGATGTGATGGGGATGCGAGCGAGGTCGTCGAGATCGTTCACGTCGTCCGGCGTGAGGCCGGCCTCCTCGAGCTTCGCGCGGTAGTGCGGTGAGCCGTCCCAGCAGATCTCGATCGTGCGCTTCAGAACGCCGGTGAGATGGGCGCGGCGACCCGCATCGTCCAGGGCCTCGTTGGGGTCGAGCCAGCCCGTCGTCCGGTCGTCGCTCACGGATCGCAACCTAATCGAAAGTGTTCGACGCTGAACACTTTCGGTTAGCCTGGCGAACGATGCCCCGTCGCAAGGTCGTCATCGCCGGCGTCGCCGAATCCCGCTTCGGCGAGGTTCCCGACGCGACGGCGCTGCAGCTCCATCAGGAAGCGGCCGCGCTCGCGCTCGCCGACGCCGGTCTCGCTCCCGGCGACGTCGACGGGCTCTTCTCCTGCGGCGCCGACCTCATGCATCCGATCGTGCTCGGCGAATATCTGGGGATCCGGCCGGGGTACGTCGATGGCACGCAGGTCGGCGGTTCCTCATGGGAGTTCTTCGTGCATCACGCGGTCGGCGCCATCGAGGCCGGGCTGTGCGACGTGGCGCTGCTCGCGTACGCGACGACGTCGCGCTCGGACCTCAAGCGCAAGATCCGTTCGGCCAACGTCGCGATCGAGGCGCGGGGCCCGGCCCAGTTCGAGTCCGCCTACGGGCACACCGTCATCGGCAGGCATGCGATGGCGGCGACCCGGCATATGCACGAGTTCGGGACGACCCCGGAGCAGCTCGCCGAGATCGCGGTCCAAGCCCGCGCGAACGCCGCGCGGAACCCGCTCGCTATGTACCGCGAACCGATGACGATCTCCGACGTCGTGGACTCCCGGATGATCTGCTCGCCGCTGCACAAGCTCGACTGTTGCATCCGCTCCGACGGCGGCGGGGCGGTCGTGCTCGTCGCCGAGGACCGGGTGGCGGACCTTCCGCGCAAGCCGGTGTGGGTGCTCGGCGCCGGTGAGGCGGTCTCGCATCACACGATGAGCGAATGGGAGGACTTCACGGAGTCGCCC
>Ga0299907_10002123_pt1 | contig 11959 bp, 9 predicted proteins | sample RVTome_16_FD_198680 | JGI IMG/M metagenome (GOLD analysis project Ga0299907, IMG submission 198680) | Soil microbial communities from uranium-contaminated site in the Upper Colorado River Basin, Wyoming, United States - RVT152D67 (version 2) ...
GCGCATCTCCGGGCCCATCAGCGGATCGGTCCCCGCGAAGCGGTCGAAGGGCAGCACCGCCTCCTTGACCGACACGTGGTCCAGCGGCCGGCCCTCGGGTGGGAGGTCGAGGTCGTCGAGCGTCGCGCCGAGCATGATCCGGCACGCGAGCTTGGCCAGCGGCACCCCCGTGGCCTTGGAGACGAAGGGGACGGTGCGCGAGGCGCGAGGGTTGGCCTCGATCACGTAGAGGCGGTCGCCGTGCACGGCGAACTGGACGTTGAGCAGCCCGACGACGCCGAGGCCCAGCGCGATCGCCCGCGTCTGCTCGCGGATCGTGTGCAGCATCTCCTCCCCCAGCGAGTGCGGCGGCAGCACGCAGGCCGAGTCGCCGGAGTGGATCCCCGCCTCCTCGACGTGCTGCATGACCCCGCCGATCCACGCGGCCTCGCCGTCGCACAGCGCGTCCACGTCGACTTCGACGGCGTTCTCCAGGAAGCGGTCGAGGTAGATCTCCTTGGCCCCGCCGTTGGCCCCGGGCACGTGGCGCGTGAGGTAGTCGGCCAGGCCGTCGAGGTCGTAGACGATCTCCATCGCCCGCCCGCCGAGGACGTAGGACGGGCGCACCAGCAGCGGGAACCCGACCTCCGGCGCGCGCGCCAGCGCGTCGCGCACCGAGTGCGCGGTGGCGTAGGCGGGGGCCTGGAGGCCCAGCTCGTCGAGCAGGCGCCCGAAGCGCCCGCGGTCCTCGGCCAGGTCGATCGACTCGACGCTGGTGCCCAGCAGGGGCGCGCCCGCCTCCGCGAGGCCGGCGGCGAGCTTGAGCGGCGTCTGGCCGCCGAAGGTGACGATCACGCCCTCGGGCCGCTCGACCTCCAGCACGCCGCACACGTCCTCGAGCGTGAGCGGCTCGAAGTAGAGGCGGTCGGAGGTGTCGTAGTCGGTGGAGACGGTCTCGGGGTTGCAGTTGACCATCACCGCGTCGCGCCCGGAGGCGCGCACCTCCATCGCCGCGTGCACGCAGCAGTAGTCGAACTCGATCCCCTGGCCGATGCGGTTGGGGCCGGCGCCCAGGATCACCACGCTGGGCCGCTCGCCGCGGCGGACCTCGGAGGCGGCGGCGCGCTCGGACGACGAGTAGTAGTAGGGCGTCTCGGCCTCGAACTCAGCGGCGCAGGTGTCCACGGCCTTGTACGTGCGCACGCCCGCGAAGGGCCGGTCCGGGTCGGCGGCCAGCTCGGCCAGCTCGGCCAGGAACCACGGGTCGATGCTGGTGCGGGCGTGCAGGTCGCCGGGGTCGGCGCCCTGCCGCAGCGCCTCCAGGATCGCGTCGAAGCGGTCGGGGCCGGGCGCCGTCGCGCGCTCGACCAGCGCCTCGAGCGGGAGGCCCTCCAGCCGCGCGGGCGCGTCGAGCTCGCGCGAGCGCATCGCCTTGGCGAAGGCCTGCTGGAAGGTGCGCCCGATGGCCATGACCTCGCCCACCGACTTCATGTGGGTGGTGAGCCGCGGGTCGATCCCCGGGAACTTCTCGAAGGCGAAGCGCGGCCACTTGACCACCGTGTAGTCGATGGTCGGCTCGAAGGAGGCCGGCGTGCGCTTGGTGATGTCGTTGTCGATCTCCTCCAGCGCGTAGCCGACGGCCAGGCGGGCGGCGATCTTGGCGATCGGGAACCCGGTGGCCTTGGAGGCCAGGGCGCTGGAGCGCGACACCCGCGGGTTCATCTCGATCACCATCACCTCGTCGGTGGCGGGGTTCACGGCGAACTGCACGTTCGACCCCCCGGTCTCGACCCCGACCGCCCGGATCACCGCGATCGCCTGGTCGCGCAGCTCCTGGTACTGGCGGTCGGTCAGCGTCTGCTGGGGCGCGACGCACACGCTGTCGCCGGTGTGGACGCCCATGGGATCGAGGTTCTCGATCGAGCACACGATCACCACGTTGTCGTTGCCGTCGCGCATGACCTCCAGCTCGAACTCGCCCCACCCCAGGACCGACTCGTCGAGCAGGACCTGCCCGATCGGGCTGGCGGCCAGGCCGCGGCGGACGGCGTCGCGGAACTCGTCGGGCGTGCTCGCGACGCCGCCGCCCCACCCGCCCAGCGTGAAGGCGGGCCGGACGATCACCGGGAGCCCGATCTCGTCGCGCGCCCGCTCGGCCTCGTCGAGCGTGGTGGCGATGGCGCTGCGCGGCACCCGCAGGCCGGCCGCGGCCATGGTCTCGCGGAACAGGTCGCGATCCTCGGCGCGGGCGATCGCGTCGTAGTCGGCGCCGATCAGCTCGACGCCGTGGCGCTCCAGGGTGCCGTCCTCGTGCAGGATGCGGGCGAGGTTGAGCGCGGTCCCTCCCCCCAGGGTGGGCAGCAGCGCGTCGGGGCGCTCCTTCTCGATCACCTGGGCGACGGGGCCGGGCAGCAGCGGCTCGACGTAGGTCGCGTCGGCGAACTCGGGGTCGGTCATGATCGTGGCCGGGTTGGAGTTCACGAGCACGATCTCGTAGCCCTCCTCGCGCAGGACCTTGCAGGCCTGCGTCCCCGAGTAGTCGAACTCGGCGGCCTGGCCGATCACGATCGGGCCCGAGCCCAGGAGCATGATCCGGTGGATGTCGTCGCGACGCGGCATCTACGCGGCCTGCCTGCGGATGTCGTCGAGGAAGCGGTCGAAGAGGTAGAGGGCGTCGTGTGGGCCCGGGCCCGCCTCGGGGTGGTACTGGACGGTGGAGCCGGGGACGTCGAGCAGCGTGAGGCCCTCGACCGTGCGGTCGTAGAGGTTTATGTGGGTGAGCTCGGCGGCCCCGAAGTCGGTGTCCCAGCGCACGGGCTCGTCGGCGTCCATGGTGCGCTCGCCGCCGGGCCCGACCACCGCGAAGCCGTGGTTCTGGCTGGTGATCTCGATGCGCCCGGTGGTGAGGTCCTTGACCGGGTGGTTCGCGCCGCGGTGGCCGAAGGGCAGCTTGTAGGTCTCCAGGCCGACCGCGCGGCACAGCAGCTGGTGGCCGAGGCAGATGCCGAACACCGGCCGCTTGCCCACGAGGTCGCGGACCGTGCCGACGACGTGGTCCAGCGCCGCCGGGTCGCCGGGGCCGTTGGCCAGGAAGTAGGCGTCGGCGTCCGACTCCAGGAGCTGCTCCGTCCCCGCACTGCACGGGAACAGCCGAACCCTCGCTCCGCGGCGAACGAGATTGGCGACGATGGAACCCTTGATCCCGGTATCGATCGCCGCGATGAGAGGCCCGTCTCCATCCCCGTGTTCGGTCATGGTGGAGGGAGTCACCTCCCGGGCGAGGTCGCGGCCGTCCATCGGCGGCTCGGCCTCCACCCGCGCGCGGGCCTCGGCCTCGGGCACCGAGGCGGCGAACACGCCGCCGCGCATCGCGCCGCGGTCGCGGATGTGGCGCACGAGCGCGCGGGTGTCCACGCCGGTGATGGCGGGGACGTCGCAGTCCTCCAGCCAGTCCAGCCAGCCGCGCTCGGCGCCCGGGGCGTCCTCGCGGTTGACCGCGGCGCGCATGATCACCGCGCGCGCGTGGACGCGGTCGGACTCCATCGCCTGCGCGCTCGCGCCGTAGTTGCCCACGTGCGGCGCCGTGAAGGTGAGGATCTGGCCCGCGTAGGAGGGATCGGTGACCGCCTCCTGGTAGCCCGACATCGCGGTGTTGAACACCACCTCGCCGGCGACCGGGCGCTCGGCCGCGCACAGGTCCCCGTCGAAGCGGGCCCCGTCCTCGAGCAGGACGTACCCGGCCGTCATCGGATCAGCGCCTGGATCGCCTTGAACTCCGGCGTGCCGGCCCGGCCGACGAGCTCGAAGAGCCCCATCTCGGTGGAGGTGACGACGGCGCCCGCGGCCTCCATCCGCTCGAGCCCGAGCCTGCGGTTGAGCGCGGTCCGCGAGGTCACGGCGTCCGCGGCGACGTGGGTCTCGACCCCGGCGTCGAGGAGGTCGGCGACGGTCTGGTGCACGCACACGTGCGCCTCGATCCCGCACACCAGCGCCTGGTCGCGCCCGTCGAGCGAGAACCCGTCGGCCCGCACGGCGCTGAACACCGTCTTCTCGTGGCGCTCGATCCCGTCCAGGTGCGCCGCCACCTCGGGGACCGTCCGGCCCAGGCCGCGCGGGTACTGCTCGGTGACCGCCACCGGGAGGCCCAGCTCGCGCGCGGCCTGGACCAGGACGCCGGCGTTGGCGGCCACGGCGTCGAACTCGCCGACCGCGGGCCGGAAGGCCTCCTGCACGTCGACGACCACCAGCGCGGTGCGCTCCCGGTCCAGCATCGGGCTCACGCCGCCACCTCCATGCGCCGGAAGGCGATGTCCCCGCCGGCCAGGGTGAGCAGGACCCGGCCGCGAAGCGTGCGCCCGGCGAAGCAGCTGTTCTCGGCCTTGCTCTCCCAGCCGGGCTCGCCGGCCTGCCACTCGGCGTCGAGGTCCACCAGGACGAGGCAGGCGGTCTCGCCCGGCGCGATCCGCGGCGTCGGGAGGTCGAACAGCGCGGCGCCGGCGGTCATCCGCTCCACGACCAGCCCGAGCGGCAGCACGCCCGGCTCCACCAGCTCGGTGTGGAGCGCCGCGAACGCCGTCTCCAGCCCCGTCGTCCCCATCGGCGCCTCCTCGAACGGGACCTCCTTCTCGTGGCTCGCGTGCGGCGCGTGGTCGGTGGCGACGCAGTCGATCGTCCCGTCGCGCAGGGCCGCGATCAGCGCCTGGCGGTCGCGCTCGGCGCGCAGCGGCGGGTTCATCTTGAAGCGGGTGTGCAGCTCCTCGGCGCGCAGGACCTCGTCGGTGAGCAGCAGGTGGTGCGGCGAGGCCTCGGCGGTGATCCGCACGCCCGCGTCCTTGGCCGCGGCCACCGCCTGCACGGACTCCACGGCGCTGAGGTGCTGCACGTGGATCCGCGCGCCCTCGTAGGCGGCCAGGGCGGCGTCGCGGGCGATCATCGTCGACTCGCTCACCGCGGGGATCCCGGCCATCCCCAGCAGCGCGGAGACCTCGCCCTCGTGCATGGCGCCGCCCGCCGAGAGCGTCGGGTCCTCCTCGTGCAGCGCCACCACGCCGCCGCACAGCCGCTGGTACTGGAGCGCGCGGCGCAGCATCCCCGCGGAGACCACGGGCATCCCGTCGTCGGTGAACCCGAGCGCGCCGGCGCCGCGCAGCTCGGCCATCTCGGTCAGCTCGCGCCCGGCCAGCCCGCGCGTGATGGCGGCCAGGAACTCCACGCGCACGCGCCCCTCGCGCCGCGCCGCCTCGCGCACCGAGCTCAGGACCGACGCCTCGTCGATCGGCGGCTCGGTGTTGGGCATGGCGATCACCGCGCAGTAGCCGCCCGCGGCCGCGGCGGCGGTGCCGCTGGCCAGGTCCTCCTTGTGCTCCTGGCCGGGCACGCGCAGGTGCACGTGGGGGTCCACGAAGGCCGGGAGCAGGTGGCGGCCCTCGCCGTCCACGGTCTCCGCCCCGTCCGGCGCGCGCAGCGAGCCCGGGGCGCCCACCTCGGCGACCTCGCCCCCGCGCACCAGCACGTCGTGGGGGGCGTCTAGGCCGGCGCGCGGGTCGAGGACGTGGGCCCCGGCGATCAGCAGGTCGCTCACGCCGCGGCCTCGGCGGGCTCGGGCTCGGGCAGGGCGGCGGCGGCGTCGGGCGCCCGGCCCCCGGCCAGCAGCTCGTAGAGCACGGCCATCCGCACCACCACGCCGGCCTCGACCTGCGCGGTGATCGTGGCCTGCGGGGAGTCGATGACGTCGGCGGCCAGCTCGACGCCGCGGTTGACCGGCCCCGGGTGCATGAGCACCTGCTCGGGGCGCAGGCGCGCGCGGTCGATCTGGTAGATCGCCGCGTACTCGCGCAGCGAGGGCACGAACGCCTCGTTCATGCGCTCGCGCTGCATGCGCAGGGCGTACACGACGTCCGCCTCGGCCAGGCGGTCGAGCGTGTAGGCGACGTCGCACCCCAGCGCCTCGATCCCGCGCGGGATCAGCGTGGGCGGGCCGCACACCGTCACGCTCGCGCCCATCCTCCGGAAGGCCAGGACGTTGGAGCGCGCCACGCGCGAGTGCAGGACGTCGCCGACGATCCAGATCTCGCGCCCGTCGAGAGAGCCGAGGCGCTCGCGCAGCGTGTAGACGTCGAGCAGCGCCTGCGTCGGGTGCTCGTGCTTGCCGTCGCCGGCGTTGACCACGCTGGCCGTGGTCCAGCGCGCGACCAGCTCGGCGGCCCCCACGTGCGGCGAGCGGATGACGATCGCCGCCGGGTCGTAGGCGCTCAGGGTCTGCACGGTGTCCTTGAGCGACTCGCCCTTGTCCACGCTGGAGCCCGCGGACTTGACGTTGACCACGTCGGCGGACAGGCGCTTGGCCGCCAGCTCGAAGCTCGAGGACGTGCGCGTGCTGGCCTCGTAGAAGAGGTTGACCACGGTGCGCCCGCGCAGGGCGGGGACCTTCTTGATCTCGCGACCCGAGACCTCGGCGAACGACGCCGCCCGGTCGAGGATGCGCTCGATGTCCGCGCGCTCCAGGTCGTCGATGGAGAGCAGGTGCCTCATGGGGTGGCGAACGCCTCCTCTGACTCGGTGATCGTGACCTCGTCCACGTCGTCGAGCTCCTCGACGCGGACGTTCACCCGCTCGTGGCGGGCCGTGGGCAGGTTCTTGCCGACGTAGTCGGGGCGGATCGGCAGCTCGCGGTGGCCGCGGTCGGCGAGCACGGCCAGCCGCACGCGGGCGGGGCGCCCGTAGTCGAACAGCGCCTCGATGGCGGCGCGCACGGTGCGCCCCGTGAAGAGGACGTCGTCGACCACCACCACGGTGAGGCCGTCGATCGGGAAGTCGAGGTGCGTGGCGTGGACGACGGGCGCGGCCGGGCGGGTGGACACGTCGTCGCGGTAGAAGGCGATGTCGAGGTCGCCGAGGGCGACGTCCTCGCCGGTCAGCTCGGCCACCAGGGCGTGGAGGCGCCTGGCCAGGTGAGCGCCGCGGCGGTGGATGCCGACGACGGCCAGGGGCTGGCCCTGGTTGTGCTCGACGATCTCGTGGGCGATCCGCACCAGCGTGCGGCGCACGTCGTCGCGGTCGAGGACGACCTTCTCTTGATCCACTTCTTCCGAGCCCCTTCCTGGCCTCTCCGGACCGGGTTAAAGGAACCGCCGCGGGTGAGCCTAGCAGCCCTCCGGGCGGACCAGCCGGGGCTCCCCGCGCTCCGGGAAGGGGATCTCGATCGCGTCGAAGTCGTGCGGGACGACGGTGTTGGCGAACACCGCCCGCGCCTCGTCGCGGACCTCCCGGCCGCCGTAGCGGGTGGAGAGGTGCGTGAGCGCGAGCATCCCGACCTCGGCGTCGCGGGCGATCGCCGCGGCCTGCGAGGCGGTCGAGTGGGCGGTCTGCGCCGCGCGCTCGGCCTCCTCGTCGGCGAACGTCGCCTCGTGGACGAGCAGCTCGGCCCGGTGGGCCGCGACCCGCAGGGCCTCCGAGGGCGCGGTGTCGCCGGAGACCACGAGCTTGCGGCCGGGACGGGGGTCGCCGAGGACCTGGTCGGGCGTCACGTCGCCCACGGTCTCGCCCTCCTGGAGGCGGCCGAAGTCGGGCCCCGGCCGGATCCCGAGGCCCTCGGCGCGCTCGGCGTCGAAGCGGCCCGGGCGCTCGTCCTCGAACAGCGCGTAGCCGAAGGCGCTGACCCGGTGCTCGACCGGGAAGGCGGCGACGCTGTAGCCGTCGCGGCGAACCTGGTCGCCGGGCTGGAGCTCGACCACGTCGAGCGGGTACTTCACCCGCCCGTAGATGCGGCGCAGGATGTTCATGAGATCCTCGATTCCCGGGGGGCCGTGGACGTTCAGCGGGCGGTCGCGGTCGCGCAGGTCGAAGGTCTTGAGCATCCCGGGGATCCCGAGCCAGTGGTCGACGTGGAAGTGGGTGACGAAGACGTCGTCGACGTCCGGGAGGCCGATCGAGCGCACGAGCTGGCGCTGCGTGCCCTCGCCGCAGTCGAAGAGGATCCGGTCGCCGCCGCGACGCACGAGCAGCGCGGGCAGGCCGCGGCGCGCGGTGGGGACCGAGCCGGCGGTGCCGGCGAAGAAGACGTCGAGGTCCACGGCGGGCGAGCTTAGTCCAGCGCGACCAGCTCGAACTCGACGCGCCCGTCGTCGACGCGCGCCATCCCCATCGTGTGGCGCGGCTCGCGGCGGCGGTCGGTGGGGCTGCCGGGGTTGAAGATCTGGAAGCGGCCGCGCCGCCCGCCGGGGGCGCGCTCGTGCAGCGGGGTGTGGGAGTGCCCGAAGACGACGGCGTCCACGCCGCGGAAGCGCCGCCGCATGCGGTCCAGGCGCCCGAGCGCGGGGCCGGCGTCGTGCACCATGGCGATCCGCGCGCCGTCCACGTCGACCACGCGCCGCTCGGGCAGCCGCCGGCGCACCTCGCGGTCGTCGACGTTGCCGTGGACCCCGGCGACCGGGGCCAGCGACTCCAGCGCGCGCAGCACCTCGACCGAGCTGAAGTCGCCGGCGTGGAGGATCAGGTCGGCCGCCTCCAGGCGCTCCACGCAGGCAGGGGGAATCTGCTTCGGCCCCCGCGGCAGATGCGTGTCGGAGATGATCGCCAGCAGCACCTCGGTCGCTCACGCTACCGCTAAGCTGGCCGCAGGCGCCCGTAGCTCAGTGGATAGAGCGCTCGCCTCCGGAGCGAGAGGCCGCAGGTTCAAATCCTGCCGGGCGCGCTACGAGTGCCCCTACGAGGAGAACTCCTCCTCCTTGACGGCCAGGAGCCAGAGGATCAGAACGTTGGTGAGCAGCCCGCCCACCGCCCAGCCGTCGAGCAGCCGGTAGTAGAAGATGTGGGTCACGATCACCAGCGAGGCGACGACCAGGCCGGCGATCCACGCCCACCTGTCGCGGCGCCAGATCCCGGCGCCGAGAAGGAGCTGCAGGGCGGCGAGGACGATCACCGCGATGCCGGCCCCCTCCAGGTTGTCCGTGGGCCAATCGCCGACGTAGACCGTTTCGACGGTGGCGCTTCCTGACAGCGATACACCGAGCGCGACCAACCCGATGAGGAGGTTGAAAGCGCCCGAGATCAGGTAGAGCACCGCGACCAGCGTCACCCAGCCGCTTCGAGATGCAGGCATTGCTTCTCCTTCCTCACCTCCCGGCAACCCTCGCCCTCACGGCGAACGGCCTGGAGGTTTGGCCGACCGTATTCGATCTACCGCCTGCGCAGGGGGCGACTGCTCCGACTGTTCACGATCACGCAGGTTCAAGTCCTGCCGGGCGCGTCAACTCGAGCGCTACGAGCGGCAGGCCCAGCTCGCGGCGGTCGGCCGAGCCCTGCCGCCACTGCCGCCACGGCGCGCAGGACACGGCGAGCTCGTGGTCGCCGCGGCGCTCGCGGATCCGGACGCGGGCTCGCAGCCGCCGGCCGTCCCAGGTCGCCCTCAGCCGTCGCCCGTCGAGCCACGCCGCCGGGTCGGCGTCCGAGCGCAGGCCGCCGCTGTCGAGCGACAGCTCCCACTCCCCCGCCGCCAGGGGCAGCGCGGCCCGCGCCACCGCTCGGGTCCAGCGGAACTCCGCGTCCCCCGCCCGCTCGACGGGATGGAAGCCGAGCAGGCGGGTGTCGGGCATCTCGGCGAAGGCGATCCGGGTGACCGGCGTCCGCGGCTCGGCCCGCGGCGGGCGGGAGGCCAGCTCCTCCAGGCGTCCCAGGCGCACCATCTGGGCGTAGGCGTCCATGAAGGCCGGATAGAGGCGCGCCGGGAAGGGGCGCAGGAGGGCGCAGCGGGCCTCGGCGGCGTGGAAGCGGGCGCGCTCCGCCGCCAGCCGGGGGGCGGGCCCCGCGACCGCCGTCAGCGCGCCCCGCGCCGCGGTCAGCGCGAAGGCGCGGGCCGCGGCGCCGTCCGGGGCGCGCGGCAGCGCGCGCAGCGCGGACAGCGCCATCGCCGCGCCGGCGCGCCGGTCGAGCGAGGAGGCCTCGCTCAGCTCCGGCGGCCGGTCGAAGTAGCGCGCCAGGGGATCGTCGCCGCGCTCCATCAGGAAGGCCGCCTCGCCGCCGGCGAAGTCGCGCACCGGAGGCGACAGCTCGGCCAGCGACTCGGTGTACAGGTGGCGCACGGACGCCCCGGGCGCGTACCCGATCCGCTTGCCGGCGGCGTGCAGCTGGGCGGCGAGCAGGAACTCCGCGAACCGGCGGAACCCGACCTGGAAGCCCCCGACCTGCTCGTAGGCGTCGCGGCGCACCGCGAAGCCGCGCAGCACGACCTTGCACCAGTGGCCGTCGCGCGACCACTCGCGAAACCCCTCTTCGAAGAACCGCTCCTCCATGCGGGCCACCGCGTTGCCGGGCATGCCCGTGGACCGCAGGCAGGCCCCGTCGTACTCGGACCCCTCCAGCATCCGCAGCAGCTCCTCCAGGCAGCGGGGCTCGGCCAGGCAGTGCGGCTCGGTCATCAGCACCCACCGCCCGCGCGCGGCGCGCACGCCGGCGTCGTAGAGCGCGATCTCGTGCCCGGGTGGCCGGCGCAGGAGCCGGTCGCCCGGCCGCAGCCGCCGCTCGATCTCGAGCTCCAGCTCGGGCTCGGCGCCGTCGGCGACGACCACGACCTCGAAGCCCGCGCCCGGCAGGGTCTGCCCGGTCACCCACGACGAGATGCAGGCCGGCGCCAGGCCGCGGTGGTCGGGCAGCGCGAACACGACCGAGACGTCGGGCGACTCCGCGACGGCCGGTCGCGCCGGGCCGGCGGGGCGCCGCGGCGCGGGCTCCCGGCCGGCGAGCTCGGACAGCGGGTCGCGCTCGGGCTCCAGCGGGAGCACGACGGCGTCGCCGTCGACCACGCTCTGCGCGCAGGCCAGGATCCCCTCCAGCGTCGCCAGCGCGTCGCGGCCGTCGGTGCGGGGCCGGCGGTCCTCTCGCAGCGCGTCGCGCAGGTCGGCGTGCAGCGCGCGCGTGGCCGCCCGGTAGTCCTCGACGCCGGTGCGCCCCTGGCGGGTCGGGCGCCCATCGGCGGAGACGACCCGCCAGCCGTGGGCGACCCGGCACTCGGCCATGCCCTCGGTCCCCACGACGACCAGGCGCTGGCCGAGCCAGTCGTCGACCGTGGCCGGGCCCCGCTGGTAGAGGCCGCCGGCCTCGAGCGCGCCGCGCACGCCGGAGTCGAAGGCCAGATGGCACGCGACCCAGGACGGGGCGGGATGGGCCGCGGACTCCGGGGCGAGGGCGTCGGCCGACAAGCCGGCGGTCGCGGCGTCGCCGCGCTGGGCCATCGCCCACCGTACGGGCGATCCGTCCTGGAGCCAGCGCATGGCGTCCAGCAGGTGCGGCCCCTGGTCGAGCAGGTTGCCGAAGCACGCGCCGCGCACGAATTCCACCTCTCCCACCGCTCCCTGCGCCACCAGCTCCCGGACCCGCTCGAGCTCCCGGGCGTGTCGAAGCTGGTGGCCGACCGCGAGCAGCGTCCCGGCCCGCTCGCAGGTCTCCACCAGCGCTCGGCCCTCGTCCATCCGCAGCGCCATGGGCTTCTCCACCAGCAGCGCCCGCGCGCCGGCGGCGGCGGCGCGCTGCGCCAGCGCGGCCCGGCCCGAGGGCGCGGTGGCCAGCACCACGATCGCGGGGGCGGTGTCCAGGCCCTCCTCCAGGTCGGCCAGCCCGGGCACGCCGAAGTCGGCCGCGGCCCGCTCGCGCCGCTCGGGGTCGAGGTCGCACACCGCCCGCAGCTCGAGTCCCGCCACCTCGCGCAGCGCCTCGGCGTGCTCGCGCCCGCGCGGGCCGCACCCCACGAGCATGACGTGGAGGCAGGGCTCGCCGGGACTCGGGGCGGCTGGCACCCCCGGCAATCTACGGGCCCCCTCCCGGCCGCGTTACGCTCGCCAGATGAGGGAGGTCGCCGCCGCACCGCGCTCGGCAGTGCCGAGCCCCGCCTGGCTTCGCGACCACCTCCACTGGCTGGTCGCGCTGTTCGGCGGGATCTACCTGATCGTGCTCCTCGCCCGCCTCTCCGTGCTGATCGGCGCGGTGA
>Ga0299907_10002125_pt1 | contig 11958 bp, 11 predicted proteins | sample RVTome_16_FD_198680 | JGI IMG/M metagenome (GOLD analysis project Ga0299907, IMG submission 198680) | Soil microbial communities from uranium-contaminated site in the Upper Colorado River Basin, Wyoming, United States - RVT152D67 (version 2) ...
AGGCCGGCCGCGCCCACAGCCGCGTCACTTCGCGCAGCCCGACTTGGGCGGCCAGCGCGCTGACCTCGTTGGGCCGGTACGCGCGCCGGACGGACAGCGGGGCGTCATGGCGCGTGTAGCGGTTGCCCGTCGCGAGGCGTGACAACAGCCAGGCAGCCAGCCACCAGCGGCGCCGGCGATCGAGGTCGTTGACGATCACTGCTCGGCGCGCAACGCGGGCCATGTCGGCCAGAGCTGCCCCGACGTGCGCCGGCTCGAGGTGGTGCAGCACGAGTGAGCAGTGGACCACGTCGAACGAGCGCTCCCTGTATGGCAGCCGCTCACCGTCGGCCTGCTCAATGCCCAGGTCGGCCTCCTCGCTGACCTTGCTATGGGCCATGTCGACGATCTCTGACCGCACGTCGGTGGCGGTGATGACGAGGCGCAGCGCGGAAGCCGCCGCACGGCGCAGCAGGTGGCGTGGTATGTCGGCCGCGCCCGTGCCGACGTCGAGCAGGCTGAGCGTTGTCGGCTGGCCCTGTCCGCGGCGCGTCGCCGCCAGCAGCGCTCGCCAGGAGAGCTCCGCCCCGTCGAGCAGGCGGTTCGCCCGGACCAGGTCGCGCAGGTTCCCGGCCAGCAGCCTGGCGTCGAGCGGCCCGTCGAGCAACTCTGGTTGGTGCACCGCCCGTTCCATCCGGCAACCTTATCATCGAACATGTGACCAGTTGGTCACGTTGTCTTGTAGCGGAAAAGTGCTAGGCTTCGGCGCGTGGCAAGGAGGAAGCGCGAGGCCGAGGAGGTCCGGGCGCAGCGGGCGGTGATCGTCCGCGGTCGTTCCGACGAAGTCGGCCGGGGCACCGCCATGCCTTCCTCGTGGGGACTCGGCGAAGGCCAGCAGATCCCGTGGGAGTACGCGCCGGCCCCCGAGTCGCGCGACATCGTGCAGCTCAAGTCGCGCTACGGCTTGTTCGTCGGCGGCAAGGAGATCGCGCCGCGCTCCGGGCAGTGGTTCACGACCGTCGACCCGTCGACGGAAGAGCCACTGGCCGAAGTCGCGCGGGCCGGCGTCGAGGACGTCGAGCACGCCGTCGGCGTCGCGCGGCGTGCCTTCCGCCGAGAGTGGGGTGATCTGCCCGGTCGCGAGCGGGCCAAGTACCTGTTCCGCATCGCGCGCATCCTGCAGGAGCGCAGCCGCGAGTTCGCCGTGCTCGAGTCGCTCGACGGCGGCAAGCCCATCCGCGAGTCACGCGACGTCGACGTGCCCTTGGCGGCGGCCCACTTCTGGTATTACGCCGGCTGGGCCGACAAGCTCGAGTACGCCTTCCCCGGCCGCGACCCGCGTCCGCTCGGCGTCGCGGCCCAGATCATCCCGTGGAACTTCCCGCTGCTGATGCTGGCCTGGAAGATCGCGCCCGCGCTTGCCGCGGGCAACACCGTCGTGCTCAAGCCGGCGTCCTCGACGCCGCTCTCGGCGCTCTTCTTCGCCGATGTCTGCCGCCAGGCCGACCTGCCGCCGGGCGTGGTCAACATCGTCACCGGGCCGGGCGAGATCGGCATGGCGCTAGTCAAGCACCCAGACATCGACAAGGTCGCCTTCACCGGCTCGACGGTGGTGGGCAAGGAGATCGGCCGGGCCATCGCCGGCAGCGACAAGGCGCTGACCCTCGAGCTGGGCGGCAAGGCGGCCAACATCATCTTCGACGACGCGCCGATCGAGCAGGCCATCGAGGGCGTGGTCAACGGCATCTTCTTCAACCAGGGCGAGGTGTGCTGCGCGGGCAGCCGGCTGCTCGTCCAGGAGTCGTTCGCCGACACCTTCATCGACCGGCTCAAGGACCGGCTCTCGACCCTCCGCGTGGGCGACCCGCTGGACAAGAACACCGACGTGGGTGCGATCAACAACGCCGCCCAGCTGGCGCGAATCGAGGAGATGATCGAGGCCGGCCAGGCCGAGGGCGCCGACATGTACCAGCCAGCCTGCGAGCTGCCCGCCCGCGGCTGGTTCGTCCGCCCGACGTTGTTCACCAACGTCTCGCAGTCGAGCCGCATCGCGCAGGAGGAAATCTTCGGACCGGTGCTCTCGGTGATCACCTTCCGCACACCGGCCGAGGCGATCGAGAAGGCCAACAACACGCCCTACGGCCTCTCCGCCGGGGTCTGGACCGAGAAAGGCAGCCGGATCCTGTCGATGGTCAGCCAGCTGCGCGCCGGCGTCGTCTGGGCGAACACGTTCAACCGCTTCGATCCCACTTCGCCCTTCGGCGGCTACAAGGAATCCGGTTTCGGCCGCGAGGGCGGGCTGCACGGCCTGCTGGCTTACCTCGACCTCGACGGCGGCCACTGAGCATGCTGCGGCCCGGCTTCGAAGCGCATGCGATACATGCGCATGGCTGAGCGGAGCCGGTCGAGGGCTGCTCGACGCGCGCCGGACGGCGATTCGGCGAGCGTGTCGCGAAAGTCGACCGGAACGCCCGTGCCGCCGACCGCGACGCCCACGTCGCGGATTCCGGTGCGCAAGACGTACAAGCTCTACGTCGGCGGGCAGTTCCCGCGCAGCGAATCGGGCCGCTCGTACGTCGTCCGCGCGCCGGACGGCACGCCGCTGGCCAACGCCGTGCGCTCGTCGAGGAAGGACCTGCGCGACGCCATCCGCACCGCCCGCGGCTCATTTCCGGCCTGGGCCGGGCGAACGGCGATGAACCGCGGCCAGGTGCTCTACCGCGTGGCCGAGCTGATGGAGGGCCGGCGCGCCCAGTTCGTCGAAGAGGTCGCGGTGGCCGAGGGGCTCGCGCCGGCGGCGGCCGGCGAATCGGTCGACCGTTCGATCGATCGGTGGGTCTGGTATGCCGGCTGGGCCGACAAGATCAGCCAGATCCTGGGCACGGTCAACCCGGTCGGTGCCTCGTACTTCGACTTCACCATCCCGGAGGCCACCGGCTTGGTCGGCGTGGTTGCGCCGGAGGGCTCGTCGCTGCTCGGGCTCGTGTCGCGCCTCGCCCCCGTCGTCGTGAGCGGCAACTGCGCGGTCGTGCTGGCGTCCGAAACGTGCCCGCTGCCGGCGGTGACCCTTGGCGAGGTGCTCGCCACGAGCGACGTGCCGGCCGGCGTGATCAACATCCTGACCGGCCTGCGCCGCGAGCTCGTGCCCGTCCTGGCCGCGCACATGGACGTGAATGCCGTCGATGCCTGGGGTGTGCCGCCCGACATGCGTGCCGCGGTCGAGGAATCGGCGATGGAGAGCGTCAAGCGCGTGGCCCGACCGCCGCGCGGAGACGCCGAGCGCTTCGACTGGCTCGACGATCGGCGCGCGCAGCGGCCGGAGTGGATAGCTGCCTTCCTTGAGATGAAGACCGTCTGGCACCCGATCGGCGTCTAGCTTCCGACGGCTCCGAGCCGCGCCGGCTGGCATTGCTTGCGCTGGCCGCGCTGGCGCCCTTCGCCCTCCTGGCCCTCGTTGCGCGGGCCACGCCGGTGGCCGGCTGGGAGCTCGAAGCCGTGACCGCCTTCGCCCTCGGCCACGGCGCCTGGCCTGATCTGGTTCGTGCCCTCAACGCGGCGGGCAACCCGGTGCCGTGGGCGATGGTCGTGGCGGCGCTGGCGGTCTGCTTCGGCGTGCTGCGCGGGATGTTGACGGGGGCGCTCGTCGGGCTCAGCTTCGCCGCCGACTTGGCCGCCTTCACGACGAAGCTGCTGGTCGAACGCCTGCGGCCGGAAACGATCGCCACTCAGCACTTCAGCGGGGCCGACCTGTTCGCCTTTCCGAGCGGCCACGTCGTGCGGATGGTTGCCCTTGCTGCGGTCGTCGCCTGGCTCCTCGCGCCGCCGGCCTGGCGGCTGCGCCTGGCGCTGCTCGCCGCGCTCGGTGCCGGTCTCGCCATGGGCTATGCCCGCGTGGCGCTCGGCGTGCACTGGCCGACTGACGCACTGGGCGGGATTCTGCTGGGGACCGGCTGGTTCGCGGTCAGCGTGGCGTTGGTCGGTCAGGTGGCGCCACGGCGACAGCCGAACGGAGCTGCCTGACCAGGCGGCGGCGAAAGGCAACTGGCACGTCAGCCGGTGCCACGGCATGGCAGCCGAGGCTATGCCGCGCGAGCATGTGGGCATGAACGACGAGAGTCACGAGCCCGCGGGCACCAATCCGTGGTATGGCCCAGATCCCGACCTGGAACCGGGCGCTACGACGGCCCACGTGCAGATCGGCCGAGAGGGCGAGGGCGACAACCCGGTCGCCGCCCCCGTCGACACGCGCGACACCTACGGCAATGCCGGCCCGGCACTCGCCGATCCGACGGTCGATGTCGAGCTCGAGCCGGAGGTCGAGGATGCGGTCGGCGGGCCTTATCCGCTGCCGAGCGTCATCGAACGGCCGCACGCGGCCAGCGCAGCGGGCAGCGCGCCGCACCAGCCGACGCGCGATCCGAGCCTGTCGCGCGCCGTCGACCGCGAAGCGGCGGGCATCGATCTCGCGGCTACCGGCTTCGCTCGCTCGACGGAGAGCCCGGCTGACGGGCCACTCGATCCTGACGTGGAGCAGCAGCCGCCGAGCTCGGACGAGCACCCCGCCGGCACCTGGGGCTCAAGCGGCTGAAGCGGCCGCCGGCCGGCGCCACCAGCCGTCGCGCCGGTGGAGCAGGAGCACAAGCGCGAAGAGCGCGCTCTGCACGAGCACGATCGTGGCGCCGCTGGCGACGTTGAGCCAGAAACTGAGGTAAAGCCCGGCCACCGCCGTGCCGGCGCCGATCAGCGCGGCGAGGCTGATCAGCCGTGAGAAGCGCACCGTCAGCAGTTGCGCGGTGGCCGCCGGTGTGACCAGCATCGCCACGACCAGGATGATGCCCACTGCCTGCAGGCTGACCACGATCGTCACCGCCACCAGGCCCAGGAAGAGGTACTCGAGCACGCTCACGGGCAGCCCGGAGGCGGCCGCCCCGAGCGGGTCGAACGTCGAGTAGAGGAGCTCCTTCCACAGCAGCGCCACGATGGCCAGCACCAGCCCGCCGAGAATGAGCAGTGCGAAGAGGTCCTCGGCGGTTACGGCGAGCACGTTGCCCACCAGGAAGCCGAACAGGTCGCCGACGAAGCCCCGGATCGTGCTGTACAGGAAGATGCCCAGCGCGAAGGTGCCGGCGAACACGACGCCGATGGCCGTGTCGGCGCGCAGCCGGGCCCGCCGCGTCACCCAGCCGATACCGATCGCCGTCAGGAAGGCGGCGATGCCGCCACCGAGCACGTAGGGGGCACCGACGATGAACGCGACGACCACGCCCGGGAAGGCGGCGTGGGCGACGGCGTCGCCGATGAAGGCCAGGCCCTTGAGCACGACGTATGAGCCAACGACGGCGCACGTGATGCCGGCCAGCACTGACGCGACGAGGGCGCGCTGAAAAAAGCCGAAACCGAGCGGGTCGAGCAGCGCCCCGGCGGCGGCATCCATCAGGGCGCCGCGTCGTCGTGGTAATGCGGTTCCGTGTCGCTCGCGGGCTGGTCGTGGTGGTGGGCGTCGTCAAGCAGGACGGTCTGGCCGCCCAGCACGAGCAGGTGGCCACCGTACGTGCGGCTGAGCAGCGCCTGGTCGAGCACCAGCGAGGCCGGCCCGTGGGCGATCAGCCGCCGATTGATCATCGCCACGCGCTGGAAGCGCTGCGCCGCGCAGGCCAGGTCGTGCGTTGTCGCCACCACCGTCCGGCCGCGACCCGCTTCGGCCTCGAGGATGTCCATCAGCTCTTCCTGCGTCGTGGCGTCGATGCCGGTGACGGGCTCGTCGAGGAGGTACAGCGCCGGGTCGGCGGCCAGGGCGCGGGCCAGGAAGACGCGCCGCCGCTGCCCGCCCGACAGGCGCCCGATCTGGACATGCTGCTGGTCGGCCATGCCCACCTTGGCCAGCGCCTCCTCCACGGCCCGCCGGTCGTCGGGGCCCGGCCGGCGTGCTGCGCCAAGCCGCGGATAGCGGCCCATCATCACGACGTCGCGGGCGGTCACCGGGAAGTGCCAGTCGACGGTCTCGGCCTGCGGTACGTAGGCCACGCGGCGCGCCTCGCGGCCGGGCGGCCCGCCGAGCACCTCGACGCGCCCGCGCCACGGTCGGAGCAGGCCGGCCATGACCTTCAGCAGCGTGCTCTTACCGGCGCCGTTGGGGCCGACGACGGCGAGCAGGGAGCCGGCCTCGACGGCCAGGCTGACGTCCTCGAGGGCGACGCGCTCGGCATAGCCGGCACTGACGTCGGACAGCCAGACGTCGGCGTGGGCGCGCGCGTGGCTGGCGTCGAGGGCATGGTCGATCGCCGGCAGGCGGCGGTCGGTGCGGAGATGAGTCATCGGTCGGTCGCCATCAGCGCGGTCAGGATCTGCTCGACGTTCCAGCGCATGGCTCTCTCGAATGTGTCGGCCGGCGCATCACCGACCGAGTCGGTGTACAGCTGGCTGACGACGGCGGCCCCCGTTTCATCGGCGATGGTACGCGCCAGCCGATCGCTCAACTGGGCTTCGGCCAGGATCACGCGCACGCCGGCCTGGCGGATGGCCAGCACGAGCTGGGCGACCTCGCCCGCGCTCGGCTCCTGGCCGGGGACGGGCACGACCACGCCGACGATCTCGAGACCGTAGGCACGGGCGAAGTAGGGGAAAGCATCGTGGAACGACACGACGCGCCGCGCATCGGCGGGCAGGGTCGCGAACTGCTGGTCGATCCAGCTGTCGAGGTCGGCCAGGCGGGCATCGAAGGCGAGGCTGTTGGCTTCGTAGGTCGTCGTCCCGTCCGGATCGACGTCGGCCAGCGCGGCGGCGATGAGCGGGACGTAGGTGCGGGCGTAGGCGACGTCGAGCCACACGTGCGGATTGACGGCATGACCATGCTCGTCTTCCTCCTCGGTTTCCTCCTCGCCGCCCTCGATGTAGTCGATGCCGGCGGCGTCCTCGCCCAGCTCGAGCAGCGGCACGCTCTCCGCCCCGGCCGCCTGGGCCAGCGGCACCAGCCAGTCGTCGAGCCCGAGGCCGTTGGCCACCAGCAGCCGCGCGCTGCTCAGCGTCTGGGCGTCGGACGGCGCCGGGTCGAAGGTGTGCACGTCGGCGCCGCGCGGCACCAGGGCATGCACGTCGACGCGTTCCCCGCCGACCTGACTGACGAAGTCGGCCAGCACCGACGTCGTCGTGACGACGGTGACGCGACCCGCGGGGATGGGCGTCGGCGCGCTGGCACCGCACGCGACTACGAAGACGAGAGCAACCGCCAGGGCAGCCGTGACGGCGAGCGCCCTCACAGCTGGCACTCCGGGCACAACCCGTACATCTCCAGGCGGTGTTTCTCGATCTCGAAGCCGGTGCGCCGCTCGGCTTCGCTGACCACCGTCTGCAGGCCGAGATCGGTCACCTCGGCCGTCCGCCCGCAGCGCGAGCAGACGACGTGGTGGTGGTGGACCGGCTCACAGGCGACGTAGGCGTGCTCGCCCGACGGCAGGTCGAGCCGTTCCAGGACGCCCAGCTCGGCGAACAGCTCGAGCGAGCGGAAGACCGTCGCCCGCCCGACGGCCGCATCGGCCGCTCGCGCCTCCTCGAGAAGCTCGGCGGCCGTGAAGTGGCCGCTGCGCCCGCCGATCAGACGGGCGACGCGCCGGCGGGGTCCGGTCAGGCGGTGGCCGCGACGTTCGAGGGCGTCGATCATCGGCGGCGGATTGGCGGTCATGCCTAGATGATACTCAGTCTCGATAAGTAGCACAAGGCGGCGCCGCGCGCCTGCACCTAGAATCGGCGCGTGCCCGACTACGACGCCTCGACCGCGCTGCTCGTCGTCGACGTCCAGAACGACTTCGCCGACCCGGCCGGCAGCCTCTACGTTCGTGGCGGCGAGCAGGTCGTGCCGCTGATCAACGCCGAGATCGCAAATGCCCAGGCAGCAGGCGTGCGCCTCTTCTACACCCAGGACTGGCACCCTGAGTCGACGCCCCACTTCGCCAAGGACGGCGGCATCTGGCCGGTGCACTGCGTGCAGGACACGTGGGGCGCGGAGTTCCATCCACAGCTCGTTGTCGCCGGGCCTGTCGTGCGCAAGGGCAGCAACGGCGAGGACGGCTACTCGGGCTTCACGATGCGCGATCCGACCAGCGGCGAAACGATCCCGACCGAGCTGGCCGGCCTGCTCGCCGCGGCGGGCGTGACCCGGCTCGTCGTCGCCGGCCTGGCCACCGACTATTGCGTCAAGTGGACCGTGCTCGACGCCCGCGGCCACGGTTACCCGACGACCGTTCTCGAGCCCGCCATCCGGGCGGTGAACCTGCAGCCCGGCGACGGCGACCGCGCTGTGGAAGAGATGCTCGCCGCCGGGGCACTGCTCGAAAGCCGGCGCGCGGTCTAGACTTCATGTGATGCAGCAGAAGGACGAGCGTCCGTATTCGCCCGGGCTCGAGGGGATCGTCGCCGGCGAAACGTCCATCGCGCTCGTCGACGGGGCCAACGGTCGGCTGATCTACCGCGGCTACCCGATCGTCGAGCTCGTCAGGGCGGGCACCTACGCGCAGGTCGCCGAGCTGCTCTGGACGGGGGAATGGTCGGCCGAGGCGCACCTGCCCTGTGCGGCGCTGCCGCGGCAGGTGGAGAACGCGCTGCGCGAGCTGCCGGCGGGGACCCACCCGATGGACGCCCTGCGCACGGCCGTCTCGGTCTGGGGAGCGCTCAACCGGCCGCGCTGGCCACCGGCAGTCGAGGAGGCGCGTGCGCTGACCGCGCTGGCGCCCTCCGCCCTGGCTGCCTTCGCCCGGCTGCGCCGCGACGACGAGGTGATCGAACCAGACCCCGACCTCGAGCTGGCCGCCGGATTCCTCTACCAGCTGACCGGCGAGCCGCCCGATCCGGCTGCCGCGCGTGCACTCGACGCCTATTTCATCACCGGCGCCGAGCACGGCTTCAACGCCTCGACTTTCACGGCCCGGGTGATCACTTCGACCCGCTCGGACATCGCCAGTGCGATTGCCGGCGCCATCGGCGCGCTCAAGGGGCCGCTCCACGGCGGTGCGCCTTCGGAGGTCGTCGACCAGTTGCACGAGATCGGGTCGGTCGAGCACGCCGAGCAATGGGCCCGCGCGACTATTGCCCGCGGCGAGCGGATCATGGGCTTCGGCCACCGCGTCTACCGCGCCTACGACCCGCGTGCCGCCGCCCTGCGCGAGGTGGCCGAGGGCATGGCCGGCATGGCCGATTGGCTGAAGCTCGCCGTCGCGGTCGAGGACGTCGTGCTGCGCGTCCTGGCCGAGCTCAAGCCCGATCGCGTGATCAAGACCAACGTCGAGTACTACGCTGCCGCCGTGTTGCAGGGCGTCGGCCTGCCGTCCGACCTGTTCCCGGCCACCTTTGCCCTCGCCCGCCACGCCGGCTGGACGGCCCACGTCCTCGAGCAGGCCGGCGCCAACCGGCTGATCCGGCCCGACGTGCGCTACATCGGCCCGGCCGAGCGTGCGCTACCGGGAGTGGCCGCCGGCCGCTGAACCCGGCGCGGGCGTCGCCGTCGGCCGGTCGGTGACGCTAACCTGCGCCGATGGAGCCACACGCATCGTCGTCGGTCACGCGCCGGCGGTTCCTGCAGATCTCGGCCGTGTCGGCGGCGACACTGGCGGCGTGCGGGTCGGAGATCACCCGCGCGACGCTGACGCCTTTGATCGCGCCGAGCCCGACAGCCTCGCCACGGCCGACTGCCACGCTCGGCTCGCCGAGTCAGCCGCAGCCGACCGCCGCCGTTGAACCCATCCCCGCGACACCAGCCCCGAGTGCAACTCCCGCCGCGCGCCGACGGACGCTCTACCGCGACGCGGCGCTGGCCGACGGTCGATCCGGCGAGCTTCGTGTGGGCGTCAGCATGTTGGTCGTCGACGGGACGATCGCCTGGATCCGACCTTCCGACGCCGAGGAGGACCCGGGGCCGGCAGATGGCCTCGAGACGGTCGACGCGTCGGGCTCGACGATCGTGCCCGGCATGGTCGATTGCCACAGCCACCTGACCATGCCCGGCGGCGCGCACTGGATCGACCGCGGCTTCGACTCGGCTGAGCAGCTGCTGGCCTACGCGGAGCACAACGCCCGCCTCCAGCGCAGCGCCGGCGTCTACTGGGCGCGCGACGTGGGCTCGCCGGTCAGGGTCGACCCACACGATGGTCACGAGCGCGCCCTGGCCATCGGCTTGCGCGAGCGCTGGGCCGGCCGGCGTGAGTACCCGTACGTCCGTGCCGCCGGCACGTGGGTCACGCGCAGCGGCAGCCTGCCCGCCGGCCTGACCGCCGAAGCGGCCAATGGCGATGCGCTGCTGGCCACGGCCACGCGCCAGCTCGACGACGGCGCCGACTTCGTCAAGTTGTATCTCGACGGTCCGGAGCCGGGCGTGGCGCCGTGGACAGTGGGCGAGGTGCAGCTGGTGGTCGAGGCGGCCGCCGCCCGCGGCGCGAAGGTTACCGCCCACTCGGGCAACCTCGATGGCGCGCGCGTCGGCGTGGCCGCCGGCGTTCACTCGCTCGAGCACGGCTTCGAGCTCGACGCCGACCTGTGCGCCGAGATGGCCCGCCGCGGCACCTTCCTGGTCTCCACGTTGACCGTGATGCGCTCGTGGCTGACCTTCGGCCGGACGACGACCCTGCCCCGCTTCGCATCGGACGAGGGCCGCCAGCGCGTGACGGCGCGCCTCGAACGGGCGACCGAGAGCGCGCGGCTGGCCCATGCCGCCGGCGTGGCCATCTGCACTGGCACCGACTTCGGCGGCGGATCGGCGCGCGCCAATCAGCTGGCGTGGGAGGTCGAGTCGTTGGTTGTGGCCGGCCTCGAGCCGTGGCAGGCGCTTGGGGCGGCTACCTGGCGCGGCGGCGAGATCCTCGGCGAGCCGGAGGCGGGCACCATCCGCGAGGGCGGTCCGGCCGACTTCTTCCTCGTCCACGGCGACCCGCTCTCCGACCCGTCAGCGCTGTGGAGGGTCTGGCACACCGCCTGACCGAGGGGCCGAGCGGGCCGGCGTCCCGGCCGGCAGGCACTCCGCTGAAGCGGCAGGACTTTCGGCCGGCCGACGGTACGGAAGTACGCCTCGAGAGCGCTGCCTCACGGGTTACCGTAGGTGCGCGGGTGCCGTGACCCGCCAGCGGGGGGAGGGGGAAGGGGGCGCTTGAGCTTGAAACGCCATCCCCGCGGCCGACTGGCCGCCGCACTCGTCCTCGCTACCGGCCTTGCCGTCGTTGGACCGTCTTTCGCCTGGCCCACGGGCGGAGTGCCGGTCGCTGCGGCAGCTGTCGGGCCGGCCATCGGTGACTGCGCGGACCAATCGAAGGGGGCGCAGGACATGCTGCCTGACCTGCGCATGGCCAAGCTGTACGGGCTGACCGTGCGCACGACGTCGACCGGTCGCAAGCGGCTGCGCTTCGGCTCCGTCTCGTGGAACGTGGGCGATGGCGCGCTCGAAGTGCGCGGCGACGGCCGCACCAAGCGCGAGATGGGCCGCGTGGCGCAGCGCGTGTACGACGACATCGGTGGCTGCCGCGACCTGGTCAACCCCGACGCGACGATGTTCTACGCCGGCGACGGCCACAACCACTGGCACGTCGACCGGTACATGAAGACGCAGCTCTACCGCAAGAGCGGCGGCCCGGTCCTGCGCGTGCGCAAGATCGGCTTCTGCCTGCTCGACCTGCACCGCAGGAGCCCGCCGCTGGCCAACCAGCCGACCGACCGCGTGTACTGGAACGGTGCCTGCGGCAACAGCTCGAGCCAGACGATCGCGATGGGCATCTCGGTCGGCTACGCCGACGACTACCAGCCGCTGATCGCCCAGCAGTGGATCGACGTCACCGGCCTGCCCAAGGACGTCTACCGGCTGTGCACGGCGGTCAACGCCAACGGCTGGTGGCTCGAGCGCAACGACAACAAGGCCAACAATTACTTCTATTACGACCTGCGCCTCAACGCGGCCAAGAACGCGTTCTCGATCGTCGCCCAGGGCCGCAGCCCCTGCCTCAAGTC
>Ga0299907_10002127_pt1 | contig 11957 bp, 10 predicted proteins | sample RVTome_16_FD_198680 | JGI IMG/M metagenome (GOLD analysis project Ga0299907, IMG submission 198680) | Soil microbial communities from uranium-contaminated site in the Upper Colorado River Basin, Wyoming, United States - RVT152D67 (version 2) ...
CGTCGCGCAGGGCACCGCGCACCGGACGACCCTCTCCTCGTCCTCGGCGCGCCGCCACCTCCCAGACGACGCTCAGGAGGATAACGAGGAGGACAAAGAACACACCAGACCACTTAGACGCCGTTGCGGCACCCGCGGCGGCGCCGGCCGCGAGCCGCCAGGGTCTTCGTATCCTCCGATCCTCGCTCGACCCGTCGCCGGCGAGCGCGACGTCCCGATCGATCACAACGAAGAGGACTGCAGCGAGTCCAAACATCAGAATGAATATGTCGAGCATTGCGATCCGTGACTGAACGAAGTGGAGGAAGTCGAGCGCCAGCAAGCCGGTCGTTAGCGACGCCGCCAGAGTGGAGCGAAGGAGCCTGCGCGCGAGGAGATAGAGCAGCACGACGGTGACGACTCCGGCGAACGCGGCGGCAAAGCGCCATCCGAACGAGTCGTATCCGAAGATCTTGATGCCCGCCGCAAACAACCACTTGCCGAGGGGCGGATGAACCCCCGCCGTCTGGTCACCCTCCACATCGCAAACGGAACTAGATGTGATCGCGTACCAGCATGAGTCCTTCGCGTAGTAGGTCTCGTCGAAGACGATCGAGTCCGGATCGCCGAGCCGTACGAAGCGAAGGGCTGCTGCCAGCGTCGTCAACGCCGTGAGTGCGAACGTGTCGGCGCGTCTCCATCGGGCCGCGCTCACCGCTGTGACCATTGGCGGCGAGCATAGTTAGGTTCTTTTCTTCTTGGAGCGTCTGGTAGACGCTCGGGGAAGAAAAGAACACGCTGGAAGGTGGCGCGGTGCCTGGAAAGCTCGTTCTATGCGGAACGCCGATCGGCAACCTCGAGGATCTCTCGGCACGAGCCGCCGGGGTCCTGGCCGCGGCGGACGTCGTGGCCTGCGAGGACACTCGCCGGACGAGAAAGTTGCTGACCCACACCGGCGTCAGGGCTCGGGAGCTCGTCTCCTATCACGAGGGCAACGAGCGACGGCGCGCTCAGGAGCTGGTCGCCCGCATCGCAGGAGGCGAGACGGTGGTTGTGGTTTCGGATGCAGGGATGCCGGGGTTGTCCGACCCGGGCTACCGCCTGGTCCGTGCGTGCGTGGATGCCGGGCTTGGGGTCGAGGTCGTCCCGGGGCCTTCCGCCGCAGTCACGGCGCTTGCCGTATCGGGACTTCCGCCGGGGCGCTTCGCATTCGAAGGCTTCCTGCCCCGCAAGTCGAGCGAGCGCCGGCGCCACATCGAATCCGTTCGTGACGAGAAAAGGACCCTCGTCTTCTACGAATCTCCTCACCGCATCGAGGCTTCGCTCGTTGACCTTGCCGAGATCCTCGGCGAGCGGCCGGCGTGCCTGGCGCGCGAGCTGACCAAGATGTACGAGGAGGTCCGGAGGGGAACGCTGCCCGAGCTGGTCGAGTCCGTGCGCGCCGACCCTCCGCGCGGCGAGATCGTCGTCGTCGTTGGAGGAGCCATCCATGAGCACCGTGAGCCCGTCGAGCCCGAGGCCCTCGCCGCTCAGGCGATCGAGCTCATGGACGCCGGGATGGAGCGGAGGGATGCACTCGCCGAGGTGGCGCGCTCGGCGGGGGTACCTAAACGAGAGGTGTTCGACGCACTCGTGCGATTCCGCTGAGCTGCTCGCCCTGAGTCAAGCTATGCGTGAGTGAGCTCGAACAGTACGGAAGGCCGGCTAGCGGTTGACCGGGGCGTCTTCGGGCAGGCGGACTTCGATTCGTCCAAGTTTGCCCAATTCGCCGGCGCAGTTCTCACACACGCGCCGTTCCCTGTACGTGACGCCCGGATTCTCGGCTCCGCAGAAGAGGCAGATGTCCTGTCGCTTCTGGAGGATAACCTTCTCGCCGTCAACCGAAATATCCAGTTCATCCCCTTCGCGGATGCCGAAGACTCGCCGGATCTCGGAAGGAAGGACAATGCGCCCCAGCTCATCGATTTTGCGTACTACACCGGTAGACTTCATGCACCTTCCCCGCTTCCTGGTGATATCTGGTAACTAGGCAGCGTAGTCCGGGCGACTACGCTGCGTCAAACTTCTATCGGGCAATTCTGCTCCCCCGATCGGGGGTGGATGAATGCCATGATGGGGGACACACCGCCTGTGACCAGGACAAATAGACAGATAGGAGGGCAGGATGACCAATGAAGTCTTCTACGTCACCACGCCCATCTACTACATAAACGACGTCCCGCACCTGGGCCACGCGTACACAACGGTGGCTGCGGACTTCATCGCGCGGTACCGGCGCAGCCAGGGCAAGGACGTGTACTTCCTAACGGGTACGGACGAACATGGTCAAAAGGTACTGCGCAAGGCCGAGGAAACGGGTATGGCTCCCCGGGACTGGGCCGACGAGATCGTTCCGCGCTGGCTCGAGGTCTGGAAATCCCTGGACATCTCGTACGACGACTTCATCCGCACGACGGAGGAGCGCCACGAGAAACCGGTTCAGGTCTTCGTTCAGGCACTGTACGACCGCGGCGACATCTACCTCGGAACGTACGAGGGGCTCTACTGCGTCGGGTGCGAGGCCTTCAAGCAGCCCGACGAGCTGGTCGACGGCAAGTGCCCCCTGCACGGCACCGAACCGGAGCTGGTCGAGGAGGAGAACTATTTCTTCCGGCTGTCCAATTACCGAGAAGCTCTGATAGAGCGGTTCGAGAGTGACCCACGGTCGATCCTCCCCGAGACAAGGAGGAACGAGGTTCTCGGGAAGCTTCGAAAGGGGCTCGACGACCTCTCCGTTTCGCGCGTCAGCTTCGATTGGGGCGTTCCGATCCCGTGGGATCCGAGGCACGTGATCTACGTGTGGATCGACGCGCTCCAGAACTACATCACTGCGGCGGGGTATGCGTTCGACGAGGAGAAGTACAAACGGCTCTGGCCGGCGGATATCCACTTCATTGGAAAAGACATCCTTTGGTTCCACACCGTGATCTGGCAGTCGATGCTGATGGCTCTCGATCTTCCGCTGCCGAAGACTGTGTTCGCACACGGCTTCCTTCAGGTGGGCGGAGAGAAGATGTCGAAGTCGAAACTGACCGGGATCTCGCCGCACGACCTCATCGAGACGTTTGGATCGGATGGCTATCGCTACTACTTCATGAGAGACGTCTCGTTTGGACTGGACGGCGAATTCTCTTGGGAAGGGATGGTCGCGCGCTACAACGCAGACCTTGCCAACGATTTGGGGAACCTCGCCTCGCGGGTAACGACGATGATCGACCGCTACGTTGCCGGACGCGTTCCAACGGGTCCATCCGAGGAAGAAGTCACCGACTCGGAGCGCGCCCTACACGAAATTCAGCGCATCGCATTCGAGCAGTCCGCCCGGGCCATCGACGATATCGCACCTCATGAGGCGCTCAAGGCCGGATGGGCCTTCGTCCGCAAAGCCAATGCCTACGTTGAAGAAGTCGCGCCCTGGGCCTTGGCCAAGGACGATTCGAAGAGGCGAAGGCTCGAAGTTGTGCTGTACGAACTGGCCGATGCTCTCCGGCTCCTTGCGATCATGGTGGCGCCGATCACTCCGCGTGCGGCGCAAGAGCTGTGGTCGAGGCTAGGTCTGTCGGGCACGGTTGAGGGACGAACCCTCGATGACGATGGGAAGTGGGGTCTCCTGCCGGCCGGCTCCGCCGTACGGACCGGTCCGCCCCTGTTCCCGCGCGTCGAGGTCGAGCAGCCCGAAGACACACGGCAGCCGTAGGTACCGCGAAGCGCGCCGAGGAGGGACCATGCCATCCTGGTTCGACTCGCATTGTCATCTCCACCTGTGCGAGGAGAAAGCCGGCATCGAGGATCTTGTTGCCGGCGCGCGTTCGGCGGGGGTGGTAGGCCTACTCACCGTCGGCATCGACGCGGCGTCCAGCCGGAGATCGCTGGAAATCGCCGAGCGCTTCGCCGTCTTCGCCTCGGTTGGCGTGCACCCGAACTCGGCCCAGGAGTGGAACAGCGACACGTCGGCGGAGATCGCACGGCTGCTCGAGGACGAACGGGTCGTTGCCGTCGGCGAGACGGGATTGGACTTCTACCGGGATTCGTGCCCGCCTAACGTCCAGCGGAGTGCGTTCGCCGACCACATCGGGCTGGCGCAGTCGACCGGTAAGGCGCTAGTCATCCATACGAGGGACTCCCTCGACGCTGCGCTCGACGTCCTCGCCGGCGCGGGTGCTCCCGATCGGCTCGTCTTTCACTGCTGGTCGGGGGATGTCGAACAGCTCGGTCGTGCGCTGGACCTCGGCGCCCACGTGTCCTTTGCCGGGAACGTGTCCTTCAAGAACGCCGCCGACTTGCGCGCCGCGGCTTGTTTAGTTCCCCTCGACCGATTGCTCGTAGAGACAGATTCGCCTTTCCTTGCTCCCGTGCCGCATCGCGGCCGGCCCAACGAACCGGCGTACGTCGTCGATGTGGGCCGCGCGGTTGTTGAGGCAACCGGCGTCACCGAGGATGATGTGGCCTCGGCGACGACGGCGAATGCGAAACTGCTATTCGGTGCGACATGAGTCGGACTCCGCCCCCAGGGACTCCGATAGGAGCGCGCCGAACGGCGCGACTCCTCGACGACCACGGGGTCGTCCCTCGCAAGCGGCTTGGGCAGAACTTTATCGTCGACCCGAACACGATCCGCATGATCGTCGACAAGGCGCAGCTCGATCCTCAAGACGGCGTGCTGGAAATAGGCGCGGGCGCAGGCGCCTTAACGGTGGCCATCGCCGGCGCGGTTCGGCACGTCACCGCGGTTGAGATCGACAAACGCCTTGCTCCGGTACTCCAGGACGTGGTCGGCGGCTTGGACAACGTCGACGTGGTCATCGGAGACGCTGCTGCTCTCGATCCGACAACGTGGGGCGCAACCCGAATGATGGGTAACTTGCCCTACAGCGTCGCAACCGACCTGATCCTGCACGTTCTGCGGGGGGCGCCGGCGATCAGAGACCTCACCGTTATGGTGCAAAAAGAAGTGGGGGAGCGCTTGACCGCTCGCCCCGGTCAGAAGTTGTATGGGAAGAGCTGCTTGGAAGTGCGTTACTTTGCTCGTACGAATGTTGTGGGGAGAGCTTCGCGGCGGGCCTTCTTGCCCGTTCCAAACGTCGATTCGGTTGTGGTCCGGCTGGAGCGACGAAGGGAACAGCCAAGTGTCGGCGGCGATCAATACCTGAGGATCGTGCAGGCAGCTTTCTCGCAGAGAAGGAAGACAATGCGGAACGCGCTCGCATCGATAGACTTTGGCCGTCGAGACCTGGAGGCTGCTCTGGTCTCGGCGGGGATCGACAAGGAGGCGCGCCCTCAAGAGGTTGGTTTCGAGCAATTCATCGAGTTGGCGGGGCAACTCACATGACCGTCGATGTAACCGACGGAATCCGAATTCGAACGCATGCGAAGGTGAATCTCTTCTTGCGAGTGATGGGCCTGCGCGCCGATGGCTTCCACGAAGTCGAGACGATCCTTCATGGGATAAAGCTTGCCGACGACATCGAGTTCCACGTCACAAACACCGGGACAATCGAAGTCGATATGCGTGTGGAAGATGATGTTGAAGGAGATGTCCCGGCTCTTGAGGCGAACCTAGTTTACGCGGCGGCGTCGCTTCTGGTCGAAAGAGGGGCTCGCAATGAGGGCATGCACATCCAAGTGACAAAGAGGATCCCGATGGGAGCCGGCCTGGGCGGTGGTAGCGGGAATGCGGCGGGAGCGTTGGTGCTGCTCAATGAGATCTGGGAGGCCGGCCTTCAGGACGCGGACATGGCCGAGCTTGCGGCTTCGATTGGCAGTGACGTGCCTTACTGCATCGGGGGCGGAACTGCGCTGGCGAAAGGGCGCGGCGAACAGCTCACGCGTCTTCCCGGCCCGCCGGATCTCAACTTCGTACTGGGCATCTCCAATCCCCCTTTGAAGACAACCGATGTCTATAAAGCCTGGGACACCTACGGCACGCCGTCGGACGTGAACAGTGCACCTATAACGATGGCACTCGGGTCGGGCGACCCGCGCGACATCGCGTCGCTCCTGCACAACGACCTCGAGCCGGTCGCATTCACGCTCCGGCCGGAACTCGAGGACAAGAAGAAGGCTCTCTGGGATGCCGGCGCCCTGGGGGCTTCACTGAGCGGGTCGGGCCCAACACTCTTTGCAATTGCTTCCGACGAGTCCCATGCTCGAAGCATTGCTGCCCGGGTCGAGGACGACTTCGACGGCGTGCACGTCGTGACGTCCCAGCCCCAGTGCATCGAGCGGTTCTGACCCACCGTCGGACATTTGGACTGCCCGGTACGCGAACCACCGAGCGGACGGAACGCTCGCAGTTCCGACGCCGGCACTAGACTGACCGGCGATGCCCCGTGGGGTAATGGGCAGCCCGCGGGATTTTGGTTCCCGAAGTTCTGGTTCGAATCCAGGCGGGGCAGCAACGTAAGCGAGTGCCGTTAGGAGGGTGGATGGTGGCGCAGATCGCCGAGCAAGCCGCCGCGATAATCCTGGCCGCGGGTGACGGCACTCGCCTGAAGTCCAGGATGCCCAAGGTTCTTCACCCGGCCGCCGGGCGGCCACTCCTTTGTCACGTCCTCGCTGCGCTCGAACCGCTCCGGCTCGATAGGCGGGTCGTCGTTGGATCTCTCAGCTGGGAGCAACTTCGGGCCACCGCGGAAGAGGCCGGATTCTCGGACGGGATCGCCTATGCGGTACAGGAAGCCCCCGAGGGGACCGGGGATGCGGTTCGGATAGGAATGGATGCTCTCGGCCCCGCCCGTGGCGTCGTGTTCGTCCTCTTTGGCGACACGCCTCTTATCGAGACCGACACGCTCTATCGGATGCTCGACGCTCACCATGCTGCCGAGGCGGGGGCGACCCTATTGACCGCAGTCGTGCAGGACTCGAGTGGTTACGGCCGTGTCGTGCGCGGAGCGAACGGGGTGGTTGAGAGGATCGTGGAGGAGAGGGACGCCACCGAAACAGAACGGCGCATCCAGGAGATCAACGGCGGTGTCTACGTGTTCGACGCCGCTTTGCTGGCCGAGATGCTGGCGAAGGTAGATCGTGAGAACGCCCAGGGCGAGTACTACCTCACCGATGTCGTCCGCCTTCTGCGTTTGCAGGGCGTCCCGGTGGTCGCGGTACGGACGGTGGCCGAGGAGTTGAGCGGTGTCAACAACAGGTCGCAACTCGCCTATGTCTCAGGCCTTATACGTCACCGAGTGTGTGAGAGGTGGATGGCTGAAGGTGTTTCGATAGTTGATCCACGCACCACGTATATCGACTCGACTGTAAGCATCGAACAGGATGCAACGATCTATCCCTTCACTTTTCTGGAGGGTCAGACGCATGTTGCGGAGGGGGCCGAAGTCGGCCCGCAGACTCGTGTAGTCGATTCCCGGATAGGGCCGGGTGCCACCGTGACTTTCGCGGTGGTGCGCAGCAGCGAGATCGGTCCGGAGGCGACAGTCGGGCCCTTCGCCTCGCTGCGTCCGGGCGTGAGGCTTGCGCGTGGAGCGAAGCTCGGAACGTTTGTCGAGTCGAAGAACTCAACCATCGGTGAGGGGAGTAAGGCGCCCCACCTGGCTTATCTCGGCGACGCCGAGGTGGGCAAGGGCGTGAACGTAGGCGCGGGCACCATCACGTGCAACTGGGATGGTCGCGAAAAACACCGGACGGTGATCGACGATGATGCCTACATCAGCTCCGACACCATGCTTGTGGCCCCAACTCACATCGGGAGGCGAGCCGCCACCGGAGCCGGCGCGGTGGTCAAGGGAGATGTGCCGGATGATGCCCTCGCCGTCGGCATCCCCGCCCGGATCCTCGAGGGACGGGGCGATCTGATGCGCCGAGGCGGGTCGGAGCCCGGCAGGCCTGAGGAAGAGGGGGATTGATGCAACGCGGTGGCTCGGACCTGGGAGAATGGATCCGCCGGACCACATCACAGTAGGGAGAACCGTGCAGCTACCCACTCAGAAACGGCTGATGATCTTCTCCGGGACCGCGAACGAGGACCTTGCGGAGGAAGTAGCCACACACCTCGGGATGAAGCTAAGCAGGGTGGAGCTGTCGACGTTCGCGAACTCTGAGACGTACGTGCGGTTCGAGGATTCCGTACGCGGTTGCGATGCATTCGTGATCCAGAGCATGTGCGATCCAGTCGACTACCACGTGATGCAGCAATTCATCATGATCGACGCACTGAAAAGGGCATCGGCAAAACGGATCACCGCGGTATGCCCTTTCTACGCTTACTCGCGGCAGGATCGAAAAGCGCGCGGGCGGGAACCAATTACGGCGAGGCTTCTGGCGGACTTCTATGAAGCCGCGGGAGCGGATCGGGTCTTGTCGGTCGACCTCCACACAGGGCAGATCCAGGGGTTCTTCAACATTCCTCTGGACCACCTCACCGCATTGCCTCTGCTGGCCGATTACTTCGCATCCGAGCTCGATGACGAATTTGTCATTGTCTCGCCGGATGCTGGCGGGGTGCGGCTCGCCGACAAGTGGGTCCAGTATCTGCACGAGCTCTACAACCTCAACGGACAAGTTGCCTTCATGCACAAGCGCCGGCGCAAGGACATGCGGAACGCGGTGGAGACGCTCGCGGTCGTCGGTGACGTGAAGGACCGGATCTGCATCATGGTCGACGACATGATCGATACCGGGGGGACGCTGACCGAAGGGGCCAAGGTTCTCAAGGAGGCCGGTGCCTCGGAGGTCTTCGCTGCAGCAACGCATGCGTTGCTGTCTGGGCCGGCGGTAGATCGGATCAAGAACTCGGTCATCAAGCAACTTGTCGTCACCAACACCTTGCCGCTTGGATCCGAGAAGGAGATGGACAAGCTCACGGTGCTCTCGATCGCCCCGACAATCGCCCAGACGATCAAGGCCGTGTTCGAGGAGGCCTCGGTGTCGGAGCTGTTCCACGACAAGAATCAGCCGTGAGGCCGCCGGCCGGCTCTTTCATTCTGTCCGCCCAGATCCGCGCTTTCCGCGGTTTTCAGCGGACAGAAAGGTGAGTGGAGGTAAGCAATGACTACAGAGGCGATTGCGTCAACCAAGCTTTCCAGGGTGGATCCAGAGATCGCAGAACTCATCCGCGACGAGGCGCGCAGGCAGGCCGAGAAGATCCGATTGATCCCCTCCGAGAACTATGTGTCTCAGGCCGTCCTGGAAGCGAGCGGCACGGTATTGACGAACAAGTATTCGGAGGGCTACTCGGGCAAGCGGTACTACGAGGGCCAGCAGTTCATCGATCAGATCGAGACACTGGCGATAGATCGCGCCAAGGCGCTGTTCGGCGTGGAGCATGCGAACGTCCAGCCGTACTCCGGGTCTCCCGCCAACCTTGCCGTTTACTTCGCGTTCCTCGAGCCGGGCGACACGATCATGGGCATGTCCCTGCCCATGGGCGGCCACCTCACTCATGGGTGGGACGTGTCGATCACCGGGAAGTGGTTTCAGTCGGTCCGGTACGGGGTGCGGCGCGAGGACGGGCGCATCGACATGGACGAGGTTCGGCAGCTTGCCCTGGAGAACCGGCCGAAGCTCATCTTCTGTGGAGGAACGGCGATCCCGCGCACGATCGACTTCGAGGCCTTTGCTGCCGTAGCGAGCGAGGTGGAGGCGGTGCTCGTTGCCGACATCGCTCACATCGCAGGACTCATCGCAGGGGGTGCACACCCATCTCCGGCGCCCCATGCCGAGGTGATAACGACGACGACACACAAGACGTTAAGGGGTCCGCGCGGGGCCATGATCATGAGCCGCGAGGAGCACTCGCGCGCCTTGGACCGGGCGGTGTTCCCGGGATTGCAGGGTGGTCCTCACAACCACACCACGGCGGGGATCGCGGTCGCGCTTAAAGAGGCGGCCGAACCCGATTTCCGTGACTACGCTCATCAGATCGTCGCCAATGCCAAGGCGCTGGCTCAGGCACTAGTCGATCGTGGCTTCGACCTGGTGTCGGGCGGGACCGATAACCATCTGATCCTCATCGATCTGACCACCAAGGAGATCGGCGGCAAACCGGCGGCGCAGGCACTAGATCGTGCCGGGCTCGAGACCAACTACAACACGGTGCCCTTCGACCCGCGCAGGCCGTTCGACCCGTCCGGCATCCGCCTCGGCACCCCCGCCGTCACGAGCAGGGGGATGGGACCCGAGGAGATGGCGCATATCGCGCGATGGATCGACGAGGGTGTTGCCGCCGCGAAACGTGAAGACGAGAACGCCCTCGAGAAGATCTTTGGTGAGGTCAAAGCGCTGACGTCGGAGTTCCCCGCGCCGGGCATCTCGTAGCGTCGGAGACCCGCCGAAACGAAACCCGGGATTGTCACATGCCAACGACGGGATCGGGCGTGCCGATTTCCGGCATTAGGGGTGCCAGGGGCGCGGCGACGACTCGGTTTCGGCCCAATCGTTTCGCCTCGTATAGCGCACGGTCCGCGCGCCTCAGGAGTTCGTCGCCCGTCTCGTGGCCGTTCCACAAGGCGATGCCGACGCTGCAGCTGTAGCCATCGGAGACCGCCGAGCGGAGGCGCTCAGCCACGAGCGTCGCATCGTGAAGTGAGCAATCGGGCAGGATTGCGGCAAATTCGTCGCCGCCGTAGCGAGCGAGTAGATCGCCGGCGCGCAACCTCTCTTTCCACGCCGCCCCTGCGGATTTCAGGAGCGTGTCTCCGGCCCCGTGGCCGTGGGCGTCGTTGATGCACTTGAGGTTGTCCAGGTCCACCAGCAGGATGCTCATTGGCCGCTGGTCGCGTTCGGCGCGCCCAAGCTCGCGGGCGAGTTCTTGTTCGAGCGTCCGGCGGTTCGCCAGATTTGTGAGTGGGTCGGTTCTCGCAAGCGAGTGGATTCGCTGGGTCATCCAGTTCACGACGAATCCTGCAACTACGAACGACCCGACCACGACGAACCATTCGGCAATCCAGTCGAGGTTTTCGAATCTCAACCACGCGACCGCCGCGTAGGAAAGTGCCCCGCTCCCCATGTGCAGGAGCATCATCCGCCGGGAGAAGAAGTAGGAGGCGTACAGCGCGCCCCAGAGGTACAGGAGCGCGAAGACCCGGGACAACTGGAAGTCGTCCGCGGCATAGATCCCCCAGGCTACGAGGACATTGCCGAACTGGAGCAAGACGTGGAACGCCCATAACGGCAGCCACCGTCCGGCCGCCGCCATCAGTGCGCCTGAGGCAATGGCAATCGACGATGTCAGGACCTGAGTCGCCGACGACATCCCCTCGGGGTGGGGAAGGCGCATGGCTACAAGTGTCAGGATCCCCCCGGACGCGAACATCACGGCGCCGGCCAGCGCCATGGTCCTGCTGTCGTGGATCCCGGCAGCTCCCGGTCTCATTGATGTGCTATTCGGCCGCCCGGGAGCCCCTCTTGATACGTCGTTTGAGACCCTTTCCGCCGGCTGGGTACCTCCCAGGATCCCCGAAGGCAGACGGTTTACGGCGGCCGGAAACAGAGCCGGGCCCGGGCCGAGTGCCGCGATTTGAGGAAACGGGCTCCGAGCGGCCATAATGGGCCGGTTCGGGCCGCCTTCGGCGGCCCCGCCTCCCGTTCCGTCCGCCATAGGTGCTGCCTGCGGCCGACGGCGAGGGGCCGCCGATGATATGAGCTGGAGGACCCGATGGCTGAGCTGAAACTACAGGCAACGAAGCGCACTGAGAGCGGCAAGGGCGCAGCCCGCCGCTCGCGTGCCGCAGGCCGCGTTCCCGCCGTTCTGTACGGACGGGGAATGGACCCTGTATCCCTGGAGGTAGACCGGCGGGAGTTCGTTACCGCCCTAAAGACCGATGCCGGCGTCAACGTCCTGCTCGACATCGAATTCGACGGCACGAATACGCTGGCGTTCACCCGGGAGCTCCAGCGCGATCCCGTACGGGGCACCCTCCTCCATGCCGACTTCGTCAAGGTCGATCGAACCCAGGCAATCGAGATCGAGGTCCCGGTCCACCTCGTCG
>Ga0299907_10002128_pt1 | contig 11956 bp, 13 predicted proteins | sample RVTome_16_FD_198680 | JGI IMG/M metagenome (GOLD analysis project Ga0299907, IMG submission 198680) | Soil microbial communities from uranium-contaminated site in the Upper Colorado River Basin, Wyoming, United States - RVT152D67 (version 2) ...
GCGATCACCGAGGAGCACGGTGGCTGGCGAGAGCCGCAGGCTCAGCAGTAGTCGTAGGGGCGAGATATATCTCGCCCCTACATGACACCCTTGTCCCGATGAGCTGGGCGGAGTGGGCTGATGCCGTCGAGATCGAGCCGTCGATCTACGCCTCGGACTTCTCGAGGTTGGGGACGCAGCTCGACTCGCTGCACTCGGTGGGGGCGAGCGTTTTCCACTTCGACGTGGGTGACGGCCACTTCATCCCGGAGATCACGATCGGGCCGATCGTCCTCGCGTCCATCTCACCGCTCGTTCGCGGCTGGGGGGCGCGACTCGACTGCCACCTCATGGTGCGCGAGCCCGAGAAGCACTTCGAGGCGATCGCGAAGGCCGGGGGCGACAGCGTCACCTTCCACGTCGAGGTGTGCGACGAGCCCGCCGGAGCGATTGCGTACGGGCGGTCGCTCGGGCTCGGGGTCGGCGTCGCCTTCAACCCCGAGACGGCGGTCGAGGATGCGGTCGCGGCGGCCGAGGGAGTCGATCTCGTGCTCTGCATGTCGATCCGTCCCGGCTACTCCGGCCAGGCGTTCATGCCGGAGGCGCTCGACCGGATCGCCCGGCTGCGCGAGCTCCTGCCGGACGAGGTGCGGGTGCAGGTGGACGGCGGGATCAACCAGGGGACGGTGGTCGCCGCGCGCGACGCAGGCGCCGATCTCCTGGTAGCCGGCAGCGCGATCTTCTGGAACGACCGTCCCGGAGCGGCCCACCGGGAGCTGGTCGATCTCGTGACGGAGCGCGCGGGTGCCTGACGAGCTGCTCGAGATCCACGATCCCTCGGGCGCGTTCGAGAGGATCGAGCAGTGGCTCTCGTCGCGCGGGTTCTTCGCGCCGGGTGGCGAGGAACTCGTGGCCGACGTCTACCTCGGCTACGGGCTCTCGCAATCCATCCGCCGTACCACCAGCCCCTGTCCCTCCGAGCCATGTCCGGCGCTTCCGCTCGCCGCATGCCGACTCGCCCCACCCGCCCTTGTAACCGATCGTCACAAGGGCTCGCTCACGCTAGGGGCGTGGGAGCGGACGTGGACGGCTGCCGAGTACCGCGCGGCGATCGACGAGGTCCGCGGAGCGATCGCGCGCGGCGACGTCTACCAGGTCAATCTCGTCCAGCATCTCCAGGCGTCGTTCGCCGGCGATCCGTGCGCGCTCGCGGTGTGCCTTGCGCCGCTTCGCCCACTGCATCCCGAGGCACTCGTCACCGACGAATGGGCCGTTGTGTCCGCGTCGCCGGAGCTCTTCCTCGCCCGTCGCGGCGATCGGATCTGGACGATGCCGATCAAGGGCACGCGGCCGCGCGGAGAGGCGGCCGAGCTGCGTGCGTCGGAGAAGGATGCCGCCGAGCACGTGATGATCGTCGACCTGGAGCGCAACGACCTCTCGCGCGTCTGCGACGCGAGCACGGTGCGCTGGCCCGAGCTCATGGCCACGCGCGAGCTCGCCGGGGTCGAGCACATGGTCTCCACCGTCGAAGGGACGCTGCGCGAAGGAGTCGGGCTGGCCGAGATCCTCCGGGCGACGTTCCCGGGCGGGTCCGTGACCGGCGCGCCGAAGATCGCGGCGGTGGATCTCATCGCGCGGCTGGAGCCGGTTGGCCGCGGCGCAGCCATGGGCGCGGTCGGGCGGATCCACGGCAACGGAGATTTCGATCTCGCACTGACCATTCGCACGTTCGCGGTCGCCGACGGCACGATCCACCTGTGGGTCGGCGGCGGCATCGTCTGGGACTCCGATCCGGCGACCGAGGTCGAGGAGTCGTGGGTCAAGGCGCGACCGCTGCTCGATGCTGTGCGCGCGCCTCTGCCCGAGGTGGCACTGGCATGACGGTTCTCGCGCTCGCCGTGACGGGCCGCGGCCTCGTCGACCCGACCGAGCCCGTCATCCGCGCCGACGACGAGGGCCTGCTCAGGGGCCGGGCCGCCTTCGAGACCCTGCGCGTGTACGGAGGACGTCCGTTCGGGCTCGAGGCCCATCTCGATCGACTGACCGCGTCGGCGGCAAGCATCGGCTTGCCGGCGGTCGAGCGGCGCCGGCTGCAGGTCCTCGTCGGGCTCGTCCTCCCGAAGGCGGTCGGGGGCGACGCGTCGCTTCGCCTCGTCTGGACTGCCGGTCCCACCGGCGGAATCCCGTCCGCTTTGGCGCTCCTGAGCGAGATCCCGGACTGGATCGAGTTGGCGCGGGAGCGCGGTGCGACGGCGGTCTCACTGCTCGGCGTGCGCGCGTCCGCGCCCTGGCTTCTCCCCGGCGTGAAGTCGACGAGCTATGCCGTGAACATGGCGGCGGAGTCGGAGGCACGCCGGCGCGGGGTGGACGAGGCGATCTTCGTCGACGTCGACGGAATCGTCCTCGAGGGAACCGTGACGAACGTCTGGTGGCGCGCCGGCGAGGTCCTGCGCACGCCGTCGCTCGAGCTCGGGATCCTCGCCGGCGTGACACGGGCCGCGCTCATGGAGCTCGCGCCGGAGTGCGGCTACTCCGTCGAGGAGGGCGTCTACCCGCTCGAGCAGCTTTTGAGCGCCGACGAGGCCTTCACGTCGTCGTCGATTCGGGAGCTCATGCCGCTGGTCGAGGTCGACGGCCGCGCGATCGGACGCGGCCCAGCGGCGGACGCGCTCCAGACTGCGCTGCGTGAGGTCATAGCTAAGGTCTGAGTGTGGGCGAGGCACCTGTGCGGCTCGGAGGGATGGCGCTGCAGAACGGCGTCCTCGTGCACGGGCCGACGTCGTGGGGCTGCGCCGTGCGTGACGCGAACGACGTCCTGCACGTGGCGTCCGGGCGCAAGCCCCAGCTCGCCCGGTCGGCTCGTCAGCGCATGCCTGCCCTGCGTGGCCCGATCGCGCTCGCCGAGGCGTTCGCGCTCCTGCCAACCGTTCGCCGTGCGATTCCGCAGGCGCGGTTCCCCTTCGAGCGGCCAAGCGTGCTCGGGGCGATCCTCGGCACCGCAGTCGCCGCACGCGCGCTTCGCCGCTCGCGGCTGTCTGCGGGCACGCGTGAGATCGCAGCTGCTGGAGTCGCGTTCCTGCCGGCCGCGCTCGCGCTGCGCGGACCGGACCTCGCCGCCTACCACGGCGCGGAGCACATCTCGATCGGCACGTACGAGAACGGTGGAACGCCCGCGCCGAAGGAGCATCCTCGCTGCGGCTCGCAGCTCATCGCGCCGATGGTCGCGTCGTCGCTCGCGGCGAATGTCGTCGCGGCCAGGGCACCTGCCGGGACGCGCTCTCTGGCGCGGCTCGTGGGCATGGCCGGCGCGATCGGCGGCTCGGTCGAGGTGTTCTCGTGGGTCGCGCGCAATCCGTCTCATCCCGTCGCACGCGTTCTCGCCCGCCCCGGCTTCGAGCTCCAACGCCACCTCTCGACCGCCGAGCCGTCCGGTGATCAGCTCGAGGTTGCAAACGCCGCGCGCGACGCCTGTCTCGCGCTCGAGCGCCCTGCTGCGTAGCGGTTTCAAGCGCGCTTTGCGCGCTGCCGATAGCGCAAGTGGTGGTGGACCTCGAGAACACGCTCCTCACCTGGCTCCCGATCGTGTTCTTCGGGATCGTCATCCTCCTGCTCCTGTACACGCTCAGGTTCATGCCGCGCGCGAAGCCGGCGCCGGTCGTGCGCGGGTCGCAGGTGGAGGTGTCGTGGGACGATGTCGCCGGTCTCGACGAGGCGAAGGAAGAGCTCCGCGAAGTGGTCGAGTTCCTGCGCGACCGCAAGCGCTTCGAAAGGCTCGGGGCACGAGTTCCGCGCGGGATCCTGCTCCACGGGCCCCCGGGAACCGGGAAGACGTTGGTCGCGAAGGCGGTGGCGAGCGCGTCAGGCGCGAACTTCTACTCCCAGAGCGCGTCCTCGTTCGTCGAGATGTTCGCCGGTCTCGGCGCCGCGCGCATCCGCAAGCTGTTCGAGGAGGCGCGCAAGCACGCTCCCGCGATCGTCTTCATCGACGAGCTCGACGCCGTCGGCACGGCGCGGATGGGCGGCGGCTTCCACCGCGAGCACGACCAGACCCTGAACCAGCTTCTCGTCGAGCTCGACGGGTTCAACGCGCGTGACGAGGTCGTCGTCATGGCCGCATCCAATCGGCTCCAGGATCTCGACCCCGCGCTTCTGCGCCCCGGCCGCTTCGACCGCCAGGTGCTCGTCTCCGCACCCGATGTCGCTGGGCGCGAGGCGATCCTCTTGGTCCACACGCGCGGCAAGCCGCTCGCCTCCGACGTCGACCTCGGAGCGATCGCGCGGCAAACCGCCGGCCTCACGGGAGCCGATCTCGCGAACCTGTGCAACGAGGCGGCTATCTTCGCGGGCCGGTCGAGCGCGCAGCACATTCGCCAGGCCGACTTCGACGCGGCGATGGACCGCATCGTCTCCGGCCTCCAGCAGCGCCGTGTCGTCTCGGAGAAGGAGAAGCGGATCCTCGCCTACCACGAAGCCGGCCACGCCGTGATGTCGCACCTCGTGGGTGACCTCTTCCCCGCGCAGAAGGCGACGATCGTGTCGCGCGGCCAGGCGCTCGGGTACACGCTCAACACGCCGAACGAGGACCGCTACATGCACACGCGAGAGGAGTTCGTCGACCTCATGAAGGTCTTCCTCGCGGGTCGAGCCGCCGAGGACGTCGTGTTCGGGCGGATCACGAACGGCGCTGCGAACGACCTCGAGCGCGTCACAGAGATCGCGCGCTCGATGGTGTTCGAGTTCGGGATGTCCGAGGTCGCGCCCTCGCGGACGATGCGGGCGGACAACTACGCCCTCTCGGAGGAGACGAAGCGGCTCCGCGATTCCGAGCAGGCGCGGCTGACCGATCACGCGTACGCGGAGGCGACGCGCCTTCTCGTCAAGCATCGGCCTGCGCTCGACCGCGTCGCGACGGCGCTCCTCGAGAAGGAGACGCTCGATCGGCAGGAGCTCGAGGCACTGCTCGCAGACGTGCATCCCGATTCGCAGTCGTCCGAGACGGTCGGGACCGTGCGGGCGCTCCCGATGCGCGACTGAGCGCCTTAACAACCGGTGTCAGACACTTCCTGTTAACGCTGAGGCTGCGAGCCGATTCAGGTCGTCGGTGTCTGACACCGGTGGTCAACTGACACCGATTGTCAAGGCGGGGCCGCGGGTAGCATCGCGCGGGTGCGGGGGATCCACCATCTCGGCGTCGCCGTGACCGATCTCGACGAGGCGATCGCGACGTACGAGCGCCGCTTCCACGCACGGCTCGAGTACCGGGAGCCGCTGCGCGAGCAGGGTGTCGAGGCCGCGTCGATGCTCGTCGGCGAGAGCCGGTTCGAGCTCGTCTGTCCGACCGGGGACGACACGCCGGTCGGTCGCTTCCTCCAGCGCCGCGGCCCGGGCATGCATCACGTCGCGCTCGAGACGGACGATCTCATGGCCACGCTCGACGAGCTCGAGTCGTCGGGCGCGCAGCTGATCGACCGCGTGCCGCGGCAAGGACTCTTCGGTCTCGAGGTCGCGTTCGTCCATCCCGATTCCGTCCACGGCGTTCTCACGGAGGTGGTTGCGAGTGGCTGACGATCTCGTGCGGATCGAGGTCGGTCTCGACGGCGGGCAGATCCTGAGCGCGCTTGTCTCCTCGTCGAGCGCGGACTCGCTCGACGCTGCGTTGCGAGCGGGCGCTGTCTCCACCGTCGAGCTGCAGGCCGAGGACGGAGTCCTACTGCTCGTCCTCCCGCGCGTGCTCTACGCCAAGCGGTACGCGCGCGAGACCCGGGTCGGCTTCGACGCGTAGATCGACATGGCGCTCAGGGTCGGCATCGTCGGCCTTCCCAACGCCGGGAAGACGACGCTCTTCAACGCGCTGACCCACGCGGGTGCGCAGGTCACGGCGTACGCAGAAGTCGCGCAGAAGCCGAACCTCGGCATGGCAGTCATCACGGACCACCGGCTCGACCGCCTCGCCGTGGTCGTCGGCTCGAGGAAGGTCACTCCGGCCGCGATCCGGGTCGTGGACGTGCCCGGCCGCGCGGAGATTCCCGGCGAGCTCCGTCAGGCGGACGCGCTGCTCGCTGTTCTCGACGGCTTCTCGGACGGCGCCGAACCCACGACGGATCTCGAGACGCTCCGCCTGGAGCTGATCGTCGCCGATCGCGAGCACGTCGAGCGGCGCCTCGAGCGTGTGCGCAAGGAGGCGAAGTCGGGAGACCGTGCGAAGCGTCAGGAGGCCGAGCTGACGGAGCGGCTGCTCGCGCACCTCGACGAGGGGCATCCGCTGTCCGAGTGGGTCGGCGAGCTTCCGTCGGAGCTCGAGCCGCTGACGACGAAGCCTCTGTTACCGCTCGAGAACGGCCCCGGCGGGATCGACTGCGCGCTCGAGATGGAGCTCGCCGAGCTCTCGGACGAGGAGGCAGCGCAGTTCCGCTCGGGGCCATCCGCTCTCGACGACGTCGTCGTGCGGCTGAAGGAGGCGCTCGGGCTCATCACGTTCTTCACCGCCGGCGACACAGAGGCGCGCTCGTGGACGCTTCAGCACGGGCAGACGGCGCTCGAGGCAGCCGAGTCGATCCACTCGGACATTGCCCGCGGCTTCATTCGCGCCGAGGTGATCCGCTGGGACGACCTCATCGAGTGCGGATCGCACGCGGAAGCCGCGCGACGAGGTCTCCAGCGTCTGGAGGGGAAGACCTACGTGGTCGAGGACGGCGACGTCGTGAACGTTCGCTTCAACGTCTAGTCAGCGCGGACTCGCTCGACGCGACTCGCGGCGAGCGCTGCGAACCAGAGCGCGGCGAGCACCACCAGCGTGGCTGCGAGCGGTCGAAGCAGCCCTTCGTTTCCGAGCACGTCGACGGGCACCGGCGCGGTCGCGACGACAGTGCCGTCGCCCGTTGTGAGGATCAGGAGGGTGGCGAGGGCGCCGGCGAGAAGAGACGCTGTGATGGCTCCGAGGTGGAGCCAGCGCGAGAGGGAATCGCGCGGCTGGGCGGCGAGGACGAGGCCGAGAGCGACGAGCCCGAACAGCGCCCAGACGAACGCAACCGCGACGAGCTTCACGTACCACTCGCTGTCGATGTCGAGCCAGATCGCGAGCACCAGCAGGTCGACGGCGAGGGCAGCCGCGGTCAGCACGACGAGGGAAAGGGCCTCGACCCGCCCCCGTGCGAGGCACGCGAGCGCGCACGCGATCGCCGCGCCGGCCTGAACGATGAGGAAGGCGACACCGAAGCCGACGCCCAGCGCTGCGATATCGCTTTCGGCGTCCAGAACGGCGATCAGTCCGACCAGCGCCGCGAGGGCCATCCCAACCAGCACGATCAACATGCCGATGTCGAGGCGGGTGAAGCTCGGCGGAGGATCGACCGCAGCGTCGCTCACGCGCCAGCGTTCTCCGCGCCGGCTCACTGTCCTTCTCGCTACCCGGCTGCCACGAGAGCGGCTCCGACCAGGGCGACGACCCCGCCCACCCGCTTCGCCGGGCTCAACCGCTCGCCCAGGACGATCCACGCGAGCACCACCGTGACGACCGGGTAGAGCGCGCTCAGCACGGCCACGATCCCCACCGTTCCGTGGGTGGTCGCCGCGGCTACGAAGATGTTCGCACCGGTGTCGAAGATGCCGACGGCAGCGATCATCGGGAGCACCGCGGCCGGTGCGCGGAGCGACGTTCGCAGCGCGAGGGCGGCCGCGACGGCGAAGGTCGTCGATGCGACGCGGGCGGCGACGACGGCCCACGATGCGCTCTCGTCCGCGCCGGCGTCGATCCCGACGAAGAACAGTCCGAAGCCGAGCGCCGCGACGACTGCCAGGGCCGCTCCGGCGGCGAGGCGCCGCTGGCTCTCGGACGCGGGTTCGCGCGAAAGCGCAACGATCCCCGCGAGCACGAGGCAGATCCCCAGCCACTGGAGCGCGCCGGGTACGTCTCCACGGGCTGCGTCGACCACGAGCGGCACGATCGGTGCGGCAGCGGAGATGGGCGCGACGATTCCCATCGCTCCGACGGCAAGGCCCCGGTAGAGCGCGCCGAGCCCGATCGCTCCCGCCAACCCGGCAGCCGCCGCTGGGAGGAGCTCGACTACTCCCGGGAAGGCGTCGTCGGCGACCACCACCCACACGAGGATCCCGGCCAGCCCGATCGCCTGCGAGAGCGCGAGGACGGTGAGGACGGCGGTGCGACGTGACGCGAGCCCGCCGAAGAAGTCACCGACGCCCCAGCACAGGGCGCCGCCGACCGCCAGAAGTGCCGCCACGCCTCAGTCGCCGACGGGGCGTGTCGCGGCCTGCGCGTCGAGCTGGTTGGCGTGGTACAGCACCGCCGCCTCGGCGGTCCTCGCGGCAGGCCGGTCGTGATGACAGGCCACTGCGTGTAGCAGCTCGGCGAGGACGGCGGGGTCGAGATCTCGCGCGCGCTCCTCGATCATCCGGAGCCCGAGATGGACATGGCCGAGAAGGCGCCCTTCGTCCGTCTGCCGGAATGCAGGCCCGGGCCCGAGCTCGCGGATCCGGCCGAGGTCGTGCAGCAGCGCTGCGGAGACGACGAGGTCGTGACGGAGCCGCGGATGCAGGTGGACGGTCTCGCGACAGAGCGTGGCCACGCCGACCGTGTGCTCGAGCAGGCCGCCCGCGTACCCGTGGTGGCCGTCCGCAGCCGCGGCGGGAAGCGAGCGGAGCGCCTTCCTGACGTCCGCGTCGCGAACGAAGGAGTCGACGACCGCCGCGATCCCCTCGTGCGCGATCTCCGAGGCGATGAACTCGAAGAAGCCGTCGAGCTCGTCCGCATCGCGTCGCAGAGAGGGGGTCAACGACGTCGGATCGGTGTCCTTCGCGGCCTCGACCGAGCGGACCTGCACCTGCAGCCTCCCGCCGAAGCGCTCGACCCGGCCGAGGACGCGTACGGCGTCTCCCTCGCCGAAGCGCTGGTCGAGGAGGTCGACGTCGTTCCAGACGCGCGCCTCCACCCGACCGCTCGCGTCGACGAGCTCGAGCGCGAGGTAGGCGGCTCCCGCGCGGGTGCGACGCCGCTCCTTCTTTGACACCGCGAACACGCCTTCGACGGTCCTGTCCTCGACCAGCTCGGCGATCGTGGTCACGTCTCGACTATATGGCGCGAACCCGTTGGTACGCTCGCCCGCGATGGCCGACGTCCAGCCGTTTCGCGCCGTCCGCTATTCCGGCGCGGCTGGGTCGCCTGCCGACCTCGTTGCGCCGCCGTACGACACGGTCACGGACGAGGAGCGCGAGTCGCTCCACACGCGCAGCCCCTACAACGTCATCCACGTCACGCTTCCCGAGTCGGCCGACGAGGCGGGACGTCTCTACCGGGAGTGGCTCGCCGAGGGAGTCCTCGCGGACGATGCCGAGCCGGCGGTCTGGCTCGCGATAGAGGACCACGTCGGGGCCGACGGCGTCGCGCGCGAGCGCCGCGGTCTCATCGCTTCGGTAGCCGCCGAGCCGTACGAGACGGGAGCCGTCCTTCCGCACGAACGGACGCGTCCCCGCATACGGAAGGAGCGCCGGCGGCTGCTTCGCGCGACGCGCGTGCAGCCCGAGCCGATCCTCCTGCTCGCGGACACACCGCTCGAGCTCGCCGTTCCCGCAGAGCCGCCCGCAATCGAGGTCGCGGGGACGCGACTGTGGAGGCTGCGTGCTGACGCCGCGGACGGCCTGCGCGGGGCCCAGCTCCTGATCGCGGACGGACACCATCGCTACGAGAGTGCAGTCGAGCTCGACGAGGAGCTCGGCTTTCCCGGCGTGCGCATCATGGCGCTCGTCGTGTCGACGGACGATCCGGGTCTCCAGCTTCTCCCGACGCATCGCGTGTTCGTGAACCGGCCCGATCTCGCGACCGGTGACGACGACGAGCCGTGTGCGAGCCTGGAGGATGCGCTCGGCTGTCTCGAGAGCGAGCCGTACGGCTGGTCGGCCGCCGTCAGGTACCGGCGTGCGGATATCGGCATCGTCCGTGGCGAGCCGGGCCAGCTCGACGTCGAGCTGGTCGATCGGCAGGGCCTCGACGGAATCCGGTACACGCCCAGGCTGGACGAAGCGCGTGCGGCAGTCGACGACGGCGACGCCGACGCAGCATTCATCCTGCGCCCGCCTCGGGTCGACGACGTCTTCGCGATGGCTCGTCGCGGCCAGCGCATGCCCCCGAAGAGCACGTACTTCTACCCCAAGCCGCTCTCCGGCCTGCTCTTCCATCCCGTGACGCAGTGACATCGTGGCTCGAGACGTGCCGCCTTTGCGTCGCGGACATCCGCGATGTGCTCGAGCGGCTGCCGACGCGGGTCGAGCGGGAGCCGGTGCTGCGGCGCGGTGTCGGCGGCGACGATACGACCGCGATCGACCAGGCCGCGGAGGACGCGGTCGTCGAGCGCCTCGCCGCTCTCGACGAGGATTTCGTCCTCGTCTCCGAGGAGCTCGGCGAGCGGGTGTTCGGCACGGGAGGCGTCAGGAGAGTCGTGGTCGACCCGATCGACGGGTCGGTGAACGCCAAGCGCGGGATCCCGTTCTTCTCGTTCTCGCTCGCGGTTGCCGAGGGCGCGACGATGGGGGACGTCATCCTCGGCTACGTCTACGACTTCGGATCGGGCGAGGAGTGGACCGCCGAGCGCGGCAGCGGGGCATTCCTCGACGGCGCGCGGCTCGGCGCGCTACGACCGAAGGAGACCATCGAGATCCTGTCCTTCGAGGGGACGACCACGTCCGCCATCGCCGAGCGGATGGGACCGGTGATCGATCTCGCGGGACGTCTACGCGTGATGGGCTCGCTCGCACTTTCGCTCTGCCACCTGGCCGCGGGGCGCGTCGACGGCGTCGTCTCGCTGAAAGCCGCGCGCTCGGTCGACATCGCAGCGGCGCAGCTGCTCGTGCGCGAGTGCGGTCTCGCGATCGAGCTGTTCGAGGATCCGCCGTTCGCGGCGGCTCGGCTCGACCTGGGAACGCGCTCGCGCGTGGCTGCCGCGGGCTCTCCCGAGCTCGTGGAGCGGCTCGCGACGGCGCTGCGAGGCACCTAAGAGCTACGCTCGCTGCGATGCGACCCGACCGCGACGCGATCCTGAAGGCGCTCGAGAACGTCATCGACCCGGAGCTCCGGCGCCCTGTGACCGAGCTCGACATGGTGCGCGACGTCCTCGTCGAGGACGACGGCGCCGTCTCGGTGACCATCGCCCTGACGGTCGCGGGCTGCCCGCTCCGCGACTCCTTCCAGGAGCAGGTCTCCCGCTTCGTAGGCGAGGTTCCAGGGGTGACGCGCGTGCGGCTCGGCTTCGATGTGATGACGCCCGAGGAGAAGACCGCGCTCGTGACGCGCCTGCGCGGCGGTCATGCCGCCGATCGCACGATCTCCCTCTCGCCGGGGACACGAGTCATCGCCGTCGCGTCCGGAAAGGGCGGCGTCGGGAAGTCGACGCTCACCGCGAACCTCGCGTACGCGCTGTCGGCGCTCGGCGAGCAGGTCGGCGTTCTCGACGGCGACATCTACGGCCACTCGATCCCGCACATGCTCGGCGTCCACCAGAAGCCGATCGCGGTCGACGAGATGATCGTCCCGCCGGTACGTGGGGATCTCAAGCTCATGTCGATCGGGTTCTTCCTCGAGGAGAACGCGCCGATCATGTGGCGCGGGCCGATGCTCCACAAGGCGCTCGAGCAGTTCCTCTCCGACGTCCACTGGGGCGAGCTGGACACACTCCTCGTGGACATGCCTCCGGGAACGGGTGACGTCGCGATGTCCCTCGGTCAGCTGCTGCCGCGCTCCGAGGCGCTCGTCGTGACGACACCGCAGCCGGCGGCCCAGCAGGTCGCCGTGCGCGCCGCGCAGATGGCGCAGAAGACGGGCATGCGGATCCTCGGCGCGGTCGAGAACATGTCGTACCTCGCCGGAACGGGCCAGGAGCTCTTCGGCTCGGGCGGCGGCCAGGCGCTCGCGGACGAGATGGGGGTGCCGCTCCTCGCGCGCATCCCGCTCGACCCGGTCATGCGCGAGGCG
>Ga0299907_10002130_pt1 | contig 11952 bp, 11 predicted proteins | sample RVTome_16_FD_198680 | JGI IMG/M metagenome (GOLD analysis project Ga0299907, IMG submission 198680) | Soil microbial communities from uranium-contaminated site in the Upper Colorado River Basin, Wyoming, United States - RVT152D67 (version 2) ...
TAGGTGCAGGAACCACCGTCATGCATGAGGGGTTCGTGAACTTCAATGCAGGCACTCTGGGAACTTCGATGGTGGAGGGACGGATCAGCTCGGGCGTCTTGGTCGATGACGGCTCCGATATCGGAGGGGGCGCCTCGATCATGGGCACCCTTTCCGGTGGCGGTACCGAGGTGGTCAGCGTCGGTAAGAACTGCCTGCTTGGAGCCAACTCCGGGATCGGGATATCACTCGGTGACGGATGCGTCGTCGAAGCCGGCCTCTATGTGACCGCAGGCACCGTGATAGCCCTTCCCGATGGCGCAACTGCCAAGGGGCGTGAGCTATCCGGAGTCAACGACGTCCTGTTCCGACGCAACTCCGTGACCGGGGCGGTCGAGGCCCTTCCCCGCACCGGCTCCTGGGGTGGGTTGAACGAGGCACTGCACGCCAACTGATGCCTTACCGCCTGATCTACATCGGTCTCGCCCTGGTGGCCGTGGCTGCTATCGCATTCGGGATAGCGCTGTCCCCCGAGGGTGAGGGGATCGAGCTACCCGGGCCGGTCGAATCGATCACGCCGGTCCCTGGTTCACAGGTCCCCTCTCAGGCTGGCATCGAGATCGATCTGGAGGTCGGGTACGAGGTTGACATCGTCGTGGACGGCTGGCCGATCACCGACGCCACATTCGTGGAGGGAACCGGGGTATATCGATGGTCTCCCCACCCCAACCACCCCACGATCACCGAGTGGTCCCCCGGCGAGCACACCATTCGCATCACGTGGAATACCTACACCGGGCTTCCGGACACCGGCAGCTTCGAGTGGAGTTTTCGCGTTGGTTGAGGACTAGTGCTCTGTTTCTTAAATACATGTGTTTATGAAACGGGCCACTAGCCGATAGCTGATAGACCCTTCTCCAACATCTCCTTGAAAACTTCGCCGCCGATGATGGGGACACCGAGCTCCTCGGCCTTGTTGGTCTTCGACGCACCGGGGGACTCGCCGACTATGAGTGCGGTCGTCTTTCCGGACACCGAGCCCGTCGCCTTTCCGCCACGCTGCTCGATGGCGGTCTGCGCCTCCTCCCTGGTGAAGCCTTCGACCGTTCCCGAAACCACGAAGGTGGCGCCCGCCAAAAGTTCGGATGAGACTTCGTCAGGGGGGTCCTCGCCGAGGCGGACTCCCGCCTTCCCCAGCTTTTCGACAAGCGCTCGGTTGGCGGGCTCCGACGACCATTCGGCGACACCGGCTGCAATCTTCGGGCCGATACCTTCGATGGCGGCGATGTCCTCTTCTGAGGCGTCCATGAGCTTTCGCAAATCACCGAAATGACGCACCAGCATCCGGGCCACGGTCCCGCCGACATGCCGGATCCCCAGCGCCGTGAGCAGCCGGGCCACCGGGCGGTCCTTCCCCTCCTCAATGGCGGCGGCGAGATTGTTGACCGAGATCTCGCCCCAGCCCTCAACTTCGAGCAACCGTTCCGCATCGAAGGAGAAGATGTCCGCGGGATCGGTGATCCATCCCCTCTCCAACAAGAGGTCGATAGTCTTGTAACCCATGTGCTCAATGTCCATACCGCCTCTGGAGGAGAAGTGAAAGAGCCACTCCCGGACACGTGAGGGGCATTGGAATCCGCCCGTGCACCGCGCCACCGCTTCGCCTTCGGGTCGCACGATGGGGTTGTCACAAAACGGACAGCGAACGGGCATCGACCACTTCTTCTCACCACCAGTGCGTGCCGCCACCACAGGACCAACCACCTCAGGGATCACGTCTCCGGCCCGTCTCACGATTACCTGGTCGCCGATCCTGACGTCCTTGTGCCGAACCTGGTCTTCGTTGTGCAGGGTGGCCATGCCCACCGTGGCGCCACCCACGAAAACAGGGTCGAGCACTGCAAATGGCGTGGCCGCGCCAGTGCGTCCGATGTTGATTTGGATGTCTTTGAGGGTGGTGATCTGCTCTTCGGGTGGGAATTTGTAGGCGATGGCCCAGCGTGGTGCCTTAGCGGTGTATCCGAGGGCGTCTTGCTCTTCGAGGGAGTCGACCTTGATGACAACACCGTCGGTCTGATATGACATGTCGTGACGCTCGGCTTCGGCTTTGTCGACGTATTCGAAGACCGCGTCGATAGTCGCCAACACCTGTGTTGTCGGGTTGGTGCGGAGCCCGATGCTTCTCATGTAGTCGAGCGTTTCCGAGTGGGTCGTGAATGTCGGGCCACCTTCGATGAGCCCGAGTTGATAGATCCAGATCCCCAGCTTGCGCTCCGCGGTGATCGACGGGTTCTTCATCCTGACACTGCCCGCTGCGGCGTTTCGGGCGTTGGCAAATACAGGCTTCCCCTCCTCGAGTTGGCGCTCATTGAGGGCGTCGAAGGCGGAATAGGGCATGTAGACCTCACCTCGGGCCTCGACGACCGAAGGAACATCATCTCCGAGAAGTCGCAACGGGATCGAGTCGAGAGTCCGCAGATTGGTGGTGACATCCTCACCTGTCGCGCCGTCGCCACGAGTCGCTCCGGTGTCCAGGACACCGTCGCGGTAAGTGAGAACGACGGCGAGGCCATCGATCTTGAGCTCGCACACATAGCCGGTGGGGGGTCTCCCTAGTTGGCGCTCCATTCGCGCCTCCCAGGCGGCCACCTGCTCCCGTGACTCAGCGTTGTCCAGGGAGAACATGGGGCGGAGATGGGTGACCGGCCGGAACAGCTCACCAACCGGAATGCCGACACGCTGGGTCGGGCTGTCCGGAGTCACCAGGTCAGGATTCTCTCCCTCCAGGGAGATCAACTCGCGCAACAGCGCGTCGAACTGCGCGTCGGAGACGATGGGCTCGTCGAGCACGTAGTAACGGTGGTTGTGCTCCCGGACCTGACGTCGCAGGTCTTCGATACGGGCGGCTGCATCTGACATCGGGACGACGTTACCGCTGCTCGGTGTCAGGTTTTCGACCGCTGAACACCTCGGTCCGATAGTCGACCAGCATCGTCCCACCACGGCTCTCCACGTCGTCGACGAGGCCGTCCAGGATGGCTGTTCGCGTGGACTCGTCCAGCATCATGTGGTCGCTGTACGTCGAGAAGAGGGCACGATATCGGTCGGCGGTCAGCTCCTCCGACCATCTGTGTGTAAACCGCTCGGTGGTCACAAATCCGGCCTCTTCCATGTCTACGCACCAATCGTGATCGTCACGACGATTGATCCTCTCGTCTTTCTCGGCGAGCAGTTCCGGGGCGTGGCGGGCGTACAACTGGCGATGGGAGCCATAGCGATCGACGGGGATGTTCCACAACAGAGCCAGGACTCCGCCGGGGCGGAGGATGGTCAGCGCCTTGGCAAACCCGACCTCTTTGTCAACCCAGTGCCATGCCTGAGCGGCATAGATCAGATCCACCGAGTCGGACATACCGTCCCAGTCTTCGAAGCTGGCGATGACCACGTCGACCCCGGGAAGCCCCCTGGCGTCGAGGATCTCCGCCATCTGCGGTGACGGCTCCAAACAGGTGAGCTCGAGATCGGCCCGGGCGAATTCGGCCGTCGCCTTGCCGGTTCCCGCACCCACTTCGAGGGCGGTAAAGGCATGCGTCGACGCAGTGATGTGCTCGATTGCCGCCGGCGGGTAGCCGGGACGAGCCTCGTCGTAGGTACCGGCATCGCGGCCGAAAATGACGGCTCGTGTTTCTTGGGGCACGGTCAATGGGTGGAGACGATGAGGGCCCCGCCGAGAACAGCGTCGCCGTCGTAAAACGCGACTGTCTGACCCGGTGCCACGGCCTCCTGTGGCTCATCGAAGACCAGTGTGGAGTCGGTTAGCCAGCCGGGGACCTTCTCGCCATGCGCTCGATACTGAGCCATCACCGGCCCATCGGCGCCGGAGCCCCGGGTCCAGGTCAACTGTTCCAGCCCGACCCTGCGGATATCGAGCTGGTCCCGACGACCAACAACGACCGTAGATGTGCCGGGCTCGATTCGAATCACGAAGCGAGGCTCGCCGAGTGCCACGCCCAGCCCACGCCGCTGGCCGATTGTGAACCCGGCAACGCCCTCGTGTTCTGCCAGCTCGCGTCCCTCGGAGTCGACGACCCAACCAGGGGCGAAAACTTGGGGCGCCACGTCGTGGAGGAAGCCGCGGTAATCGCGTTCACCGACGAAACAGATGTCCATCGACTCTGGCTTGGTGGCGGTCCTCATGCCCATTTCGGCGGCAATCTCACGGACCTGCTGCTTGGTCAACTCGCCCACCGGGAAGCGGGTTCTGGAAAGCTCTCGCTGGGTGAGCATCGAGAGCACATACGACTGATCCTTGGCGGCATCGTTGCCCCGCAGCAACTGCCAGTGGCCGTCGACCTCCCGACTGCGAGCGTGGTGCCCGGTCACCAAGACATCACATCCGAAGTCGTCGAGTCGGGAGAGGAGACGGTCGAACTTGACCGTCCGGTTGCATTCGATGCAGGGATTCGGAGTCCTCCCGGTGGCATAGTCGTGGACGAATCGATCGACGACGCCGTCACGGAAGTCGTCGGTGTGGTCGAGGACGTAGTAGGGGATGTCGAGTTGAGCGGCGACACGTCGGGCGTCTTCGGCATCGGAGACGGTGCAGCAGCCAGCAGTGGGTGCCTCACCATTGGGCCCGGACCAGAGCTTGAGGGTGACTCCCATTACGTCGTGGCCGGCATCGCTCATCAGGGCGGCGGCCACCGAGGAGTCCACTCCCCCCGACATCGCGACCAAAACCTTCACCGGGTCACCTGAGCCGGGAGACGATGTCGCTGACGATCGTGGCGGCCCGGTCGACCTCTTCCATCGTTGAGGTCCACCCGAAAGTGAACCGCACGCTTTCCCGGGCCTGATCAGGAGTCAGCCCCATGGCCTCGAGCACATGCGAGACGGTGGCCGCGCCCGACTGGCACGCAGAGCCTGCAGATGCGGCGACGCCACTTTGATCCAAGAGCATGAGCAAAGTCTCGTTGCGTACGCCGGGAAACCGGACATTGAGATGGTGGCTGGACCGCCCCGTCTTCGGTGTGTTGACCACGGCATCCTCGACTACAGCGACAACACGCTGCTCCATGTGATCGCGTATCGCTTTGATCTCGGTCTCGAAACGATCCCGATCGTCAAGGGCGGCCTGGGCCGCAGCCGCGATACCGACGGCAGAAGCGACGTCGTGAGTTCCCGATCGTCTCCCCAATTCCTGACCGCCGCCGTGGATAACCGGCTCCAGGGCGGTCCCGTTGCGAACGTATAGGATGCCTGAGCCCTTGGGTCCGCCGAACTTGTGGGCGGAGATGGTCAAAAGATCGACTCCTAGTGCATCGACATCTATGGCTTCGCAGCCGAACGCCTGCACCGCGTCGGTGTGCAAAAGGACGTGGGGGTGGAGGGTCTTCACGACCCTGGATATGGCGGCGATGTCTTGAACGGTGCCCGTCTCGTTGTTGACCATCATGACCGAGACCACCGCCGTGTCGTCATTGACGGCACCCGCGATCTCCATGGGGTCCACCCGGGCTTCCGAGTCGACGCCGACGATGGTCACTGGCATCCCGAGCCGCTTGAGGAAGTCTGCAGTCTCCAAGACAGCCTCGTGCTCGATCCCAGTGGTCACCAGACCTTGACGGGGGGCGCTGTTGAGCACAGCGCCCTTGATTGCAAGGTTGTCGCTTTCGGTGCCACCTGAGGTGAAGACGACCTCCAAGGGTTGGGCCCCGATGATGGCGGCGATCCTCTCCCGGGACTCCTCCAAAGCGTTCTTCGCCGTACGGGAGACCCCATGCACTCCGGACGGATTGCCGAATGCGTCGCTGGCGAACGGCGCCATGGCGGACCAGACCTCAGGTCTCATCGGAGTAGTTGCAGCATGATCGAGGTAGATCATCACCGGGATATTGTCGCACGGAGCGCAATGACACGCATAGTGGTTTCGAGGACGATGCCAGTCCCTCAGTCCCGGGTGTGGGCAGCGATCGCCGACCTGGGCTCTCACCCCACGTGGATGAAAGATGCCAAGTGGATCGTCTTCAAAGGCGACCAACGTCAGGGCGAGGGAACCCGAATGGAGGTAAAAACCGTGGTGGGCCCACTCCGCACCATCGACGTCATGGAAGTCGTGGGATGGGAGGAAGGACGATCCATCGAGGTGGTCCATCGGGGCTTGGTCACGGGCCGGGGCACACTGCGCGCCGAGCCGGAGGATGGGCAAACAGTCGTGTCGTGGAACGAGGACCTGACCTTTCCTTGGTGGCTCGGGGGTCCGGTGACCGCCCGCCTGGCCCGACCCGGCCTCGCCGGTCTCTGGCGTGGCAACCTGCGCCGTCTCGAGGAGTCTCTCACCTCCCCTTGAAACCGGCTTCGCGTTTGTCGATGAAGGCGTTGACACCTTCAATGGCGTCGGCGGTGGCGAAGCTGGCCTGGAACCCAGCATGTTCCAAGGCCAACGCCTCGTCGAGGGGTACACCCCTCCCCGCGGCGAGAGCCTTCTTGGCCTCGGCGATTGCGCGTGTGGCCTTGGTCGCCCACCCGGCGGCGTCGCTCATGGCGGTGTCGAGCACTTCGTCGGATGGGAGCACCTTGTCGGCGTACCCGATGGCGCTGGCCTCCTCGGCGCCCACTTGCCGGCCGCTGTAGACGATTTCTTTTGCTTTCTGGAAACCAACTATTCGTTGCAGACGCTGGGTGCCTCCGGCACCCGGAATGAGACCAAGCAACACCTCGGGTTGGCCGATCCTGGCGTCATCGGCCATGTAGCGAAAGTCACAACCAAGCGACAGCTCACAACCGCCACCGAGTGCGTAGCCATGTATGGCAGCGATTGTGGGCTTGGCCAGGGAATCGAGTTTGGCGATGGCCTCGAGGAGTGTCGAGGCCGTGGTCTCCCGGCCCCCCGAGTCGAAGGTCTCCTTGAATCCCTTGATGTCCGCCCCGGCAGCGAAATGGGGTTGTCCGGTGACCACCACGGCCCTGATGGCGGGGTCCTCACACTCGCTGAAAGCCTGTTGGAGTTCGATCGCAACCTGCTCCGACAGGGCGTTGACCGGGGGGCGATCGAGACGGACGAGTGCGACCGGACCTTCTGTGGTTACTTGGACGAATTCCATAGGAGGGGACCCTATACGGGCGGGTTGGTGGTGACCCCGGGTAGATCTCGCATCGAAGGACGCCGGGCAGGTGCGACCGGCTCGATCCTCATCCGCGCGTCCACGACGACTACCCCCTCTCCCGGGGAGAGCACTTTCACCGGATTGAGATCCATTTCCATGAGTTCGGGCACCGCCCAGATGAGAGCCGACACCCTCTGCAGGGCCCTCTCCAGTGCTTCCACGTCGCCTTTGGGGTTGTTGCGATAGCCCTCGAGCAATCGGAAGCTCTTGGTCTCTCTGATCATCTCGCCGGCATCGACATCGGTTATCGGCTGCAGGCGGAAGGCCACATCCTTGAGCAACTCCACGTAGACCCCGCCCAGACCGAACACGATCATCGGCCCGAAGTTCGGGTCGTGAGCCATCCCGATGAGGACCTCGTGCCCACCCGGGATGTACTCCTGGACGAGGACTCCGTCGAAGCCGGCTACTGCCGACGTGACATGTTGGTATGCCTCCTCGACCGCCTCGTCTCCCTGGACGCCGAGGACCACGCCACCCACATCGGACTTGTGGAGGGCATCCCCGCTGATCACCTTGAGCACCACCGGCCCCGGGATCTCAGATGAGACGGTCTTTGCTTCGTCGACCGACGAGGTGATCCGGGTCACCGGGGTCCTCAGCCCTGCCGCTTGCAGACACTCATCGATCTCGTCGGGATCGAGCCAGCCACCGCCATCGCCGAGACGTTGCAGTGCGGGCTCGATGACATCGCGGATACGTGTGACGACGTCAGTGTCGAGCTCGAGCGACTCTCCCGGCTCGCGGCTACGCCACTCCCCATGGCGGGCCGCGCGCGCCAGAGCATGCGCGGCGGCTTCGGGGAATGTGTATGTCGGGATCGATCGGTGGTCGGGCCCACCGGCCAATTGATCACCGGCACCGCCTTCCTGCATGAAGACCGTGAGGAGCGTGACATCCCCAACGTGTTTCTCCTGACAGTCGCGCAAGGCACGGGCGACTCCGGTCGCCCCTCCTTCGGTTGTGGGCACGTAGATGACCATCACCGAGTCGACCTCGCCGGAATCGAGAAGCAACGAAGTGGCATGTTCGAACTCGGCAGGCCCGCCGGACGCGATCAGATCGACGGGATTACGGGTCGAGGCCTCCCGAGGAAGCCTGGCGGCGATCTGACCTCGGAGTTCCTCAGACAGCTCGGGGAGGTGGAGACCGGTGGCCTCCAAGGCGTCCGCAGCGAGGATCCCGGGTCCGCCGGCGTTGGTGACGATCCCAACCCGTCTCCCCCCAGGCACGGGCTGGTTGGCGAGGAGACTGGCAGTGTCGAACAGCTCCTCGATGGTGTTGACCCGGATGACCCCGGCCTGTCGAAACAGAGCATCGACCGCCTCGTCCGAGGAGGCCAGGGCACCGGTATGCGACGAGGCCGCACGGCTCCCCGCAGCAGTGCGTCCCGATTTGACCGCAATTATCGGCTTTCTCTTCCCGATTCGTCGGGCGATGCGGGAGAACTTGACCGGGTTGCCGAACGATTCCAGATAGAGGGTTATCACGTCGGTCTGCGGGTCATCCTCCCAGGACATGATGAGATCGTTTCCGCTCACATCCGCCTTGTTTCCCACGGAGACGAACTGCGATATGCCGATGTTGTGACGGGTGGCGTAGTCGAGGATGGCAATGCCGAGCGCCCCCGACTGCGATGACATGGCGACATTCCCCGCCGGCGGGTAGACCGGAGCAAAAGTCCCGTTGAGACGTACCGCGCTCGACGTGTTGAGCAAACCCATGCAGTTCGGCCCCACCATCCGCATCCCCGACTGTCTCACGATCTCGAGGAGGCGCCTCTCATCTTCCGACCCCTCCCCACCGACTTCAGAGAACCCGGCGGAGATCACCACGATGCCCCGAACGCCGGCGTCGGCACACTCCCGGGCCACCTGGAGCACAAAACGTTGCGGGACGACCACGAAGGCGAGGTCGATCTCGTCGGGAACGTCGCCGATCTTGGGATAGGCCTTGACAGAACGGACCACCTTTGAAGTGGGGTTGACCGGGTACAGGGGGCCGGAGAATCCCTCGGCGAGGATGTTGTTGAACAGCTTGCCGCCAATGGATGTGCTGTCGGTGGACGCCCCGATCACAGCGACCGACCGCGGGAAGAACAGCGGCAACAGCGACGCAGCCACCGCTCGCTTCTCGTGGTCGGCCTCGATTGCCAATGATTGCTCAGATTCAATGGTGGGAAAGTCAACGGTGAAGACGCCCGAGTCGAGAGTTCGGGCCAACTCGTAGCCCGAGTTGCGGAAGACCCGCATCATCTGACGATTGTCCCCCAGGACGAAGGCACGGAAGCCATTGATGCCGTGGGACCGTGCATGGGTGGTAAGCAGTTCCAGGAGCTTCGTGCCCAGCCCCCGTCCCTGCTGGTCGTCGACGACGGCAAAGGCCACCTCGGCTCGGTCGGAGTGCCCCGCCTCACGGTCATATCTCCCGACGGCGATCATCTCACCGTCGTGCATCGCGATGAGAGCCATGCGGTCGTCGTAGTCGACGTTCGTGAAGTGCTCGATTTCTTTGGGCTCGAGGGTGTTCTTCACCTGGAAGAAGCGGTAATAGCGCGATTCGGGGCCAAGCTTCTCGAAGAATGCTTTGACCAGGTCCCCATCCGCGGGGCGGATCGGGCGGACCCGGGCTCCGCCGCCGTCACGAAGCACCACGTCGAGCTCGTACTCGGATGGGTATTCAGCCATGTCGATGCAACACCAAGACCCGAAGGTAGCGGTCTGTTTGTCACCAGGAAATAGCAACTGGGAGGAATTGGTTGTCGACGACGAGCCAGTACAATTCCGGTGAACGGGTTGTCGAGGAGGGCAATGTCTCCAACATGAGACCTTGAGTTCAATCACCCGTGTCTTCGTGGGACCCGGGCCCGGTTCCTCTCCCCTCCCCCACCCACCGGCCCGGGTCCCACGTCCTTTAAGGAGAAGAGAGCCCCCGGTCACCATGACCGGGGGCTCTCTTCGTGCCCGGGGTGGGATTCGAACCCACGCGAGCCTGCGCGGCTCAAGGGGGTTTAAGCCCCTCGCGTCTACCAATTCCGCCACCCGGGCCCGGTTTCGACCGTTCTGTGCGGGTTTGTTACGCGTGACGCGTAACAAACCCGCACAGAACGGTGTTCAGGTTACGTCGAGGAGACGCATGGCGAGACCGTCGAGGGTGTCTCTCTCGGAGATGATGGTCTCTTCGATGTGCAACACACCGGTGACCGCGTGAGCAACCATTGCCCCGGCCCGAATCACCGGAGCGCGCTTTGGGTCGAGTGAGGGGATGGCTTCGATCTCTTGGAGAGTCATGTCACACAGCATGTCGATGACGCGGTCCAGCTCGAGTTCGTGGAGGACGTAGCCGTGCACCTTCCGCGAGTCGTAGCGTGGAAGGTCCTGGGCGATGGCGGCGAGACTGGTCCACGTGCCGGCGACTCCGACGTGGGTGACGAGCTCGTCGTTGGCGATGTCCCGGAAGGCATCCCAGGCCATCTCCATCGCCATCTCCCAATCCTTCTCGGGCAATGGGTAGACGTCACTCATCCGATCGGTGAGACGAACCGAGCCCATGGCCACGGAGAAGACGGTGTCGTACATCACGAGCTCGGTGCTTCCCCCGCCGATGTCCGTGACCAGGATGGGGTCAGGCACCACCAGATCAGACGTGGCGCCATCGAAAGCGAGAAGACCCTCCTCGACCCCAGAGATGACGTCTGGCCGGACTGCCAGCGCAGCTTCCGCTCGATCCAGGAACTCCTCACGGTTGAGCGCCTCGCGGGCGGCCGAGGTAGCCACCGCTTTTCGCTGCTCCACTCCGAGAGCTGTCATCTGCTCCCCGAACCTGTGCAAGACCAAAAGCGTGCGCTCCATCGCGTCCTGGGAGAGTTGTTTGGTCTGGTCGACTCCCTTGCCCAGACCGGTCACCTCCACCCATCGCCCATACTCCCGGTCGTCGTCGCGGATCAGGAGACGCATCGAATTGGTGCCGATATCGACGACACCCACTCTCACGGGCGGTTGACCCACTCCGGATTCATCGCGCCTTCCACCACACAGCGAACCTCGCAGTCAAGTGGCCCGATCCAACCCGCCACCAACTCACCCACGGGATTCTCGCCACCGGCGGCATGGTGGGCGAAGTGGGCATGCAGGCACTTGACCCCGCGGGCGCTACCCCCCACCCCGCCAGAGGGGCGAGGCGCGTCGTCGTGCGTAACTAGAGCGTCTCGCTCGGCGGCATAGTCCAGGTGAGCTTTCTCTAGAGCGGCGGCGAATTCTGGGTCTGCTGCCGTCTTGGACTCCATTCGCTTCACCCCACCGGCGCCTTCGAGTCTTCCAATGCGAGTCGTGGCCAATGGACAGGTGAGCCAGTACAGAGTGGGGAACGGTGTCCCATCCTCTAGATGGGGCGGCACCCGAACTGCGACGGGGAGACCAAGATGGCAACGAACCACTACCTCCGACCGGGAACGAAGGGGACGACCCAGCTGGATCTCGATGACCTCGCGGTCATCGGTCTCTCCCATGTCAACGACTCAAATCCGCCCCGGTGACGAACTCCCAGATGTTCTCCACCCAGGTCTTCTCCAACGGCGCCGGAGCCGGTTCGGCCGGTTCGTGGTCTTGGGTGCCGGGAGGGTCGAGGACCACGTATGCCTTTTCACCGGGACGAACATAACCAAGCTTCTCGCGGGCCAGCCTCTCGATCTCGGCATCGGTCTGTAGAGCGGCGACATCCGCTCCGAGCTCCGCATTCTCGCTTTCCAGTGATTTCAACTCGGCCCGGGCAGTCGCCACCTCACGCTGGGTCTCGATGATCTGTCGAT
>Ga0299907_10002131_pt1 | contig 11947 bp, 11 predicted proteins | sample RVTome_16_FD_198680 | JGI IMG/M metagenome (GOLD analysis project Ga0299907, IMG submission 198680) | Soil microbial communities from uranium-contaminated site in the Upper Colorado River Basin, Wyoming, United States - RVT152D67 (version 2) ...
TCCGGCGGCCACCATGAGGACTAGGCGCCGGGGCCGCTCCAAGCGGGACACCAGGTCCTCGAGCGTGAGAGCGGCCGTCACATCTGATCTCGGCTCTCCGGCCACGAAGTCCTCGGTGATCTGCGTGGTCCGGTTGTAGACAGTGACGGCGGCACCGTGATCAGCGAAATTCAGGGCGAGGTTGCGACCCATGACGCCCAGCCCGACGAGTCCGATTGTGGCATTCATCCCCCGCACGGTACCGAGGTCATCGCTGCCCCACGCCCACGAGGCCGTATCCTCGGGGCATGGCTGATCCTGTTCTGGGCATCGACATCGGTGGCTCCGGTATCAAGGCGAACCTCGTCGATGTCGACCTGGGGGATCCGGTGGGGGAGCGGTACAAGGTCGAGACTCCCCAACCATCGGTCCCCGAGGCCGTGGCGGAGGTCATAGCCTCGGTTGTGGAGCATTTCGGGACGCCGGGACCGGTCGGCTGCACCTTTCCTGCAGTCGTCCGCCGGGGAGTCACCATGTCGGCGGCCAACGTCGACCAGGCCTGGATCGGCACCGACGCCGTAGCCCTGTTCCACAAGACGACCGGTCGGGCCGTGACCGTCGTCAACGACGCCGATGCCGCCGGTCTCGCCGAGATGAAATTCGGGGCGGGCCGCCTTCGGGATGGGGTCGTGATCTGCCTGACATTCGGCACCGGTATCGGCAGTGCGTTGTTCACCCATGGTGTCCTGGTGCCCAACACCGAGTTCGGCCATCTGACGTTCGGGGGGCACGAATCGGTCGAGGATTGGGCGGCGGCCCGGATCAAAGACGACAACGGCCTGTCATGGTCGGAGTGGGGCGGTCGCCTCGACGCCTACCTCAACCATCTGGACCGAGTCTTCTCCCCCGATCTCTTCATCATCGGCGGCGGCATCAGCCGCCGGTTCTCGAAGTTCTCCAAGCACATCGCCGTCGACTGCGAAGTGGTCCCTGCCGAGTTGCGCAACGAGGCTGGCATCGTGGGAGCGGCGATGGCGGCCGCCGCCCTATGAGCGACACGGGGGCGCGGGACCGGTTCTTCGACACCCGGGCCGCCTACATGCTGTTCGCTACCGCCACCTCGGAGAAGGCGGCGGTAGCCGATCGGATCGGGCAGGAACTCGAGCGCCTGACCCCGCATCCGCCCGGCTTGCGGGTCTTCGATGCCGGGATGGGCGACGCCTCGGTCCTCAGCCACCTGATGCGTCAGATGCATCAAGTGTTCCCCCACATCCCCTGGACGGTGGTCGGCAAGGAGATCAGCCTCGAAGACGTCCGTCAGGCTCTGTCCCGGCTCCCCGACCGCCTGTTCGAGCACCCCGAGATGGTGTTCGTTGTGACCAACATGCGCTTCTCCGAAGCAACCGCCCTCCGGCCGCACGATCCGACCGACCTCGTGTGGCGGGAAGTCGCCCTGAGCGGCGACACCTCGCACGGCTTCACCTCACAGTTGCGTGACCTTCTTCCCGTGCTGGCCTCCGACTGGGAGGTCAAGACCAGCCCACTCAGCGGTAATCCGGTCTACGTCCGGCCCTCGGTTCTGATTCTGTACCGGGAGGACCATGAGTTCCTGCTGCGGTCGATGGTTCCCCGCCGGGAGGAGTCGGTCCCCGGCTACGACCTGATCGTGGCTGCCCAGGCATACCGGGCCGCCGCCCCGCTCGAACTCAAGGTGTCGTCGGTGGTGTCGCCACTGGCCCGGGCTTTGGCTCCCGGAGGGCGCCTGGTGGGCATCCATTCCCGCGGCCACGACCCCGGAATGGAGATCATTCGCCGGGTCTGGCCGGATGAGGAACCGTTCCAACACCGGGCGGCCGATGTCGTGGCCGAGGCGCGCCGGCGACTGGCCGACACCGACCTCGAGTTCCCGACGTTGGAGCCGGGCGAGGCACTGGTTCGCTACGAGATGCACCACATGCCTTCGGAGTCGGCCGAGCACATCGGCACATCTTCCGTCCTGGCAACCTGGAACGCCGCCGCCTACGTAGCTCAGATCGACGAGGAGCGCCTCTCCAAGGGGATGCGCTCAGGGGCGTGGGAGGAGGCGACCCGGGCCGTGATGGAAGAACACCCGACCGTCTGGTTCGAGGATGAGGTGTTCTTGATAACCCGCCCCCCATCGGGGTAGGCGGTTGTCGGTTGTCGGTTGTCGGTTGTCGGTGGCGGGTCAGGTGATGAAGGTCTGGAACTCGCCCTGGAGATGAATGGGGAGGCGGACTTCGATCACGGTCCCGTCCTCGTCGTGCTTTTCGGCGATCACCTCGCCCAGCCGATGGGCCGAGGCGACTATGTCGCCCCTCTCGTAGGGGACGGTGAGGCGCAGCAGTGAAGTCTGCTTCTCGAGGTCGTCGGCGATGGCGGTCTGGAGACCGCCGAGACCTTCCCCGGTGAGAGCCGAGACGAAGACCGCATCGGGATAGAGGTTCTGCAGCCGGGTGAGGGCAGTGTCAGTGGCCAGGTCGACCTTGTTGAACACGAGGCGCTCGGGGACCTCGTGCGCCTCGATCTCGGCCAGCACCTCGCGCACGGCGGCGATCTGGCCCTTGGGGTCGGGGTCGGCGGCGTCGACGACGTGGAGAAGCAGGTCGGCCTCCCTCACCTCGACGAGGGTCGAACGGAATGCCTCCACCAGATGATGCGGCAGACGGCGGACGAAACCGACGGTGTCGGAGATCAAGGCAGGCGGCCCGCCGGGGAGGTCGAGCTTGCGCACAGTCGAGTCGAGCGTCGAGAAGAGCCGGTCCTGGGCGAGGACCTCGGCGTCGGTGAGCCCGTTGAGCAGGGTCGACTTCCCGGCGTTGGTGTAGCCAACCAGGGCGACGTGAGGGGTGGACGACCGCTTGCGGGCCTTGCGTTGGGTCGCGAGGACCTTGGTGGCGCTCTCGAGTTCACGGGTGAGATGGGAAATGCGAGCCTGGATACGACGGCGGTCGGTCTCGAGCTTGGTTTCGCCCGGGCCCCGGCGGGCTCCGATGCCGCCCGCCTGCTGTGAGAGCTCCGAGCCTTTGCCCCGCAGACGGGGCAGGTTGTAGCGATACAGGGCGAGTTCGACTTGCAGGGAGCCCTGTCGTGAAGTCGCGTTCTCGGCGAAGATATCGAGGATGACGGCCTCGCGGTCGACCACATCGCAACTAAAGATCTTCTGGAGGTTGCGCTGCTGGGCGGGAGAAAGGGCGTTGTCGAAGACCACGACGTCGATGTCGAGGGCCGTGGTGACCGCCGCCAACTCGGCCGCCTTTCCCGAGCCGATATATGTCGCCGGGTCGATGCGATCGCGTCGAACCAGCTCGGAGTCGATGGGATCTGAGCCAGCGGTGTCGGTGAGAAGGGCGAGTTCCTGCAGGGACCGCTCGGCGTCGCCGGCGTCGTCGCCGGGCGAAAAAACGCCGACTAGAAAGCCCCGCTGGCGGGCGACGTCGAGATCGGTGACGGTGGCGGTGAGGCGACGGCTCGAACGGCCGGTAGGGGCATCAGTCATGCGGACCCGATTGTCGTGGGGTCCGGGCGATATGTCGCCCGATTACCAAGAGTCCCTCACAGGTACTGGCCCTCGGCCGTCACGTGTTCGAGTTCCTCCTCGGCGATGATCTGCGATTCACGCACCGCAACTACGGGCTTCCCCGTGGCGGGCCAGATGAAACGCCACGCCCCGGTGGGGACGGCCCAGAACCGCTGACCGGTTGACACATCAATCAGCGCCAGGGCGTCGTTGCCGTCCTTCGTGCCGACCGGCACCAGCAGGCCCGACTTGGTCGTCGACTCCTCGGGGGAGGCGCCGACCCGCCATCCACCCATCACCTTGAATCCGTTGTCCTGTTGGGTCATCTTGGCCAATTCTCGCAGGACGGAGCGAGGAGGGCGATTTGCGACGCGGCCTGTAGGATCGACGACGATGGCCGATACACCCACATTCTCTGAGGCCCTCGAGTACCACGAACGGCCCCGCCCGGGAAAACTCGAGATCCGGCCCACCAAGCCGACTGCCACCCAAGCCGATCTCAGCCTGGCGTATACCCCCGGGGTCGCCGAGCCATGTCTCGTCATCGCCGATGACCCCGAGGCCGTCTTCCGCTTCACAAACCGGGGGAACCTCGTGGCGGTCGTCTCCAACGGCAGCGCCGTGCTCGGTTTGGGCAATATTGGCCCGCTGGCTTCCAAGCCGGTGATGGAGGGAAAGGCGGTGTTGTTCAAGCGTTTCGCCGACATCGACGTGTTCGACATCGAGGTCGATGCCACCGAACCGGCCGACATCATCCGGTTCTGCGAGATGCTCGCCCCGACGGTTGGAGGCATCAACCTCGAGGACATCAAGGCCCCCGGATGCTTCGAGGTCGAGGCAACCCTGCGCCAACGCCTCGACATCCCGGTGTTCCACGACGATCAACACGGAACCGCCATCATCGGCGGCGCCGCCTTCCTCAACGCCCTCGAGTTGACCGATCGCCGTCCCGAGGACATGAAGGTCGTGTTCAGCGGGGCCGGGGCCGCAGGCGTGGCCACGGCCCGCTTCTTCCTCGAGTTGGGCGTGCGCCCCGAGAACATGCTCATGGCCGACTCCACCGGCGTCCTCCACCGCGACCGAGACGACCTCACCCCCATCAAGGAGGAGTTCGCCCGCGACACCAAGGCGCGCACGCTGGCCGATGCCCTGGTCGGCGCCGACGCCTTCGTCGGAGTTTCGGTGGAGGGGGCGATGAGTCAGGACATGGTGCGCTCGATGGGGCCCGACCCGCTCATCTTCGCCCTGGCCAACCCCTACCCCGAGATCTCGTACGAGGACGCCAAGGCGGCCCGCCCCGATGCCATCGTGGCCACCGGACGGTCGGACTATCCCAACCAGGTCAACAACGTGCTCGGCTTCCCCTTCATCTTCCGCGGTGCGCTCGACGTGCGGGCCAAAGGCGTCTCGGAGGGCATGAAGGTGGCGGCTGCCCAGGCCCTGGCCGACCTCGCCCGAGAGGACGTGCCCGATCAGGTCCTACGGGCCTACAACCTCGAGCGCCTCCAGTTCTCCCGCGACTACCTGATCCCGAAGCCCTTCGATCCCCGAGTCCTGGTCCGGGTTGCCCCCGCCGTGGCCCAGGCCGCCTGCGACGAGGGCCTGGCCCGCACTCCGATCAGTGACATGGACGACTACCGGCAGGCGTTGCGGGGCCGGTTCCAGGCGTCCTACGGTCTGATAAACACCATCACATCTAAGGCCCGCACCCAGCCGATGCGGGTCGCCTATCCCCACGGTCACGACCTACGTATCATCCGGGCCGCTCGCCGAGTGCTGGACGAGGGCATCGCCTCGCCGGTCCTGATCGGCGATGTGGGCCTCATGCGGGAACTGGCCGCCGAGGCGGGTGTCTCGTTGGACGACATCGAGACGGTGGATCCCCACGCTGAGGAGGAGACCCGGGAGCGCTACGCCCACACCCTGGAGGAACTGCGTCGCCACAAGGGCGTGTCCCTCCACGAGGCGCAACGGTGGGTGCGCGACCCCAACATGTATGCCAGCCTCATGGTCCGCGAAGGCGCCGCCGACGCCGTCCTGGGCGGCTTGACCACCTTCTACGCCGAAACCATCCGGCCCGCCCTCCAGGTGCTGAGGGTGGAAGAGGGGCGCACGATCGTTTCGTCGCTGTATGTGGTCGTGGTGCGGGGGGCGCCGTATTTCTTCACCGACTGCGCCGTGAACATCGAGCCCACGGCCGAGCAGTTGGTCGAGATCGCCGAAGCGGCGGTCGACATCGCTCAACGTCAGTTCGACCGTCAGCCCCGCGTCGGTTTCGTCAGCTACTCGGACTTCGGATCGGCCGGAGGGGAGGAGCCGGCTCGGGTGCGTCAGGCCGTCGAAATGTTTCGCCAGAGGCATCCCGAGATTCCCGTCGACGGGGAGATGCAGGCCGGCACGGCGGTTGTCGCCGATCTGCTGCGTCGGCGCCGACCCGATGGTCCGCTCGAATATCCCGCCAACGTCCTCGTCTTCCCCAACCTGACGGCGGCCAACTCCTCTTATCAGCTGCTCAACCGCCTCGCCGGGGCTGAAGTGATCGGGCCGATCCTGTCGGGTCTGTCGAAGTCGGTCCACGTCCTCCAGCGGGATGCGGAAGTCAACGACGTCGTGAACCTGACGGCGGTCGCGGTGGCCGATGCCCAACGCCGCCGCCGGGCGGTTCCGGTGGGGTGAATCGGGCCGGGCAGAGGCTCAAGTGGCGTCTTGGGCCGGCGCGAGGCGGTTATCGGTACTGACAACTGACAACGGACAACTGACTACCGGGGGTCGAGATGAGGTCAACTCGCGAGGTACACCGTGTCACACCTGGACCAGGTCGGTAACCTGAGGGCACATGGGGGATCAGTCATTCGCCCGCCTCATCAGAAAGCGCCGGGATGCCCTCGGGCTGAGTCAAGCGCGCCTCGGCGAGTTGGTAGGCCGCTCGGCGAGCACAATTCGCAACTGGGAGAGGGCCCAAGCCGCCCCGTCGGAGCGTTCCGATGTCGTGGCGCTGGCGGCCGTCCTGGGTCTCAATGAGGCCGAAGTCCTCGAGAGGGCCGGATTCGAGTCCCCGGTCGTGGAGAAGAGCCCGACCGTGGAACAGGCCTACGCCTCGCTGACGGCCGAGCACGAGATCCCCATCACGGTGTCGCCGCCCGAGCCGCCCCCATCTCGGGAGCAGGCGGCAGCGGCCGAACCCGACGCGGTCGATCCCGAGGCGGCATCACCATCCGGGCCTTCGCCCGCGGAGCCCGAGGTGACGCCGGTGGCGGAGCCGGCGAGCGGGGCGGCCGAGCCGCCCAGGCGACCGTGGGAAGCCGGTGCCCCGCCAGTCGCAGACGAACCGGGACGGACCCCCTCCGAGGAGGGCGCTCCTGATTTTGAAAGGTTCATGGCCGATCGGGGCGCCTCCCCGGAGGCAACATCGCCGGCCCCGGCCCCGGCGGCGGACGCCCAAGTTGTCCCCCCGGCTCCACGCCGGCCACGACGAGCGTCGCCGCCGACCGTGCTGGAGGCGGCCGCCCCGTCGGAGCCCTCATACGTCGAGGACCCCGATGAGCGTCAGCAGTACCGGGTGCGTGGGTTGGCCACGGCCGCCCTGGTCGTGGGGATCCTCATCGTTTTGCTGTGGTCGTTCAACCGGGCCACCGACGCCCTGGGCAGCATGTGGCAGGAGCTGATCGACAGCCTCGCCTTCTGAGTTCGTGAAATCATGTGAACCGGAGGGCCGGTTGGCTCGTATTGTTGGTCTGGAGATGACGAGCCGGCTCATGCACCGCTTTCAGCGCGGGGATCCCGACGCGGTGCGGGTTCTCTACCTTCGCTATAGCCGCCCCGTCTTTGCCGTCGCCCTCCGGAGCCTGGGTGACCGTTCGCTGGCGGAGGAAGTCGTCCAGCAGACCTTCGTCAATGCCTGGCGGGCGGCCGCCAGGTTCGATCCCGCCCTTGATCCCGCTCCCTGGCTGTACGCCATCGCCCGGCGGGCGGCCGTCGACATCTACCGCCGAGAACGCCGCCACCGTGAGAATCGACGTGACGAGACCGATATGGCCATCCTGCCACCCTCTTTTGAAGGGCTATGGGAAACCTGGGAAGTCCGCTCGGCCCTGGATGACCTGCCCGAGGATGAGCGGGCCGTGATCGAGGCGACCTTCTATCGCCAGTTGACCCACCGCGAGGCGGCCGAGGCCCTCGGGATTCCGGTCGGCACCGTGAAGTCCCGTAGCCACCGGGCCTTCCGCCGCCTGGCCGGTCTGCTGCAGCATCTCGGCCAGGAGACGGCATGAACTGCGAGCTCATCCTCGAGCGCATCGCCGCCGGCGAGCGAGACTCGCGAGCCCCTTCTGCCGATATCGACGCACATTTGAGCGTGTGTGCCGACTGCCGGATGCGGGCCGCGGCCGCCGAGACACTTGGCCGTCAGTTGCGTGACGCCCTGTTGTGGGAGGAGCCGTCGCCTGACCTCGCCCAGCGTGTCCTCGACGGGGTGGCGGGCGACGCCGGTTCTCGGCCGTCGCGGCGGCCCTGGTGGCTCGCCGCCGGGGTGGCGGCCATCGCCGCCCTCGTCCTCGGTGTCGGCTGGATGACCGGGCGCCCCGATTGGTCGGTGGACCTGGTCGCCGGGCCGGCCGCACCCGGGGACGCCGGCGCCATCGTGTCGGGTTGGAACACCAGCGAGGGAACCCGAATGATCTTCGACGTCAGCGGTCTCGACGACGCCCCCGACGGCAACTACTACGAGGTCTGGCTCACCGCACCCGATGGCCGCCATGTCTCCGCCGGCACGTTCAATCGGCCGGGTCGTTTCGAGGTGATGGCGGGTGTCCGGCGAGGCGACTACCCCCGAATCTGGGTGACGCTGGAACCGGCTGACGACGATCTCAATCCCTACCCGGCAACGGTGCTGGACACGTCGGGCGACGACGACTGAGGGACGGTCGCTGGAAAACCGATGGCATTCATCTCCAGATATGCCACAATGTCGTCACCAGAGAAAGGAGGTGGTCCTACTTGCATAGTTGTTTTTCTGGGACTCTGGAGGTGGCCGAGCGCTGAGTGGCGCGAAGCCGATGCGCCGCTCCCTCAGCCATTGAGGTAGGTGGCGACTCCAAACTCGGACCACCGACTCTGGGAACTGCGAGACTGGTCCCATCGCAGCGGTTATGCACCGAAGCACCCCCCTGAGTTTTGCGACAGACGCCCCCTTGTGGGGCGTCTGTCGCGCTGGAAGCGTTGCCGGGCGGTCCGCTCAGAGGTCGAAACCGTGTTGGGCCATCCAGGTGTCATTGAAGAGCTTGGAGAGATACCCCCGGCCCGAGTCGGGGACCAGCACAACGACCAGGGCGGATTGGTCCTCGGCGGCGACCCGCCGCGCCCCCTCCACCGCCATGCCGCCCGAAGGCCCGGTGAGGACACCCTCGGTGCGGGCCAGACGGCGACCCATGGCAAAGGCGTGGGCGTCGTCGACCATTTCCCAGCGGTCGATCACCTCGAGTTCGACAGTCTCGGGATAGAAGTCTTCGCCCACACCCTCGGTGAAGTACTGGTGGATGTCGCCTTCGGCACCGGCGGTGTAGATGGATCCCTTTGGGTCGACTCCGACGACCGTGAGGTCGGGCTTCTGTTCCTTTAGATACCGGCCGGCACCGCTGATCGTGCCACCGGTCCCGACCCCGGCGGCGAACACGTCGATCCGACCGTCGGTCTGACGCCAGATCTCGGGCCCGGTGGTGAGATAATGGGCTTCGGGGTTGTACGGGTTGGAGTACTGGTCGGGATGGAAGGCCCCGGGGATCTCGGCAGCCAATCTCTGGGCGACGCCGTAGTACGAGTCGGGGTGTTCGGGCAGCAATTCGGTGGGTGTCACGATCACCTCGACGCCGTAAGCGGTCAGGAGATCGCGCTTCTCCTGGGAGACCTTGTCGGGAACCGTGCAGATCACCCGGTAGCCACGGACGGCACCGACCAACGCCAGCCCGACCCCGGTGTTGCCCGAGGTCGGCTCGACAATCGTCCCCCCTGGGCCCAGCAGGCCCTGGTGTTCGGCGGCATCGATCATCGCCACGGCGATTCTCTCTTTGACCGAACCACCCGGATTCAGGTATTCCAGCTTGGCGACCAGGTTGCCGGGCGGATGGAGCCGGCTCAGCCGCACCAGGGGTGTATTGCCGATGGCGTCGAGGACCGAGTCAGAAACATGCATGCCGCCAGCCTATGCCCCTCGGCCGAGCGCTTCGACTGCCCATTGGACCGATGAGTTCGACCTTCGGGGGCGGTCCCATCCTCTATCGCCAACTTCGTCCTCATCCCCGGCGCCGGATCCACCTCGTGGTACTGGCATTTCGTGGAACCCGAGCTACGGGCTCGCGGTCACGACGTGACTGCCGTCGACCTGCCGTCCTCCGATGACTCGGCCGGCATCGCCGAGTACGTCGACGTCGTGGTCGCCTCGATCGGCGATCGGCGAGACATCGTGCTCGTGGCCCAGTCGATGGGCGGATTCACGGCGCCGCTCGTCGCCGAGCGGGTGGCGGTCGAGATGATCGTGCTGGTGGCGGGCATGGTTCCCAACGTCGGTGAGAGTCCGGGGGACTGGTGGGCCAATACCGGGCAGCCCGACGCGCAACGGCTCCGGGCGGAGGAGGAGGGGTACTCGGCGGGCATGAACGATCCTGTCGCCCTCTTCCTCCATGACGTGCCCGCCGAGGTCGTCACCGAGAGCGCCCATCACGTTCACGAGCAGTCGGCGACGCCGTTCATGGCCCCGTGGCCGGGGAAGGGATGGCCAGATGTGCCCACCCGGTTCCTGCTCTGCCGGGACGACCGTCTGTTCCCGGCCGCATTCCAGCGAAGGGTGGTCGCGGAGCGGCTCGGCATCGTGCCCGACGAGATTGAGGGCGGGCATCTTCCGGCCCTCGCCCGTCCCCGGGAACTCGCCGCCCGACTCCATGACTACTGGGTCACACGCGGCTGAATACTGAGAGGTGTAGTGGGAGTTCGTCTCGCGGGTTGCGGCCAGGCGGAATCGCCGAAGCCATCATCTCTGACGACGGCGCGAATCAACCAAGGCAGCCGGGCCCCCAACCGACGAGCGTGCAACAACTGGACCTGGCATGGGCGGTCGTCACAGGAACAGGACCCGCTGGCCGATCCCAGGACCCCGAGCGGTGAACTACTGCGAAACAGTCACCGCAGAGGAGTGCATTCGGTTCCTCATTCCGGTTTCCTCTGGGCATGCGCCCTCGGAGCCTCATCCTCGTGATCGCGGTGGTGGTGGTCGTGGTTGGAGCCTTCTTGCTCCTCCGGCCTGACAAGCTCGTCGTCGACGACCCGGTGGACGAGAGCCTGGAGGAAGCCTTCACCGCCGCCCCCACGACCATGGCCGAATCGACGGTCACGGTGCCCAATCCCGTCGCGACAGCAGTGGCCACCACGGAACCGCCGGCCACGCCACCATCGACCACGTCCACGGTGGCTGCCGAACCGATGGCGGTGGTGACAGGTTCTTTCTTCGGGATCGATCACTCTGCGGAAGGGACAGCCACGATCTACGAACAGAGAGGGGCCTATGTCCTTCGGCTCGAGGACGACACCGACATCCAAAACGGCCCGGACCTGTATGTCTGGCTCACTACCGATTCCGACTGGGACGATCCGGATGTCTATCTCGATTTGGGGAAGCTCAAGGGCAACGTGGGCGGCCAGAACTACGACCTGCCGGCCGAGTTCGATCCGGCGGTGCATCGCAACCTCCTCATCTGGTGTCTTCGCTTTTCGGTGCCGTTCGCGGCAGCCGAGTTGGGCTGACTTCCCAGAGCGGCGGATGACTGGGGCGGATCGGTCGATACCATCGGAGCATGTCCACAGCTCTGCGACGATTCGCCTGGGTCACGCTGGGATTCAACGTCGTGGTGATCCTCATGGGGGCCGTCGTGCGAGCGACCGGATCCGGTGCCGGCTGCGGCCGCTCATGGCCGACCTGCCAAGGACAGGTCGTCCCTGCTCTGCAAGGGGCCACCGCGGTCGAGTTCGCCCATCGGGCGGTCTCGGGGGTGGCGCTCGTCCTGGTGGCGGCTCTGGTGGTCGCGGTGTTCCGGGCGACCGAACGCGCACATCCGGCTCGAGGAGGGGTGGCGGCCTCGATGGTCGCCATCATCGGCGAGGCACTGATCGGGGCGGCCATCGTCCTGTTCGAGTGGGTCGCCGACGACGCCTCGGTCGCTCGTGCTGTCTCGGTTCCGCTCCATCTCCTCAACACTTTCGTGCTGCTGGCCGCCCTCGCCTTGACTGCGTACTGGCTGGGGGGCGGGGCCCCGGCGAGCCCCTCCCGGCATCCTCGCACGTGGCGCGGGGTCGTGGCTGGCGGTGTCGCGGTGCTCTTCATCGCCGGCACCGGGGCGATCACGGCCCTGGCCGACACGCTATTCCCCAAGGAGGGAGCCGCCT
>Ga0299907_10002132_pt1 | contig 11942 bp, 10 predicted proteins | sample RVTome_16_FD_198680 | JGI IMG/M metagenome (GOLD analysis project Ga0299907, IMG submission 198680) | Soil microbial communities from uranium-contaminated site in the Upper Colorado River Basin, Wyoming, United States - RVT152D67 (version 2) ...
AGCGCGCTCCCGCCCTGGCCGGCACCCAGGCCCGGGGCGAGTCGCCCGCCGAGCACGTCGAGGCCGAGCCCGAGCCCGACATCCAGCGGATCCAGGTCCAGATGGAGGAGGGGGCCGAGGAGCTGGCCGACGGCTCGGTCGTGATCTCGGCGATCACCTCGTGCACGAACACCTCGAACCCCAGCGTGATGGTCGGGGCCGGCCTCCTCGCCCGGAACGCCGTCGAGCGCGGCCTCACCGTGAGCCGCATCGTGAAGACCAGCCTCGCGCCGGGCTCGCCGGTGGTCATGGACTACCTGCGCAACGCAGGACTCGTCGAGCCGCTCGAGCAGCTCGGCTTCGGGCTCGTGGGTTTCGGCTGCACGACCTGCATCGGAAACTCCGGGCCGCTGCCCGACGCCGTGGCCGAGGCGATCGACGAGCACGGGCTCTCCGGCGTCGCCGTCCTCTCGGGGAACAGGAACTTCGAGGGGCGCATCCACCCGCAGGTCCGGATGTCGTTCCTCGCCTCGCCGCCCCTCTGCGTGGCGTACGCGCTGGCGGGCTCGGCCGACGTGGACCTCACCGAGGATCCGCTCGGCCTCGATCGCGACGGCAACCCCGTCTACCTCCGCGACATCTGGCCCAGCACCGAGGAGATCACCCGCGTGGTCAACGAGTCGATGGACCCCGACGCCTACCGCCGCCGCTACGGCGAGATCTTCGCCGGCGACGAGCGCTGGCGGTCGCTACCGGTCCCCGAGGGCGACCTCTACGAGTGGGACCCCGACTCCACCTACATCACCGAGCCGCCGTTCGTGCAGGACATCGGGCTGGAGCCCGAGCCGGTCGAGGACATCACGGGGGCGAGGGTGCTCGTGAGCGTGGGCGAGACGGTGACCACCGACCACATCTCCCCCGCCGGCTCGATCCCCGCCGACTCCCCGGCCGGCCGCTGGCTCCAGGACCGCGGCGTGCCGCGGCTGGGGCTCCACTCCTACGGCGCGCGCCGCGGCCACCACGAGGTGATGGTCCGCGGCACGTTCGGCAACATCCGCCTGCGCAACCAGATCGCGCCCGGCACCGAGGGCGGCGTCACGATCCACCTCCCCAGCGGCGAGGAGACGAGCATCTACGAGGCCGCCATGCGCTACGGGAAGGAGGGCACGCCCCTGCTCGTGCTGGCCGGGCACGAGTACGGGGCCGGCTCCAGCCGCGACTGGGCGGCCAAGGGGACCCAGCTCCTGGGGATCCGTGCGGTGATCGCGCAGTCGTACGAGCGGATCCACCGCTCGAACCTCGCGCAGATGGGCGTGCTGCCGCTCCAGTTCCTCGACGGGGAGTCGCGCGAGTCGCTGGGGCTCGACGGGACCGAGGTCTACGACATCGAGGGCGTGGCCGGGGTCACGCCGGGCGCCACACTCGACGTGGTGGCCCGGAAGGGGGACGGCGGCGAGATACGCTTCCAGGTTCGCTGCCGCCTCGACACCCCGACCGAGGTCCGCTACTACCGCGAGGGCGGCATCCTCCCCGCCGTCGTCCGCGAGCTCGCCAGGGCGTAGCAGCCTACCGGTAGGTGTAGGAGAAGAGGCGCTCCCCCGTCATCGCGTCGACAACGACGTTCAGCTCGGTATTCGTGCAGGTCTCCACCGGCGCGGGTGGTCCATTCGGGTTGTATGCGGCGCTATGAGGACCGAAGCACACACCCTCGAAGGTGACGACCCATGCGGGGAAGGGCTCGTAGGCCGAGTCGCTGTACATCGCAAAGGTGGGCTTCGCGGCCGATGCCGGCCCCGTGTAGCTCTTCAGGGCGATGTCGACGGCCTCGTCCGCAGAAATCGCCGGCTCGACACCCGCGGGCGGCGGGTCGAGGGTCGCGTCGTACTCTCCGTGTACCTCACGCTCCTGCACAGTACGCGGCGGCTCCCTCGGCGGGTCGGCGACGGAAGCATCGTCCCCGGAGTCGGAGCCGAGGGCGAGGCCCGACAGGACACCGGCCGCGAGCAGCGGGATCGCGATCAACCCCATCCTTGCTGGCAGCCTCATTTTCGGCCTCCTCATCTATTGATCGGGTCAGTCCAGATCTCGAAGCGACCGTACGTGTTCAGCCAGTTGATGTGATACGCGTAGTAATCGGGGCCACCCTGAGTCAGTTGGTACTGAACCCAGGTGCCGGATGGGTCCTTCTCTCGGATCCGAGAGAACTCCGCACGCTTGTTCGTCGATCCAGGCATGTCGCTTTGCTGATCAACCGTCTCTCCGAAGAACTGAGCGTGGATACCCGTCCAATAGTCGAGGGGATCGAAGTCGGTCGTGAAGTGAAGTTGGCAGTTCTGACCGTTGTCGGGCTGACATATGTACATGCGGATCCGTCCGTCGTTCAGGCCACGCGACACCTTGAATTCGTGCTCATCTCCAAGGCTCGGCGAACCAAAGAATCTCGTGTAGTGGTTGGCCCCGGTTCGAGACTTCTCGAGGAAGAATTGGAGGTTGGGGTTCAGCCTAGTGTCGTGCGTATATCCGATCTGTGCTCTTCCTCCGCCTACCGTATCGTCCGTGAGCATGGACCAAGCTGATGCGTGGCTGAATGTGCTGTACGGGGGATTTGGGCCGCACAGCCTGGCATTCCGAACCTGGATGTCCGCCTTGGCACCGTGAACATTGAAGCTGGGATCGAACTGGGCCCCGACGAAATGACGGTCGTTGTAGTAGCAGAAGCCGCCCGCGGCTCGGACTTCAGATCCACCGACGGGCAACAGGATGGACACGCCGAGGATGGTGAAGAGGGCTGCTGCGACTCTACTCATGGATTCGACCTTCAGCCGCCGACTGCTCTTCTGGAATCCCAGTCTATCTGTCAATCCCGAGAAAGGCAACCCACCCGTGTCACTGATCCTATCTCCCGAATCGTCTCGACGGAAATGGTACATCCGAGGGAGACCGCGACATCGCCAGCGTAGCCGGCCTCCCCCAAGGCACGGCGATCGACGCCGGTTGGTTCGAGGATGGGAGCGAGGTCCGGTTCCGGCGTCACTCCCGCCTCGACCCCCGACCGAGGTCAGGTACTACCGCGAGGACGGCATCCTCCCCGCCGTCGTCCGCGAGCTCGCGAAGCTAGGAGACCGCTGGCGCGACCGCCGTCCGGAACCGCTCGAAGTCGTCGAGTCGCGTCCGTAGGATCTCCGTCACTCGAGCGTCGTCCACTCGCTGGTATCCGTGGACGAGGAGGTTCCTGAACCTCGCCATGTCCTGGAGGTCAGCGGCCAGATCCTGGTCGACGAAGCCCGCCTCATCCAGGACGGAGAACGCCTCGGCGAAGCTGTCGGGAGACCGCAGACCTTCCGAGGCGGTCACGTGCTCGGCGACATCGATGCAGGTCTCGATCGCCACGATGAACCGGTACTTGGCGGCCGCCAGAGCGGTCTCGTCCCCCGGAAGGGCCTCGGAGTCCCTCAGCTTGGGCCAGCTCACGGGTCTCCTCCTGGAGCCTCTCGAGGAGCGCCAGCACCCTTCCGACGTCGACCATCAGCCCTCGCCCGCAGCGTGCCGCAGGAGGGCCCGGGCCAGCGGCTCTGCGTGGATCTGGAAGTCGAGGAACTCGCGGTGCCGCAGGCTCTCGAACTCCACGCGGGCGGGCTCGTCACTCGAGTAGACGACCTCCCGCGTCGAGATCGCCCTGCCGACCAGTGGAAGCGGAGCGTCGTTGAGGACGACGACCTCGATCCTGCCCAGTCCCGAACCCTCCGACAGGCGCCGAGCCAGGCGGAGCAAGGTCTCCAGGCGTTCCTCCTCTGGGACGCCGTCCTCGAGCATCACCGCGACATCCACGTCGCTCCCGGGATGGGCCTGACCTGTGGCGTGCGAGCCGAACAGGTAGGCGAAGACGACCGGCTCATCCTTCAGGACCGCCGGCGCAACCACCGTGAGCTGCTCCACGACGCTCATGCTCGGGATGCTACACGGAGCCGACCACCTCCCTGCGGCGTTGGGCCTCGATGGGAACGGGTAGGCTCGGCTTGGAGGTGGTTCCGCCGTGGCGGAGAACCTGACGCGGAAGGTCCTTGGGCAGCATCTCGCAGGTGGCGAGATGACGCCCGGGCAGCCGATCCGATTCTCGATCGATCAGGTCCTGCTCCAGGACGCCACCGGGACGATGGCCTGGATGGAGTTCGAGCAGCTCGGGGCGGACCGCGTCCACCCTCCCACCGTGGTCCAGTACGTCGACCACAACATGATCCAGCTCGACCACAAGAACCCGGACGACCACTTCTTCCTCCAGACGTGCGCGATGCGCTACGGCGCGTGGTTCTCGCGGCCCGGCAACGGCATCTCGCACTACGTGCACCTCGAGCGGTTCGACGTGCCGGGGCAGACGATGATCGGCTCCGACTCCCACACCACCACCGGCGGCGCGATGGGGATGTTCACGCTGGGCGTGGGCGGTATGGACGCGGCCGTCGTCATGGCCGGGCACCCGTTCGAGCTGGCGATGCCGTCGGTGGTCCGGGTCGTGCTGGAGAACGAGCTCCCCGACTGGGTCTCGGCAAAGGACGTGATCCTCGAGATGCTGCGGCGCCTCTCGGTGAAGGGCGGCGTGGGGAAGGCGTTCGAGTTCGCGGGGCCCGGCGTGGACACGCTCTCGGTGCCCGAGCGGGCCACGATCTGCAACATGATCCTCGAGCTGGGGGCCACGGCCGGCCTCTTCCCCTCGGACCCCCACACGAAGGACTGGCTGACCGCGCAGGAGCGGCCGGACGACTTCGTCGAGCTCTCGGCCGACGAGGGCGCGAGCTACGACGAGGAGATGGTGATCGACCTCGCGGAGCTCGAGCCGCTGATCGCGCTCCCCTCGAACCCGGACAACGTCGTGCCCGTGCGCGAGGTGGCGGGGACCGAGGTGGCCCAGGTCTGCGTGGGGTCGAGCGTCAACTCCTCGTACGCCGACCTGGCGATCCCGGCCGCGATCGTGAAGGACGGAGGCGTCGACGAGTGGCTCGACATGACGGTGAGCCCGGGCTCCCGTCAGATCCTCGACACGATCGCGCGGACGGGTGTGCTCGCCGACTACATCGCTGCGGGGGCTCGGCTGTTGGAGCCAGCGTGCGGACCCTGCGTGGGGATGGGGCAGGCGCCGCCGTCGGGCCGGCCGAGCGTCCGGACGATGAACCGGAACTTCCCGGGGCGCTCGGGCACCGTGGACGACCTCGTCTACCTTGCCTCGCCGGCGGTCGCGGGCGCGACGGCCCTGCGCGGCGTCATCACCGACCCGCGCGACCTTGGGCTGGAGCCGCCGACGATCGAGGAGCCGCCGACGATCGTGGACGACCGCATGCTGATCCCTCCCCAGCCCGAGGAGGAGCGGGGGAAGATCGAGATCTGGCGCGGCCCGAACATCGTGCCGCCCCCGCTCCCACCCGACCTGCCCGAGGCGCTCGAGGGTCGCGTGCTCGTGGTGCTCGGCGACAACATCTCCACGGGGTCGCTCTCGCCCGACGGCGTGATCGTGATGGGCGAGCGCTCGAACATCCCGCGGATCGCCGAGTACACCCTGCGGAAGGAGGACCCCGGCTTCGTGGCGCGGGCGCGGGAGTGGGGCGGGGGCTTCATCGTGGCGGGCGACAACTACGGGCAGGGGTCGAGCCGGGAGCACGCCGCGCTCGCGCCACTCGAGCTCGGCGTGCGTGCCATCTTCGCGCTCGGCATCCACCGGATCCACCGCAAGAACCTGATCAACGTGGGGATCCTGCCGCTGCTGATCGACGAGGAGCTGTTGGGGAAGGGGAAGCAGGGCGACACGTGGCGGCTGCCGCGGGTGCAGGAGGAGCTCGCCTCGGGGAGCGAGGAGGTCACCGTGGAGGTCGACGGCGAGCGCCGCACGGCCCGCGCGCTCCTCTCGCCGAGCGAGCGGGATATCCTGCTGGCCGGCGGGCTGATCCGCTACCTGAAGGAGCAGGGCTGAGCCATACGAGGAAGGGACCGCTCGAGAGCGCGGACGCTCCGGTCCGCGAGGTCACGCGCACCGACATCGAGGCGGCGTACGAGCGGATCCGGACCTACGTGCGGAGGACGCCCGTCTTCGAGCCGGGCGCGGGCGCGTTCGGCGTCGAGGCGGCGCTGGTCCTCAAGCTCGAGCAGCTCCAGCACACGGGCTCGTTCAAGCCTCGCGGGGCGTTCAACCGGATCCTGGCCAACGATGTCCCGGAGGGCGGGGTGATCGCGGCCTCCGGCGGCAACCACGGGCTGGGCGTGGCGTTCGCCTCGGCGCGGGTCGGCGTGGCGGCCGAGATCTTCATCCCCGACACGTCGCCCGAGACGAAGATCGAGGGGATCCGCGATCTCGGGGCGACGGTGCACGTCGTCCCCGGCTACTACGCCGAGGCGCTCGAGGCCAGCCGGTCCCGAGCCGAGGAGACCGGGGCGCTCGTGGTGCACGCCTACGACCAGCCCGAGGTGGTGGCGGGCCAGGGGACGGTGGGGCTCGAGCTGCAGGAGCAGGCGCCCGACGTCGACACCGTGCTCGTGGCGGTCGGGGGCGCGGGCCTGATCGGCGGGATCTCCACCTGGTTCGGCGGCGACGTCCGGGTGATCGGTGTGGAGCTCGAGCTGTGCCCGACGCTGCACACCGCGCTGGAGCGAGGAGAGCCCGTGGACGTCGAGGTGGGAGGGGTCGCCGCCGACGCGCTCGGGGCCGCTCGCGCCGGGCGGCACGGCTTCGCGGCCGCCCGGCGCTTCGTCGACCGGGTGGTGCTCGTCCCCGACGAGGCGATCGAGTGGGCTCGGTCGCGGCTGTGGCTCGACGCCAAGATCGCCTCGGAGCCCGGCGGCGCCACGGCCCTGGCCGCGCTGCTGTCGGGAGCCTACGAGCCCGGGCCGGAGCAGCGGCTCGGCGTGCTCGTCTGCGGCGCCAACGCCGACCCCGCGACCCTCTAGGCCACCGAGCTGATGGCCTGGGTGATCTCGTCCTCAGGTGGCGCGATGTCCGGATCGTCGCCGATCCAGACGTGACGGACGACGCCTTCGGAGCCGATCGCGATGACCCCTCGCTTCGAGCAGAGGGCCACGCCGAGGTGCTCCCTCGGCTCGTACAGCCCGACGTACGCCAGGCTCACGCCCCGGTCGTAGTCGGCGAGGATCGGCACGCCGAACCGGTGCCGGCGCGCCCACGGCCGGATGATGGACGGAGCGTGCGCGGTGATCCCCCACACCGTCACGCCCGCGTCGAGGTACGAGTCCACGTTGTCGCGCACCGCGCACATCTGCTCCTCGCAGGTGGAGGTGAACGGCGCGGGGAAGAAGTGGAGGATCACCGGGCCGTCCTCGAGCGAGGCCGAGAGCCGGTGTCTCCGGTAGTGTCCCGAGTCCCGGTCGAAGCGTCCCGGCAGCTCGAAGTCGGGGGCCTCGTCCCGGACGCCGACCGTCACGTCAGGCCTCCTTCTCGGCGGCGATGAACGCCACCAGGCGAGACAGCGCGCCCGACCGGAGGACCCGCACGTGGGCGAACCCGGCGTCGGCGACCGCCCGGGCGAGCTCGTCGGGGTCGTGGGCCGAGTGGTCCTTCCGGCTGCCGAGCCCCGAGACCGCGGCCGCGACGCGTCCCACGCCGCGCGGCGCCACGTCGGCCAGCACGATCCGGCCGCCCGGCCGCAGCACCCGATACAGCTCTCGAAGCCCCGCGGCCAGGTCCACCCAATGGTGCATGGAGATCGAGGACGCCGCGACGTCGAAGCTCTCGTCGGGGAGGGGGAGCTCCTCGGCCGCGGCCACGACCCAGGCCACGGCGGCGCCGGGAGGCGCCGGCTTGCGGCGGGCCTCGTCGACCATGCGGGGGGCCGGGTCCACGCCGACGGCGGAGCCGGTCGTGGCCGCGGCCGCCAGCGTCAGGGTCCCCGTGCCGCTGCCCACCTCGAGGAACCGCTCGCCGGCCCTGAGCCGCAGCGCCGAGAGCACGATCTGGTGCACGGGGCGGAAGAACCACCGCTGCTTGAGCCATCGGTCGTAGCGGCCGGCGCGGCGATCGAAGCGGCCGGCCTCCTGGCGAAGGGTTCGCATGCCTCGATGCTACCCGGGAACCGGAGAAGCCTCAGAAGGGAACGGGGCGCCCGGAGGCGCCCCGTTCGCGCTCCCCCCTCCGTCAGACCAGGTAGCCGCCGGCGAAGTACCAGACGAAGACTGCCGAGACCGCGTACATCAGCGGGTGGACGTCCCTCCATCGACCGCGCAGCAGCGCGATGACCGTGTAGGAGAGGAACCCCGCGGCGACGCCGTTCGTGATGCTGAAGGTGAACGGCATCAGGATGATGGTCAGCAGCGCCGGGATGCCCACCGACGCGTCGATCCAGTCGATGTCGCGGACGTGCTGCATCATGAAGTAGCCCACGACGACCAGGACGGGCGCGGTCGCCTCCGGCGGGATCGCCGCGGCCAGCGGCGAGAGGAACATCGACAGCAGGAACAGCACCCCGACCACCACCGCCACGAGGCCGGTGCGTCCGCCTTCGGCGATGCCCGAGGCGCTCTCGATGTAGGTCGTGTTCGAGGACGCCGACGCCGCGCCACCGGCCGCCGCCGCCAGCGAGTCGACGAGCAGCACCTTCCGCACGCCCGGCAGGCGGCCCTCCTCGTCGAGGAACCCGGCCTGGTCGCCCAGGCCCACCACGGTCCCCATCGTGTCGAAGAAGTCCGACAGCATCACCGAGAGGACGAGCGCGATCGCCGTGGCCATCCCCACGGCCCCGAAGAAGTCGAAGGAGAACTGGCCCACGAGCCCGAAGTCGGGCATCTCCACGACGTCGCTCGGCACCAGGCCCACGCCGGGCGTCTCCCACAGCGCCTTGTCGCCCCAGATGTAGTTGAGGATGATCCCGAAGACCGTCGTCACCAGGATGCCGATCAGCAGCGCCCCGCGCGTCCTCCTCGCCACGAGCGCGGCCGTCAGCGCCAGGCCCACGACGAAGGTCAGCATGCGCAGAGTGGTGAGGTCGCCGGTGATGCGAAGGATCGGCTCCCCCGCCTCCGGGTGCACGACGAGGCCGGCGCTCACCAGCCCGATGAACGCGATGAACAGGCCGATGCCGATCCCGATCGCCTTCTTCAGCGCCATGGGGATCGCGTTCATCACCGCCTCGCGGAAGCCGGTCATCACCAGCACGGCGATGATCAGCCCCTCGAGCACGATCACGCCCATCGCCTGCGGGTAGGTGAGGCCCTGGCCGACGACGAGGGTGAACGCCACGAACGCGTTCAGCCCGAGGCCGGCGGCGAGGGCGAACGGGTAGTTGGCCCAGAGGCCCATAGCGATCGTCAGCACCCCGGCGACCAGGGCGGTGACCGTCAGCACCTGGTTGAACGGGAGCCCCAGCGGCTCGAGGTCGGGGATGCCCACGAACCCGAGGATGGCCGGGTTGACGAACAGGATGTAGGCCATCGTGAGCCAGGTGACGACCCCGGCCAGGATCTCGTTGCGCGTGGTGCTCCCACGCTCGGTGATCCGGAAATAGCCGTCGAGGCCCTCCGACCGGGACGTGCGGGACTCCGTGGTGGCCACTGCGCCCTCCCTTCGCGCCTCGGCGGTCGCGGGGACCGCCGGCTCCACGGGGAAGGCAGCTCGAAGCATAAGAAGCCGAGGGGGCGGGGCGCAAGCGATTCAGGCGACGATGCTGCGGTAGGCCTCGGGGTCGGTCGCGCCCTCGGTGGACAGCACGAGCACGCGTGTGGCGCGACCGACCCCGAGCGCATAGCGGGCGTCGATCGCCTCCTCGGACCCGGTCAGAGCCTCGAGCAGCCCGGCCAGCCCCGACGACCCCGTCTCCCCCGACTCGATCCCGGCCTCGGCCAGCAGCCTCATCGCCTCCCGCGCCCGCTCGTCGGGGACGACGACGAAGGCGTCGATGCCGCGGGAGATGAGCGGCCACGCCGTGGCCGAGGGCGTGCCGCAGTTGAGCCCGGCCATGATCGAGGTCTGGGCGCCGGGCAGCGAGACGATCTCGCCGGCCACCACCGAGGCCCGGACGCAGTCGGCCCCCTCGGCCTCGACCCCGAGCAGCCTCGGCCCCTCCGGTCGGTAGTGGCGGACGACCGCGGCGGACAGCGCCCCCGACCCGATCTGCACGGGGATCAGGTCGGGCGGGCCTGGGAGCTGCTCGTCGAGCTCACGGAGGATCGTGGCGTAGCCCTCGCTCGCGTGCCTCGGCGCCTCCTCGAGCCCGGTGATCGCGGTGTCGGCCACCACCTCGACCTCCCGCGAGGCCAGCTCCGCCGCCCGACGGAGGGCGTCGTCGTAGGAGCCGGGGACGACCTCGACCTCCGCCCCCTCGCCCTCGATGCCGTCGATCCGCGGCTGCGCGGTCCCCGCGGGAACGAGGATGCGGGCGCCGAGGCCCAGCCATCGGGCCATTCGGGCGACCGCCCGCCCGTGGTTCCCGTCGGTGGCCGCGGCGAGCGTCAGCGGCCGGAGCGGCGCGACCCGCTCGGCCAGCTCCTCGATCGTCTCCCACTCGGGCTCCTCGCCCAGCCGCCGCACGAGCGCCCGGTAGGTCGCCCACGACGCCCCGAGGATCTTGAACGCGGGCAGGCCCAGGCGGCTCGACTCGTCCTTCACCCAGACCTCCCCCACCGCCAGCCGCTCGGCGATCGAGGGCGCCTCGCGGAGGGGGCTGGGCGCGTACCCGGGGAGCTTCTGGTGGAACGGGCGAGGGTCGGGCTCGGGGCCGGGGTCGAGCTCCTCCCGGAGGGGGTTCCGCAGGAACGAGGGCATCAGACCTCGAGCGGGACCAGCTCGAAGCTCACCGTGTCGACGAGCCCGCGGTCGGTGATCTTCAGCTCGGGGATCACCGAGAGGGCGAGGAACGACATCGCCATGAACGGAGAGCCTAGGGTCGCGCCCAGCTCGGCGGCGGCGTGCTCGAGCCGCCCCACCGCGGCCGCCACCTCCTCCACGGGGAGGTCCGAGAGGAGCCCCCCGATCGGGCACGGGACCTCGGCCACGATCTCCCCGCCGGCCACGGCCACCTGCCCGCCCCCGATGGCGACGAGACGGTTCACCGCCGTCGCCATGTCGGCGTCGTCCACGCCCACGACGACCACGTTGTGGGCGTCGTGGGCGTGAGTCGAGGCCAGCGCCCCACGCCGCAGGCCGAGTCCGCGGACGAAGCCGAGCCCGATGCGGCCGGTCTCCCTGTGTCGCTCGACGACCGCCACCTTGGACAGGTCGCGGTCGGGATCGGCAACCGCATCGCCGTCCTCGGTCCCGGGCTCCACGACCAGGGCGTCGGTCACGATCGAGCCCGCGCGCACCCCGATCGCCCGGACCCGCCCGTTCGCGGCCACGCGGAAGTCGTCGGCCGAGAGGGCCCGCACCCGCACGCTCTCCCGCATCCAGGCCGGGGCCTCGACCTGGGCGATCCCCACCGGCCGTCCCTCCTCGGCCACGAGGCGCCCCCGCTTCCACACCCTCAGCGGACGGAAGGCCTCGAGATCCTCGACCGCGACGACGTCGGCCAGGTAGCCGGGCGCCACCGCGCCGTGCTCGTGCAGGCGGTGGTATCGGGCGGCGTTGAGGGTCCCCATGACCACCGCGTCGGCCGCGGGGATCCCCAGCCTCACCGCCTTGCGCACGACGTCGTTCACGTGTCCCTCCTCCAGCAGGTGGTCGGGCTCACGGTCGTCGGTGCACAGGCAGGAGTTCATCGGACCGTGCTCCAGCACCATCGGGGCCAGCTCCTCGAGGTTCCTGGCCGCCGAGCCCTCGCGGATGAGGATCCACATCCCCAGGCGGCGCTTCTCCATCGCCTCCCGGAGCGTGGTGACCTCGTGGTCGGAGCGGATGCCCGCCGCGAGGTAGGCGTTCAGCTCCCCGCCGGTGAGGCCTGGGGCGTGACCGTCCACGTGGCCGGCCCCCGCCGCCTCGATCTTGGCCAGCGCCTCCGGCGCGCCCGCAACGACCGAGGGGTAGTCCATCATCTCCG
>Ga0299907_10002133_pt1 | contig 11940 bp, 10 predicted proteins | sample RVTome_16_FD_198680 | JGI IMG/M metagenome (GOLD analysis project Ga0299907, IMG submission 198680) | Soil microbial communities from uranium-contaminated site in the Upper Colorado River Basin, Wyoming, United States - RVT152D67 (version 2) ...
CCACCCCGGCGGCGATCGCCCCCGTCACGAAGGCCTTCGCCCCCTCCACCGCCTGAACGAGGCCGTCGCCGCGCGCCAGCCGGGCGGTGATGGCCGCCGACAGCACGCACCCCGTGCCGTGGGTGTCCGAGCTGTCCAGGCGCCGGCCGGGAAGCCACACCGGGTCCTGCGCCCGCCGGAGCAACAGGTCGGGAGCCTCAGGGTCCTCGAGGTGCCCGCCCTTCACAAGCACGGCCTTCGGTCCGAGCCCCAGCACTGCCTGAGCGACCTCCTCCATGGCGCGGCGGTCGACCGGCGGCTCCGACCAACCGGCGAGGAGGGCCGCTTCGGCCAGGTTCGGCGTCACCACGTCGGCCAGAGGGACGAGGACGCGCCGCAGGGCGGCCAGTCCGTCGGGCGAGATCAGCACCGCCCCGCTCGTCGCCACCGCCACGGGGTCGACCACCAGCGGATGGAGGGTCCAGTGCTCCACTGCCGCCGCCACGGCTTCCACCACGGCGGGGTTCCCCAGCATTCCGGTCTTGGCCGCGGTCACGCCGATGTCGCCGGCCACGGCCGCGATCTGGGCGGTCACGAGTTCGGCGGGGAGCACCTCGGCGGCGTCGACGCCCACGGTGTTCTGGGCCGTCACCGCGGTCACGGCGCAGGTGCCCCACACACCGTGGGCGGCGAAGGTCTTGAGATCGGCCGCGATCCCGGCGCCGCCGCCGGAGTCGGAACCCGCCACGGTCAGGGCGACCGGCGGCCTCATTCGACCGGGTGCTCCCAGCCGCCCGGCGGCAGGGGCCAGGTGCCCCCGCCGGGTGTGGTGAGGAGGACTTCGTCGCCGGCGGTGATCGTGCCGATCGGGGCCGGCAGGTGCAGCCCGCAGGCGGCGAAGGCCTCCGCCACCCGGGCGGGGTCGGCAGCGGTGAAGCACAGCTCGTAGTCGTCGCCGCCGGACAGGGCGTCGTCGACGGCCGCGCCGGGGCCGACGGGGACGGCGGACGGCTGGAGGAGGGCGCCCACCCCCGACGCCCGGCAGATGTGGGCCAGGTCCGACGACAGCCCGTCCGACAGGTCGATCATGGCGGTGGCTCCGCCGGCGGCCGCCGTGCGTCCCTCGAGCAGCCGGGGAACGGGCCGCTGAAGCCGGGCCAGCGCCACGGGGTCGGGCTCCTCCCCGCGGCGGAGGGAGGCGAGGGCCGCCCGGCCCCCGCCGAGGGGGCCGGTGACGAACACGCTGTCGCCCGGCCGGGCTCCGCTCCGGAGGACGGCGCCCCCCTCCGGGGCGTCCCCCACCACCGACACGGTCACGGTCAGGGCCGCCCCCACCACCGTGTCCCCACCGACGAGCGGGCAGCCCAAGTCGGCCGCCGCGGCCATGAGTCCGGCGGCGAGCTCGTCGGCCTCGCCCTTCCGGCCGGCCACCAGCACCACGCCACACACGGCGGCCCGGGGGGTGCCTCCCATGGCGGCGATATCCGACAGGTTCACGGCCAGCGCCTTCCAGCCCACATCGGCCGGTGTCGACCAGCGCAGGTCGAAGTGGACCCCTTCGGTGAGGACGTCGGTGGCGAACAGCAGGCCGCCGTCCAGAACGGCGGTGTCGTCGCCCACCCCCACCTGCCCGGCCGGCAGCTCGGGCAGGGCCAGGCGGAGCCGCTCCAGAAAGGCGAATTCGCCGCTCAGCAAGGCCTCCGGCGTACCGTTGGGGGACGGGCCGCATGCTAGGCCCGTACCGGCTGAAGCGGAGGAATGGGGCCATGCAGGGCGTGATCAAGTCGTACGACCCGGGAACCGGTGAAGGGACCGTGGTGCGCGACACCGACCGGACCGAGTATGCCCTGGCCGCCGACGCCCTCGAGGGCTCGATCTTCCGGACGCTCCGGCAGGGCCAGCGGGTCGTGTTCGAGCTCGACGAGTCCGATCGGGCCACCCGCCTGCGGACCGGGGCCGAACCCGACCTCGGGATGGGCTCCGTCCAGCTCCAGTAACACGGTGCGGTCAAATCCCGCACTCAGCGCGCGCCGGTAGCATTGGAGCGTGCTGCCAGTGCTGGTCGTCCTGTTCATCGGCGTGCCGTTCGCCGAGATCTACGTGCTGTTGCAGGTCGGCCACGCCATCGGAGTCGTGAACACGCTGGGCCTGCTCGTCCTCATCTCGGTGGTCGGCGCCTGGCTGGCCAAGCGGGAGGGGCTCGGCGTGCTGCGCCGGATGCAGCGCTCCGTCGATGCCGGGCGCGTCCCGGGCACGGAACTCGTCGACGGGTTCCTGATCCTGCTGGCCGGCGCCCTGATGCTCACCCCCGGCTTCCTCACCGACATCCTGGCCATCCTCCTGCTCCTGCCCCCGGTGCGGGCCGTCGTGCGGCGGGAGCTCCGGCGGCGCCTCGCCCGCCGGATCCACGTCATCTAGGCGGTATCGGCGGATGGGCCGGACCTGGCGCCTCGCCCCCCGGCGCTGGCGGCCGACCCGCTTCGCCCTCGCCGTGCAGGACCGCTACAGCGAGCTCCACGGCGGTGAGCTGGCCTCGGCGATCACCCTGTCGGCCTTTCTGTCCCTCCTCCCGCTGCTCCTCGTCGGGATCGCGGTGTTCGGGTTCTTCTCCGCCGCGTCGTCGAAGGACCTCGCCGTGGAAACCATCAAGCGGCTCGGCCTCGACGCCTCGTCCGACACCGCCAACCTCATCACCGAGGCCATCCGCACCGCCGAGAGCAGCCGCAATGCCGCGTCCGTGGTGGGCCTGGCCGGTCTGCTCTGGACCGGTCTTGGCCTGGTCAACGCCCTCCAGTACGCCTGGAACACCACCTGGCAGGTGCCCGGCCGGGGTCTGCGGGACAAGGCCGTCGGGCTCGCCTGGCTCGGCGGGGCGGGCCTCGTATTCGCCGGGTCCTTCGTCCTGTCGGCCGGCTCGCAGCTGCTGCCCTGGTATCTGACGCCGCTGGGAATCGTGGCCGGCCTGGCCACCGGCGCGGGCCTGTGGCTGTGGACGGCCCACACGCTGCCCAACCGCCAGGTCGGCTGGCGGGCGTTGCTCCCGGGCGCACTCCTTGGAGCGGCCGGCTTCGAGATCCTCAAGGTGGCGGCGTCGGTCGTCGTCCCCCGGATCGTGGAGCGCTCGTCAGACCTCTACGGCCCGGTCGGGGTGGTGTTCGCCGTTCTCGCCTGGCTGCTGGTTTTCGGCCGCCTCGTCGTCTACTCGGCGGTCGTCGAGGTCGTGATGTGGGAGAAGCGCCACGGCACGGTGCAGCTCATGATCGAGGCGCCGGCCCGGCCCGGGGTCGCCCCGGTGGGCGCGACCCGCGCCGGTGAACAAAAGTTCTCTCCGAACGGGGCGAGATCCGGGTTGCTCAGCGGCCGGCGGTCAGGCCGGAAAGTACGCCGGTGACGGGCTGAAGCAGCCCGCCGAGCGCACTGCTCAGCGCCGGCGGCACCTGCACCGCCACCGACTGACCTTCGGGCAGCTGGGCCGTGACCGACAGCGGGGCGTCGAACGGGCCGGTCACCCCCGGCACCGACACGGTGGCTTCCACCGGGAGCGGCACGGGCACGGCTTCGGACACCTCCGAGACCACCGAGTCGAGCGTGGCTCCCACCGGGGTGCCGGACAGGAGGCCGCCCTCTTCGGCGTCGTCGGGCCGGTGGATGATCGACTGGCGGCTGCCGCCGGAGTGATTCGGCGCCTCGTCGTTGCCGCCGAAGAGCGTGCTCCGGCTCCCGCCCTGCACGTCGCGGTAGCCCGAGTCGCCGGCCGGAGCGGCCGTGGAGGCCGGAGCGGCGGCGGAGCTGCCTTCGGCGTGAGCCGGGGTCGTGGGCCGGCTCTCGACGGACGGAACGGTCGAGGCGATGGTTTCGACCGCCCCAACGGCGGCGGGGGTGCTGGCCCCGGCGACCTGGGCGGGCTGCTCCGCCTGGTGCATGACGGTCGGCACTGCAGTGCCCGACAGGGCCAGGACAAGCATCGTCAGCCCGGCCAGCGCCTTATGCATCAGAGGGTTGTCGGCCAGGGCGGCCGTCTGTGACAGGTCGGGCGCCTTGTCCATCAGCGGGCCGGCCATGTGACCGAAGTTGAAACCCTTGCGCTGGAGACCGGCCAGAAGAAGAGGCACCGGGAGGAACGCGTTCCTCAGGGTGGCGTTGACGTCGGTCAGCTCGTCACGCCGGCAGCGGCACTTCGCGCAGGCGTCGAGGTGCGTCTGAACGGCCGCGCGCTCCTTCTCGGCCAGATCGCCGCGGACGTAGTTGCCGAGGCGGCTGACGGTCGCCCGGCACTCTTCGCTGGCCTCGGCCTTGAGGTGGGCCTGGAGGTAGGCCTCCCGCAGGCCCTTGCGGGCCCGGTAGGCCAGGGCAGCCACTGCGTTGGGCTTGATGCCGATCCGGCGGGAGACCTCGGCCGGGGAGAGACCCTCGACCTCGGTGAGCCACAGCACCGTCCGCCACCGGGCGGGGAGCGCCTGGAGGGCCTCGCCGACCAGGTTGCGCTCGAGCCCGAGGAGAGCCATATCGTCGGCCTGGGGGCTGCCGGCCGTCTCCGGCATCTGTTCCCGCAGGTCGATGCGCCGCTCCCGCCGCAGCCGGTCGGTGGCAGCGTTGCGGACGCAGGTGAGGAGGTAGGGACGGAAAGCGATCTGACGCCCGGCCATGCGGGGCAGTGCGGCGAAGACCCTGGCGAAGCCCTCAGCCACGGCGTCCTCGGCGTCAGCCGCTGACGATGCGCACATGCCGGCGACCTTGCGAGCAGCGTCCCTGTGCCGGAGGTACAGGGTGCCGAACGCGCTGCGATCGCCCTCCCGGGCCCTATCGAGGAGCTCTTCCTCGCTGACCAGGGAGGCATCGGTCAGGTTGATGAAGCTCAAGGTGTCGCTCATGGCGTCCCCTCCAGCCCACGAAACGCCCGTGGAACGCCCAGATGACGTGAATCCACACGAATTCTCCCATATCCCACGCCTCGTGACAAAAGGGATAGAGAAAGAACGCGTTGCGCGTTCAGATTTGACGGGAGAATCTGCGTCTGCTGGGAGGGGTCGGACGCTCGGACACCAGAGACGGACGAGCCTGCCACGAGCTCGGCCGCAGAAGTGGGAAGCGTCGTCGGCCTGGGGGATCGGCCCACGTCATGCTCCTTGACCTTGGGCGACCCGCCACCCGGCCGCCTGGTGTGGAAGCTATTCGCCGGGGGTTCACCCGATCCTCCCGGCCGCGGTGCAGATGCCGGAAATGTCCGTTTCGGCTGCGGGCCAAAGGGTCGCGATCTGATTCGCACGTCCCTACTTCGGAGGAAGGGCACTCCCTGTCACAAAGTTCGCGAACTGGGCGATGACGGGTTTCGGGGGTGTCCGCCGAAAGCGATCAATCCCAGGTGCGCAGGTCGGTGACCGGCGCCGCGCCGGCCTCCAGAGCCCTCACGACCTGCACCTCGACGTCGAAGCGCAGACCCGACCTGATCGTGTCGTGGACCTCGGTGATCAGGTGCTGGTGGTCGACCCCCTCAGCCGCCGGCACGACCTCGCAGCGGAGGACGTCGCGGTGGTCGACCCGGTCGATGAGGAACCGGTAGGCCGACACCGACGGGATCTGCGACATCACCGCCGTGACCTGGCGGGGGTGGAGGAACATGCCTCGGACCTTCACGGCCTCCCCCGACCGCCCCAGCCATCCGACCAGGCGGGGTGTCGACCGCCCGCAGGGGCACTCGCCGGGGGCGAAGGCCGACAGGTCGCCCGTCCCGAACCGGACAAGCGGGTAATGGGCCGAGAACACGGTGACGACCACCTGGCCCTCCCCGCCGTCGAGACGGGGCGATCCGTCGTCGAGGTTGCACACCTCGACCAGGGCGTCGTCCGGCACGTGCATGCCCGAGACCGCCTCACACTCGAACCCCAAGCCCCCCGACTCGGCGGTGCCGTACATTTGGCGCACGACCGGGACCCGCTCCTCGAGCCAGCTCCGCAGGGAGGGGGGCAGCGGCTCGGCGGTCACGATCGCCCGCTCGAAGCGCAGCGGCGGACCGTCCTGGTCCTCGGCCTTCTCCAATAGCGCTTTCAAGTAACTCGGGAGTCCGATGTAGGCGGTGGCGGCGAGGTCACGGGCCGCTCGGACCGCCAGGTCGAAGTTTCCCACCCCGGCGGGGATCACCCGGCAACCGAGGACCCGGGCCCCCTCCTCGAACATGACCCCGGCCGGGGAGAGGTGGTAGCCGAAACAGTTGAGGACGGTGTCGCCGCTCCCGAAACCGGCTGCCTCCAGCGCGGGCGCCGCCCGCCACGGGTCGGCGACGTCGGGCTCCGGTTCGTAGAGGGGGCCGGGCGACTGGAAGATCCGCCGGATCTTGGTGCCGGGAGCGAGGTAGCCCCCGAACGGCGGGTCCTTGGCCTGGAGGTCGAGGAGCTCGTCCTTCGACAGGACCGGGAGCCGGTCGAGAGCGGCGACGTCGACGAGATCGTCGGGGAGCAGCCCGGCCTCGGCGAGGCGGGCGCCCAGGGCCGGCACCACCTCGGCCGCCGGGCGCAGCACATCGAAGACGCGTTCGTCGAAGGTGGCCCGGTACTCCTCGAGAGAGCTCATAGCCAGCGCTTCCGCCGCTTGTAGTGTTTGACCTCGCGGTAGCTCTTGCGAGCTCCGCCCTCGGACAGACCGAGGTAGAACTCCTGCACGTCGGGGTTGGAGGCGAGCTCGGCCGCCGGGCCCTCCAGCACGATGCGGCCGTTCTCCATCACGTAGGCGTGGTTGGCGATCTCCAGCGCCCGGCGCGCGTTCTGCTCCACCAGCAGCACGGTGGTGCCGATCTCGGAGTTGAGGCTCTTGACCCGGCCGAAGATCTCTTCCACCAGCAGCGGGGCGAGGCCGAGCGAAGGCTCGTCGAGCATCATCAGCTTCGGCTTGGACATGAGGGACCGGCCGATGGCCAGCATCTGCTGCTCACCGCCGGACAGGTAGCCGGCCTGCTGGGTGCGCCGGTCCTTCAACCGGGGGAAGAACTCGTACACGAGATCCAGGTCCTGCGCCACACCCGACCGCCGGGTGTAGGCACCGGTCTGGAGGTTCTGGTGCACGGTCAGGTGCTCGAACACCCGCCGGCCCTCCATCACGAGCGAGATCCCCATCTTCACGATCTGCGCCGGGTTGGCGCGGGTGATCCGCCGGCCCTGGTAGACCACATTCCCCTGGGTCACCTCGCCGTGCTCCGAGGGCAGGAGCCCGGCCACGGCTTTGAGCGTGGTGCTCTTCCCCGCTCCGTTCGAGCCGAGCAGCGCCACGATCTCCCCTTCCGGCACGGAGAGGGACAGCCCGCGCAGGACGAGGATGACGTCCTCGTAGATCACCTCGATGTTATTGATGTCGAGGACGGACTCACTGCCGGGGTGGGGGCCCGGCGCCGGCCGGGCCCCCGACTCTTCGACTTGCTGTGCCAACTGGTGACCTACTTCTCGACCGTGATCGGGTCCTGGATCTTCTTGAACTGGCCGCCCTCGACCTGGTACAGCGGCGCCGAGAGCAGGCCGGCGTGGTAGGTGGAGCTGAAGTTGATCGGGTCCGACACGCCGGTCTGGAAGTCCTTGACCTTCTCCAGCCCGGCCTTGATGGACTCGCCGTTCAGCTCACCGCCGGCGGCGAGGGCGTTCTTGATGCCCTCCAGCATGACGGCCGCGGTGTACCAGCCCTGGACGTAGCCCTGCCCTTTGGCGATGGCGTCGGTGCCTTTCGGCTTGAGGTAGTTGTTGATCTCCTCGAGACCGGGCAGCCCGGCCACCGGCGGCGCGAAGGGCACCACCGCGATCATCTTCTCGGCCGCCGCCCCGGCCTTCTTCACGAAGATCTCGTTGCCGCAGTAGTTCAGGCAGACGAACTGGATGTCGGCCTTGGAGTTGGCCAGGTTGGTGGCCAGCACGGCGGCCGGCGAGGGCACGTTCTGGACGACGATGTACTTGGCGCCCTGTGACCTGGCCTGGCCGATCTGGGCCACGTAGTCAGTTGCGCCCTTCGGCATCACATAGGACTTGAAGCCGACGTCGAGCTTCTTGTCGGCGATGTACTTCTTGCCGTCCTCCAGCGGCGACGTACCGAACGGGCTGTCGTGGTGGAAGAAGGCGACCTCGGTGCGCTTGCCCTTGTTCTGGTCGGCGATGTACTGGAGGATGATGCGCATCTGCTGGCTGTAGCTGGCGCCGGGGAAGAAGTTGTAGGGCGTGACGCTGGGGTCCGTCAGGGTCTCGGCGTTCGATGCCGACATGAACGGGACCTTGTCGGACGTGACACGGGGTCGAAGCGCTTCGGTGTCGGCGGTGCCCCAGCCCAAGAAGGCCTTGGCTCCCTCGGAGACATACTGGCCGTAGAGCTGGCCGGCCAACGTGGGGTCGTACTTGAAGTCCTGCCACGGCAGGGCGATCTTGTGGCCGTCGACGCCGCCCTGCGAGTTCTTGTAGTCGATGTAGTCGCGGATGCCCTCCGAATAGGGGGTGCCGATGTCGGCCGTCTGGCCGGAGAGGTCGAAGATGGCTCCGACCTTGATCTCCGACTTGCCCTCGGCGCCCTTGGAGGTGTCGCTGCCCCCGTCGTCACCACCGCCGCAGGCGACCCCGGTGATCAGCGCGAAACAGAGTGGTAGAGCCAGTTTCCTGGCGAAGCGAATCATCCGAATTCCTCCTTGGGGTGACAGGCGAGGTCGGCGGGCGTCAGTACCGGAATGGCCATAATCGGAAGTAGTCCTTGATCCGTTGCCACAGTCGGGCCAGGCCCCGGGGTTCGACGAGCAGGAAGACGACGAGGACGAGGCCGAACACGGCGAGTTGGAGGGCCGACAGCTTGCGGATAACGATCGCGAACGAGCTTGTCTGCAGCGATGCGCCGAACTGATTGATGTAGTTGGGAAGCCAGGTCAAGAACGCGGCACCGTACACCGCCCCGGACACGCTGCCGAGACCGCCGATGATGATCATGGCGACGAAGGTGAACGACTTGTCGAGCTGGTAGTTCTCCCAGGTCACAACCTGGGTGTCGATATAGAAGGCCTGCAGCGCCCCGGAGAAGCCCGCGAGACCGCAGGCGATGGAGAAGGCGAGGACCTTGTAGCGGCCCACCGGCACGCCCATCACCTCGGCGGCGATGTCCTGGTCGCGGATGGCGACGAAAGCCCGACCGAGGCCCGTCCGGAACAGGTTGATCGAGGCCCAGAAGACGAGCCCGGCGATGACGAGCAACAGCCAGTACCACTCGAACTTGGTGTCCAGCCTGGTTTCGCCGACGCTCGGGTAGGTGGTGACGATGGTTCCCTGATCGCGGGTCAGCCACTTCCAGCTGCGGAACCGTTCCTCCAGGATCTCCTGAGCGGCGAACGTCGAGATCGCCAGGTACAGGCCCTTGAGCCGCAGCGCCGGCAGCCCGAAGAAGGCCCCGATCAGCGCCGCCACCACCGTGGCGACGAGGACCGACGGCACCATGGGCCAGTGGTAGAACACCTTCAGGTTGGCGGCGGTGTAGGCGCCCACTCCGAGGAACCCGGCGGTGGCCAGGCTGATGAGGCCGGTGTACCCCAGCAGGATGTTGAGCCCCACCGCGGCGATGGTCGCCAGCAGGATGATATTGGTCCAGCCGAGCCAGTAGGTGCTGATGTTGAACGGCAGCCACACGGCCACGGCTGCCAGGAGTCCGAGGCGGATGTACTCGGCCTTCGTGTGCCGGAGGGCGAGGTCCTTCCGGTAGGTGGTGTGGAAGACGCCGGTCGCCGTGCCCACGTCAGACCCTCTCGATCCGCACCTGGCCGAAGAGGCCGTAGGGCTTCACCAGCAGGATGGCGACCAGGGCGGCGAAGGGGATGAGGACCGACGCGCTGACGCTGATGTAGGACTTCGAGTACTCCACCAGCAGGCCCACGATGATCCCGCCGACCACCGTGCCGAGGACCGAGTCGAGCCCGCCGAGGATCACGACCGGGAACACCAGGAGAGCGAACCCCTGCAGCTCGATCCCGTAGCTGCCGGCGATGCTGGCCAGGAGCACACCGCCGATGGCGGCCGCCGCTCCGGAGAGCGCCCAGGCCATGGCGAAGATCCGGTTGACGTTGATGCCCTGCACCATGGCCGCCTGCTGGTCGTCGGCCACCGCCCGCATGGCGATCCCGTGGCGGGACTTCTGGAAGAACAGGCCGACGGCGATCAGCACCACCGTGGCCACACCCACCGCCCAGAGCCGGTTGGCGCCCACCGAGACGTCGCCCACCAGGTTCACGGACTTGGAGGGGATGAATGCCGGTCCCCGACGGCCTTCGGCTCCCCAGATCCCGAGGGCCGCCCCGGCCAGCGCCGAGGCCAGCCCAACGGTGACCATGATCACCGACAGCGGCGATTCGCCGATCATCCGTCGCAGGATCAACCGTTCCACGGCAACGCCGAGGAAGATGCCGCTGCCGATGCCGACCGCCACCGCCGCCGGCCACGGCAGGCCCCACTCCTTCTCGGCTTGGTAGACCATGAAGGCGCCGAAGATGAGGAACTGGCCCTGGGCGAAGTTGATGACCTCGGTGGCCTTGTAGATGAGGACGAAGCCGAGCGCCGTAACGGCGAGGATGGCGCCGTTGGCCAGGCCGTTGACGGTCAAGGTCAGGAAGCGGGTGACTTCGGGGTCGCTCATGCGTGGCTCCCGAACAGCGAGCGGCGCCCCGACTCCTTGGGAGTGAAGCCGTCCATGTTGACGATCGGCAGGGTGATATTGCGGGTCACGTTGGTCCCGTCCTGGTACGTCACGACGCTCTTGATCTCAACTTCCGATGCTCCCTCAGCCAGCGCGTCGATGATGGCGGCGTATCGCTCGTTGATGACCCGGCGGCGAACCTTTCGGGTGCGGGTGATCTCGTCGTCGTCGGGGTCGAACTGCTTGTGGAGCAGCACGAACCGCCGCACCCGCACGCTCTCCGGCAGGTCCTCGTTGGCCCGGGCCACCTCCTCGGACAGCAGCTCCGATACCTCGGGCTTGCCGACCAGGTCGGTGTAGGTGGTGTAGCCCAGGCGGCGGTGCTCGGCCCACGCCCCGACGGTCGACGGTTCGATGGTGATGATGGCGGTGATCTCCGGCGACCCTTCCTGCCAGAAGGTCACGGCCTCTTCCACGTAGGGCGAGAACTTGAGCTTGTTCTCGATGAAGGCCGGGCTGAAGCGGGTGCCGTCGGGCATCTCCATGACGTCCTTGGCCCGGTCGATCACCACCAGGTGGCCGTGCTCGTCGAGGTAACCGGCGTCACCGGTGTGGAGCCAGCCGTCGGCGTCGACGGCCTCGGCGGTGGCCGCCTCGTTGCCGTAGTAGCCGTGGAAGACGGCCTTCGACCTGAGCAGGATCTCGCCGTTGTCGGCGATCTTGATCTCCGTGCCCGGGCACGGCTTGCCGACGGTGGCGAACTTGATGTCGTCGTCGGTGTGCATGACGGCGATGCCGCAGATCTCGGTCTGGCCGTAGATCTGCTTGAGGTTCACGCCGATGGAGTGGAAGAAGCGGAAGACGTCGGGGCCGAGCGGCGCCCCGCCCGTGTAGCACCGCCGAATGCGGGTCAGGCCGAGCTGGTCCCGCACCGGGCGCAGCGCCACCCAGTCGGCCAGGAGGTGCGTGGCCCGCGACGGGAGACTCGGCTTCTGGCCCTTCAGCTTCGCCTCGGCGTACCGGTCACCGACGGCCTGCCCCCAGGCGAACGTCTTGCGCTTGAGCCACCCGGCTTCCCCGACCCGGACCATGATCGAGCTGAGCATGTCCTCCCAGATGCGGGGTGGGCTGAACATCATGTCGGGGCCGAGCTCGCGCAGGTCGGCCCGCTGGGTCGCGGCCTCCTCGGCGAAGCTGAGGGTGATCCCGGCCGGCATGACGTAGGCCACCGAAATCATCTGCTCGCCGATCCAGGCCAGGGGTAGGAAGCTCAGATAACGGTCCTGGGCGCGGACCGGATCGACCTCGTGCAGGGACCGGCCCATGACCATC
>Ga0299907_10002134_pt1 | contig 11936 bp, 11 predicted proteins | sample RVTome_16_FD_198680 | JGI IMG/M metagenome (GOLD analysis project Ga0299907, IMG submission 198680) | Soil microbial communities from uranium-contaminated site in the Upper Colorado River Basin, Wyoming, United States - RVT152D67 (version 2) ...
GGGGGACGGTCCGCGTCGACGAAGCCCGCGTTCACGCGAGCAATGCGCTCGAGGTCTTCCGGTCGCTCGACGATCAGTTCATGGTGGGCTGGGCGACCTACACGCTTGGGCTGGTGGGCCTGACCGAGGACCATCTCAGCGGCGGAAGGCCGGATGCCCGTGCGGAGGCTCGCCAGCGCTTCGACGCCGCGCTGCGCATCTTCGACGAGGCCGAGGACCTGACCGGATACGCGCTCGTGCTCGACGCGTTCGCCGTCCTCGCCGCTCGCGACGGCGACCGCCGGCGAGCGGCGCGCCTGACCGGCGCGGTCGGCCTCCTCGAGCGTGCCAGCGGGACGGGCCTGAGCCTGTGGAACCGCGCCGTGGTCGCCTTCGATCCGCAGGAGCTGCGCGACGACCCGTCGCTGGCTGCCGACATCGCGGCCGGCGAGGCGATGACGACGGCCGAGGCCGTCGCGTACGCGCTGGACCCGGGCTGACCTAGGCCGGCGCGGCGAGGTCGCGCTTCGGGAAGACGAGCAGGGCGTAGACGAGCGGCACGATCGCCACCGCGTACACGATCAGCAGGTCGATCGGATCGAACGTGCCCGTCAGGATCGCGCCCGGATCGAAGTGGTGCAGCAGCGAGTACTCCTGGGTCCAGGCCGCATCGGTCCAGAGCGAGCCGAGGATCTCGAGGAAGTAGTGGATCAGGAGCCAGGCCAGGCTCAGACCGACGGCGGGCCCGGGCCGGTCGAAGCTGACCGAGGCCGCCAGGCCGAACGTCGTAAAGGCCGCCCACAGCCCGAAGCCGTTGGCGATGACGAGCGGCAGCTGGCCGGTGTCGAGCTCATCCCCGAGGCCGATGACGGTCGCCCCGCCGACCATGCCGCCGAGGATGGCGCTCATCACGACGAGCACGATGAGGAGCAGCGCGACGAGGACGCTGACGTACAGGGTCGTGCGCGAGATCGGGCGCGCCAGGAGCACCTCCAGCGTGCCACGTGCCCGCTCGCCGGCCACCGCGGTCGAGGACGCGCCGACCGCAAAGATGCCGAGCATCGCGAGCGCCAGCGGATGCTGCAGGCCGAGCGTGATGCTGCCGGGCAGGGTGAAGAGCGACCCCGAGCCGATGTTCAGCATCTCCTCCGGGAAGGCACCGGAGTTGGCGAGGTCGCGGATGACGTCGCTGAACGCGTCGTAAATCACGGGAATGAGGACGCCCCAGGCAATGCCGGCGAGGATCACCACGACCAGCCGCACGCGCTGCCAGCGCAGGGTCTGGAGGAAGAGGCGGACGTTCATCGCGGCTCGGTCTCCAGCTCGGTCGGCTCGGTTGCGTCCTCCGAGGCGTAGTACTCGAGGAACGCTTCCTCCAGGCTGGCCGGCTCGATGGTGAGATCCTCGAGGTTGGGGGAGGCGATCGATCGCACGAAGGCGGCCACTTCGCCCGAGAGCGTCCCGATGATCCGGGTGCCGTCCAGCTCCACGTCCTGGAGGCCCGGCAGCGTGGCCGGGTCGGGCGCCGCCCCGCGCCAGCGCAGCATGACCCGCCGCCTGCGGCGCGCCAGCAGCTCCGCCACGTCGTGGATGGCCATCAGCCGTCCGGCGCGGATGATCGCCACGCGATCGCACAGCCGTTCGACCTCGGACAGGACGTGCGAGGAGAAGAACACCGTCCTGCCCTCCCGGCGCAGGTCATCGAGGAGCCGGTAGAACGCGTGCTGCATGAGCGGGTCGAGGCCCTCGGTCGGCTCGTCGAGGATCGCGAGCTCCGGGTCGTGCTGCAGAGCCTGGACCACGCCGATCTTCTGGCGCATGCCGCGCGAGTAGTCGCGCACCCTCCGCCGCAGGACCGATCCGGGCAGCTCGAGCCGGTCGCACAGCTCGGCCCGGCGACGTGGCTCGCGATCCTGCAGCTCGACGAGGTAGTCGAGCACCTGCTCGCCGGTCAGCGAGTCGTACAGCGCGATCCCGCCCGGGAGGTAGCCGGTCTGCCGCCGGATCTCGACCGATTGGGTCGAGATGTTCATGCCGAGCACCGACGCGGTGCCGTGAGTGGCGTGCAGGAAGCCGAGCAGCGTGCGGATCATGGTCGACTTCCCCGCGCCGTTCGGGCCCAGGAAGCCGAAGATCTCGCCCTGGTTGACTTCCAGGGTCAGGTCGGTCAGGGCCTTCACCGAGCCGTAGTGCTTGGTGAGCGACCGGGTGCTGATGACCGCTGTCGACGGCATGGCCTCCATCGGGGCTGATCCTAGCGCGTCGGATGCCCAAGGCGAGCGGATCCCATCGCCCGCGCTGCGCGCGGCGCGCCATCGGCTCAGGAGAGGTCGGCCAGCGCCTCAGCGAACAGCTGGTAGGTCTCCTCGCTGAAGAGGACGAAGCGCGCCAGATCCAGGCCCGTCTCGCCGCGCAGGTGATCGGCCACGGTCGAGACCGCCACGCGCGCACCGTCGGGTCCCGGATAGCCGTAGATGCCCATGCTGATGGCCGGGAAGGCGACGCTGCGGGCGCCGAGCTGATCGGCCAGGCGCAGGCTGGACCGATACGCGCCGGCGAGCTGCTCCGCCTCCCCGTGCGCGCCGCCGCGCCACACGGGACCGATGGCGTGAAGGACCCACCTGGCCGGGAGGGCATGCCCGGCGGTCGCGACCGCGGTCCCGGTCGGCGTGCCCTCGGGGTAGCGCTCGCGGAGCTCGGCCAGGAGGCCCGGCCCCGCCGCGCGGTGGATCGCGCCGTCGACCCCACCGCCCCCGCGCAGCGCTGCGTTCGCCGCGTTGGCGATGGCATCGACGCGCTCGGCGGTGATGTCGCCGCGCGCCAGCTCCAGGCGGCGGCCGGCGACGAGCACGGCGTCGGTCACTGCTAGCGCGAGACCCGGCTTGCGCGCCAGACGCTGCGCAGGCCGATGCGCTGCCCGTAAAGCAGGACGCCCGCGCTGTAGATGCGAGAGGCGATCCAGAGGGCAACCGTCAGGGTCGCCGCCAGCAGCACCAGCGCGAGCAGCACCTCGCCGACAGTCGGGGAGGTGAGCAGCATGCGCGCCGGCATGAGGTACGGGCTGAAGAAGGGGACCAGCGAGAGCGCCGCCACCCACTGCGAGTCCGGCTCGTTGAGGCCGGCGAACGATGCGAAGTAGCCGGCCATCGCCAGGAAGATGAGCGGCCCGGCAGCCTGCTGCACATCCTCGACCCGCGTCACCATCGAGCCGACCGCGGCGTACAGCGTGGCGTACAGACCGAACCCGAGCAGGAAGAACGCACCGAACGAGAGGATCATGCTCGGCTCGAGGTCGGGGAGGCTGATCGGCGCCTGCCCGGAGACGCCGAGCGCCCGGGAGACCGGCTCGCTGACGAGGAACCCGACGGCGGCGGCAACGACGATCACGACGTACTGGCTGAGCCCTGCCGCGCCGCTGCCGAGGACCTTGCCGACGAGGAGCTGACGCGGCGTCGCGGCGGTGATCAGCAGCTCCATGACGCGGTTCGACTTCTCTTCGGCAACGCTCTGGGCGACCCAGTTGCCATAGGTCAGGATGGCAACGAAGGTCAGGATCACGACGGCATAGGCAAGGATGAAGGCGCCGCCGAAGTCCTCCTCGTCGCGCGAGTCGTCCGGATCGACCGCGACGGCGGTGAAGATCGGGGGCTGGAAGATCTGGGCGCTCTCCTCCGGACCGATGCCCATGCGCACCAGCCGGTCGCCGATGGCCATGGCGGTGGCCGCCTGGGTGACGATCAGCCGGGTCTGGTTTGTGGGGCTCGCGCTGCCGAGGTACTCGAACGCGAGCTCCCCGTCCTCGTCGCGGGTGATCGTCAGCAGGCCGTCCAGCTCCCCATCGCGGACCTGGCGCGCTGCCGCCTCGGGATCCTTCGCTCGGATCACGCGCGGGCGCGCGTCCTCGCCCGCACGCGGTGCCTCGTCCGGGTCGGCACCACCGCCCGCGGTGATCAGGAGCGCCGCCTGCAGGGTCACCACCGGGTCCGCGACCAGGTCGTCGGCCTGCACGTCCACCGCGACCTGCGGCGGATCGGCGACGCCCAGGGCCCCCAGGATGGTCGGGGCCAGCGTCACGCCCACCACGGCCAGCGCGAGCATTGCGGTCGTGATGACGAAGGAGCGGCCTCGCACCCGCACGAGGTACTCGCGCCGGGCGACGTGGAGCGTGTTCGGGAAGAGGCCGCTCATCGACCCGCCTCGCGTCCACTGGCCGCCAGGTGCTCCTCCTCGTCGCTGATTGCACGGCGGCCGACGTGCTCGACGAAGATCTCCTCGAGGCTCGGATCGGCGATCTCGAAGAGGGTGACCCGCTCGTCACGCTCGATCGCGGTTCGCAGGATCGAGGCCGGGTCGCGCTCGGCCGGCACGTGGAGCTCGACGTAGTCCTCGCGGCGCGCGGTGACGCTCACGCCGGGCATGGCCTCGAGCCATCCGAGGTCGTTGGTGTCTCCGTCGGTCGCCAGGCGCACGACTCGCCGGCCCATGGCCCGCCGCACGTCGCGCACCGACCCGCTCACGATGACCCGGCCGCGGTCGACGATGGCGATCGACTCGCACAGTTCCTCGACGGTCTCCATCTGGTGCGTGCTGAAGATCAGCGTCTTGCCGCGCCCCTTCATCTCGAGGAAGGCCTCCTTCAGGAGGCGGACGTTGAGCGGGTCGAGCCCGCTGAACGGCTCGTCCATGATCAGGACCTCGGGGTCGTGGAGGATCGAGGCGATGAACTGGATCTTCTGCTGGTTGCCCTTCGAGAGCTCCTCCACCTTGCGGTCGAGGTAGTCCGGGATGCGGAAGCGTTCGAGCCAATCGCCGATCTCCGCGCGCGCAGCGGCGCGCGGGACTCCGTACAGGGCCGCGAAGAACTCGAGCTGCTCACCGACCAGCATCTTCGGATAGAGGCCGCGCTCCTCCGGCAGGTAGCCCCACGTGCGCCTCGGCAGCGCGGTGTTCTCGGTGCCGTTCCACGTCACCCGGCCCGCGTCCGCTCGGAGGATGTCGAGCACGATCCGCATGGCGGTCGTCTTGCCGGCACCGTTCGCGCCGAGCAGCCCGAAGATCGTTCCTGGCGCCACGCTGAAGGCGGCATCGTCCAACGCGACCACGTCGCCGAAGCGCTTGCTGATGGAGTCAACGACCAGGGACATCGGCTCGGACGGCCTCCCGGGCAGTGGGGATGTTGTCCGCAGCCTACCGGATACCCGAGGTGTTTCGAGCACATGGGACAGGGGCGGCCTTGCGGCCGCCCCTGCAGTTGTCGCGAAGAGGGAGGCTATCCGAGCAGGTTGTTGATGATCCCCAGCAGGCCGCTCAGCAGGTTGCCAAGTGGGCCACCAGGGCCATCGAGCAGCCCCGCCACCGCGCACAGCAGGTTGCCCAGCAGGTTGCCGGGGCCTGGCACGGCCGTGATGTCGAGATTCACGGGCGCGAGGTCGACGACGAGGCCGAGCAGGTCAAGGTGCAGCGGCCCGAGGTCGAGCGTCAGGATGTCGCACGCGGCACCGGTGCCGTTGCTCAGCAGGCCGACCACGACATTCGTGAAGGTCTGGGTGATGTTGGTCACCACACTGCCCTGGGTCGCGACGCCTTCGAGGACGCCACTGGCGACCAGCTGGCCGTTCTGAACGGCGAGACTCGTGATGTCGAGGGTACCGACGAACGTGCCTGCGGGGAGGCTATCGGTCGCCGGGATGGTGCCGGTGACGTCGATGTTGCTCAGGATCCCCGTGTCCTGCGGCGCGGCGGCAACGGCCGGCGCGGTCGCGAGACCGAGGATGCCGACGAGGGCGAGGATGAGGGTTAGCTTGCGTAACATTCGAACCAAGCTCCTTTCGCTATAGCTGAGGGGCTGGGCTGATCCCCCCCTTGATATGGCCGAGGAGCCTTGCAGCGCACGTTCCAACCGAGCCGACCGGTCGGCGGTCTGCCCGCCAGACCGTCGTACGCGGTGCGAGCAAGGGATTCGCGCGATTTCGGTAGGTCCGCTGAGATTCGTGCGCTGTCCCGGGTGCCGGCTATTGGCCACGCCGTCGCCGAAAATTCCCTGCTACACTCCAGACCCCGAACCGCCACGCGCCCTCGAGCGAGGAGCTGCGGCGGTTCGCGGCATGAATGCCCATCCCGGAAGAGACCTGCTCCAATGAAGATCGGTGTTCCACGCGAGACGGCCGACGGGGAGACCCGCGTCGCGCTCACGCCCCAGATCGCCGGCCAGCTCGTCGGCGACGGTCTCGAGGTGCTCGTCCAGGCGGGTGCCGGCGAAGCCTCCTCCAACCTCGACGAGGCGTACCGCGAGGCTGGCGCCACCGTCGTCGCCGATGCCCCGGCGCTCTACGGCAAGGCGGACGTCGTCCTCCTCGTCGGCCGCCCCTCGGACGAAGAGGTCGACATGCTGCGCGAAGGCACGGTGCTCATCGGAACGCTGGGCACGCTTTCGAAGCCGGAGCTCGCGGGAAAGCTCGCGAAGCGAGGCGTCACCGCCATCAGCATGGACGCCATCCCGCGCATCACTCGCGCACAGTCGATGGACACGCTCTCGAGCCAGGCCACCGTCGGCGGCTATAAGGCCGTCCTCATCGCCGCCGAGCGGCTGCCGAAGTTCATGCCGCTGCTGACCACCGCGGCAGGCACGGTGCGACCGGCGCGCGGCATCATCATGGGCGCCGGCGTGGCGGGGCTGATGGCCATCGGCACCGCCCGACGCCTTGGGGCGGTGGTCGAGGCAACCGACGTGCGCCCAGTCGTCAAGGAGCAGGTCCAGAGCCTGGGAGGCATCTTCATCGAGGTCGAGATGACCGACGAGGAGAAGGCCCAGGCCGAGACCGCCGGCGGCTACGCAACCGAGATGAGCGAGGACTACAAGCGCCGCCAGGCGGAGCTCATCGCGGAGCGCGTCAAGGACGCCGACTTCATCATCACCACCGCCCTCATCCCAGGCCGGCCGGCGCCGAAGCTCGTGACCGAGGAGATGGTGAAGAGCATGAAGCCCGGCAGCGTGATCGTCGACATGGCGGCCGAGATGGGCGGCAACTGCGAGCTGACCGAGCCGGGCAAGGAGGTCGTCAAGCACGGGGTGCGGATCATCGGCATCACCAACCTGCCTGCCACCATGCCGGGCAGCGCGACGCAGATGTACGCGAAGAACATCCAGACCCTGCTCAAGCACCTGACCGCCGACGACGCCATCAACCTCGACTTCGACGACGAGATCACCCGCGGGGCGACCATCACCCACGCGGGCAAGGTCGTCCACGAGGCGACCGCCAGCGCGCTCGGGATCGAGGCCGCGACGCCGCAGGCCGCCCCCGCCGGCGGGAAGGACGCCTAGACCAATGGAGCTGACGACCTTCGAGCTGCTCACGGCGCTCTTCATCCTCGTCCTCGCCGCCTTCGTGGGGTACGAGGTGGTGTCGAAGGTGCCGACCATGCTGCACACGCCGCTCATGAGTGGCGCCAACGCCGTCCACGGCGTCATCGTGGTGGGGGCCATGCTCGTGGCCGCCACGGCTGACAGCCCCGTCGCGATCGTCCTCGCCTTCCTCGGCGTCATCCTCGGCACGATCAATGTCGTCGGCGGCTTCGTCGTCACCGACCGGATGCTCGAGATGTTCCGCCGCAAGCCCAACGAGACGACGCGGGATCGCGAGTAGATGAGCGCGCTCGAGATCCTGACCTACTTCGTCTGGCTGATCGCCGGCGTCACCTTCATCCTGGCCCTGAAGTTCCTGGCCAGTCCGAGGACGGCCCGAACCGGCAACCTGCTCGGCGCCGCCGGCATGGCGCTGGTCGTGGCGTGGACCTTCTTCACCACCGACGGGATGCTCGACAACTGGTGGGTCGTGGTCCTCGGCGGCGCCATCGGCGCGGTGGCCGGCTGGCTCGGCGCCAAGCGCGTGGCGATGACGGCCATGCCGCAGATGGTCGCCATCTTCAACGGCGCCGGCGGTGGCGCGGCGGCACTCGTGGCGATCGTCGAGTTCCTGCGTGACTCTCAGCTTCATCCCGGCGAGCTCCTGCCGCTCGCCTTCGTGATCGCGACGCTGCTGGGCGCGATCATCGGCTCCGTCAGCCTCACCGGCTCGATCGTGGCCTTCGGCAAGCTCCAGGGTCTCATCGCCGCCCGACCGGTGAGCTACCCGGGCTCGCGGGTCGTCACTGCCGGGCTCTTCCTGGCCCTCGTCGGCATCGGTGCCTACCTGGCGGCGGTCGAGGTGAGCGTGCCGCTCTTCATTCTCTTCGTGGTTCTGTCGCTCGCGCTCGGCGTGCAGCTAGTCATGCCGATCGGCGGGGCCGACATGCCCGTCGTGGTGTCGCTGCTGAACTCGTACACCGGCATCGCCGTCGCCGCCACCGGCTTCGTGCTGAGCAACTACGCGCTCCTCATCGCCGGCACGCTGGTCGGGGCCTCGGGCGCCATCCTCACCCAGCTCATGTGCCGCGCCATGAACCGCTCGCTGTTCAACGTCCTGTTCGCCGGCTTCGGCACGGGCGGTGGCACGGTCGCGGCGGGCGCCGAGGGTGAGGAGCAGCTGCGCGAGATCAGCGCCGAGGACGCCGCGGTGCTCATGGCGTACGGCAAGCGCGTGATCATCGTCCCGGGCTATGGCATGGCCGTGGCACAGGCGCAGGGCCCGGTTCGCGAGCTGATGGACCTCCTCGTGGCCAAGGGCGTCGACGTCCAGTTCGCGATCCATCCGGTTGCCGGCCGGATGCCGGGCCACATGAACGTCCTGCTGGCGGAGGCGAATGTTCCATACGAGCGGCTGAAGGAGATGGACGAGATCAACGACGACTTCGCCGATACGGACGTCGCGCTCGTCATCGGCGCCAACGACGTCGTCAACCCGGTCGCTCGCGAGGAGGGGTCGCCAATCAGCGGCATGCCGATCCTCAACGTCGACGCCGCACAGAACGTCATCGTTCTCAAGCGCGGCCGCGGGGCGGGCTTCGCGGGCATCCCGAACCCGCTCTTCAGCAACGAGAAGACGAAGATGCTCTTCGGCGACGCGAAGCCCTCGGTCGAGGAGCTGGTGCAGGGCGTCAAGCTGGCCTGAGCCGCGTGGCGTTTCACCGGATGGAACGATCGGCAAGGATGACCTCGAAATCGGCCTCTTGATCGCCGTGTGTTTCACGGCGTGACCCGAGCGGCGACCAAGCGGGGTCAACCTGGCCGTTACCTTCACGGGGTGAAATCGGCCTTTGGATCACCCGGTCGCTCCTCGGATAGCATCGGTCCATGAGCGAGCGCTGGGTATGCCTCGATGTGGGCGAGACGCTGGTCGACGAGACGCGCGTCTTCCATACATGGGCCGAGATCCTCGGCCTTCCCGACTTCACCCTGATGGGGGTCCTGGGCGGCTCGATCGCCACCGCCGACGAGCCGGACCAGTGGCGCGGGTTCTTCGAGCTTCTCCAGCGTCCCGACTGGCGCGACCAGCAGCTCGCCTTCGAGGACCGATACGGCGCGTTCCGCGCCGATGACCTCTACCCCGATGCGCGGGGCGCGATCGAGGGCCTGCGACGCGCGGGGTACCGGGTCGCAATCACCGCCAACCAGCCCGCGCGTCGCCATGCCGAGCTCGAGGCACTGGGCATCCGCGTCGATGCGATGGGCATGAGCGACGCGATGGGCGTGGCCAAGCCGGACCCGGCGTTCTTTGCGCGCACGCTCGAGCTGCTCGGGTCCCCGGACCCGGCCGCCGTGGCGTACGTCGGCGATCGGGTCGACAACGACGTGCTGCCGTCGGCGGCCGCGGGCATGCGTCCGGTCTGGATTCGGCGCGGCCCGTGGGGGTACCTGCAGGAGGACACCGGCGGCCGCGCCGCCCTCGTGGTCGGGACGCTCGACGAGCTCGTCGAGCGCATCGGCGAGGCGTGGGCGGACTAGGGATCAGCGGCGGCGGGCCGCGAGGATCGCCGCCACCTCGCGGTCACTGACGCCGAAGCGGCGCAGCGCGTACCGCACGAGTTCGTTGCCGACCTCGCGCTCGGCGACCACGACACGCACACCGCCCAGCTGGCGCAGCTCGGTCTCCTCGGCCTCCGAGTGCGCGCGGGCGACCACCTCCACCCGCGGGTTGCGGAAGAGCGCGTAGGTGATCGCCTGGCGCGTGGCCAGCGCGTCCGGGATGGCGAGAACCATGGCGTGGGCATTCACCACCGACGCGCGATCGAGGACCGATGGCGTCCCGCCCTCCCCGTAGATCACCGGCGCACCCCCGGCACGGGCCTCGCGGGCGGTGTTGTAGTCACGCTCGATGGCCACCCACGCGAAGCCGCGCGACTCGAGAACGCGTGCCACCGACCGGCCCGCCCGTCCGTAGCCGATGATGACCGCGTGCCGTCGCAGCGAGGCCGACGGCTCCTCGCCCGCGAGCGGCGGGAAGTTGCTGAACGTGTCCAGGCGCGTCCCGAGCCACCGTGCCCCGGCCAGCAGGGGCCCGGCCGTCACGATGGAGATGACCACCGCCCCCATGGCCAGGCTGAACGAGTCGGGCCGCACGGCACCGACGGCCACGCCGGCGGAGGCGAGGACGAAGCTGAACTCGCCGCTCTGACCGATCAGCGCCCCGGCGCGCAGCGCGGATGACGGCTGCTGCCCGTCGAGCCGCGCCAGCACGGCGATCGGCAGCGCCTTGCCGATGGTGATGATGGCGAGGAGGGCGAGCGCCGCCGGCAACGCTCCCAGGATGGCGGCGGGGTCGAGCAGGACGCCGATCGAGACGAAGAAGAAGGTGCTGAACAGCTCTCGCAGCGGCACGATCTCGCCGAGCACGCTGTCCGTCAGGTCGGAGTCGGCGAGGGCCAGGCCGGCGACGAACGCTCCGAGCGCCACGCTCACCCCGAGCGCGCTGGCCGCGAACGCCGTGCCGATGGCGATGACCGCCACGCCGATGACGAACAGCTCCCGAGAGCGCAGCCCGGCGATGACCGCCAGCAGCCGCGGGAGCAGGCGTGAGCCGGCGAGGAGCATGAAGGCCACGAAGCCGAGCGCGATCGCCGCGCGCAGCGCGATGCCGAGGAGCGACTGCTCATCCGGCGACCCGAGTGCGGTCAACGCGACGACGAGGACGATCGTCACCAGGTCCTGGACGATCGAGACGCCCAGCGCGGCTCGTCCGTAGGGCGTGTCGTGGAGCGTGCCCTCCCCGGCGACCTTGGCCAGCACGACCGTCGAGCACACGGCGACGGCGCCGCCGATGAAGAGCGCCTCGATCAGCTCCCAGCCCATGAGCAGCCCGGTGCCGGTCCCGACTGCCATCGTCAGGGCCACCTGGAGCGGCGCGCCTCCGAGGATGCGGGGTCCCACCGAACGCAGCTCGGCCAGGCTGAACTGGAGGCCGATGCTGAACATCAGGAGGGCCACGCCGATGTCGGCGAGGGCCAGGACCTCCTCGCGGCCGGCCACGAACCCCGGGGTGGCCGGTCCCACGGCGATCCCGGCAAGGATGTATCCGAGCATCGGCGGCATGCCAAGCCGATGCGCGATGGCTCCGAGCGCAAGCGCCGCGACCAGCGCGGCGAGCAGCGTCAGCTCGAGCCCGGTCATGGCAGGGACCGGCTGTCGGCGGCGCGGGGCGTCGTCGGCGGCATGGCCGGATCATACCGGCCGCCCCTGATCCCATAGACTGGTGGGGCAGTCGGCGGAGCCGGCGAGGGCATGGCACCCACCCCTATCGGGCGCCCAGGTGGAGACTGCGACCTGCGTGGTCTCCTGTTCGTTCGGAGATCGATGGACCACCTCACCGAGGTTCTGCTCCAGCTCTTCGCGATCCTTCTCGCCGCGAAGGCCGGCAACGAGGTCTTCCGCCGGCTCGGCCAGCCGACCGTGGTGGGCGAGATCCTCGGCGGCGTGATCGCCGGCCCCGCAGTCCTCGGCGTCTACGAGGTCAACGCCGAGACCGAGCTCTTCGCCGAGATCGGCGTCGTGCTCCTCCTCTTCCAGGTGGGGCTCGAGACGC
>Ga0299907_10002136_pt1 | contig 11932 bp, 12 predicted proteins | sample RVTome_16_FD_198680 | JGI IMG/M metagenome (GOLD analysis project Ga0299907, IMG submission 198680) | Soil microbial communities from uranium-contaminated site in the Upper Colorado River Basin, Wyoming, United States - RVT152D67 (version 2) ...
TGCCTGGCGGTAGTGTATCGAACATATGTTCGATGTTCTCGAAACCTCGGACTTCCCCACCGAACCGCCATTGGAGCTGATCGCTCCCGAAGATCTGGTCGACGAGCTTGCCGCCGCCTTCCGGCGCCGGGAGCGTGAGGACGCTCGGATCGCGAAGCTCCTCCGTCAGACCAACGAGACCAAGGCGTTCGGACGCGACGGTTACTCGTCTCTCACCCAACTTCTCAAACACCGGATGTCGCTTCATCCCGGGGAGGCGCAAAGGTTGGTGGCCCGGGCCAACGGTCTGGCCGAATCACCAATGACGGCCCTTGCCTTCGACCAGGGTTTGATCTCGGGTTCTCAGGTGGATGTGCTGATGGAAGCCCGATGCCGGGCACCCGAACCGTTCATCGAGGACGAGGCCCAACTGGTCTCTGCCGCCCTCGGCACCCCTCTGATCACGGAGTTGAGGAAACGAGTCGATTACTGGCTGGACCGGGTGGCCCGGGAAGACCTGGCCAACGCGCGCCAACTGGTCCGCGACCTCCAATCGCTGAGTCTGCGTCGGGAACGGGAGATGATGCGGATCAACGGTTGGGTCGACATCGAAACCGGGGAGGAGATGAGAGCCCGGCTCGATCCCGGGCCTCCGGCGCCGGGCGATGACCGGTCCGTTCCGGCCCGACGTGCCGCCCTCCTCGTCGACATCGTCAACGGAGCAGGCGACCGACCCGGCCTAATCGTCCATGTCTCCGCCGAGACCCTCCTCGAAGACAAACCCGGAATCTCCGAAACCGAACATGGGACCTTCCTCACCGCCGACGAGATCAGACGGCTCTCCTGTGACGCCAATCTGACCAGGGTCGTGTTCGGACCCGACAGCCAACCCCTCGATGTGGGACGGACCAAGAGATTGGTCACGCCTGCATTACGAATCGCCGTGATGGCCCGGGATCTCCACTGTGTCTTCCCCGGTGATGACCGGCCTGCCAGCTGGTGCGACGTCCATCATCTCATCCCCTGGTCCGAGGACGGGCCTACCAACCTCGACAATCTGGTCCTCCTCTGCAGGCATCATCACACCCTGGTCCACGAGGGAGGCTGGAAGATCGAAGGAACCCCCGGCAATCTCAGCTTCTACAGGCCCGACGGAAGCCAACTCGGCGTCGAACTCCCACCGAGACCCGCCCTCTCCCCTTACCACGATCTCCGCCCCCAACGCCCACCCCGGATCGACCTCAAGGCCGCAATCCTAAAGATCCAGGCCATCCCCTACCCCCGGGGGCCGTAGGGAAGTCGTCTCAGCCCGGGGGAATCAGCACCGCATTGACCACATGAGACGTCCCGTTGCTGCCAACGACATTGCTGACGGTCACCGTCGAATCTCCGTTGAGGACGATCTGACCCCCTGTGGCCGATACCGCCACCTCGGAGCCCTGGGCCGTCGGCACCGCGGACATCCCCATCAAGTCGAAGCCGTTGAGGTTGTCTTCGACCACGTGGTACAGCAGTACCTCCTGCAGGGCTTCGGGCTCCGTCGGGAGCGGCTCGGCCAGTTGTGCGAAGGCCTCGTCGGTTGGTGCGAACAAGGTGAAGGGACCGGGGCCGGACAGAGTCTCGGTAAGGCCGGCGGCGTCGATAGCAGCCAGCAACTGGCCGAACTGACCGGCTGAGGCGAGCACCTCGAGAACTCCGTCCTCGACAACCGGGACCGTGGGAGGCGGCGCCTCTGTGGTCGGCGGCGCCGGTTGGGTGGTCGCCGGAGCCGCGGTTGTCGGCGGAGCGGGAGTTGTGGTCGCCGGGGGAACCGTCGTGGCCTGTGCGGGCGGTTCGGTGGTCTCGGGGGCCGGGGTCGTCGGCGGCGGTGGCGGCGGAACACCGGCCTCGGCCAGGGCAGCCTCGAAGGCGCGCAACGTGGCGGCGTCGACGATTCCTGTCGCCGGGACTCCGAGCTCCGTTTGCAACTCCTTCAGCGCCTCCTCGAGCTCCAGCGACCACACCCCGTCGATCGGTCCGCCGTAGTGCCCGGTTGTGGTGAGGATCCCCTGCAGGGCGGCGACCTGTGCCGACTCCTGCTGACCGAGCACCTCAGCCAGAGCAGCCTGAGTGGCCGGGTCCATCAACCCTGTCACCGGGAGGTCGGAATCTTCCTGGAGCCGCTCCACCGCCTCTATCGTCCCGGGCCCATAGATGCCATCGATCTCACCGTTGTAGTAGCCGGCAGTGGCGAGGTCGGTCTGGAGTGCTGTTACGTAGTCGGACACCCACTGACTCGCATTGGCGAGACCCTCTTCATCGAGACAACCTGCGTCCACGAACAACCGTGTCCAGGCAACCTGCAGGGCGTAGGCGGCTGACGTGAACGACACCCCGGCTTCGGTGACGAGAGTCCGCTGATCGATCCCGGCCACCGAGTCATCGAAAGCAGCCTCTGCCTCCTCCACGACTTCGATCGACTCCGGATCCACGAGCACGATGTCAACCGCTGAGTCGGGATCCGCTTCGACCGCCTCCCGGAAACCGGCCGCCGAGTCGAGCACGGCTTCCCGGGCAGGCTCCAGATCCTCGCCCGCCGACTGGACATCGCCGACCGTCAACTCCACGTCCTCGAAGAGACCGCCGTAGGTGTCGAGGGCCGTCACGTACTCCTCGACATCGCTGCAGAACTGAGCTTGGGCTTCCTCGATATCGATCTCGTCACCACCGCACGCCGAAACCAGCGCCGCGATCAACGCCAACGCCGCCACCGTCCGAAATGCAGGTCTCTTGCCCATTCGATCCTGGTCCTCCAATCCAAGCACGACGAGGACGCCGGGCATCATCCACATCGTGCGATTCGGTCCTGGCTAGCCGGCGACAGGCTCGAGGAGGAAGAGCGGGATCAGGCGCTCGGTGCGGCCCTGATACGTCTCGTAATGGGGAAAGGCGTCGGTGACCAGGTTCCACAGCCGCTCTCGCTCCGGCCCTTCGACCTCCTCCACCCGGTACCGGATGTCTTCACCTCGCCGACGCACCGTCGCCAGCGGCGTTCCCCGCAGATTGGCCACCCAGTCGGGATCCTTCCGGCTCCCCGCATAAGATCCAACGACGACAAGTCGGTCGCCGTCGGGCCAGGCGTAAATCGTCACCTCGTGCGGCTTCCCCGTCTTCCGTCCGGTCGTGGTCAGTGATACCTGCATGGTCAACCGTCGAGCAGGTCCTCGAACGATGTCACATCCTCGTATGGATCCAGACGGTTCGGCCGCTCCTCCGACGCCACGAGCCGGGCAAGCTCCCCAGCCGCACGATCGATCCGCTTCGACAATGCCTGCTCCGCACTCGACGCCGAACCCCAGTCTTCCGAGGCGGCGAAGACCGCCGTCGGCACCACGACCGCGCGCATGTAGCTGAACAGGGGGCGGACCGCGTGCTCCAGGGTCAGGGAGTGACGCGGGGAACCGGCCGTGGCGGCAATCAGCAGCGGCTTGCCGGCAATGGCCCCGGGCTCGAGGACATCGAAGAAGGTCTTGAACAGACCTGAGTAAGAGGCGTTGAAGATCGGCGTCACAGCAATGAGCCCATCGGACTCGACGACATCCTTGATGGCAGCGCCGAGACGCTCGTCGGCGAAACCGGTGAGGAGCATGTTGGTCACGCCGTGGGCATGGTCTCGCAGCTCGAGCACGCCGACCTCCGCCTCGACGTCCAGCTCCTCCAGCGCCCGATCGGCCGCCGTGGCCAGCCGGTCGGCGAGGAGACGTGTCGATGAGGGCTCAGCGAGCCCACCACTGACAATGGCCAGCTTGCGTTGCCTCACGGGCGGTCGGCCGCCTCGACCAGGGCCTTGCCGTCGGCCGCTGCCTTGAGCGCGGCGTGGGTCGGTCCTTCGGGCACGTGGGCCGGACGCAACGCATCGAACTCTCTGCGGAGCACGGGCACCACCTCGCTGCCCAGCATCTCCAACTGCTCGAGCACGGTGCTCAACGGGAGACCGGCATGATCCATCAGGAACATCTGCCGCTGGTAGTCGCCGAAGTAGTCCCGGAACTTCAAGGTCTTCTCGATGACCTGCTGCGGGCTGCCGACTGTCAGCGGTGTCTGCTCGGTGAACTCCTCCAGAGAGGGGCCGTATCCGTAGACCGGGGCGTGGTCGAAGTAGGGGCGGAACTCGCGCACCGCGTCCTGGGAGTTCTTGCGCATGAACACCTGCCCACCCAACCCGACGATGGCCTGATCGGCCCTGCCGTGGCCGTAATGCTCGAAACGGCGGCGATAGAGATCGATGAGACGGATGAAATGCTCCTTCGGCCAGAAGATGTTGTTGGCGAAGAACCCATCCCCGTAATAGGCGGCCTGTTCGGCGATCTCCGGGCTGCGAATCGACCCATGCCAGACAAATGGCGGTATCCCATCGAGAGGCCGGGGCGTCGAGGTGAAGGACTGGAGCGGGGTGCGGTACTTGCCCTCCCAATCCACCACACCCTCCCGCCACAGACGGTGCAGCAGGTGGTAGTTCTCGATCGCCAGCGGGATTCCGTCTCGGATGTCCTTGCCGAACCACGGATATACCGGGCCTGTGTTGCCGCGGCCCATCATCAGGTCGACACGGCCGTCGGCCAGATGCTGGAGCATGGCGAAGTCCTCGGCGATCTTCACCGGGTCATTGGTGGTGATCAGGGTGGTGGCCGTGGAGAGGATGATCCTCTCGGTGCGCGCCGCCACGTAGCCGAGCATCGTCGTCGGAGATGAAGGGACGAACGGCGGATTGTGATGCTCACCAGTCGCGAAAACGTCGAGACCGATCTCTTCGGTCTTCAGTGCGACGGCGACCATCGCCTTGATCCGTTCCGCCTCCGTCGGGACCCGGCCCGTGGTCGGGTCGGGGGTGACGTCGCCCACGGAGAACACTCCGAATTGCATCTCGATCACTCCTTGGGGTGATTTATTTGATCGCTCAACTATCTTCCTCGACCAACCCGTGCCAGCCTGGGCGTATTCCAGAGGCTATCCCCGGGTCGGCAGCGACCTAGCATCCACGCCGTGCCACGCCGTCAGGTCCGTTTCGTGGCGACCGACAAAACGGTTGAGGAGGGCTTCGACGCGATCCGGACCGAGATGGAGATCCCTCCCGCCTACCCGGCAGCAGTCGACAACGAAGCCGCCCGGGCCGAGCCTCGGGTGCCGGAGCGGGACCTCACGGAGATTCCCTTTGTCACCATCGACCCGCCGGGCTCACGCGATCTCGACCAAGCCCTCCACCTCGATCGGCGAGGTGGCGGGTACATCGTCCGGTATGCCATCGCCGACGTAACGGCTTTCGTGCCAATCGGGAGCGAAGTCGACCTGGAGGCCCACCGCCGCGGTCTCACCCTCTATGCCCCGGATCGCCGTACCTCTCTCTACCCTCCAACGCTGTCGGAGGACAAGGCCAGCCTGCTTCCCGATCAGGAGCGGCCGGCCATGGTGTGGGAAATCGACCTCGATGGTGACGGCGAGATCGTCGAGGGCAGGGTGGGCCGGGCGATGGTTCGGAGCCGGGCCCAACTCACCTATGACCAGGTTCAAGGCCAGCTCGACGCCGCCTCGGCTCCCCCTTCGCTCCGCTTGCTGGCCGAGATCGGGCGTCTCCGCCGGCTGTTGGAGGAAGAGAGAGGGGCGATAGCCCTCCCGGTGCCCGAGCAGCTCGTGGTGCATGAGGACGGCGGCTGGTCTCTCGAGTATCGGGCACCGCTCCCGGTCGAGAATTGGAACGCCCAGGTCTCGCTCCTCACCGGGATCGTCGCCGCCCACCTCATGGTGGACGGTGGCGTCGGGGTGCTCCGCACCCTGCCTCCCGCCGATCAGTACCGTGTGGATCGTCTCCGCCGTGTGGCCAAGGCCCTTGACATCGCCTGGCCGGGGGATGTCGAGTACCCGGAGCTGATCCGCAGTCTCGACGCCCATCTCCCGCCTCATGCGGCCTTTCTCGCCGAGGCGACGACCCTCTTTTCGGGGGCGGGGTATCAGGTATTGGGAGATGGCGAGGCCCCCCATCCCCACGCCGCCCTGGCCACTCTCTATGCCCACACCACGGCGCCTCTGCGCCGATTGGTGGACCGATATGTGGGCGAGACCTGCCTGGCCCTGTCCTCGGGATCCGAGGTGCCCGATCCGGTGAAGGGGGCGCTGGCCGCCCTCCCCAAGATCATGGCCCAAGCCGACTCGCGGGCTGGGCGGTACGAGGCGGCCTGCGTCGATCTCGTCGAGGCGGCAATCCTGGCCAACCGGGTTGGAGAGGTGTTTTCCGGCGTGGTGGTGGATGTGCATCGCGACCGGCCCCGGGGCGAGGTACAGCTACGCCGACCGGCGGTCCACGCCCGCATCGACGGCGAGGATGTCGACCTCGGCGAGGAGCTGCTGGTCCGGCTGGTGGAGGCCTCGATACCCACCCGGCTGGTCCGCTTCGAGCAGGCCTGACTCGGCCACGAGGGTGGCCGCTTACACTCCTTCGACTCCATCGAGTGCCGGAGGACTGAGTGAGGGTTGGCTTCATTGGCCTTGGCGACATGGGCCAGGGCATCGTCCCCCGACTCCTCGCCGCCGGACATCACGTCGTTGGCTGGAATCGAACCGCCGACAAGGCACGACCGCTCCTCGAGCTCGGGATGGAGTGGGCCGAAACCCCCCGCGAGGTGGCTAAGGGCGCCGACGTGGTCCTCTCCATCGTGACCGACGCCGCGGCGGTCGAGGCGGTCGCTCTCGGGGAGGATGGCATCGTCTCCGGTCTTACCCCCGATGGCATCTACGCCGACATGAGCACGATCGACCCCGATGCGACTCGACGGATGGCCGCCATCTTCGCCGAAGCCGGACTGACCATGCTCGATGCACCCCTGTCCGGGAGCCCTATCTCACTGGAGCAGGACAAGGCATCGGTGATGGTCGGCGGCGACCGGGCCCCTTTCGAGAGGGTGCGACCGGTGCTGGAGGCGATCGGGCCCACAGTTACCTACATCGGGGCGAGTGGCATGGCGGTCCAGATGAAGGTGGCGATCAACCTCTGTCTCATCGTGGAGATGGTGGCTTTCAGTGAGGCCGTTGCCCTGGCCGAGAAAGGGGGAGTCGACCGTGCGGTGGCCGTCGACGCCATGCTCAAGAGTGTCGTCGCCTCTCCGGTCATGGGTTACCGGGGCCCATTCATCCTGGAGGGAAACATGCCCGACAAGCCGTTGGCCAATGTCACCCTGCAGCAGAAGGACATGCTGCTCGCCCTCGATCTGGGCCGGCGTCAGGGCAGCCCCGTGCCCCTCGCCGCAGCAGCCAACGAGATGCTCAATGCCTGTCGGGGTCTCGGGCTGAGCCATCGCGACTTCGTCACCGTGTTCGATGTCTACCGCCGGCTGGGAGGGGAGGAATGACGGGCCGCTTCAGGATCAACCGGCACGACGTGCCGATCGAAAGGGGTCTCCGCGACGATGAAGGCTGGGTGGACATGCAGGTGCAGTTCCTGGTCGACGCGGCCACGGCCGGCTCGGACGACCTCCTCCTCGGCTGGACCGTCCTCCCGCCCGGGGCCCGTCACGACCGGCACCGTCATCCCAATGCCGACGAGTTCCTCATCGTCCTTTCCGGCCAGGGCGTGATCTACACCCACGACGAGGACCAGCCCGCCGGCGAAGGTGACGTGTTGTTCACCCGGCGAGGCCAGTGGCACGGATTCCACAACACGGGCGATGACGAGGTGACCCTGGTCTGGGGCTGGAGCGGCGCCGGCTCGCTCGACGCCGCCGGCTATGAGCTGCCATGAGCCAACCGGCGCTGGCCAGCGGCCTGACGGCCCAGCTCCTGCTCAGGAGCGAGCTCATCTCCTCGGGACACAGACCGCTTGGTTGGAAGGCGGGCTTCGGCGCCCCGGCCTGGCGGGAGCGATTCAAGATCGACGGCCCGCTGATCGGGTTCATGACCGATGCCACCCTCCTCGATGACGGCGCCGAAATCGACATCTCCGGCTGGCCCCGTCCGGTGGCCGAGCCTGAGATCGCTGCCTACCTGGGGTCCTATCTCCTTCCAGGGAGCGGCCCCGCGGGAGCCGCCGCCGCCATCTCAGCTATCGGGCCGGCCATCGAGTTGGCCGACATCGACCCTCCGCCCGAGGCGGTGCACGAGATCCTGGTGGGGAACATCTTCCACCGGGGGGTCGTCCTCGGCCCCTCCGATTCCCTCCGTGCCGGCGCCGATCTCACCGGTCTGGAGGCACGCGTCAGGTTGGATGGCCGGGAGCAAGCCCGGACCGACCGTCTGGAAGACCTCACCGGTGGCGTGGTCGAGGTGATCGCTCATCTCTCCGATCTACTTGCGGACCAGGGTGAGATGATGAGAGCAGGCGATGTGATCATCTGCGGCTCGGTGGTCCCCCCGATCGATCTCTTCCCCGGGGTGACCGTCGAATTCGAGCTGCACCCGATGAAATCGATCACCTTGCGCGCATGTGAAAACGGCTCTGGAGAATCGGAGTAGGGTCGCCGACAGAGGCGACGAAAGGAGCCGGCCTCATGGACGAGCTGATGGCAGCCATCCAGGAAAAGACAGGTCTCCCCGCCGAGCAAGCCACCGGCGCTGCTCAGGCAGCAATGGACTTCTTCAAGGAGAAGCTCCCCGCTCCGATGGGTGACAGGCTCGAAGACCTCATCTCGGGCAATGCCGATGCGATCGCCGGCGCTACCGAGGGAATGACCGACAAAATCAAGGGGATGTTCAGCTCCTGAGCTGAGCCAACCGAGAATTCAACTCCCCAAAGGCGCTCCCTGATCCATCTCGGGCAAGCCCCAAGTTCCGGCTGTGTAGCCGATCAGCTTCGGGGGCCGCTCGAGGAGTGGGTCGTAGAGACGCCACGAGGCCTCGACCTCGTCCGCCCTGACGAACAAAGTCTGATCGCCCTCCAGGACGTCCAGGATCAAGGTCTGATAGGCGTCGGGGAGCTTTCCGTACACCTCCGAGTAACGGAAATGCAGCGCCTGGGTATCGATGGTCGCGTCCTCGTCGGGTGACTTCACGTTGAAGCGGAGATCGAACCCCTCGTCCGGCTCGAGGATGATGCGCAATACATCGGGCTCATGCACGCAATCGTCCCGGCGCCCGTGGAACACACACAGGGCCGGCTCCCGGAAGGTGACCACGATGTGGGTAGACCGACGTGGCAGTCGCTTGCCAGTCCGTAGCAGGAACGGGATCCCCTGCCAGCGCCAAGTGTCCACGTATAGCCTGAGCCCCACGAAGGTCGGAGTCGTCGATTCGGGGCTGACGCCCTCCTCCTCGAGATAGCCAGGCATTTCCTCGCCATCCCGCCGTCCCGCCTCGTACCTGCCGTAGACGACATCGTCCGCTTCCACCGGTGCCACCGCGGTGATCACCTTCACCTTCTCGTCGCGGATCCGGTCGGCATCGAAGACGTTCGGTGGCTCCATCGCCACCAGAGCCAGAAGCTGGGTCAGATGGTTCTGCACCATGTCCCGGACCACGCCGGCCCGCTCGTAGTAGCCGGCCCGACCGGCGATTCCCAGGTCTTCGGCCACGGTGATCTCGACACGGCTGACCCGATCCCTGTTCCAAAGTCGCTCGAACATGGGGTTGGTGAATCTGAAGGTGAGAAGGTTCTGCACCGTCGCCTTGCCCAGATAGTGGTCTATCCGGTAGATCTGGGTCTCGTCGAACTTCGAAAGCAAGAGATCGTTGAGGGCGCGGGCCGACTCGAGATCGGTGCCAAATGGCTTTTCGACGACAACACGCTCCCACCCAGGGCTCTGGTTGAGCCCGGAGCTTCCCAGCCCTTCGATGGTCGGGGCGAAAGCCCCCGGTGGGATGGCCATGTAGAACACGCGGTTCCCGGGCAGGCCTCGTTCGGCCTCGATGGACTCGATTCGCTTCCGCAAGGCGGCGTAACCGGAGTCGTTGTCACTGAGCGCCTGATGATGGAGGTTGCCCTGGCACCACGTCTCGACCTCTTCGACGTCGAGCCCGCTCTCGACGAGGGCGTCCCTTGCCCAATCCCGGTAAGCGGCGTCCCCTACCTCCTGACGGGAGACCCCGAGCACGACGCATCGGTCCCGAGCCTCTTGGTCTGTTATCAGCCGGTACAGCGATGGGATCAGTTTGCGCTCGGCCAGGTCGCCCGTCCCGCCGAAGATCACAAATAAGTGAGGGTCTACCTGGCTCGTCACAGCTCCACTACGGACACTACGTCTCCCTCACTGCTGACAACCCCGCCCGCCACCTCTCGGGTCAGGGCGAACCCGGCCACATCGTCGGTCCAGGTGAAACGCGAAGGGACAGGCTCGTTGCCCAGGACCCCCGCAGAGATGGCCAGCCGACGCGGCGGATCCCGGCCTCATCGGCCGGGATCTGTCGCGCCGAGGACGCGCAGCAGCGCCTGGCGACAGTGGTCCCTGTACTCCTGATGGTTGGTGCGCCAGTCGCTGGTCTGGAGCCACTGCAGGAACATGCCTTCGATGACAGCCCGCATCTGGATTGCCGACACGGTCGGGTCTTCGACGTCAAACACACCGGCATTCATGCCGGCCACGATCACCTCCCGATAGAAGGTGTTCATGATCGACCGTGCCTTGCCGGCGAACTCGTCGAACTCCGGGGAGCGGGCCTGGTGCTCGACCCCGTCGAGATAGAAGCGGAAGAAGTCCCGATTCGCCTCCGGGCTGACCCAGACCGCATCGACCACCTTGGAGACGGCGGTGGTGGGGTCGTCGGACTCGGCGAGTTCCTCCCGGATCCTCGCCTCGGTCGCCTCCAGGACCCATTCCAGCGCGGCCAGCACCAGACCGTCCTTGGTCTGGAAGTGATAAATGAGCAGCCCCTTGGACACCCCGGCCTCGGCGGAGATCTGCTGGAGTGGCACGCGATGCACCCCGTCCCGGGCCATCACCCTGTAGGCCACGCGGATCAACTCCGCACGCCGGTCCTCGGCGGCCTGAGCCCGGGTCGGCGCCTGGATCATGGCAGCTTCACGTACTCGAAATCGGGGGGCTTTCCCTGGATGCCCCGCGATGGCTCGGCGATCCATCCGGCGAAGTCGCCTGGGGTGAGCTCGGGCTGCATGAGGCTCTCGATGTATGCCTGATCATCCGACGTCGGCAGCCACCGGTCCCGGTTCTCCTCGAACCCGGCGACCGGCATGAGATCGCCCTGGGGAGTGACCGAGATCTCGCCGAACTCGCCGATCCGCCGGTTGAAGGCCACGTGGGGCAGGACGATCTCGAAGTCGATTCCTCGTTCCGAGATCTCGTTGTTCCACCGGGTGATCCCGGCCTGACAGTCATCGATGAAGTCGTCCCGGAGCCGGGCGTTGAGGGCGTTCAAGGCCGGGACTTCCACCTGACGAAGCTCCCCGTCGACCACTTTCATGACCGGATAGGTGTCGTCGACAAGCCGATGGTCGTCTTCGAGTCGGTCCTCGTGGAACCTGCCCTTCACCCCTGCGTTGAAGAAGTTGGCGGCGTTGGTGGACTCCTCGGAGCCGAACAGATCGAGTGTCAAGGAGAAATGAAGATTGACCTTGCGCTGGATGGCAGGGAGGTCGATGACACCGAGACGACGGACTGCTTCGGTGTCGTTGGGGTCCTCGACACCGCCATCCTTCATCGCTTGGGCGGTGCGCTCGACGATCCGCTTCACCCCGGTGTAGCCCACGAACATGTGATGAGCCTCCTCGGCGAGCATGAACCGGCAGGTCCGAGAGAGGGGATCGAACCCGGACTGGGCCAGGGCTTCGAGCTGCATCTTCCCGTCACGATCGGTGAAGTAGGTGAACATGAAGAAGGAGAGCCAATCCGGGGTCGACTCGTTGAACGCTCCCAGCATCCGTGGCTTCTCGGCGCTCCCCGATTGGCGCTCGAGTAACTCCTGTGCTTCCTCTCGCCCGTCCCTGCCGAAGTACTTCTGGAGGAGATAGACCATCGCCCACAAGTGGCGGCCCTCTTCG